>Ga0209692_10002652_pt1 | contig 18827 bp, 11 predicted proteins | sample tdDd472_FD_187129 | JGI IMG/M metagenome (GOLD analysis project Ga0209692, IMG submission 187129) | Marine sediment microbial communities from the Atlantic coast under amendment with organic carbon and nitrate - tdDd47.2 (SPAdes)... | ecosystem: Environmental > Aquatic > Marine > Coastal >...
GCAGCATGATATACAAGGTGAGGCTTATAAGTTTTAAATATATCCTCCATCCTTTTCTCATCACAAATATCGGCAATGATGATATCTATATCCTTGGATCCAAATTTTTCAAGGCATTCAAGTTCCAGATGAAATAGTGGGCTCTCAGCCTGATCAAGCAGTATAAGCTTATTAATACTGTATCCTGCCACCTGTCTGGCAATTTCACTGCCAATGGATCCGCTGGCACCTGTTATCAGTACATTTCGACCTGCAATTCCTTTGCTCACCTTCTCCTTCTCCAACTGAATAACATCTCTTCCCAGCAGGTCTTCGATTTTCACCTTCCTGATCTGGTTGTAGCTTAATTCCCCATTGATCCACTGTGAAACAGGAGGAACATTCAATACTTTTGTATCATTATCAAGGCAAGTCTCAATGATCTCCTGCTTCTTTTCCTGGGAAATCTTTTGCGGTGTGATGATCACCTGTGCATGAGGCCACCGACTGATGATCTGATCGATCTTGTCGCTGTGGTAGATGTTCACACCTTCCATTTTCTTGCCTACCTTTCCCGGCTTATCATCCAGAAAAGCCACTACCCTGTAGTTGAACCCAGGATCTTTATCCAGCGTGCGCTTGGCAATTAAGCCTGCCTCCCCGGCACCAAAGATGATGATATCGGTGCGTTCCCCCGAAGGTGTTGCCATCTCCATATAAGCCACCTTCACTATCATTCTGAAAGCAACCAGGATCAGTATGGTACTGATAAAATCAATGATGATGATAGAGAAGGGAATAAGAAAGGTTTCTGAGATAACATAATAAGTCACCAGGTTGGTCAGGACGAAGAAGATACTCCCCATGACCACTGTGAACGAAATGCGTAATACATCTTCTGTGCTGGTATACTTTATGATCCCTACATAGGTCCTGCTAATGATAAAGCTGACCAGCCTGACACAGGCAATATACAATATTACCGAAGGGAAAGCGACCATCTCTACCTCCGGAATGGAAAAATTAAACCGCAGTAGATATGCCAGGATGACAGACCCCAGGACAATGAACATATCAATGATCAATATAAAGACACGGGGTATATTTGTGATGCTACGAATCATGTACAGGAAATATACGTCCAAAGATATAAAGAAATTCAAGACCAATATGAGTCATATTGGTGAGTATTTCTTACTTTTGTGCCGCTGAAAACACATCTCAATCAAAAACTTATCAAATGAAAAACACTGCATTCACCAAGTTTCACGAAGATATGGGCGCAAAAATTGTGGCTTTCGCCGGATATAATATGCCAGTTACTTTTGAAGGGATCAATGTAGAACATGAGACCGTCAGGAATGGCGTTGGCGTTTTTGACGTTTCCCATATGGGTGAATTCTGGGCGAAAGGACCAAAGGCCTTTGAATTTGTTCAGACGGTCTCCACCAATGATGTTTCCAAACTCACCGATGGCAAAGTTCAGTATACTTGCTTCCCAAATGGTAAAGGCGGCATCGTTGATGACCTCCTGGTATACAGGATAAATGAAGAAACCTATCTTCTTGTGGTCAATGCAGCCAACATAGACAAGGATTGGGCATGGTGTGTCTCACAAAATACGATGGGTGCTGAGCTCTATAATGCCTCCGATGAGATTGCTCAGCTGGCCGTGCAGGGACCTAAAGCCCTTGAAGCCATGCAGAAGCTCACCTCTGAGCCTATCACTGATATGGAGTACTATACATTTAAGAAGTTGAGCCTTGCAGGAGTTGAAGACGTGATCCTCTCCACCACAGGTTATACAGGATCAGGTGGATGTGAGGTATACATGTCCAATGCTGATGCAGAAAAGATCTATAGGGCCGTACTTGAAGCGGGAGAAGAATACAGTATCAAACCTATTGGCCTGGCAGCCCGTGACACACTGAGGCTTGAGATGGGTTTTTGCCTTTATGGAAACGACATCAACGATACTACCTCACCCATAGAAGCAGGACTGGGATGGATCACAAAATTCGCTGATGGGAATGACTTCATCGATCGTGATTTCCTGGCCGCTCAGAAAGAGGAAGGACCGAGCAGGAGGCTGAGGGGATTCGTGATGATAGATAAAGGCATCCCCAGGCAGCACTATGAAATTTGTACTGCCGAAGGCGAAGTAATCGGCGAGGTGACCTCAGGCACCATGGCCCCCTCATTGAAAAAGGCCATCGGTATGGGATACATTAACACGGGATTTAATAAATTTGACAGCGATGTGTATATCAAGGTGAGAAATAAATTACTGAAAGCACAAATTGTCAGGTTACCATTCTATAAAAACTAATCCATATCAAAATATATCATGAAGAAACTTACAATCATTATCCTAGCCATTATGAGTATCTCATTATTTTCCTGCCAGCAGGCAGAACAAAGAGAAAGCACTGAAAATACTGATTTTCAGTATCTGACAGAACAGTTTGCAGATCTCAGGATCATGCGGTACCAGATCCCTGATTTTGAAGAACTCCGTCTGGAGCAAAAACAAATGATCTACTATCTTGGTGAGGCAGCCCTGGCGGGACGTGATATCATCTTTGATCAGAATTATAAATATAACCTAGCCATAAGACGGACGCTCGAAGAAGTACTGAAAAACTACGAAGGTGACAGACAAACAGAGGAGTGGTATAGCTTCACCGTCTATCTGAAAAGGGTATGGTTCTCCAATGGTATCCACCATCATTACTCAACTGATAAATTTGTCCCTGATTTTGATCAGGAATATCTTTCAGCCCTGATAAGCAATTCTCCGGGATCATCTTTCCCAATGCTGGAAGGACAAGGTCTTGATGAATTTACTGGATGGCTAAGCGATATCATTTTCAACCCTGAGGTAGCCCCTAAAAGGGTGAACAGCAATCCTGAGATGGACCTCATCTCACAATCGGCATGTAACTTTTATGAAGGAGTTAACCAGGCAGAGGTTGAGGCATATTACGAGAGCATCAAGGTCCCCAATGATGAAACACCCGTTTCTTACGGACTAAATTCAAAACTTGTAAAAGAAGAAGGAACTGTTTTTGAGAAAGTTTATAAAGAAGGTGGCATGTATGGGAAGGCCATCACCCAAATTATTTACTGGCTAGAAAAAGCTGCAGAGGTAGCTGAGACAGCTGAGCAGAAAGAAGCGCTTGGAGTTCTGGTACAATATTACCGTAGCGGCGACCTTAGTCTTTGGGATAAATACAATGTGATGTGGGTTTCTGACCTGGTGCCTGAAGTGGACTATGTGAATGGTTTCATCGAAGTATATGGCGACCCTATGGGAATGAAGGCGACTTTCGAATCGGTTGTTAACTTCAAAAATATGGAGGCTACCAAAAGAACGGAACTCATCAGTAAAAATGCGCAGTGGTTTGAAGATAACTCACCTACCGATGCCCGTTTCAAAAAGGGTGAGGTAAAAGGTGTGACCGCCAAGGTGATCACGGTAGCACAACTTGGTGGCGACTGCTACCCTTCCACTCCCATTGGCATCAACCTCCCCAATGCTGACTGGATCCGTAAAGACCATGGATCAAAATCAGTTACTATGGATAATATTACCCATGCCTATGACCAGGCCAGCCTGGGCAATGGGTTCCTGGAAGAGTTTTGTGCATCACAGGAAGAGATCGACAGGATAAAAAAATACGGTTATAAAGCCGGCAACATTCATACCGACCTTCACGAATGCCTCGGGCACGGTTCTGGGCAACTTCTCCCGGGCACCAGCCCTGAAGCACTAAAAAATTACAGCTCAGCACTGGAGGAATCGCGTGCCGACCTCTTTGCATTATATTATATGTGGTCACCCAAGATGCAGGAACTGGGCTTGCTTCCCAACAAGGAGGCAGCCATGGCTGAGTATGACGGATATATCAGGAATGGTCTCATGACACAGCTTACCCGCATACAACCCGGAAAAGATATTGAGCAGGCACATATGCGCAACAGGCAGTTGATAAGCAAGTGGTGTTTCGAAGCGGGCAAGGCAGAAAATGTCATTGAAGAGATCACCAAAGATGGTAAGACCTATTACCGCATCAGCAATTATGACAAGCTGAATGAGCTGTTTGGCAAACTGCTTGCTGAAGTACAGCGCATCAAGTCAGAGGGTGATTATGAAGCTGGGAAAGAGCTTGTTGAGAACTATGCAGTAAAGGTTGACCCTAAACTGCATGCTGAGGTTCTGGAACGTTATGCCAGGCTGAACCTTGCTCCTTACGGAGGATTCATCAACCCGGTCCTTGTTCCTGTAATTGATGGCGAAGCCATTACCGATATCAAGGTAGAATATCCTGATGATTATACAGAACAGATGATGAAGTATTCGAAAGAGTATTCTTATCTGCCGAGTTATAATTAGACAGGCTTCGGGCACCAGGCACCGGGCTTCAGGCTTCGGGTATCTAGTATCCAGTATCTAGTATCCAGTATCAACCTATTCTGTAACTCCTATATGCCCGGGAACATCGTAGTTCCATCTTTTCATTGCAAAGTCGGTACGATGAAGGATCTCATCCAGGAGCTCTTTCTTAATGGCATATTCATTTTTCACATAGCCCTTTTTTGATTCAGAATATGCGTTAATGACGGGGCGGGCATTTTCAAAAGATTTGAAGCGGAAAGTTTTATATATCCTATCGATCTGGGGCATGGGGTCAGTAGTGAGATCATCATACCGGACTTCGATCAGATTCCCTTCAGGCACCATCTTCTTTGTCTCAATATAGGTGTTTACCAGCTTGTCATAGACAGTATAGATATCCTGGTTGAGCTTATTATAATCTACCTTGTGCAAGGTTAGCCCCGGCATCATCTTACTGAAAAAATGACGGGTAGATAGGATCACCTCCACCGGATTGCGATGGATATAGATAAATTTTGCATCCGGATACATCTCAAGTAGTGTAGGTATGCGGCCGGTGTTGACAGGGTTTTTCGAAAGAAACCGCGACTTACCGGTAGAGATCATCGCCTTATTGATCACACGGCGGTAATCATCTACAATCTTATCCCTGAGATTTTTGTCGCAGCTTTCAAAGGTGAGAAACTCATCAAAGTACTGTAACATAAGTTCCGGGAAATACCAGAAGAAATAATAGCTCCCGGGTGTCCTTGCTGAGAGGGAGAACTCTTCCTCCTGCGGGTAGTCAGTATCTAGTTTTACATTATCGCCTTTGCGGTTAATGGGGATCAGCATCTTCATGATATTCTTGAAGAGAAACCTGGCACCGGAAGCCAGTGTCTGATCAGGAAAGACACTCTGGTAGGTAGTTACATAGGAGGCCTCAGGATCCTGGCAGAGCAGGTTATGAAGATGAGTGGTGCCACTGCGCCAGTGTCCAAGGATGAAAACAGGAGGCTCTTTAAATTCTACCTTTGATGCTTTCTTGTCATAAGCTGCTTTCTCATAGATCCTGAATGGAACGCCTATCATGCTAATGAGTGCGATGACAAAAGCCCGTCCATGATATCCCTTCTCAACCCCATATTTCCTGAGTAGTTTTACCAGTAGCGGGTAATTGTATCCCACTGCCGGGGGCAGATACAATCGAAAACTTTCCCTGATATATTTTGTCTTTCCCTTCACGCTATAAAATTATAAAAACCTGCTTGCCAACAAGCAGGTTTTTTTTCAAAGGTTTCCAACCTTATTAGGGTTTCCAACCCTAATAAGGTTGGAAACCTTTTTTAAATCTCCTCAGTATCAACAACTTTCGCCAGGAGGTGGCATATTGTACTGTCAGATGTTTTTTTATAAAGAAAGGACCATGGCGGGTTCCGGTTTCCTTATTCCCGGAAAAATGTAAGTAGTGAGATTTATTCCGCCACAGTCCTATGTGGTAAATTTCGGAAAATTTTAAATTACTTCGTCGATTTAACTTTCATTGGTTCATAATAATCAATTTAAGTCATCGAACACAAAATCTAGTTATTCATCACTATATCAATATTGGAATTGAAGAAGAAGACCAAGGAGAAGGGCATAGATGAATGAAGAAGTTTCATCCAACACCCAACAACCTGTCCCGAGCGAAGTCGAGGGGCCCAACACCCAACACCTCAAAAAGAAAAGGCCCCGAAGTATTTCAACTCCGTGGGCCGTATATCCTAAAGCAGTTCTATAAGCGGGATTCTGTTCCTGCATAAGCAGGCTTCTATCATTTATCTGCGACAGCGGTCACCCGCTGCCTGTAGCAACCTACCCATTCCGGTTCCCGAGGGAGCAGAGCGGGTCGCCCTTCCCGGAACATATTTGGTCTTGCAGCCCATAAGGTTTACCCTCCCGTCATGTTACCATAACGCGATGTGAGCTCTTACCTCACATTTTCACCCTTACCTGCCGAAGCAGGCGGTTATTTTCTGCGGCACTCGCTGTCCTCCGTAAACGAAGGCCTTCCCGTTAGGAAGCATGGTACCCTGCGCTGTCCCGACTTTCCTCCCCATACCTGGGCATGAGGCGATAGAACGAACTGCCTTTTGGCTCCGCAAAGATACTATGTGGAGTGATAATATCCTAATTATTAGTGATTAGTGAAGATTGAAAATGTGGAATTTAGACACTCGACAGAAGACCTATTTAAGAATTTAACATTAAAAATCTAACATTTAAGGTCACCCAGAACCACCAGGAGTGATGTCAATGGCTACATAATAAACCCCCGTCTGCGTCGTTAGTTGTTAAAGCATTCCTGTTAATAACAAAACCTGGCACCGGGAAAAAACTTTACCCTGATTTATAACTTTGTTGTCATCCCGATTTTAACCCTTGGGATGATCATAATAATTGACTATTCAGCGCTATGGACAGTAAGCAAATCTATGTGCTCATCCTATTGCTATTCCTGGGTTTTGGGAAGCAAGGTACAGCACAACAAACAGCAGTATATGAAGACCCGGCAGCCACCTATAAAACCGGACTTACCCTTTTTGAGCAAGAGCAATATGGTGCTGCATCAGGTGCATTCGACAAGGTGATCCAGGATGGTCTCGCCGATGGCGATATGATGCAGATCAATGCCAGGTATTATACTGCAGTTTGTGCTCTCGAACTTGAACATGAAGATGGTGGGTATATGTTAACCGAATTCATCAGAGACCACCCTGAGAATACGCTGGTAAAAAAAGCTTATTTCCAGCTGGGGAAGTACCAGTTTAAAAACAAAAGATATTCCAGGGCGCTGGAGTCATTTATGCAGGTTGAGGTTCCCGACCTTGACAGGAAAGAGAGAACCGAATACTACTATAAAAAGGGCTATAGCCAATATAAGACTGATGATATCAGCAGAGCTAAGACTTCCTTTTCCAAAGTACTCAACACGGATTCCGAGTACACAGCATATGCCATGTATTATTATGCAGTCATATCATTTGAAGAAGGCTATAATGATGTTGCCGCTGAGTATTTTGAGAAAGTGAAAGACCACCGCAGCTTCAAGAAGTCAGTAAGGAATTACCTCGCCCACATCTATCATCGCAAGGGTGAATACGACAGGATGATGGAGCTTGCTGAGCCTGCCTACAATGAGGCCTCAGGAAAAGATAAACCCGGCCTGGCCCTGCTGATAGGCGATGCTTATTACCAGCAGGAGAAATATGATCAGGCACTCCCCTATTTCGAATTTTATGAACGCACATCACGCAGGTCGATGGGGCGTGAAGAAGCCTATGAGATCGGATACACCTATTTCATGGAGGAAAACCATAAGGCGGCCATCCCGAATTTCCAGCTTGCTGTAGGCGAGGAAGATGCCATGGCACAGAGCGCTTACTACCACCTCGGATACTGCTATCTGCAAACAGGACAAAAGAATTATGCTTCCAAGGCCTTCTCCTCTGCATACAAGCTCGACTTCGACCAGGATATCAGTGAAGATGCCCTCTTCAACTATGCTAAGCTTACCATGGAAGTGGCCAACGACCCCTATAATTCATCTATCACAGCACTTGAAGATTACATAGAGAAGTATCCTGCCTCACCCAGAGTGGATGAAGCCTATACTTTTCTGGCCAATCTTTACCTTACAACTAAAAACTATAAACAGGCTTTGGCATCGGTGGAGCGGATCAAATCAAAGAACCCCGCACTTCAGGAGGCATATCAGAAGATGTGTTTTTACAGGGGCATCGAACTTTTTAATGAAAACAGTCTGGATGAGTCCATTGAATTGCTGCAAAAGGCTGCCCTGGATGATCATGACCGCCAACTTGCTGCTGAGGCCAACCTTTGGATTGGAGAGGCCTTTTACCGCCAGAATAACAGCTGGGCGGCGATAAAATATTATAAAGCATTCCTGGATGCCCCGGGGGCCAAAGAGCTTGATGTATACAGCAATGCGTATTACAACCTGGGATATACCTATTTCAATAAAAAGGACTACTCCAACGCCATTACATGGTTTGGGAAATATCTGAGCTTCAAAGGGACGCGCGACAGCAAGCTTGTTGCAGATGCCATGGTGCGCATGGGCGACTGCTATTTCATCAATAAAGATTATGACAGGGCCACAAAATATTATAATAACACCATACGTGCAGGCGCTGGCAAGACCGATTATGCCCTGTACCAAAAAGCCATTACACAGGGAGCATCGGGACTTTTCAATGATAAAGTCCGCACACTTAAGGACCTCATCAACCAGAAGCCGAAGTCGACTTATGCTGATGACGCAAAATATGAGCTGGCAGTCACTTATATGCTACTGAACAAAAACGATGACGCCCTCAACTGGTTCAACCGCCTGATCAGCGACCATCCCAAGAGCCGTTATGCTACCAAATCACTGCTAAAAACAGGGCTGATATATTATAATGAAAACCTTAACGACAAAGCCCTTACAGCCCTGAAAAGGGTGGTGAAAGATTTTCCCGGCACCGGTGAATCAAGGGAAGCTCTTAACAGTATCAGAAACATTTATATAGATCAAAACCGTGTGGATGAATATTATACATATGCTGAATCACTATCTTTTGCAGATGTTACTGTCTCTGAGCAGGACTCCATCACCTATATAGCTGCAGAAAACCTTTACATGGAGAACAAGTGTAGTGATGCCATCAGATCGTTTGGTTCTTACCTTGACAAATTCCCTTATGGAACCTTTGCAATAAATGCCAGCTACTACAAAGCCCAGTGTGAGCTCAAAGAGGATGATAAGGAATCAGCCCTGACCGACCTGGAGTATGTTATTCAGCAGCCAACGTCCAGCTTTACGGCCAACAGCCTTTTACAGGCAGCCCGCTTAAGTATGGAGACCGGGAAATGGAAGAAAGCGCTTGACTATTACACCGAGCTGATGGAGGTGGCAGAATCAAAAGACAATGAGCTTGAAGCCCTCGAAGGCATCACCGATTGCAACTATAACCTAAAACAATGGGCCAATGCCATCACTTCAGCCATGATGATGCTCTCAAATGACAAGATAGATGACAGCAGGATCAACAAAGCACACTTCATCATTGCTAAATCCTATATGGCGATGGACAACATTGAAAATGCCAGGATTGAATTTGGGATCACAGAAAAGTTATCCGATAATGCTGTTGGTGCAGAGTCAAAATATATGATTGCATACATCGACTACCTAACAGGCAAATATACAGAAGCTGAAAACGGGATCTTTGAGCTCAGCGACACCTATGCATCACATGATTACTGGGTGGCCAGGGGCTTCCTGCTGCTTTCCGATGTTTACCTTGCCACCGATAATGAGTTCCAGGCGAAGGAGACTTTAAAAAGCATCATTGAGAATTACAAGGGACCGGAACTCGGTGAGATAGCCATTCAAAAGCTTAATGAATTAGAAAAACAGAATTAATATGAGCCATCATATGATATATAAGGTATTTAAGATGATATGGTCGCTGATTCCGGCCATAGCCCTCATGCTGCCACTTGTGCTCAGCGCACAGGAGAAGAGCGAGGAGGTGACCATCATTGCACCCTATAACCCAAGTGTCACCACCGCATCAAAAATCAACCGAAATCCTAAGATAAGGTTTGCTGATGCCACAGAGATGCCGGTAATTGAGTACAATATTCAATCCGTCAGGATCAACAGCAAGCTTAGTCCTGAAAGCCCCAGGCCATCACAGCTGCCCCGCGAACCACAGAAAGACCTATACAGGAGTCACCTCCGTGCAGGCTTCGGCAACTACCTGACCCCCTATTTCGAGCTGTGGGTGAACAGTCTTCAATCAGATGAGTTCAGCGCTGGTGCACATATAGGACATATCTCTTCTTTTGGCCAGATAAAAGACTATGCTAAAAGCTCTTATGCCAATACTTTAGTTGAGGCTTATGCCAATAAGTATTTCAATGACAACACCTTTGGAGCAAAGCTAAGCTACAGTAACAAGATGGTACACCGATATGGATATAAGCCTGCTGATTTTATCACCCCGGATATTTATACTGATGATGACGACATCAAGCAAACATTCAACAGGGTCGGCTTTGATTTAGGGCTGTCAAGCAATAAAGAGGATGATGATGCATTCAACTACCATGTCCTTCTTGATGGATACTACCTTTTCGACAAGTTTGAAAGCAATGAAACAGGATTATTCTTCGATGGTGGCATCTCAAAAAAGATGGATATGTTCTCCAACAGGAGAAGCCAGGAACTGGGGATAGATCTGGGTGCCGATTATTACATGAATAAGGACAGCCTGAACTCCTACAATGGAGGCATATTTTCTGCTACCCCCTATCTGGATATGGATCTGAGCCCTTACCGCATTTTTGCGGGCGTTAAGGCCTCATACAGAATGGATACAGCTTCCAAGATCCACTTCTACCCCATGGTCAAGGCTGAGGCCAGCCTGCTTGAAAAGATGATCGTGATCTATGCAGGAGCTGAAGGAGGTCTCGACAGGGTATCATATGACATCCTCACCACCGAGAATCCTTTCGTCAATTCAATTATGCCCCTGGATTTTTCCAACAGGTATGACTTCTACGGTGGGGTAAGAGGACGGATCAGTGAGATTGTTGATTTTAACTTTGGCCTGAAATATCAGATCATCAACAATATGCCATTCTTTGTGAATGACTCTTCCAATTTCCTCGGTAATACATTCGACCTTGTTTATGATGATGCAGGTGTTTTCAGGGTTTATGGAGAGCTGGGGTTCAGGAGCCACACCAACTTTGGTCTGCTGTTAAAAGCTGGGTACAATTCATATTCGCTCGATCATGAGTTGAAACCATGGCACAGGCCGGCTCTGGATATCAATCTGGAAGCTTACTATGTCATTAAGGAGAAACTCACGCTCAGCGCCAATTTAAGCTCTATGCAGGGTGTTTATGCACGTACTTTCGTGAATGGCGAAGTGAATGCATTACAGCTTGATGCCTGGTACGACATTGGATTGGGTGGCGAATACCAAATAAACAGCCAATTTTCGGCCTTTTTGAAGCTCAATAACATCCTCAATAATGGTTACTTTAAATGGCACCAGTATCCGGTTCAAAAGTTCAACGCTCTTGCCGGCATAGGATTCTCATTCTAAATAACTGGCTTTCTGTATATTACAACCTGCAATTAATCCTTTTTCTGAAATAAGAGAATTGCCTTCATTTTTTTAAGAAAATTTAACATGCCAATGTTAATAAAATGCTTGTTTTTCAAGCCCTTTTGTAACATTTGTGTTGTAATTTTTCAGTACTTTTGCATGTATAAATTTCAATACCTAAATACCGACTATGACAAACGAAGAAAAGATGCTTGATGGCGAGCAAAATTACAACGCTGATAATATCCAGGTACTGGAAGGTTTGGAGGCTGTTCGTAAGCGTCCTGCCATGTATATCGGCGACGTAAGTGTGAAGGGATTGCACCACCTGGTGTATGAGGTTGTAGATAATTCTATAGATGAAGCCCTGGTGGGCTACTGCGACGAGATAAGCGTGATCATCCATGAAAATAATTCAATTACCGTTACTGATAATGGCCGTGGTATCCCCACAGGCCTGCATGAAAAGGAAAATCGTTCCGCACTGGAAGTGGTGATGACTGTACTTCATGCCGGTGGTAAATTTGACAAAGGCTCATATAAAGTTTCAGGTGGACTCCATGGTGTAGGTGTATCCTGTGTAAATGCTCTTTCATCCCATTTGAAGGCTACAGTTCACCGCGAAGGAAAGATATTTGAACAGGAATACGAATTTGGCAAGCCTCTATACCCTGTTAAAGAAATAGGAAAATCAGATAAGACAGGAACAGTAGTCACTTTTATCCCTGATAATAGCATCTTTATAGTTAAAGATTACGATTACAACATCCTGGCGACCAGACTCCGCGAACTTTCCTTCCTGAATAAAGGCATCCGCCTCAACCTCAAGGATGAGCGCCCGGTCAATGGAAATGGCGAACAGCCATCAGATTCTTTCTTTTCTGAAAATGGTCTGAATGACTTCCTGGAATACCTCGATGCCACACGTGAAAGCCTTATGCCAGATCCTATCTATATGGAGGGTGAGAAAAATGATTTCCCCATTGAGATATCCATGGCATACAATACATCCTTTTCGGAGAATGTACATGCATACGTGAATAATATCAATACCCACGAAGGAGGAACACACCTCTCAGGGTTCCGCAGAGGCCTCACACGAACATTAAAGACCTATGCTGAAAAGTCAGGGATGCTGGCGAAGCTAAAGTTTGATATTAATGGAGATGACTTTAGGGAAGGCCTAACTGCCATTATTTCCATTAAGGTGGCTGAGCCACAGTTTGAAGGTCAGACGAAGACCAAGCTCGGTAACTCAGAAGCCATGGGTGCTGTGGATCAGATGATCAGTGAGCACCTCTCCCACTTTCTTGAAGAACATCCGAAAGAAGCCAGAACCATCGTAAACAAAGTGATCCTGGCTGCTACTGCCCGACATGCCGCCCGTAAAGCGCGCGAGCTTGTTCAGAGAAAAAATATTTTGTCAGGAACCGGTCTTCCCGGTAAGTTGGCCGACTGTGAAGAGAAAGATCCTTCTTTGTCAGAAATATACCTTGTGGAGGGCGATTCTGCGGGTGGTACAGCCAAGCAGGGCCGTGACCGTAAATTTCAAGCCATCCTTCCGCTCCGTGGTAAAATCCTTAATGTAGAAAAAGCTATGCAGCATAAGGTCTTCGAAAACGAGGAGATCAAGAATATGTTCACTGCATTAGGTGTTTCTATTGGAACAGAAGAAGATTCAAAAGCGCTCAACCTGGATAAGCTGAGGTATCATAAGATCATCATCATGACTGATGCTGATGTGGATGGTAGTCATATCGCCACACTTATCCTTACATTCTTCTTTCGCTTCATGCGTGACCTGATAGAGAATGGATATGTTTATGTTGCAACACCTCCGCTTTACCTTCTCAGGAAAGGGAAAGAAGAACGCTATTGCTGGTCAGAAGAGGAAAGGGTCAGTGTGACAAATGAGCTCAGCCCTGACGGTGAAAAAGGTATTCATATTCAACGCTACAAAGGTCTTGGTGAGATGAATGCAGAACAGCTATGGAATACAACCATGGACCCTGCCTTCCGCACCCTTCGTCAGATCACAATCGATAACGCCACTGAAGCCGACCGCGTCTTCTCCATGCTTATGGGCGATGAGGTGCCTCCAAGGAGGGAGTTCATTGAGAAGAATGCCAAGTATGCAAATATTGATGCATAAACCGGGTATCAGGTATAATTATTTTTCTGGATGGGTAAGTGAGAACTTATTTGATTACTCTTGCTGACTCTAGATTATCGATTAATAGCTTGAACATCTTTATCAGCTCTATCAGCATTTCTTTACTCCCTGATTTCCGCTGTATGACGCTGATCAATTCTGAGCTTTGTGATTTCGAATCTGAATGATATGATATCGCATAGACATTATGTTTAAGGAGCGCCCTTTGAATTTCTTTTGTAAGGGTTTTCTTAACCAGATCAGACCTGTTACTTTTGATCAAGTATCGCTTGTCGAAATCTTTCCAACCCAATTGTATCTCTGGCTTACTAAATATTTTAAATATCCTTTCGATAAAGTCTTCTAAACTCAGTGTGAGCTGAAAATCCTGGCTTGACACAAAAGAAATCTCAAACTTTAACGGCCTGCTGTCTGAAACTGAGATCTCAATATTCCATTTTTTGTGCGGAATGGAAATATTGTGCATTTCAATATCGTGACTGGCAGTATGTTTTATCTTAAATTCTCCATTCTGTTCATTTGCAATATCCTCCCACATTTGTCTTTTGGGAAAATTGTCTGTATAACCTAAGGATGGACCGCGAACTACTTTTTTTAATAAACTTTCATCTTTTTCTTTACTCATGGGTGCAAATTTGAAGTAAAACCAATGAACTCCTCTATTGATATGAAATGATCAATATCAAATATAAGAATATATAGAAGCTATGTCAATATAAATATTTTAAAAGAGGTATTGGGATTCCCATCGCAGAAGGTGAATGAAGAAGAACTAAAAAAAGCTCCGCTGTTAGGCGGAGCTTCTAAACGAACAACTTATTAACCCAAAATTAATGTCAACATCTTGAAAGGACTGTATGAAAAAGCAAAGTTTGATTCTGAGAAAAACCTGGAATATGAAATCAAAACCACTTTCAAGAACGTTAACCTTTTGGAGAAATTAATTAACCAAATTAATTCATCTACAAAACTATCTGCTATTACCTTTAATGTAAAGCAGGAATCAGTTTACGGTTACTGTTAATCAGTTAACGGTTGAATTTTTCAGATATCGGAAAGTGCACGGTTTATAAAGCTATTGAAAGGATACAGGGCTTTAAAAATATTGAGTAGCTGAGGCTGCAACTTATCAGTCTCAAGGATGCTGTCGTCGACCTTCGCCCCGGTGATGTAGCTCTTATACATCAGGAGCTCAACATCTGGAAAGTCGGCCGGGAAGTCCCGTGGTGGACGTTTCAACATGTCGCCGTCCAGGCTCGTAAAATGTTTCTTGAAACTTGCGGAGCCGATTATCTTCTTAAACTCATCCACATTATAATACACCTCCTGACGCATGGCCTTGAGCACCGGTGCCTGGGGCAACCAGATGCCACCACCTGCGAAAGCATTGCCTGGCTCCAAATGGAAATAATAGGTGGCATATGGACTTTTTCTCCCGCCCCGGGTCATGGCGGCTCCCATGTTGGTCTTGTAGGGAGATTTATCTTTTGAGAATCGTACATCCCTGTATATCCTGAACACGCAGTGCTTCGGTTCCAACCCTGCCAGATCCTTATCAATCTCTGCCAGCCTGGGAAGGAGCTCGCCAATAAATCCTTCGAATTCGTTTTTAGCTTCCAGATATCTGCTTTTGTTATCCTGAAACCATTCACGATTATTATTTTGTTTTAAATCGCCAAGAAAAGTGAGGACATTTTTCATTTTTTGGTATTAATCTACAGGGGGTGATACATTTTCGAATTACAAATACAACGATGTGATCAGGAATTTGTTCATCTCAGCATGCATTCTGTCCTTGAATATTTCTGCAAATGGTCAGGCCACTTCCACGCCTGTTGGAGCCAGGGCCGTGGCCGCAGGATATACCAGCCTGACAGCAGAAAACCTCTGGGCAACAAGCAACAATCAGGCAGCGACAGCATATCTCAACAAATTTCAAGCAGGCCTCTATTTAGAGAATCATTACCTGCTTGATGAGATGAACAGGATCGCCATGGGGGTCTTCTTCCCTTTCAACAAAGGCGGGATATCACTTTGCGTCGACCATTTTGGTGGGTCTCTATATTCTGAAATGAAAGCAGGGCTGGGCTTTGCCTTGCCTATGGGTGATAATTTTTCGGCTGGCGTTCAACTTGACTATATGAGAATGGCCATTGGTGAAGGATATGACAGCTATCATGCCCTTACCTTTGAAGCCGGGGTCCTGGCCCGGATCACCGATGATATCAAAATAGGATTACATGTCTTTAATCCTATCCATCAGAAATGGACGAAGACAGAAGAGCATATCCCAGTCCTGATACGGGCTGGAATCGCGGTGCGACCGGAAAAGTCACTCGAGCTATATGCTGAAGTTCATAAATCGACTTCAAATCCGGCCATCATTTGTGGAGGTGCAGAATACCACTTTCGCGAAAAGTTCTTTATGAGGATGGGGATCACAAGTGGCCCTGCACGATATACATTTGGCGTGGGCTTTAGCATAAATAGGATCTTTCTCGACATATCATCCTCCGTACATTCATGGCTGGGATATTCACCCCAGCTCTCTTTCACCTATACATTCAGTAAATGAAAGGAGTCCTGATCAGCATAATCCTGATGCTAATGTGGATCACACACAACTATTCACAGCAGCCCGACAGCCTGTACGAACAAGGAAGAGAGGTGATTGGTCAACAGCTAGAGCATCTTGAGTTTGCTGCAGAAGCTGGCATAGATCTGTCTGAACTTACCGGTAAGTTGGAGTATTTACTCGAAAATCCTATCAACATTAACGATGCTGAAAAGGGAGATCTGAGAAAGCTGGGACTGCTAAGTGATGTACAGGTGAAGAATATCATCGATTACAGAACAAAGTATGGGATCTTTTACTCTATCTATGAGTTGAGGGCCATCGAAGGAATAGGGCGTAACAGCATAGAAAAGATCATGCCCTTTGTAAGGGTAAAGCCCGCAGAGGAAAAGATACCAGCCGAGAGAGTACTGCTTAGAGGCCGCCATGAAATGATCGTACGCTTTCAGAGAAGCCTGGTCAGCAAGTCAGGTTATATGCTACCACCAGATTCTCTACAAGCCGATAAAGTCGGTTCTTTCTATCTTGGAGATGCCAATCGATATTATCTGAAATACAGATATAAGGTCAAAGGCTACCTGAGCGCTGGGATCACTGCAGAAAAAGATCCCGGTGAGATATTCCTTCGCCTGCCGAAAAATCTGAGTGACACCATCCGTGAGCAGGTGAAGAAGCCTTATGGTTTTGATTTTTATTCGGCCCACCTTGAGCTAAAAAATATCGGCCCTATCAGAACAGTCATCCTGGGTGACTATCATATGCAATGCGGTCAGGGACTGGTACTCTGGAGCGGACTCTCATTTAATGGTGGCAACAGCCCCTCTACATTTAAGCGATATGCAGCTGTGGTCAAAGCCAGCACCTCTGCAAATGAAAATCTCTTCATGCGTGGCCTGGCCGCAAGGATAGGCTGGCATAACATTGACCTCAGCTTGTTCTATTCCCGAAACCATATTGATGCCAATATAAAGTTATCGGATAAGCAGGATGATGTTTTTTATATTAGCTCTCTGCCGGAGAATGGATATCACCGCACACTGAATGAGCTAGCCGATAAACGCACTTTAATACAGCAGCATTGGGGAGGCCACCTTTCTTATTCGCAGGAGCGTTTCCGCATTGGATTCACAGCCTTCAGGAGCCTGATGGACATCAGTCTGGACCATGATGAAAGCCCTGCTAAGAAATTTACTTTCAGTGGCAGTGAAAACTTCAATGCCGGGATGAACTATGATTTTCTCTTTCGCAATACAAGCATTTACGGGGAACTGGGCTTTAGCATCAATGGAGGGTGGGCATTCCTGTCAGGGATGTCACATACTTCTAAGAATGGCAGCATTATCAGTCTCCTGTTTCGGGAATACCGTAAAGAGTACCAGAACCTCATGGCCGGTGCTATTGGCGATCGCGATGGCAATGCTAATGAGAGAAGCCTTCGAATGGCCATTGAATGCCCTCTCCACCGAACACTCTCACTTCTGCTTCACAGTGAGCACATAAGCTACCCATGGTTAACATCCAGGAATATCAATGTTTTCAGAGGTCAGGAACATGAAATATCAATGTTCCTTATGCCTACACGTCAAAGCAGGATACAACTGAGGTATCGCTTTAAAAATGGGATCCTCAAGAGCAGCGATAATCTCAACTGGCTGGATGAAATGCGCCTTCAACAGCGTCATCAGTTAAGGTTACAGCTACAGCACAAGGTGTCACCTGATCTTTCTATCAAATGTCAGTATGAGCAGGTGATGGTTAAAAAGGTTGCACCTGAAACGAAAAGTAAGGGAAGTCTGCTGTTGGTAGATGTAAATTATCATCCTGAAGCGTTTCCTATAAAGATAAACCTTCGCTATGCCCTCTTCAACACCGATGATTATGATAGCAGGCTGTATGCCTATGAAAATGATGTACTGTATGCTTCTTCTATGCCAGCTTACTATGGCAAGGGTTTTCGAACCTACTTATTGCTTAGTTATAAGGCAAGCCGAAGGCTTCAGTTTTGGCTTCGTTTTTCACTCACAAACTTCACCGACCGCAATGTTATAAGCTCAGGTACCGAAGAAATTCAAGGCAATAAGCATCCTGAGGTTAAAATTCAATGCAGGATTAAATTATAAACATTGCCACAGAGGCACTACTATAGATAATGGTTATTTAAAAACAATTTTCCCAGAAGAAATAATTGATCCTGATTCAGACTCAAGCGAATAGAAATAAATACCGGACGACAATTGCTGGCGGTCCAAGATATGCGTCCCTGCCTGAATATGATGCAGACTGAACATGTTCCTTCCCTGGAGATCATACAAATTGAAGTTGAACATTTCAGAAATATTCCCGGAAGTAATTTCGATGCTTGCAAACTCTGATACCGGATTGGGATAAATATTGACGCTGGTAGTCCCGTACAGATCATTTTCTCTGAGTCCCACAGGCAGCTCCGGGTGATATGATGCTTGTTTGAGTATCCATTTTTTGGGGTCAAATTGCATCATGCCCACGCTTTCCGTGACCGGGACACTAAATACCTGATAGACGTCATCATTC
>Ga0209692_10002655_pt1 | contig 18811 bp, 42 predicted proteins | sample tdDd472_FD_187129 | JGI IMG/M metagenome (GOLD analysis project Ga0209692, IMG submission 187129) | Marine sediment microbial communities from the Atlantic coast under amendment with organic carbon and nitrate - tdDd47.2 (SPAdes)... | ecosystem: Environmental > Aquatic > Marine > Coastal >...
TTTTGCTTTTATCTGTAGCTTTTGCATACCAACTTCTCAATGATCCTAAGTTCTTATACCATTTACCTACTTTAAACTTTTCCATAGTTTTATAATTTATATTCTCTACAAATATACAACCTTTATTTTAAACTTCCAAATAATTGAGTGAAATAATTAATATTTGCGGATAAAACCTACCCCTAACTTGCGTCAAGGGAGGAAAAACTAAAAACTATGAAAATCGCTGTAAAGATACAATTTAATTCTTTACTCGTTTAGAAGTCTATTTAAATTCTTCTTAAGTTTTACCTTAGTAAATTTCTCTAATTCCGCAATAAGTTGTAATATTTTATCTTTAGATGGTTCTGGTAAATTATGTCCACCACTATCAGCACCTATATTTATTTGAATAGGATTAATATCTTGTAGCATAAGAACAAATTCAACTAAATCAAAATCCATTATTGGCTCTATTGTTACATATTTATTAGAATATGGTATTTCAGCAAATTCATACACTCTACTTGTTATTTTAGGAGAGTTTTTCATTATATCTTCATACCATCTATTAGTTTCTAAAGTTACACATAAAGCAAACTTTTCTATTGCTGCTATATTTGCTGCATAATCAGAAAATGCTTTAGGGTTTTTTGTTTGAAATAAGTATCCATTCTTATCATATTTCTCACAATGCTGTAATGTTTTTATTATCCATTCAGGATGTACATTTTCAGCAAACATATCACAACTTGAGCCTACGAAAATAAAGTTACCCTCTCCTAAGTCCATTTTACGTTCATTATGATCAAATCTAACATCTTTTAAATGTCCCCATCGTTTCATGTAACAATAAGAACAATCATGATAACATTTCCCTTTTACGGTATTCCATGTATGCGTTATCCAACTATACATATTACCTTTACTTACATTTAATCCCATATCTTTAATACATTTGGTTTTTATATTTATCTCTTAAATAATCACTAATATCCCAATTATCTGGAATAGGAAGTACTTTAGGTCTTAATTCTGGTATCTCATTACTAATAGTCATCATCTGTCTACGACCAGTTGGATCATTATCATACATAACCCAATAATTCTTAAACCTCTTACTTTTAATCAAGCTCATAAACTTCTCAGAATTTTTAGGAGGTGTTTCTTCACTATTTAAACACACCGCATTCATGCCATGCGAGTACATACTTAAACAATCTTTTTCGCCTGCTACCAGATAAAGGTCATCTCCACTCTCAGGAAGTTGTTCGTATCCGAACACATAATCGGATTCTTTCTTACCCACATAGATAAATCCTTTCTTTTGTACTCCTTCGATATTAGGAAGGTATAACTTGCCCCATTCTCCACGATCTATGAAGTATATTAGACCTCCTGAGCGACTTTCTATGGTTTTTGGTGCATTACCCTTTCCAAAGTAATTTAATCGTTTTATGGGCTTTATATTAAAGAACTCCAATGTTTGTTTTGATATACCATAATGACTCCAGAACTTTAAATACTTCTGTTTCCAATAGTCATAAGTTACCGTAAAGGTGTAATCTTTCTCAACCTTTACCTTTGGCTCGGCTTTAGGCTTCACCTTTGAATAATCCACGTTTTCGGAATCCAACCCCAAGCCCATCTCTTTATTAATTATTTTAAGTGCTTCAGGAAAGTTCACACCATACAAATTCATCACCAAGTCAAAGCAAGATCCATCATGCCCAACCCAGTCTTTCCATCTATACTCGTTAGATGTACGTGATGCATAGATATTAAAACTTGGAGTTTTCTGCTCACCTGATATCTCAGGCACGTACACATGTACTCCTGGTCTAAAGTCAGCATTCTCCCTTTCGTAATACTCCTTCAGGAAGTGCTCTAATATCTCAAACGTAGATACTTTAGATAATATATGTTGTCTTGTTATATGCATCAGAAACACTCATAAATAAATTCTGAACCTTTACGATGTACGAAATACTCATCATAGTTAGGACGAACAATAACCTCCCACTTGTGTTGCCTAAGTAGCTTGTTGATATAAAAAGTTTTCTTCTTACCGTTTTTATACAACATAAAATGTAAAGTGTTAGAATTAGAGAATTTCCCTATCTGTGGTTTAAGTATTTTCTGTGTTTGTATATTTTTCACTCTACAATAGTTTGATACTTCATATAATAAATAACCTTTTACGGGATACCATATTTCATCTTCATAATTATAGTTGTAGAAATATCTACCATTCATTTCGTATTTCATATCAATTCGTTTATTGGATTTATATTTGTAATTAAAGTATGTTCTGAGTACTGGTAATACCACCTCAGCGTTGATGTAGAATTGTGTCCTACAGCATTCCTTAATTTCTCATTATTTACATCATTATTTATCATATAAGTGATATGAATATGACGTAGGAGATGTGCGTGAAAGTTAGTGCCAAAATATTTCTTTAAGAATTTATTTATGCTGGATTTAGAATATTTTCCATTTATTCCCTCAAATAAGTAGTATTTAGGTTTATACAACTTATAATATTTGCGTAAATCTTTAAGTAGTTTTGAGTCTAAACCAATAAATCGAGATTTACCACCTTTGCCATTACGTATAAGGATGCGCATATTCTCAGAATCTACATCAAGCAATCTAATGTCTAACAATTCAGATATACGTACTCCAGTACTTAAAAATGTCATTATGATGGCATGGTGTTTTAAGTTAGGTATTTTACTGACAATACTTTTTATTTTAGTCATTCCCATTAGATTAATAAGTTTGCGTTTAGATTTTATAGGTTTGATTGACTCTACTTTATACCTTTGTTTTAAAACGTCCCTATATAATATTTTTATTACAGATAAATATTGATTATGAGAAGATACACTTTTGCGGTTTTTAATTCCTAACAAATATCTTTTGATATATTTATTAGTGAGAGCTTCTAATGAATTATAATGTTTATCATAAATAAATTTCTCAGCTACATTTGCATATGTTTTAAGTGTAGCTTCAGAAGTAAATTTAGACTCTATTACATCCAAGAAGTTTTTATAAATTCTTGATTTTTCCATAATACATTTCTATTATATTAATAGTTACAGGATAGGTGCGTTTATTTTATTGTTAGGCAAAACAACACCCACATCCGCCTCGCCTGTCGGCGACCATCCTCTTCAAGGCGCAAAAACCAAATGTTCTTTTGCCTAACAGATCAGAAAATATGCCTTCGCTCAAAGGATAAGACATATTGTATCTGATAAGTTTTCTTCCTAATGTTGCATATGCATAACTAAAAATCATAGTACATTTAAATTCAAAACCCACTTTAATACACGAATTTTATTCGCAATTTGTTGTAGATTAATAGTAAGTGAATTTAAGATAAGTTCATTAGTTTCTTCATCTAATGAACATAAAATACGTTCACGTTCTTCTGTTGATTTTTCTAATTCCTGTTTTATTTCTCTTTCTGTTTTCATACTAAATGTTTTAAATTTAACCGTCCCATATTTTCTGATCTGTTGTATGCAATTAAAAAAGACATACAACAATAAATATAAGTAATGTGGTGCGGAGAAGGTTATCGCTATACTTAAAAACTCCCACAAGGCGACCTTTTTAATTTAGTGGTACTAAGACGAAACCACACTACTCATATTCTTGTCATTAGAGTTAATGATACGCCCCTCGCTAAAAAACCATCCTCGCCCTCCACACAAAAACCCTAATATCATTAACTCTAATGTTTTGGAGAATAGTCCTTCACGCCTTAAAAACTTGCGTTCTAATAGAAGTTTTTACCAAATATCACAACCTCTAACTATAGAATCAAGGGCAAGTTTTTAAGCTGCATTGAATAAGGATAAAATTAATCGAGATATTTATTAATCATCCTATGTCTGCAATTAAACCATAATACTTCTTGGTTTATTTTTCCTTTAATTAATCGTAACGCTCTATCAAACAATTTCTGCGTTGCTTTAAATATTTGTTCTTCCTGTAAACTGTTCATAATATTTTATTTTTAGTTTAATAATATACTTCTGTAGCTGTAGCAGCTTAAAAACCTTCCCTTATTCTCCAAAACATTAGGAAATAATTGCGCTTCGAGCGCTCATGTCCTTTCGCAGCAAGCTGCTCTCAGTCCATTTAATTATTTCCTAACGTTCAAACTCAAATGGTTTTTATATTAAAAATGTAAGTCATAATCATGACCTTCACTTTTTAACAACTTTTGAATTGCTTCAGCATGACCTATATAATTCTGTTTTAGTTCAATATTATCTTTTGTTTCTTTAGATAATCTAACATACTCCATCATTTCATGATAAAGGTCATTTTTCCAAAACTGTAATAATCTATCCATTTTTAATATGTTTAATAATTCTAATATATTTTCTACGCCTCTCAGCGCAACAATTTCTAACTACGTATAAATTCAAAAACCATGTGATAAGATTATAAACCTTAAAATTACTCCGTAATTCGGTTTCTAAACTTATACGTTTGAACGTTACAAAATCATGTCGTATCGAACGACACTCAGACAACCACTCGCTGCGCTCATTCCTTTGTCTGCTATGATTTTGTAACGAGTCAGAGTTCATTTGATATAAATTATTTACGCTTAAATAAGCAGGATATGAAGTAATAAGAATCTACAGATTCTTCATCTTTCATTTCCTTATGTAAAGTTTCTACATATTCCCACCCTAAAAGATATTGATGGTTTATCCAATCCATAAACTTTTGAGAATCTCTGTACTCAAAATAATCACAAATAAATTTAATCTCTTCCATAATAATTTATTTAAGTTTTAATTAAGTTCTGTAAGTTTCGATACGAAACGATTTGTAACTAAGTGTCATGTGTAACGAAACAATCAAATGATGTTAGCAAAAACCTCGTGCTGCGCACTATATTTTCGCTACACATACACTCTGACTCGTTAGATACCATACTCTCACGGCATTCGCTCAAAAAGGCTCGCTGCGCACAGCCCACAAAAAGACACCGTATGGTATCTAATGTAGCGGCAAGTAGACCTCTCGCTCTTTACCTACCAATGACTTGAAAGTTTAATTCTAAACCTAAAGTACAGTATCTAACTGTCAAGTCAGAGGAAAGTAATTTCAGAACTCCTATAAATCAGGAGTCTTACAACCTTTAGTTTTCTGCCATTCGTAAACTTCTTCCTTAAATTCTCTTACAAGTCGAACCATTTTTTCATCAACTCCATTTTTCATAGCAAAGGCTATCCATGCATTCATGGTTGGAATCATTAATTTATCGTTCGCTCTTACTAAAAAAACAGGTTCGTCTTTACCAATCTTATTGGCAGGGTCTTGAATACGGTTGTAATCTTCTCTTGCATGCTTCATAATTCTAATTGTTTTTAAATGTTAATATATAAAATGTTCTAAAATTTCCATCCACTACTTGCCGCTACATTACAAAACCATGCCATCGAGGCACGGCAAACGAAACTTATTCGCTTCGCTCACCGTTTCCACTGTTTGCCTATGGTTTTGTAACGCCTTAAAGCTAAAATGCATAAAAATTATTTTATATTTTTCCTTGCCCACTTTAACGCTTTACTATATTTTTCCAAATCTTCTTGAGCAAATTTTTCATTTTCTTTTCCTCCGACTATACCTCCTGCGATTGCTGAAGCTTGCTGATGTACTAAATCAGACAATATTTCTATAACTAATTTTTTACTCATAATAATTTTTATTTAAGTTCAACATTCTAATAATCTTTGTGCAAGTTGCACGGTTTGTAACTATGCGTCAAGTGCCATTATAGCATTTTAAGTGTATTATAGCTTTACTTTTCGTGCCGAAAACCGCTATAACAGCACTTACGCTTTAAGGCGTTATGTGGCATTAGTCCACACGCTCCCATCGGTATATGCTACTATAAGTCCGAAAAGTATTTTCATCAATTATCTCTTGTACTCCACTTGTGCTAAATGTACCTACATTAAATCTTCTACCAAGCTGTGGTTCTTCAAAATACTTTTCTTCTACCTCTCGTATAGTTTCGTAACCCTCTTCAATATTATTTGGGTGCAAAGCATCTTCTAATTCTGTAAGTTTTGTTAATTTAATTTTCATAATAATAACGCCACATAACAACGGCTCATATTGCATTGCCTCTGTGGTCTTTTTTAAGTTTATACTAAATTTTAATAATTTGTTCTTTGTTCGTGGTTTAGCGTTGGCAACGCAACATAGCCAAACCGTTAGATTCAATATCCGCTATCCCGTCCGCACAAAAACCCATCGTACACAACCCACAAACCAAAGACATTGAATCTAACAGTCCGAAAGATATACCCTCGCTCAGAGGCGTAGCACTGTATCTGAAACCAAGTACTAAACCTAAGATACAATATCTAACTAAAAGATCATAGGTAATAAAATCATAACATCTCTTTTAAGTCAGAAATTACTTCCCTATAAGTTGCTATTTTAGCTTCTATTATCCACTTAGGGGTTTCCATATGTTCTACTATCTCTTTAGATTTGAGTAATTTCTTAATAGTATCTTCATATTTTAAAATCAAATCTTCCATAATCTTAATATTTAATTGTTAGTAATTGTTATAATTTTCCTTCCCATATCTTTCTGAGTAGTTATGCGTAATAATACCCGCATCCTAGTTCGCTATCGCTCACCCCTCCTCGTCAAAGCTCTTAAACACAAAGTAACATACAAGTAAACAGATTAATCCGAATACAATCTTACCTAATTCTATTTTTTCCATTCCTAATATTTTTACGCATAACACCAGAGAAAATATGCCGTCCCGCAGGAGACGTTCTCCAGTATCTGCAAGTTTATATTCCAAATATAACTACTCATAACTAAAAAATCATAGCACATTAAAATACAGGATTTACCCACCCGCAAAAGAGATAATTAATCCTATTATACATAGAATTATAAATAATAGAAAATCAACACTGAACATTCGTTCTTTTTTTGCCTTTCTTATTAAGCTTATTAAGCTCCAAATAAGAATAATTGTTAAAATAATCTTCATAATATCTAATTTAAATTTACACTAAAATCCTATATTTTACCGTCCCATATTTTCTGATCTGTTAAGACCTCATCGCACCCGCCTCAACTTCGCAGCTAACGCTGCCCTTCCTCGCCAACCACACAAAATGCCAAATGCAATGAGGTCTTAACATTTGGGAAATAATCCTTCGCACTTTCCTAAGTCTCTGATAGATCATCTCCGAATGCGACAGATGCCTAACTAAGAAATCATAGGACAGAATTTGAGAGTCGTGCTAATGGTTCATAAAATTATAATCTTTCTAATTCGATAACAATTTCACCGTATCTATTGTCAGTTTTACATACTCTTAACCATTCATTAAATTCATTTACTTTTTGCCCGTAAATAGGATAAATGAAATTGTCTCCTACATTTATAGTTTTTTCTAACTTTTCAAAACGATATGTTAATTTTGGCATAATTTTATTATTTAAGTATTAATATTAAATTCTATTTCTTTGTTTTAACAATGATTTCAGAACCCTCAAATTCCGTCCCATATTTCCCAAATGTTACACATAATGCCCCGTCGAGGGGACGTGTAACCCGCTGAAACGCTCCTGTTACACTCATTATGTGTAACAGTTTGGCGTTCGATTGTATAAAATTATTTAAGTTTACACAACTTAGAGTCTTTAAATTTATATTCAGATTTGCATTTACTACATTTACCTTCATAGTATGTCTGTCCAAATATAGGTTTATTAAGAGTTAAGTTTTCACCGCATATACAAACAGTAAATGCGTGGCTATTTGTAACTAATATTTCTACATTGTCCATAATTTTATATGTTTTTCATTGTTAATTTCTTCTTACTCGACGGTACACAATGTGTAACTATCGTGTCATGCGTAATAAATCCGAATGATGCAAGTAAATTCTCTCAAACATTCGTTTGCGAATTTACTCCGCATACATCCAAAACTGTTAATGTGCCATTAAGAAGAAACGGGCACATCCTTACACACGTTTATATTTTCTAACACTTCTTCTACCCAATTATCTTCTACAAGTCTAAATCTATTAGGGTAAAATGCTACGTGTCCAAAATTTGGTTCAGCTTCATTTAATAATAAAGCTCCTCCACGCCCATCTTCCCAACATGCTTTTACTGTATATATATCATTTTCAACCAAATTCTCCGCACCAATATCATCAATGCAAACTACTTTATTTCCTATTTTAAACATAATTGTAATATTAACGGCACATAACAATGCTTCAAACACAAAAAATAATACTATCTTCCAAGTAATTTTGTATGTGTCAATTTTGGACAAACAACTTCTCTCCTTTCGTCACTATATGCGTGCAATGCCATTCGCTTAGTTTCTATTTCTTTACAGTAGTCTTGTATAGCTTCATCTATCGTATTTCCATTCCCGAAAGCACTACAAAGCGTACCATGTTCCATAAGTTCAGCATATTCAAAACTTACCCAGTATATTGGTAGGTTATAGCTTTTTGGCCGCTCATTAACTACTAATTCTAAATTAAGTTCTTTCTCAAAATCCAAAATTTCCTTTGTTCCAATTAAGTTAAATTTCATTTTATTTAGTTTTTATGTTAATATTCCGTATTATTTTCAATGTTTAAGCTTACCGTTAAAAATAATGTCGCATCGAGCGACACGCATCCACGAAACTACACTTCGTTTCGTTTCAAACGTGTCTGCTATTATTTTTAACATTTCAGCTTTAATTCGATGTAAAATTATTATTCATCCATTTATACAATTTAATCATAGTAGGTATAAGTAAATAACCAAATAGTAAACCAAACGGTATCCCAATAATACACTTTAGAATTATTAAATTGTTAGGTAGTGATAACGCAAACAACCATAACACTGTTGAAATAAAGTACATAATATAAGTTTTCATAATTTTACCTTTTATTTATAAAGTTTATATTAACTCGATGCTCCACAATTTTTAACTAACTTGTATACGTAATGTTTCAATCGAATTATGCTAAGTGAAAACCGAGCTAACGCTCCCCTTCCTCGCCTTGGCGCATTTAGCGCACGAATGCGGCGTTTTGTGTGCGTTAGCATTCACATAACTTTTCTATAGTTCCATCACCTTTAAGTTTCTTTCGTTTACCACAATAAGCACAAAACTTTTCCGCATTCTCATTGCGGTTAACAGTTTTGGATTCATTCGGTTTTAAAATTTCTAAATTATTCAATAAAGATTGTAATAAAGCAGATTCTAAATTTAAAAACTTTTCAATTTTATCGAAATATTCAATTTCAGAAAGAGCATCAAAATCAATAGCATCATCAATTAATTCATTACAAGTTTTTAAACGACTTTCTAATATTTCTTTCCAGTTATTCATGTTATAAATTTTAAAATTAGTATTTCATTGTTAGTTCAGTAATGCTAAATGCTTAAAGCGGTTAACTCGATGTATACGGTAATAAATCCGAATGATGCTATATAAATCTTTCAAACATTGCATGTTTCCGATTTACAAAGCATACACGCAAAAGTGTTAACAATAATGCCCCGTCGAGGGGACGTAAATCACGTCATCCTTTGTAATATATCAATATATATAGATCCTTTCTCACAATAGTTTATGTCTTCCAGAAATGTATAATATTCATTTGTGGAATAACCTAATTCTTTATAATAATCAACTAATAATAAGTAATCCAGAACACTCGCTATCCAACTACGATACTTTGCTACTCTTCTTCCTCCATCAGCTATCATATACTCATAAGCATAACTGTCTCTTACTCTTGGATAATGCATTCCGAAAATGTTATTTCCTTCTCTAAACACTCTTGACGTAAACCATGCACTTTCCAACCTTGCCTGGTTCATCACTATATCAATATGATCTACCTCTAATAACTCTAAGAGTCTTCTTAAGTTATCTTCGTTAAATTCAGCGTTCACTAATTCATCGTACTCTCTTTCATTTTGCTTATTTAACTCTTTCCCCTCTTTCTCTCTTAGAGATAGTTCAGGAGCTAATACCTGTAACGATGTTAATAATAGAATCGTTAAAATCATTTTTTTCATGACTTAATAATATTGGTTTGAATCGACAAATATACGATTTTATTCCGCAATGTGTTTTGTAAAGCTTGATATTCGTCTATTCTTAGCATATTTTAATATTTTTGTATTCACTTTTATTTTACGCCTTTTAAGACGTTTTTATTGTTTATGTATGGTTTTATACCTAATTACTGAGAAAGTGTCTCAGAAGGGCTGTGTATTCCGTAAAATATGTATTATAATTCATATTTGTGGTTAAATAAACACATAAGCCTTATACAACATAAATACTATTACTAATATCCTCGATAAGAAGATAAGTGTCCATTCTAATTTGTTGTTGAGTTTCATATCTCAATATTTTTAGTTTCAAGTTCTCCTCCGGTTAATCGGAATAGTTCAGCTAAAGAGTCTAAACATTTAAAACAGTCGTTTCCTTCATTTATATAAACTCCGTACTGCCTTATCATTACTTCATACTTTTGATCCCAGTTTAATATCAAATCCCCTTCTTTACTTGTTTTAATTAAGAAGTCTTTAAATATCACTTTCTTTTCAGCTTCTTGCCATGCTTTATATGCGCTTTCATAATCTTCATTTTCTTCATGCGTTGAGAAAGCACCCATTAAACTTTCATCTGGCTTTTTAATCTCATTAACAAACATTTCTTTCTTTAAAGGTTGTTTTAGAAATTGATTGTAATCTTTTACAATTCGAAACTGAACGGCATCAATTCTGAAAATTCCTGTAACGCCTTCGGTTACTGTTGGTATTTCTGCACCTGATAATATGCAAAATTCTTTTGTTGTTAATGATTTCATATAATCAACAAACTGACTTAATGTATATCCTTTTTGTACTTTCATGATTCTTTAATTTTAAGTTAATTATACAATTCTCGTCAAAGTTACTGAATTATTCTGTCTTTTCCAAATAAGATCATAATTATCTTTCAGAAAATCAATGTCTTGCTTTATTAATGGGTTGTTTCCTGTGAAATGCTTTTTTAATATTCCCACAAATGTGTGATATTTCACCTTCTCTCCTTCAGGAAGTAGATTGATGTATCTCTCTACTATGATTTGTATTTTCTTCCTCAAATGTAAATTATTTTGGTTCATCATTGATTATATTTAATAAATAGCATCTAAGATCAAACTAAACGTTGCAGGACTCACAAGAACATTATACACATAGTATAAAAAATCCCTCTCCTGTTTTTGCTTTAGCTTCTGAATAGCTTTCGTAGCTTTGTCTAATTCTCCAGATTTGTATAAGTCCAGGATATTATCAAAGTATTTGTTTCTCTCTTGTATTGTTTTAAATTCTTTCATGTCCGTAAATGTTTATTATTTAATAATTTATAAATAAATACGTAAAAATACATATTACTATTATTGCTAATATGATCATAACAAAATTAAACCATTTAGGTGGTTCATTATAATATGATTCTGGTTCGCCTAATGTCATCATAATTTTATCCTTTTAATTAATATTCCACATTTACGGCTAATATATAACACTCAACATACCTATACCAATAATAAATATAGATATAGCTATCTTAAGTATCTTAGCAGCTCTTAATACTCTTAATTCATGCACCTGCTTATCAATATTCAATAATTCAATGTTTAAATTATCTCCTAATATACGGCAGTTTACCAAATTGTTTATTTCTTTAGTGTAGTTCATAATTAATATGTTTTAGTTTATATTTCCGTAATTATGTTATTTATTCATTTAACCATTCATTAATCATCTCAGTCGCTAAATCGTCTTCATCTCTAGTTGCTGAGTGAATTATATTTATAATCTTTACCTTATCAGTAGCAATTGTCATTAAGTCAGATCTTATCTTTTCTAAATAGGTTCGTGTAGTGTATACATCAAAACTATATTCTTTATCTTCAGTGTCTATAATTTCAATCTTTACTCTTCTTTTGTAATTCCCAAAAGACTTTTTACTATACTCGTGATTGTTTATTATCTTCATAATATAATTATTTAAATACTGTTAAAATGCTTTTTCTGGTACTTCTAAGACATTATCTCCCCCGCAATGGTGTGTTACTATACATAGAGTATAAAACTGTCTTAAATAGTCCTTAAATTGGTTTTAGGTTTTATTATTTTTGCGTACCGTTTTTGATTATAATTTAAATTTATTTTCTTTAACTCCTAATTTAGTTAACGTTTCATTATATTCGTTAATCCATTCAATGTCTATATGTAAATTAGACTCTAAATATCTCTCAATAGCTCCTTTTAAATCCATAAATCTATCATAATGAATAACTGTTAAGGACATGCCTCCATTTAAGTTAATATCATCTTTTAAATAGATATTGTAACAATGTTTATTTAAAACTCCTATTGGTGGTTTTTTATACATCACATTAGTTTTATATAATTAATACTTCAATTTATTGCAAAGGAATTTCTATACAGTCATTTAATAGATGATTGATTTTAATTAAATAGAGTATCTAATTACAGAGATTAAAAGCATCCGTATACAGTGACGGCAGGTATTATGCTATTTTATTACATGACTGACTATGTTGTGAAATTCTTACACATTGCATAGATTTTGCGCTTACCTGGCTTTTGATTCTCTTTAATGTCTTTTTTGTTTTAGAGTCGATATAATCACCCAATGCTGATTTAGACAATAAGCAGCTATGTTGTTGAGTGAGTTTAAAGTCAACAAAATGCAAATGCGAAGTTTGAAGAATTTTCTCAACAAACATAGCTACCATTGTAATATCTTTTGTATTCTGCATTTTATTTAACTTAAACTCAATGCAAATATACTACTTTATTCTTTACCCGTTTTGATGTATGTATAAGAACGTTTAATTTACAGTTTATTCTGCTGTGTGATTTACAGTGTTAATAGTTTATATTTATTTAAATATGCGTAGTTAGACTACTCAAATATGATTATTTTTAACCGTAAATGGGTTAATTAATTTCTTCGATTGATTCTATAAATTCTCCCATAAAAACTTTTACACTCGTGCCATGCCATCCAGCTCTGTAATATCCTTCGCATATATTATTACTTAAAGTCATCTTAACGATTGTTAAGTTTTCGTCTATTTCTGGATATCTTAAATGTAAATCTGTTTTAGTTTTAAAAATTGCTGTTTTGCCTTTCATTGTTTTACTAAATAACGATTCTAATATTTTACCTTTCAAAAGCCATGAAAACTCCGCAAGGAACTCAGAAGAAGCTCTATTATGTTTATACTTGCTATAATCTTCAGCAGTAACAACTGGCGTTATCTTTTTATTAGACATATATTCTATACCCGTCATAGGCGAATAATATTTATCATTCTTTTTAATGACAAGTTTATAGCCTGCTACTTTTTTTCGTTTTGTTGTTTTTAATACTTCACACATAATATTTAGTTTTAAGTTTAAATAATTCATATTTTACGGCAAGAATAGAGTATTAATATAAATACTAATTAAGATCAGTAAGTATATAAACACCTTCTTTAATCTTGCGTTCTGTTTCTTTCTTATCTTCACATAAGAACTGATTTCGATACTTTCCTGTAGTGGTTGAATAATCCCAAGTATTAGAATCTAAGAAAGTTTTATTTAATTTATGATCTCTTACAGCAATAACACTTGAGTAAGATTGAAAAATTGTTTGTTCCTTAGTAGTAATTATAAATTGGTTAGGAATATCATTTCCATTACTACTTGTCATATTTTCCACTTTTACGCCTAATTTAAAATTTTTCATAGCTTTAATTATTAAGTTTATATTTTATTGTATTTCTGCCATTAATTCAAGTTCTTCGTCATTATATAAAGCACACACATTCATATATTCGTCTTTTACAGCTTTAAAAGTTTTTTCTGCGCTTCTGCTATCCTCATCATATCCAAACTCACTACAAAAATCTTCAAATGTTCCAGGATCGTACTTTGTTAAACATGCAAGAACTGAATAAGCGGTTGGTGCTTTTGGGTAATGTATTACATCACTTTTTTTATTATTTAAAAATGCTCCTCCGCTTTCTCTGCGAACATGTCCTAATAAATGAGTTTTCATTTTAGGGTTTAAAAACTTTCTATCAATTTGTACTTTTTGCACTCCCATTGTATAATAAAACCCTGAATCATTTAATGATTGACCAAAATTAAAAAAATATTCACGACTGCCACGTTTTAAAGTGATTTTGTAGACATCTCTTAACTCCTTATCATTATCAAAATGTTTACCATTATAAAGAAATTCAGCTTTAAATTTTGTATTAGTAGAATCTAAAAAGCTTTTTGCCTGTTGTTCGTACTCGTTTAATTCAGTTTTCATAGTTATATAGTATTAGTAAATAGTTTCGTGTTTAAATTCTCTACAAACATAAGGCGACAAAATAAGAAATGCAAATATATTTTAATCTTTTTTATTATTGTTATTTGGATTGAATTAAAATAGCCGTAAAGAATGTACTATTTATGGTGGTTTCAAGTGTGATATTACATATTTACGGAAAATAATTAATAAAATACTTGACTTATATAATAATAAGTTTATATATTTGCAATGAAACTAATAACTAAATGAATTATGACATCTCAAGCAATTATTAAAAAACAACTATTAAATGGTGAACCTTTACAGTTTAATAATGATAATGAAGATTTAATAAACGTATGGTTTCAGCCTAAAACAAATAACTTTTGTTTAGAACTAAACGCAAGAGTTATTAAAGCAACTAAAACACTAAAACCAATTATTCATAAATTATGTGAATTAAATGTGAAATTTTAAACTAAATAATTCATATTTTACGGAACTAAAAACTATAAGACTATGACAATTGACCAAGCACAGGACAAAAGAAAAGAAGGGTTTATTATAGTAGTTACAAATAATTATAAAAAAGTATTACTTTGCACTAAAAACGAAGACGAAGCAATAAACCTCAAAAAAGAATATTTATTAAAAAATAAAGTTGTTAAAATATTTTATCCATTGGTAAAAATGGAACTAACAAAAGAAGATCACAAAAGAGCACTAAGAGAATTAAAACAAGGACTAAATTGTAATTTTTAAACTAATCTATTAATTTAATAAATCACATATTTACGGATTAAAACTATAAAACTATGACTAAAAAGAGACTAAACAAAGAACAAACAGCAAACAAGATAATGAATGTTGTTAATTCAACTGTAGGATACAGTATGAATATGAAGAAATTTGAAAAGAAAAGAGACAATGCAGACTTTTTAATTAAAGCTTGTGAGTTTGTGAGATGTGAACCAGTATACTATAATAACTAAAATATTACAACTATGAAAGATCAAGAAATTACACAGAACAATAAACTAATTGCAGAGTTTATGCATCCTGAAATGTTAGATGTAATCAAAGAACATAAAAAAGGGAATGTTAAAGGTATTGATATAGATGGAGATATGATTATCAAAATGAGCTTATTCATGGGTAATTATGAATTACTTAAATTCCATTCTTCATGGGATTGGTTAATGCCTGTAGTGGAGAAAATAGAAAATTTAAAACTGGGGAATCTTACATTTAATAATGATCCTTATTTAAATTGTTGTGTTGAGATAGAAATAATAATTTCACATTGCAATATACATCTATATGCGGACATGAAAGCATATAAAGACTTAATTAATGTGAAAAATGAGACCACAAAATTAAACGGAACATATAAAGCAGTTATAGAATTTATCAAATGGTATAACGAAAACAAATAATACATATTTTACGGAATATTAATTTAAACTAATACAGATATGAAAACACTAACAAAAGCACAATTTAGAAAGTTTGCAGAAGAACGCAATTGTATAACAAAATACTCAGGAAAATTAAAAAAGCATTTCATTACAAGACTTGAGTATCTTGGTAAGATTGACGTACATAGATTAATAAATAATAAAATAGTTTCATAGTTTAGTTAATAGTTAAAACTCCACCTTTAAGAGAGGCATTGCGTGTCGTTACGCTGTGAGAATTGGAAAACCTTACTTTAATTAGTAGGGTTTTTTTATTCCATAAAATAAGGGTTTTTTAAGCGCTCCAATACTCCAGGTATATAAATACACCTAAAAGATAAAATAATTGATCTGTATTGAGCTATGACAGTTAAATAGCTCTAATTAATACTATCTCCAGGTCAAATAATACATATTTGCGGTAAACACTACTATAAAGACAATAAGAAAGAGCTTATAAATTAATACAAGCTCTTTAATAGAATAATAATATAACTATAATTTATGTAGTATTTTCATTTGTTTAGCTAAATACCATTTACCGCCCTGTGAAATTGGCCTTTTAAATTCTTCAAAGTCCTTTATTTCTACTACATACCAAGCACGCTTTTTTAAACTTAAATGCGGTGCTTTTGGTTCTGCTAAACAATGCCAACCAGGACGAAAAGCGAAACCCTTTGTTTTGTGTGCTTCTGCTTGCATCCAAGTATTTAAATTTAGTCTAGACTTTTTATTAATGAATAAAGGACTAATTGAATCGTCTTTTAATACTCTTAATAATTTATATGCTATCATAATTAAGAGTTTAAAATATGTTCGTGTATTTCGCAATACGTATTTTGTTCAATATCTCTAATAATAACATATGCATGCCCTTCATCAAAAAGCTTTTTAATAGCGTTAAAATAACAACAACAATGTAAATCATTATCCTTGTATGATTCGTAGCACAATTGCATATGTCCATCAAAAGATTGACAATGATCAGCGGCAATGTTGTAGGCTCGTTCTAAATCGTCATATACACCAATAGAGCAATCTGGCGTAATTAATACATATACTTTCATGATCTTAAATTTAATAAAACATATATTTATGGAAAAATTTATCCTTACATAATAAATACATAAGGATAAACATAATAAAATAAAATCTTTATCTTAATATTCATCATATTCAGATAACTTAACTTGATAAAATGCTTTTGTTACGCTTCCAAGCTTATATTCATCTGTGAATACATTAATGCCATTTTTATACATTTGTACAATTACTTCAATCTTTTCACTTAAGTGGTGTACAGTTGATTTCTCTGAAGGATCTTCATTAAATAATGTATTTAAATGCGCACCTAACAAAGTATTAGTATTAGCATTGTGTAAGTCTGTTTTCTCTTCGTAAAACATAGTACTTTTAAATTCTTTAATCGTTTTCATAGTAGTATAGATTTAGTTAATATTTGTTTTGTTATCTGATGCTAATATACTACTAAAAACAAATATAAGTCAAGTAAAAAATAAAAATAGTTCTATAATGCCCACCAATAGTGAAAAGAAAAATGTAGTTTAAAACTAATCTAAATAAAGATAAGATCAAATAGTACACATATTACGGAAAATCACTATTAATACTAACAAGATAACTTAACAATATCTATCAATTATAACATAAAACAATACATTTGCCATAAGTTATACAGATAAGTGAACATAAAGAAAGCCCTATAATAATACAGGACTTTATAACTTAAACGTTTGTTGTCGGATAGAGTGCTGTGAGTGATAGGCTTGAGTGAGTGAGAAAGACTAAGAGAAAAGGAGGATTGAGTGAGAGTGTGTAAATATTACACAATTATAGGCATATATTGATAGTAATGTCTATCTATAACTAAGACCTTTAGTTATACAGACATGTTAACTCGACTTACCCTGTCATATTTTGTCAAGTACACTTTACATTTCACTTTTCCCGTCTAAATACTTAACTATATGACATAAAAATAGCCAGACTGTAAAAGCCTGACTGACATGTAATAATACACTTTTACGGTAAATTCCTATACTTACTTATAGATAAACATATCAAGCCTGTATATTGTGTAAGAACAACCGTTAAACTCTTTAATCACTTTCTTTACTCCATCTCTGAACCAATTCACTACAGTAGGAACAGGAACATTAAACTCCTTTGCTATTACTCCTTTGTTACTATAGCCTGTTACCTCTCCAGTATTGTTATTAATAGATATTAGTTTAGTAGTGTTATGTTCTGTTCTCATTTCCGTAAATATGTAGTATTTAAGCCTATTACCCCACCAATGAAGGGTAAGTATACCAAGCTATGAGTTAATCAATCTATAAGCCTGTATAAGCCTTGTGATATGTTTTATTGTCCTGGTGTTGATAATGGTTTTATTTATTAGTTTAATTTAATTTAGAATATATTGAAAAGTGAAGGGGGGGCATATGCAAAAAACCGTTTTCCATTGAGACTACCAGCCCCCTTCTTATATGGTTAAGTACTCCTCTCACCAGACACAAATTTTTTAATCGCACCACTCCCACTTATATCCATGTGACGTCTTCCTGCTCCTATAGCGATCGCACACCTTCTTTATATCATTAGTGCTTGAATTAACACTTTTAGCTGCTGCTGTTAAAGATTCATGTCTTTGTATAAAAACACCATCAATATCGTATTGATTTACGGGCTTTGCTTGACTTGTTTGTTCTACTTTATATTTACCACTTTTTAAGTCTTTTATAAAGTTCTCGCTATTTTCCTTCCAAGTAGCAAGCTGAATGTTATCAAGAGAGTATCCCTCATAATTATTAATCCTATCTACTGACGGTCTACTCCATTGATTATAATTAGAATTTTTATATTCTTCGTATAATTCATAGAATAGAGGTTGTGAAAACATCCACCATTTCAATTCCATTATAGTGTAA
>Ga0209692_10002656_pt1 | contig 18801 bp, 18 predicted proteins | sample tdDd472_FD_187129 | JGI IMG/M metagenome (GOLD analysis project Ga0209692, IMG submission 187129) | Marine sediment microbial communities from the Atlantic coast under amendment with organic carbon and nitrate - tdDd47.2 (SPAdes)... | ecosystem: Environmental > Aquatic > Marine > Coastal >...
TGGGCACTCACTTCACCCTTCAGTACAGTGCGGTGACCGTCGGCGTCACTGATCATGCCGAGATTGCGGCGCACCTCTTCCTGACTTAGGCCGAACGCTTTGGCGTATGTCCCTGCGCCTTGGCGCCGCGTGACAAAACCCTCGTCCTCCAGTAACTGCATCGCCTTGCGCACAGTTGCCCGGGATACCTTGAACTCGTCAGCCAGCTGCAATTCGCCGGGCATGGGTTCACGCCAGTCATAAACACCGTCCGTCACCCTGCCTTTGAGGGTGAGAAAAAGTGTCTGGTATTTGGGTTGACCGGTCATTGTGCAGATTGGTTTTCTATAGTTTCACAGGAGCTTCACTGCAGTTTCACTACAGTTTTACTGTGGCTTTACTGAGCCGGCGGATACACCTGCTGACCGCCGAGCCACACGATAATGCCAATACAGCTGCGACAGGCGCTGAGTTCCATGCCGGCCACGATCATATCTGACTGCACCGGCGCCCAGCGATCCAGAAACACCTCGCCGTCATTGACCCGGTTCCAGTAAGCCACCTTCTGCTCTTTAACGTCGGGCGGGAACTGCGGATTAGCTTTAAGCATCTCCAGCATGTCGCCGGCAATGCGCAGCGGGACGCCGGCAGGATTATTGATCTGCTCTGCATAAAGGTTGAACCAGACATGATCGGTTTCTTCCTTGCAGTGCGGACATTCGAACCGGGTTGCCTGAAAATCGGGTTTAGTCATTCTGTTTGATCACTTCTTAGGTCTGCCATTAGCGGACACTATCTTACTGAATGTTGTGCTGAATGTTTTTGGTGTAGACCACTATATCTGCCCGGCCCACATCAGGTGCTGCCAGTTCGTCTAGCCTGCGCGGGTAAAAACTGACGGTAAGCACTTTGAGCTCCGGATCGCGGACCTGCAACTCCTGCAACAGCCCACCGTTAAAGTCAGTATGAAAATTGCCGACGATATGCACAACCTTACGCTGACCCGCTGCTGCCACTATCGATGCCGCCATGGTTGCATCCCACACCCGGTGGGCACGAAACAGCCCGCGGGCCACACCCTCGTCCGGCACTTTCAAACCGGAACCCTCGCGCTCAGCCACACGCTGCATGCGTTCCAGAAAACGATCGTAGTATGCGGGATCAAACGGTACTGACGGGCAATCAAACAGCCGGCTCTCAGCCCCGGTCAACTCCGGCAGGTTGTCGCAACCGGCATTGCGGACCATCCGCGAGTACTTCAGAGGGGCGTTCGCGGCGACCAAAGGCATGTTGTGCTCGCGGGCCAGCCTGAGTTTCGGTAGCGACCAGTCATTCCAGTTGCGCTTCACCTTCAGGTTTACAAAGACCCGCTCTTCGTAGAGGCCCGCATCACTTAACCGGCCCGCCGACCACAAATCGAGTACCGACTGCTGTGAGCGGTCAAACTCTTCCAGAGACAACGCCAGCGGAGCTTTGGTCGCAGCCAGCACCTCCAGAATCTGATATTGCGCGCGGTGCCCCGCTGCATCGCTGTGTACTTCAGCGAAGAGGACGACATCGGCCGAATCAATGCGGGCGAGAAGCTCACCGCTCTCCAGCGGACTTCCGGTTTTGCCATCAAAAACGGGAAGTCCGGCGGCAAACGTTGCAGCCGGCAACGCACAGAGCATCAGGACGCAGTTAACAAGGGATCGGAACATGCAGCAAGTGTAGACCGGTTGCCGGGTGTGAGCGCAAAAAAAGCCGGTACGAAGACCGGCTTAGTTGATTTGGAACTTAGTAAATTCAGAACTTAGTTGATTCAGAAGAGGGTCTATCCCTGCAACTTCCGCAGATGCGGGAACAGCAGCACATCACGGATCGACGGGCTGTCGGTCAGGAACATCACCAGACGGTCGATACCGATACCCAGACCGGCGGTCGGAGGCAGACCAATTTCCAGCGCATTGATGTAGTCGGCGTCGAAGAACATGGCTTCGTCATCACCGGCATCCTTCTGCTCCACCTGATGCAGGAAGCGCTCAGCCTGATCTTCAGCATCGTTCAGCTCGGCAAAACCGTTGGCCAGTTCGCGACCGTGCACAAAGAACTCGAAGCGGTCGGTCAGCCACGGGTCATTCGTCGTCCGGCGTGCCAGCGGTGACACCTCGGCCGGATAGCCGGTGATAAAGGTCGGCTCGAACAGCTGGTCTTCAACCGTTTTCTCAAAGATCTCCAGCAACAGCTTGCCGCTGCCGTAACCGTCTTCCACATGAATACTCATCTCTTTGCAGACGGACTCAAGGTAATCACGGTCACGCAGTTTAGAAGCATCCAAATTTGGATTAAACGCGATGACCGACTCTTCCACAGTCATACGCTTAAATGGCTGCGACATATCGTAGTCACGGCCGTCGTACGACACGGTCATACCGCCGTTCACCGCTTCACAAACACTGCGGAACATACCTTCCAGCAGGTCCATCAGATTGTGCTCGTCGGCGTAGGCCATGTAGAGCTCAAGCATCGTGAACTCAGGGTTGTGCCGGGTGGACACACCTTCATTACGGAAGCTGCGGTTAATTTCGTAGACGCGCTCGAAGCCACCAACGACCAGTCGCTTCAGATATAACTCCGGTGCGATACGCAGGTAGAACTCCGAATCGAGCGCATTGTGATGCGTGACAAACGGACGCGCGACAGCACCACCCGGGATCGGATGCATCATCGGTGTTTCCACTTCGAGGAACTGCATGGCATCCAGATAAGAGCGCAGGTGCTGAACAATCTGCGAACGCTTGGTAAACACGTCGCGGGTTTCTTCGCTCATGATCAGATCGACGTACCGCTGACGGTACTTCGTTTCCTGATCGGCCAGACCGTGATACTTGTCCGGCAGCGGACGCAGCGACTTGGTCAGCAGCACAATCTCTTTACACTTGATCGACAGCTCACCGGTCTTGGTGCGCATGACCAGACCTTTGGCCCAGACAATGTCGCCAATATCCCAGTGCTTGAACGAGTCATAGACCTCCTCGCCCACATTGTTCTTCTGCACGAACAGCTGCACCTGGCCGCTGCGGTCCTGAATGGTGACAAAGCTGGCCTTGCCCATCACGCGACGGGTCATCATGCGACCACCCACTTCCACCTCAACAGCTTCTTCTTCGAGCGCCTCTTTGCTGTGCTCTTCAAAGGTGTCCTGCAACTGGCCTGCCAAAGCATTGCGGCGGTATTCGTTCGGAAAACCAAAACCGTCTTCACGCAAACCCTTCAGTTTTTCGCGGCGTTCGGCAACCAGTTTGTTTTCTTCGCTATTTAGCGGCTTAAGTTCTTCTAGTTTCATATCTTATAAGCCCTGCTTCAGGCTGGCTTCGATAAATTGATTCAGTGCACCGTTTAACACGGCATCAGTATTACCGGTTTCAACACCGGTGCGTAAATCTTTAATGCGCGAGGAGTCGAGCACGTAGGAGCGAATCTGACTGCCCCAGCCGATATCGGCTTTCGAGTCTTCCACATCCTGCAACTCGGCTTTGCGCTTCTGTTCTTCGTGCTCGTACAGCTTAGCCCGCAACTGCTTCATCGCGGTGTCTTTATTTTTATGCTGCGAGCGGTCGTTCTGACACTGCGCCACGATGTTGGTGGGCAAGTGGGTAATTCGCACCGCCGACTCGGTCTTGTTTACATGCTGACCACCCGCGCCGCTGGCACGGTACACGTCGATACGCAGGTCGGACGGGTCTATCTCAATCTCGATGTCGTCTTCGATTTCCGGCGACACGAATACGGCAGAAAACGAGGTATGACGACGGTTTCCGGAGTCGAACGGCGACTTACGCACCAGACGGTGCACGCCTGTCTCGGTGCGTAGCCAGCCGAAGGCATACTCGCCTTTCACATGCACGGTCGCACTCTTGATACCGGCAACCTCACCGGCGGACACTTCAATCAGCTCGGCATTAAAGCCGTTCTGCTCGGCCCACTTAAGGTACATACGCAGCAGCATCTCGGCCCAGTCCTGCGCCTCGGTACCACCGGAACCTGCCTGAATATCGAGGAATGCATTCGCGTTATCCGCCTTGCCGGAGAACATGCGCTGGAACTCGAGCTTCTCGATACCGGTTTTAATTTGTTCGAGGTCGGTAAGTACGCTGTCGAAAGTCTCTTCGTCGGACTCTTCTTCAGCCATCTCGAGGAGCTCGAGGGCATCGTCTACAGACTGACCGGTGTTGGAGAGCACATTAACGACCAGCTCGACCTGGGCACGCTCTTTATTGAGCGCTTCGGCACGCTTGGGATCGTTCCAGACTTCCGGGTCTTCCAGTTCCTGATCGATCAGGCTTAAACGTTCCTGCTTGCCTTCAAAGTCAAAGGTACCCCCTCAACGCATTACAGCGTTCGCGAAGGTCATTTAAGCTCGCTTTGACGGGTGCAGTTTCCATTGCCTTAACCAGTACCTTGATATGAGTCCGGAAGTATTTAACAGGTGCGCAATGCTATGCGGAAAGCCCTGTATTTACAACAGTTTCAGCGGATTTAGCCGGGCCACATTAATGGCGGCTCAGATACGATTCAGGTGCTGATGTGCTCAACGATGAGCTGAGCCGTCCTGCGACCACGAAACTCGTTCACGTCCAGCCGGTAGGCGAAGGTGTACAGCCCGTCACTGTCACCCCCCTCCATACGTGGCAATTCGTCACGGTTAAACGCAATGGCGTCAATGGTGCGGGTACTGCCATCCGCCTGCAGCGTCAGCTTGAGATGACTGCCACCGACCACTCGCTTATCAACGACGCGGAACCGGTTGTCGAACAGCGGCTCCGGAAACGCCTGACCCCACGGACCGGCGCTGCGCAGTGCATCAGCCAGCCGCATCGACAAGTCACTCTCCTGCAGCTCGCCGTCGCTTTCGAGTATGCCGATATCGGAAATCTCATCCGCATGCACCGCCACTTCCTCATCGAAGGCCGCAATAAACTGCTCCAGCTTGTCATGCTGAATACTCAGGCCGGCTGCCATCGCATGCCCGCCGAACTTGTCAATCAGATGCGGGTGTTTGGCATCGACCGCTGCCAGCACATCCCTCAAGTGCACACCTTTGACAGAACGCCCGGAGCCCTTCAGCTCGGCACTGCCCTCTTCTGCCGGTGCAAAAGCTACCGACGGACGTCGGGTGCGATCACGCATCTTGGTAGCGACCAGACCGACCACGCCCTGATGCCAACTGACATCAAACAGGCTGTAGCCCCAGTGTTTTTCGCCGGCCAGCTTCTCGTCCAGACGGTCCAGCAATAAATCCGCATCTTCCTGCATCTGCGATTGGAGTTCGCGGCGCTTCTTATTGATCTCGTTAAGTTCGACAGCCATGGGCTTGGCAGTTGCAGCGTCGGCAGCCAGCAGGCAATCAATGCCTTTGCGCATATCATCAAGACGACCCGCTGCATTCAGACGCGGACCAATGGCAAAACCCAGATCACTGGCCACCGCTTTGCGGTGGTCACGGTTACCTGCTGCAAACAGCGCTTCGACACCCGGCCTGCTTCGGCCCTGTCTGATCCGCTGCAGGCCCTGCTCCACCAGCACACGATTGTTGTAATCAAGCTGCACCAAATCGGCGACGGTACCGATGGCCACTAAATCGAGACAACCGGCCGCAATGCGCCGCGCTTCAGCCGCATCGACAGCACCGTCACCGGCAAGCGCCTGACCGAGAGCAGCCATCGTGTAAAAAGCCACACCGACACCGGACAACCATTTGCTCGGAAAGGTATCGCCGGGTGCATTCGGGTTCACAATAGCAATGGCATCGGGCAGTTCTTCGCCGGGCAAATGATGATCGGTAACCACCACATCAATACCCAGCTCGTTGGCACGTGCCACACCGTCGATACTGGCAATACCGTTATCGACGGTAACAATTACATCGGGCAGCTCTTCCTCTGTATCCCGCGCGAAATCGACAATAGCCGGCGACAAGCCGTAACCGAACTTGAACCGGTCCGGCACCATGTACCCCACCCGCTCAAAGCCAAAACCCTTCAGGCAGGTCATCATCAGTGCTGTGGCCGTAGCGCCATCCGAGTCGTAGTCGCCCAGAATCAAGACCCGCTCCTGCATCGCGTGAGCAGCAAGCAACCGTTCCACCGCAACGTCGATGCCGCCCAGCTCACTAACCGGAATCATGTTCTTCAGGGACAGATCCAGCGAAGCCGAATCCACGCCCCGCGAGGCGTACACGCGGCGCAGCACCGGATGCAGCTCTGCAGGTAGTTGGGTGTCGGCCGCGGGCGGGCGGCGGCGGATTTCAGTGCTCAATTCGGTTCCGGAAGTCGTGCGATAAGGTAGACTGAATTGTATGCAACTCACGCTCGAATCACACGGTGAACTTGTCATTCAGTCCTGGGAACCGGGACGCCTGCGTATCAATGACAAAACCATTGACAGGCATTGCATTGTGCATGCCGACCGCGCGGAGTTTTGGCAGCCTCCTGCACCGGAAGCTCCTGCGGTCGCCGACTTTGTGGCACTTATTGAACTGCAACCCGAGGTCATTCTGTTTGGCACCGGCGCTGAGCAGCGCTTTCCCGCTATCACGGTGGTCACCGAAATCATGCAACAGGGCATTGCGTTTGAAGTAATGGATACCGGTGCCGCATGCCGCACTTTTAACATTCTGAATGGCGAGCAACGCCGCGTGGTTGCCGCCCTGCTCGTCGATTAAATCAAGAAACTATCTGTTGGGCAGATAGCCGACAGGGTCTACCGGCTTACCGTTCTTACGAATCTCGAAATGCAACAGCGTGTTGCCACCGGTGGTCTGCCCCATTTTCGCGACCTGCTGGCCACGCTGCACCGACTGACCTTCTTTCACCAGCAACTCGGAATTAAAACCATAGGCGCTTAAGTAAGTGTCATTGTGCTTGATGATCAGCAGATTGCCGTAGCCCTTTAGCGCATTACCGGAGTACACAACCGTGCCACCGGAACTGGCATTCACGGCTTGTCCGTACTTGCCGCCGATACGAATACCCGACTCGGTCTTTACGCTCCGTCCGTAACCGGCAATCACCTTGCCATCGGTTGGCCACTGCCAGCGACTCACCTTCTGCTCGGGCGGCGGCGTGTAGGGTTTTAAAGGGGGTGCGGACGATTTACCGGATGAACCACTGCTGTTAGCGGTGACTTCCTCACCACGCATCTGACCATTCATCTCTGGCGGCACCAGGCTGATAATCTGCCCTTCACGAATCAAGGTACCGTCACCCAGATTGTTCCAGCGGGCCAGCACCCGGTAGTCGACACCGTACTGAAAGGCGATCGAGTACAACGTATCGCCCTGACCAACAATGTGATAACTCGAAGGCCAGTTCAGCGTGCCGCTGCTGCAGGCTGCCAGCAGCAGACTTAACAACATACTGAGGCACAGCTTACGCATAACAGGTCGTATCTCAGTCCTTCAGGAGGAAATAGGCAACAACAATCAAGACGACGCAGAGCCAGCCGATAATATCGACATACTGGCGCAACTTTTCTTCAACCTTCGGACCGCCCCAGGCGACCAGACCGGCCACCAGAAAGAAACGCATACCGCGGCCGACTGCGGAAGCTACTGTAAACGGCAGCAACGCCATCGATGCGGCACCGGCGGCAATGGTGAAAATCTTGTAGGGAATCGGCGAGAAACCGGCGGCAAAAATCGCCCAGAAACCCCACTCCTCAAACCAGGCACGGGCTTTCTGGTAGGTCTCCCAGTAACCCCAGTCCTGCAGAAACGGTTCGATAGCATCCAGCGCGAACCAACCGATCGCAAAGCCGGCCAGACCACCCAACACCGAAGCCACGGTAGTAATTGTGGCAAACCGCCAGGCCTGATCCGGCTTGGCCAGCACCATCGGCGCCAGCATGACATCCGGCGGAATAGGAAAAAACGAGCTTTCGGCAAAACTTAAGCCGCCCAGATACCACGGTGCTTTGGGGTGTTTCGCCCAACCCAGCACCTTGTCCATCAGTACAGAAAAAATACGCATGCGTTATTCGTCTTCAACCATAGGAACAAAGGCGACCTTACCCAACTTTTCAGTCTCAAAACCGGACTCAGTGCGGGTTATTCGCAACAGGGTTTGATTCGGGTGCTGCTCGCCCACGGGGATAATCAGGCGACCACCCGGCGCCAATTGCTCCAGCAACGACTCCGGCACCTGCGGTGGTGCTGCAGTTACGATAATGCCGTCGAACGGTGCCTGACCCGGCCAGCCACGATGACCGTCATCACGACGCAGACGGATATTCGCCACGTTCAGTGATGACAAACGCTTGCGGGTGTCACGCAACAGCGGTGCGATACGTTCGATGGAATACACAAAGCCGACCAATGGCGCGAGCACTGCGGTCTGGTAACCACAGCCGGTGCCGATTTCCAGCACCTTCTGCATCTGCCGCAAACTGCCATCTTCCTCTTCAAGCAAAGCCTGCGTCATCAGACCGACAATCAGCGGCTGTGAGATCGTCTGACTGAAACCGATGGGCAGCGCATCGTCTTCGTATGCGCGACTGGCCAGCGCCTCCTGCACAAACAGGTGCCGTGGCACCTGACGAATGCGGTCGAGCACGACTTCATTAGAAACACCGTTTTCCTGCACCCGCTGCACCAGACGCTCACGCGTGCGGGCAGAAGTCATGCCGATGCCTTGGAGATTCTGCTGATTCAAACCGCGCCTACCCGAAACAAACTATGGCAGCCACGACTGCAAAGACTCAATGTGATCATGCCGGGTGAGATCGACCTTCAGCGGTGTTACCGACACCCGGTTGTTGGCCACCGCATGGAAGTCGGTGCCGGGGCCGGCATCCTGCCCCTCGCCCGCCGGCCCGACCCAGTAAAGCGTCTTGCCACGCGGATCCTGAAGCGGCACAACCGGCTGTGAGCGATGGCGATTGCCACAACGGGTCGCCTCAAAACCCTGCAACTGGTCGTAAGGCACATCAGGAACATTGATGTTCAGCACAGTGTCGGCCGGCAGCGGGTTTTCGAGAAGGTGCGCGATCAGATCGCGTGTAGCCTGCGCAGCGGTATCGAAATGCTTCGGGTTTTCTCCGACCAGCGAGACCGCTATAGCAGGCAGCCCCAAAAAACGGCCTTCCACAGCTGCAGCCACCGTACCGGAGTACAGCACATCGTCACCCAGATTCGAGCCGTGGTTGATACCGGAGACCACCATGTCCGGGTCTTCGTCGAGCAAACCGGTAATGGCCAGATGCACGCAGTCGGTGGGCGTACCGTTGACGAAGTAAATACCATCAGGCGTTTGATTGACCCGCAGCGGCGCGTCCAGCGTCAGTGAGTGACTGGCGCCACTCTGGTTACGGTCGGGAGCGATGATAGTGAGTTCGCCCAGCCCTTTGAGAGCCAGCGCCAGTGTTGCGAGGCCATCGGCCAGATAACCGTCATCATTACTTAGCAGTATTTTCATCGCTGTTGCGGCGCCCGTATCCCTGAACTAATTTGCACTGACCCTGCTGCCTGAGTGATTCGGGGGCAGTCCGGTCTGGTCTTCCTGAAGAACAGCGTGCATTCTCTCATTATTAGCGGAACTGTTGGAGTACCGGACGGCAAAATCATGGCCGCAGGCAAAGATAAAGAACAGGAACAGGATCAGACGCCGGACCAGCAGGCGGAGTCTTTCGCTGACATGCTCGGCGGAGCCGACCCGATTCCGCAGCGCCAGCGCGTCAACCACCGCAATCCGCCCAAACCCAAAGCCGTCATGCGTCGTCGCGACGAACGGGACGTATTGAGCGAGTCGCTCACCGGTCTGCCACCGGAAGAAATCGCCGAAGAAACCAACGAGACGATGCGCTACCGGCAACCGCACGTCCCGCAGAAAACCCTGCGCGACTTAGGACGCGGCAGAATCGCTGTGCAGGAATACATCGATCTGCATGGCATGACCGTGAATGAAGCGATGACCGAGTTGCGGGAGTTCATCGGCTACGCCCGCTCCCGCAAAATGCGCTGCGTAAGAATCGTGACAGGCAAAGGCCTGGGCTCAGGGATGAGCGGCCCGAAGATTCGCCCTAAAGTTCTGAAGTGGCTGCAACTGGCTGACGTTGTGCAGGCGTACTGCCCCGCGCCGCATAACGACGGGGGCTCCGGTGCCATCTACGTGTTGTTGAAGTGAAGCGCCAGGCAAATACGCGTCAGTTCATCGCCCCATCAATTCATCGAGAGATCGAACCGGAAGTTCACAAACTCGGTCGGGAAACTGTGTCGCGCCTGATAAATGATGGTATTGCTGGTATCGATCAACCACATCGACGTCTCACCAATCGGGTCGTCCGGCGTAATGTTCAGATGCCAGGCGGTTTCGACATCCGCCTTCACCACTTTGAAGAACTGAAAGCCGTCCTTGATCCGGACATCACTGAGCCGGTCCAGCACACCAAGAATTGCATAGGTATCAAAGTCATGCGCCCAACGGCTATACAGACGCTCATCAAGGTAGGTGTCGGACAGTGCGACGGGCTTATCGCGATAGACGTTGGCCCGGTACAGACGCATGTAGGAACGGGCAAACATGGCGCTGCCGAGACGGTCACGGGTTAAGACATCGGGCTCAGGAATTTTGCCGACTTCAGGTGGCAACAACTTGATGTTGCTGCCGGCGCCGGACGATGCAACGAGATTACCCCAGCGAATGACGGCAGACGGTACGAAGGGTTTGCCCTGCACCGTGGCAACAACGAAGTCACCCTTGCCGGGCTGACGGATTAACAAACCTTCTTTGGCTAACACCACGACAGCATCGCGGATTGCGGCGGGACTCACATCATACTCGGCGGCCAGTTCACTGATACCCGGCAAGGCTTCACCCAGCTTCCAGTGTCCGCTGGTGATCTTTCGTCGTATGTATCGTGCTACTTCCTGATGAGGCTTATGGTCGCCACCCGGTAGAGTCTCTTGTCGGGCAGCACCGTAAATACTTGCGCTGGTGTCAGACATGGCCGGCCCCTTTTTTATTTTTAGATTTCTTGGGTTTTTTGCGTTGTGGGGTGTTACTTACCTTCCTGCTAATTGCTGCTTTTTAGGACAGGCTTTCAACATGCAGCATCGCAGCTACTGCGACAAGGCAGTTATGTCATCCAAGTCGATTACCCTCGGGAAACGATTCCGGGGCAGCGCTTTCGGAAGAGGTCTATTCACGCCAAACGACGCAGCGCGGCACAAACGGGCTAAAACGAGTCTAAATTCCCGCTGACTTTCATCAGGGCGAAGTTCATAGGAAGAAATAGCGGGAAGGAATCAGCGGTTTTGCAGACGCTCAACCAGGGCATTCATTGCCGCCTGCGTCTCATCACTGAACCAGTAGTCGGTGGTCGCCTCTGCATCGGCAACAACAGCAAGACTGCGCAGCAGGCCCTGCTTCGCCTGAATGCGGGTGGTGTTCATTGCGACCGGCGGCAGAGCCGTCAGTGATGCGGCGAACCCGACGGCGCGCGAAACAACCTCATCCGGCGCGGCCAGCTCATCAACCAGCCCGGCATCGAGGGCCTCATCCGGAGAAACCAGCAAACCCTGCATGGTCAGACGTTGCGCAGTGCGCTGACCGGTAACAAAACCCAGCACACCCAGAACGCTCGATGGCACAGGCAAACCCACCTGCACCTCATTGAGACCGATCTTGAACTTGCCGGATGCAGCAACCCGGTAGTCACAATGCAAAGCGAGCACCGCGCCCCCGGCAGGACTGTGGCCGGTAATTGCGGCAACCACCGGCACGGGGCTGGTCGCAATGTCACTCATCAATTGCAGAAATGCTGTCCAGAATTCCAGAACTGCAGCGCGTTCCAGCGGCAATAAGGCTGGCACATCGACACCACCCGAGAACATGCCGTCGCGACCGGAGATGACGACCGCTTTCACTCCCGAGTCGACCATACCGCCGAAGGCATCGCGCATACCGTTCACAAATGCAGTGTCCATCGCATTTGCCGGTGCGTGATTCATCTGTAATTCGGTTACGTCGCCGTGCTGACGTATCTCAAACATTCCGGTCCCTCACAAAACTCTATGCAGTTGTATCATGACACTCTAACAAAGCCGCAAGCACCGCAGTAGCGAACGCCCCCGGCGGCAACTCAAACGTCAAAACCAGATCAGCACCCTGCCACTCGTAATTCAGGCTGTTGACCGGCAACCACAATGAGCGACGGTGCTGCTTCACCTTCAGCTTCTCCAGTGCCGCCGTGACTTCAGGAAAGCGCCCGATGAGCGCTTCTTCCCCCGGCACCAGACGACCACCACCCTCGCCCCACAAAGCACCGGTGGGAATAGCAGCAGGAACCTCTTCTGCACCGGCCAGCCAGACTTCTGCATCGCCGTCACGACCGGACAAAGGCACATCGTCGTCAAGACAGACGTTCCAGCTTTGTTCTTTAACCCTTTGATTTAAAAACCAGTTGAACAAGGCCGAACGGGCTGCAGACAAGGCGAAGCCTTTTTTATTCCGGGACAGTCTCGCGCCATCAGCCAGCCGGCCGAACAGCTCAAGGTTGCCACCGCTTTCTTCTGTAATCATGCCGAAGCGCTGCTCGCCGAAGTAGTTCGGCACGCCGGTTTCTGCAACCTCAGCGAGGCGGTCATCCAGCGCCGCATGGTCACCGGCTGCCTCACGCAACGTGATGACAAAACGATTGCCTGTTAAATCGCCCCGGCGCAGCTTGCTGCTGTGCCTGTGTACTTCGAGAATCTCGACACCGGCGACATCCATATCGCTCGCAAAAGCAGACCAGTCCGGGTCACCCCGCCCGGGCAGCCAGACACTGAACCATTGCTCTGTAACTGCATGCCTGTCCTTTAGCCCCGCATAACTGACAGCCTGACTCCCGACATCAGCAAATGCCGCCAGCTGCTTCGCCACCCACGCGGTGTTCTGTCCTGTTTTGCGCACCCACAGGTACGCGTGCTCGCCGCTGCCGGAGCATTCCCGGTCGCTCAGCTCAGTGACACAAAAATCTGCTGGTTGCTGCCTGAACAACGCACTGGCTGCAGCACGACCGCTGCCGGCGGTCGCCAGGTTTTGCGGACTGACAACGTCCAGCAACTGCCTTAGCTCGTCGTTGATGGGCACTTTAGGATTCTTTACAGAAAGGGTTTGTTTTTATTTTATTGGGCTGGCACGTCAGCCGAATCGGGGGCAAACAGGAAGAAGCTTTCGTCGTCTTCCACCATGCCCAGATCGGCACGGGCCCGCTCTTCAACAGCCGAGAAACCGCCTTTCAAATCTTTCACTTCGGCTTCGAGCCGGGCATTACGCTCTTGAAGGCGCTCATTTTCTTCCCGCTGCTCTTCAACCTGGTCTTCGAGACGGGCTACCTCGCGGTAGCCATCTTCGGAAAACCATAGGCGGACTTGCAGGATGAGCAGCAACGCAATCAACGCGAGGATGATTAATCTCAGAAAAACCGGATTAGCGGATGCTGAACTCATGCCTGCAATAGTAGCCCCTTTCGCTTGCTCCTAGATAGAGCCCGCTGGTTCAAATACTAGATGGAAACCGGGAATGCAGACTTGCCGCCATAGGTGGCAGCAGAACCCAGAATCTCTTCGATACGCAGCAGCTGGTTGTACTTGGCCATGCGGTCAGAACGGCACAAAGAACCGGTCTTGATCTGCGTAGCGACGGTACCGACAGCAATATCAGCGATCGTGGCATCCTCGGTTTCGCCAGAGCGGTGTGAAACCACAGCCGAGTAACCGGCTTTATCGGCCATCTCGATAGCCTGCAGCGTTTCGGTAAGCGTACCAATCTGGTTCGGCTTAATGAGAATTGAGTTAGCGATGTTCTCGTCGATGCCGCGTGACAGGATTGAGGTGTTGGTCACGAACAGATCATCACCCACCAGCTGCACTTTGTCGCCCAGCTTCTTGGTCAGCTCAGCCCAGCCGTCCCAGTCACTTTCGTCCATGCCGTCTTCGATAGAGATGATCGGGAAATCACCGACGAGACCGGCGAGATAATCGGCAAAGCCGGCAGCGTCGAATGTTTTGTTTTCTGAAGCCAGCGTATACACGCCGTTTTCGTAGAACTCGGAACTGGCAATATCCAGACCAAGATAGACATCACTGCCCAGAGAGAAACCGGCCTTGCCGACAGCTTCCGCGATGACTTCCAGAGCAGCCGCGTTGGACGGCAGATCCGGCGCGAAACCGCCTTCATCACCGACCGCGGTGTTCAGACCTTTGCTGTTCAGCACAGCCTTCAGCGCATGAAAAATTTCGGCACCGTAACGCAGGGCCTCAGAGAAGCTCGGTGCACCCACCGGCAGGACCATGAATTCCTGAATATCCACACTGTTATCAGCGTGTTCGCCGCCGTTGATGATGTTCATCATCGGCACAGGCAGCTGGGTAGAACCGGCTGCGAAGGTCTGGAACAGCTCTTTGCCCTGCTCTGCGGCGTTGGCTTTAGCAGCCGCCAGTGACACAGCGAGAATGGCGTTAGCACCCAGCTTGTCTTTGTTCTCGGTGCCGTCGAGGTCCAGCATGACCTGGTCGACTGCAGCCTGATCAGCCGCATCGGCGCCTTTCAGTGCAGGTGCGATGGCTTCATTGATGTTGGCAACAGCCTGCAGCACGCCCTTACCGAGATACACGGCTTTGTCGCCGTCACGCAGTTCCAGCGCCTCGCGCGAACCGGTAGATGCGCCGGATGGTGAAGCTGCACGGCCAAAGGCACCGGATTCCAGCCGCACATCGGCTTCAACTGTAGGGTTACCACGTGAGTCGATTACCTGACGCCCACGAATCTCCGCAATTGCACTCATTGTTCTGCTCTTCCTTCTTTATCGCAGCGCCGGAGAACCCGGGCCGCTGTCATTCGATTAAAAGTCTTGGGTTAGTCGGCCAGCTTGTCCTCAAGCCAGTCGCCATTGTTTTTGTTGTTCTTCACCAGCTCATCGATCGCTTTGAGCTCGGTCAGCAGCTGCTTCATGTGTTGCAGCGGCACAGCATTCGGCCCGTCGCTTAATGCTTTGGACGGATCCGGATGAGTCTCCATAAACAGGCCTGACACGCCGGCAGCTACAGCCGCACGAGCCAGCACCGGCACAAACTCTCTCTGTCCGCCGGAGGAACCGCCTTGGCCGCCCGGCAACTGCACCGAATGCGTTGCGTCGTAGACGACCGGCGCGTTGGTCTCGCGCATGATCGCGAGCGAACGCATATCCGACACCAGATTGTTATAGCCAAAGGTAAAGCCGCGCTCACACACCATGATGGCTTCGTTGCCGGTGGAGCGGGCCTTCTCGACCACGTTGCCCATTTCCCACGGCGACAGGAACTGGCCTTTCTTGATGTTGACCGGTTTGCCTGTGGCAGCAGCGGCAACAATGAAATTGGTCTGACGGCACAAAAACGCCGGCGTCTGCAGCACATCGACCACGTCGGCTACTTCATCCAGCGGCGTGTCTTCGTGAATGTCGGTGACTACGGGCAGCCCCAACTGGGACTTCACTTCCGACAGAATACGCAGCCCCTCTTCGATACCGGGACCGCGGTAGCTGCTTACGGACGAGCGATTAGCCTTGTCAAATGAAGCCTTAAAAACATAAGGAATATCAAGCGACTGCGTCAACTCCTTCATGTGGCCTGCGGTGTCGAGAATGAGCGCCTCATCCTCGATGACACAGGGCCCTGCGAAGAGGAAAAACGGCTTATCCAGCCCGGCTTCGAAGTGACACAGCTTCATAGGGCTTACGCCTGTGCAGCCTCTGGAACGGCCTGCTCGTTGTGCTCGCGGGCAGCAGCGATGAAGCCGGTAAACAACGGATGACCGTTGCGGGGAGTGGAAGTGAACTCGGGGTGGAACTGACAGGCAACGAACCAGGGATGGTCGTTCAGCTCGATCATCTCTGCCAAACCGTCAGCAGAACGGCCGGAGAAAACCAGACCGGCATCAGTCAGTTGCTGCAGGTAGTTGTTATTGAACTCATAGCGGTGACGGTGACGCTCACGCACTACCTCACTGCCGTACATCTCGCGAACCCGACTGCCCTCTTGCAACAGACAGTCCTGAGCACCCAAACGCATGGTGCCGCCAAGGTCTGATTCTTCGTCACGCTCCTGGGTGCTGCCGTCGGCATCTTCCCATTCGGTGATCAAGGCAATGACAGGATGCGGTGTGTCGCTCTTGAATTCGGTGCTGTGTGCACCTTCAAAGCCCGCCACATTGCGGCTGTATTCAACCACGGCAGCATGCAGGCCCAGACAAATACCAAGGAACGGCACGCCGTTCTCGCGGGCGTAACGTACTGCGTTGATCTTGCCTTCGAAGCCGCGGTCGCCAAATCCACCCGGCACCAGCACGGCATCAACATCCGCCAGCTCTTTGGCGGCATCAGCGGGACTGTCGCTTAAGATTTCAGAATCGATGAACTTGATGTTCACGCGGGTCTTGTTGCGGATACCGGCATGCTTCAGCGCTTCGTTCAGCGAGATGTAGGAATCTTCGTAGTCGACGTACTTACCGCACATCGCGATGGTCACTTCAGCTTCCGGATTCAGACGGCGGTCGACCACAGCCTGCCACTTAGACAGGTCAGCCGGCGGCCTACTCAGACCGAACTTCTGCACCACGATCTCGTCCAGACCCTGAGCGTTGAACACCATCGGCAGTTCGTAGATGTCACGCACGTCCTGCGCCGAGATAACGGCGTTCTCAGCTACGTTGGTGAAGAGCGCGATCTTGCGGCGCTGATCTTCAGGAATAGCCTGCTCGGAGCGGCACACCAGAATGTCCGGCTGAATACCGATAGAGCGCAGCTCTTTGACAGAGTGCTGGGTCGGCTTGGTTTTGATTTCATTGGATGCGGCGATAAACGGCACCAGCGTCAGATGCACGTAGACAGCGTTGCCGGGGCCAAGATCGAAGCCCAGCTGACGAATGGCTTCCATAAACGGCAGTGACTCGATGTCACCTACGGTGCCGCCGATCTCAACGATACATACATCGGCGTCGCCGGCACCGGCCATCACGCCGGCTTTGATTTCGTCGGTGACATGCGGAATCACCTGTACCGTGGCGCCCAGATAGTCGCCGCGGCGCTCTTTGGCGATAACGCTGCCGTAGATACGACCGGTGGTGAAGTTGCTGTTGCGGCCGGTGGTGGTGTCTACGAAGCGCTCGTAATGCCCCAGATCCATGTCGGATTCGGTGCCGTCTTCGGTGACAAATACTTCGCCGTGCTGAAACGGGCTCATCGTACCCGGGTCGACGTTGAGGTAGGGGTCCAGCTTGATCATGCTGACCGACAGACCGCGGGCCTCAAGAATGGCACCCAAAGAGGCCGAGGTGATGCCCTTCCCTAACGAAGAAACAACACCACCAGTAACAAATACAAAACGGGGCATAAGATATCCCAGATTATGCCGGAGGCTGCGGCCAGCTACGCCATCCCCGAGCAGGGTTTAAATACAAAAAATGCCGGATTCGCAACAACTTAGGAACACTTCTTAACAAGCCAAATCAAGAGAATTCCGGTCTCGCGAACTCCGGCATCTGATACTCCAGAGCAGAGCCCTAATCGGTGTTAAACGATACCAGAGCAGCCGCGCAGGCTCAATCAAAATGCACGGAAAATAAAGGATATTTAAGGATGGCAACCGCCCCGGAGGCAGCCTGACAAACTTCTGCCGGAACGCTTACCAGACTGACTGCACCTGACCGGCTCCCGACCAGACCAACCGGCACCCTTCTCCGGGCTCCGCCTGCCAGCCTTCAGCCACCCATAAGTCGCCGACCGCCACCAACTCATCACCGGCGTATAGCAATGGGATTCGCTCGCGCATCCACGGCAGCACAGCATACTCCTGGAACAGGTTCTTCAGACTGCGGCTTTGTGCAGAGCCCACAGGCGTAATCCGCTCGCCGCCCTGGCGATAGCTCACGCCAAGCCCCTCTTCCGGGCATTTCAGACAGATACCATCAGCCGCCCCGGCCAACTCCAGCACCCCGTTACCCGACCCCAGATCCAGCGAAGCCCCGGGTTTCAGCATCCCGCCCTGTGGCGGAGCGGCTTCTTCAGGCAATGCGTAAATGCGATAACGGTAGCGACACAGCCGGGCTCCGGGCCAGACAACTTCAGGTGCCGTATCAGCGGCAGCGGTCAGCATGGTTCGCAGCGCCTCATTGAGCCTGGCTTCAGGCGGCATCGGCAAGCCTGCCTCTGCGATCAGATAACGCAGCAGATTGCGGCGGCGGGCTTCAGACTGACCCTTCATACTCTCCAGCGCCAGCGTATTCCCTAATAAGAAACCGCGGGCGTCCTTCTCTGCCAACTCTGTGAGCAGCCCGTCTGCCTCGGCGCACCAACGGGCACTGCGGCTGACGGTGGCTGCTGCAGACGGCCAGCGCTCCTGCAGCAAAGGCAACAAACGGTGACGCAGATAGTTACGGTCCAGTTCCGTATCGAAGTTGCTCGGATCATCGATCCAGCTCAAGCCGGCATCGCGGGCATAGTCTTCCAGCACTTCGCGCCGCTCGCCCAGCAACGGTCTTGCCAGAAAGCCCGTGCCGCAATCCGCGACAGCCGGCATCGCTGCCAGCCCGCGCACGCCCGCACCACGCATTAGCTGCAACAACACCGTTTCCAGCTGGTCATCCTGATGCTGAGCCAGCAACAGGCACTCGTCCTTATTCAACTCTGCAGCAAAGGCGGCGTAACGGGCGTCACGGGCCGCCGCTTCCGGTCCGGCAGACCCGGCTGCATCAACATCCACAGCGATAGTGGTAAAGGGCACGTCGAGACCATTACATACATCGCCACAACGTTTTGCCCACTCAT
>Ga0209692_10002659_pt1 | contig 18776 bp, 18 predicted proteins | sample tdDd472_FD_187129 | JGI IMG/M metagenome (GOLD analysis project Ga0209692, IMG submission 187129) | Marine sediment microbial communities from the Atlantic coast under amendment with organic carbon and nitrate - tdDd47.2 (SPAdes)... | ecosystem: Environmental > Aquatic > Marine > Coastal >...
TCGGGGATACGGACATACGATATATCGCTCGGCTGTTCGTTGAAAGGCGTATTGGTGCCATGCCTATTGTCGCTGATGGCAAGCTGACCGGCATTATTTCAAGAAGTGATATTTTGCAGGCAGTGATGAGCCATTATGAGATCGAATTATGGATATAACCGTGACGTGCACAATTCGCCAGGCACAGCTAACTAATAAGTAAATACGTAGGTGATGGATTTGCTGGTATCCCGATTTTCAGGATAATCATTTACATTATGGATAATGACGGTGCAGTATGTAAGTAAGGCTTAAATATTTTATGTATTACGCGAGGATTTGATTATGAATACAATACAAATCTATATTGATGAAAAGCTAGATGTAGAACAATTGAAAAGACTCAAGCAATTACTGATGGATATAAGCCATGTCGTTGATGTAGAAATCAGTAGTAATGCCCCGCATGGATTTACTGTTGAGTATGAAGAACACCACGATATGCCAGTATTACTCATTGAAACACTAAGAGGTGAGGGTTTGCACCCAGATATCATTTCCGGATGACAGATTAATGTCTTTTGTAATTGCATGATTCAGGAGGCTTAACCATCAATACTCATAGAGTATCGTATCTCTGGATCTGGCAATAGACCTGCCAGAACGCATAGAGGTAGGTAATTGACTGTGCCGATACGGGGCAGGATGCTGAGTTCAAGCACGGCATTTCTTGGCCAACGCCAGGGTTCGAAATACAGGGCGACCTTGTTGAAGGTCGTTTAACAGGGACATGTGAGCCAACAAAACTAATTTTTCTAAAACTCCACTCAGATGGAGGGAGACACTAGTGTACTTCTGAATAATGATGACATACCTATGCGAACAACAGGGTAAATGAGATGAACCCTGATGTTAGAGAAAGCGCCTTCCGGCACATGGTATATTTGTCGTCCATCAAGTTTTTGTGAGGTAAAGTGATTATGCAAAAATCTGATAACAAAAAATTTGAATGTCCTGTCTGTCATATGATGATCGATGAAAGTCGTTACGCTCTGAATTACCAGGGGCGGCCTTATGCATTCTGCTCTCTGCAGTGTCGACAGCGCTTTGACGCCAATCCTCACCTGTATACCGGATACCCGGGCAAACCTTCGCCGGCGCAACAGGGGCATAAAATCATCAAGAAGCGAAAGCTGAAGTTGCTTGACGCGCACACCGATGAGCAGTGCTCCATCATAGAATCAGAGCTTAAATCCATGATGGGAATAATTGATGTGTCTTTTGAAAGTGATTTTCTGATGATCACTTATGACCTGCTACAGGTGACCACCGAGCAGATTGAGGTAGCAATCGAAAAAACAGGTAACCGGCTGAGTGCAGACATGGGCACACGATTAAAGCAGGCATTCATTCATTATCTGGAGGAAACAGAACTGGATAATCTTGAACAGCCGGGAAACGAACATCGTCACTGAGAATGGACCATCATTAATTCATTGCTTAAGCTATGCATGAGAGATACGACATGAGAGATCAGTATATTTATGCTTTACCTGGCGAGTATGGGAAGTGATATTACAACTCGTTATAAAGAAAGCCAGGGCAGAGCCTGCACAATTTATTTTTGTGATTATTGCGATTGCTTCGGTCATTGCACTGGTACTGGTGCTGGAGGGGTTTCGTCAAGGTATTTATCAGCAGATCAGACAGATAATTATGAGCCGCGGTGCCGATGTGATAGTGGCCCAGGCCGGAGTGTCCAATATGGTAGCCAGTCGTTCCATTTTGCCGCAATTGAGCCGACAGGCTGTCGAACGTATTGATGGTGTTGTCGAAGCACATCCGATGACGTCGCTTCCAGCAATCTATGATAAGGGCGGCCGACAAACGCCAGTGTTCGTGCTTGTATACGATACTCTGGGTGGTCCTGCTGAACTTGAGGCCGGTCGTCAGTTGGCACAGAACCGAGAGATTGTTATCGATAGATCCCTGGCGGTTATCTATGAGCTGCTTCCGGGTGATGATTTTGTATTGAATGATTTCAGTTTTACTGTAGTCGGCATTTCAAAAGATACGGCGGCCTTTTTTACACCTTTTGCATTTACTAATTATGATGATTTAATCGATCTCTATTTCGAGTCTGATATCGTCGGCGATTTAAGCACACTGCCGTTGTTGAGTTTTCTTCTGGTTGAAATAGAAGCGGGGCGTGACGCCAGCCGCATTGCAGCTGAAATTGATAAGCGAGTGCCCGAGGTCGACGCTTATTTACCGGATGCGATCGCTGCAAACGATGTTGCAATGAGTCGCTCCATGCTGGGGCAGGTATTCCAGTTGATGATCGTGATAGCCTATTTGATAGGCGTTCTTGTTATTGGTCTTATCATGTTTTCCAGTGTGCAGAAGCGGAAATATGAACTGGCGGTCTTTAAGGCCATAGGCTTTTCATTTTCCAGGCTGGCACAAAGTGTCATAGCCGAAAGCCTGCTGCTGACGCTGCTGGCCCTTCCCTTAGCAGCTGTATTTGCCTATGTATTATCGCTGCTGATACAGGAAGCTGCGCCGGTATATCTGATACTGACCACTGAAGACGGGCCGATGATCCGCACACTTATTGCATCTCTGGTGTTTTCGATACTTGGCTCACTGATGTCGTTCAGGATGATCGCGCGACTCGAACCCGTCCTGGCGTTAAGGGGGTGAGGGGCATGATTCGCTGGAGCATAAGATCAATAGGATCCGAAGGCACGGTATTGCTGGCAAGTTGTACCGGTGTGGCATTTGCCTTTCTGCTGGTGATGTTTTTTGAGGCTGTATTCAATGGTGAATCTGAACGTATTACTGCCTACCCAACACAGGTGAACGCCGATGTATGGGTGATGCAGAAGGGTGTGTCCAATATGCATATGGCTGTGTCCCAGCTATGGGACTGGAAGGAAGACAGGATTCGCAGTATCGAAGGTGTCGCGGACACCGAATCGATTCTTTACATGAATGCGGTAATTGACGTTGGCGATCGGGAGTGGTTCGCCTATATTGTCGGGCTTGACGAACGCGCGGATTTTTCCGCCCCCTGGGCGATGCATAGCGGTAAACGCCTGCCGGAAAGGGGAGAGATGGTCATCCCGGAAACCCTGGCACGCCTCACCGGTCTCCAAACAGGTGACAATATTGCCATAGCTGATCGTCGCTTTACCATTATAGGTCTGTCAGAAGGCACGTTTTCTATGGCCAATTCTATCGTCTTTGTCAGCAAAGTCGATTTAGCAGATATCATGTCGGCTACAGGCTCAGTAAGCTATGTGATGGTGCGTGCCGCTAGCGGCGTTAGTCCGATTGAACTCGCGCAACGTATTCTAAATCAGGTTGATAAAGTAAACGCTTTGCCACAGAAAAAATTTATTAATAATGACCATCATCTGGCCAGGCAGATGGGTGTGGAAATTATTGCAATGATGTCGATCATTGGCTCACTACTCGCGATTGTGATCGTGGCCTTTACGGTGCACATGTTTATTTTGCGCAGAAAACGTGAACTTGCTATTCTCAAGGCACTGGGTTACCGCAACCGTCATGTGTATATGAGTGTCCTGCTACAGGCGTTATTATTGACATTGGGCGGGCTGGCGCTGTCATTTGCTTTCGCCCTGGTATTGTTTCCAATGATTTCTCTGCTGGTGCCGGCGGTGTCATTAAAATGGACTCTGGCCTCGCTATTAAAAACCACTATAGCTGCATTTCTGGTTGCCGCGCTCGCTGCGCTCTGGCCGGCAAGGCAGGTTGTCAGGGTTGATCCACTAGCCGTATTCCATGGCTGAATAAAGCGGTCGATCAACTAGCTGAGATACAGAATTATATAAAAGGAGACATCTGATGAATGGCAGTTTTACTGGATTTGGCCCGAGCCACTGTGGGCTCGGACTGGTGATATGGCTGTTGCTTATCGTAGGCATTGTAGCCATGTATTTTGGAGGATTGCTATTCCAGAGGCGATATTGACAATGGCGAATATGTCGAGCAAAAGCGAGAACTCGAAAAGTAATCTGCAACCATGAGCGATGCACCTGTTAAACACGATGTGATAGTGCAGGTCCAGGGCCTTAGTAAGCACTTCGGCCATGGTGATGCAACTGTGCGAGCCGTTGACGATGTCACCATGGAAATTTATCGGGGCGAACTTGTGCTGATCATGGGGCCTTCGGGATCCGGGAAGACCACGCTGTTGTCTATGCTTGGTGCGCTATTAAAACCAACCACAGGTTCTATTCGCCTCAATGGATTAGAGGTGACAAACATGAGTGAAAAATCGTTACCTGCCATACGTGCACAGCATATCGGTTTTGTGTTTCAGGCGTTTAACTTACTGGATGCTCTCACGGTTGAGGAAAATATTTTACTGCCTTCGGGACTGTTGCCAGGTGGTATAGACGCAGCCCGTAAACGTTGCGACCAACTGCTGCAAAGGCTGGATCTTTCTCATCGGCGCAGAGCGTGTCCGCCGACGCTATCCGGGGGGGAGCGTCAGCGGGTAGCTATTGCTCGTGCGCTCATTAACCGGCCGCCCTTGATTCTGGCTGATGAGCCTACTGGAAACCTGGATTCAGAGAAAGGCCAGCAGGTCATGATGATTCTGCACGATATCGTTCGAGACGAAAACTGTACGGTGATCATGGTCAGCCACGACAGGCGTATTGAAGATGTTGCAGATCGTTTGCTGTGGCTGGAAGACGGTTCCTTGCGTGATCGTAAAGCTGATAGCCACGCCTGGGTACGGGATCCAGTATGCGGCATGCGAGTGGATGACTGGACCGCCAATGTGCGAACGTATTACCAGGATAAGCACTATGTATTTTGCTCGAGGCGCTGCTTGCAGCGTTTCGAAGAAGACCCCGCAAAATACCTTCAGGAAAAAAATGATAGCTGATCAATATGTCTGGCTGGTCTGGTCAAGTGCTTTTTTGCTCCCATGGGGTCTCGTCTATACGCTTTTCCCACAGCATCGCCATGCCATGCTGTGGTCCAGCCTGTTCACCATGCCGTTTGGCCTGACCGAACCGCTTTTTGTACCCGAATACTGGACTCCACCCAGTCTGTTCGACCTGGCGATCAATACCGGGTTCGATATCGAAAGCCTGATATTCTGTTTTGGCATAGGCGGTATAGGCGCCGTTCTTTACAACCTCGTTACCAGGCGAAGCGTATCACCGGTAGATACAGAAGAGCGCTTCAGCCCACTGCATCGTCATCATTACCTTGCGCTTTCAGCGCCATTTATAGCTTTTCCAGTGTTGTACCTTCTGTTTAACTGGAACCCTATCTATCCTGGAATTGCCGCCATGCTGATCGGAGCCGTTGCCAATATACTGTGCCGCCCCGACCTGAAGACAAAAATCTGGTCTGGCGGTTTATTATTTACGGTGTATTACATGGTCTTTCTTGGAGGTCTTGAGCTAAGCGCAGAAGGCTATATTGAACGGGTATGGAACCTCGAGGCGCTGAGTGGTATTTATGCGGGATTTATGCCCGTCGAGGAACTGCTTTTTGCGTTTGGTTTTGGCATGTACTGGGCAGGCGTTTATGAGCACTTTACCTGGCGTAAATAACTACAAAGTGGTGAAGAAGGAAATGTGCATTGAAATTGCGGATAGTTATTTTGATGTCAAGTAGACTTCTAATATTCTTATGTAATTAGGCCAGGCGGTTATTCAGTTGATGGAACTTTCCAGCCGCGTTACTATACTAATGAGTATTATCCCTAATTTCTGGTGAAATCTAAGCCGTAGGTATACTATGCCCAGCTGTCGCAACGAATATTTGATGTACCTGCTGATCGCGGTAATAGCCCTTGCGCCATTACAGGTGAGCCGTGCGGCTATCGAATTACCCGGTTTCCAGAACAGCACCCAGAATATGGAGCAAACGCAGTCCATGCCGGACACATTGATGCCCACGCATCACCAGCTCATCTCTACGGACTGCGGGCAATGTATTCAGAAATGTAAACATTGCCAGAGTAACGGCTGCAGTGATCAGCATCGATGTCAAAACGGTCAGTGTTTTTCATTCTCCGTTGGTGTGCTGACAGGCTACGATTTCGAAATACAACACACTGCACAGGTGGTATTTTCCTGGCATCCTGATCGTTTTATTTTCTCCTCACCGTCCTTGCACTTCCGTCCACCTCGAGCCTGATTCTTCCATCTCTAGCATGAATATCCCTGTGTCGCAGGGAACCAATAATATCAACGGTCATTGTTTGCCGTTGTGCTGAAGAGGATAGACTCCATGAATTTAAAGCAGCTTTTCCATCCACAGGATGCAGTGTGTCTGCCAAGAAGACGATTTGTGCAGGGCCTTGCCATGGCTGGCGTATACGCCTCCACGGGTCTGGGCTCACATTCGGTACTGGCAGCCATCATGCGTCAGCAAAATCAGAACGTCCTTAAGGGCAACCAGTTCGATCTCACCATCAGTGAACAGACCGTTAACTTTACCGGCGTAGCGCGGAAGGCAACCGCTATCAATGGTACGGTACCCGCGCCCATCTTACGCTGGCGCGAAGGAGACCAGGTAACGCTGCGCGTCACCAACATGTTGCCGGAGTCCAGCTCCATTCACTGGCACGGCATCATTCTACCCAGTGCCATGGACGGCGTGCCAAACATTGCAGATAACTTCAAGGGTATTCGTCCGGGTGAAACTTTTACCTACCGATTCCCAGTGCTGCAAAGCGGCACCTACTGGTATCACAGTCATTCAGGTTTCCAGGAACAAACCGGCATGTATGGCGCCATTGTCATCGATCCGAAAGAGCCTGAACCTTTCAGCTATGACCGCGATTACGTAGTGATGTTATCTGACTGGAGCGATGAAGACCCTAATGATATTTATGCCAAATTAAAGAAACTCAGCCACTATTATAATTTCAACGAGCGTACCCATAGTGACCTGATGGAAGACATTCGTGAAAAGGGTCTGGAACAAACCTGGAACGATCGGGCGATGTGGAATGAAATGCGCATGAGTCAGCGTGATCTGTCGGACGTGACCGGTTACACCTATACCTTCCTGATGAACGGCCAGACGCCTGCTGACGGTTGGACAGGTCTGTTTAATCGCGGCGAGAAAGTACGCCTGCGCTTTATTAATGGATCAGCCATGAGCTTTTTCGATGTGCGTATTCCCGGCCTTAAAATGACCGTGGTAGCGGCTGATGGCCAGAACGTACAGCCCGTATCTGTGGATGAATTTCGTATCGGTGTCGCAGAAACTTACGATGTGATTGTCGAGCCCAAAGATGATTCAGCCTATGCGCTGTTCGCCCAGGCGATCGATCGGTCCGGTTATGCACTCGGTACACTGACGCCCGACCCCATGCTAAAGGCCGAGGTGCCGGATATGGATCCGGTGCCCGATTTGACACATGCCGACATGGGTATGGGACATATGATGCACGACATGGGCAACCCTATGAGCATGGAGTCGACGGGCTCGATGCCGATGAAATCACCACAGACCGAGATGAAATGCGGTGCTTCCATGAACATGGATCGCAGCCAGAATAACATGAGCGATACGGGCATGTCGGGTACATCCGATATGGATATGAACGCTAATCTCCCACCAGTCAATCACGCGCCGACTGAATTTGGACCCCATGTGGACATGCGTTCTGACAGTCCACGCTATCGACTCGATGACCCTGGTGTTGGTCTGCGAAATAATGGACGCCGTGTGTTGACCTATGCTGACCTGAAAAACCTGCGTACCAGCCATGATATGCGCGAGCCGGATCGGGAGCTGGAACTGCATCTGACCGGGAATATGGGACGTTACATGTGGTCTATCAACGGCGTGAAATTCGCCGACGCGGAACCACTGCGTTGGAAGCTGGGTGAGTTGATACGCATTACTTTTGTCAACGACACCATGATGAATCACCCCATGCATCTGCATGGTATGTGGAGTGACCTGGAAACCGGTGATAACGATTACTTGCCACGAAAACATACTGTGGTGGTGCAACCGGGATCACGTATCAGCTATCGGGTAACTGTGGATGCTGAAGGCGGATGGGCTTATCACTGCCATCTGCTTTATCACATGATGGGCATGTTCCGAAAAGTCGAAGTGAGCAGGGGGTAGGACAATGAAATATTATTGGTTAATTATTGCAATGACTCTGGTGCACTCTGTAAATAGTCAGGCTGCTGGCATGGAAGACGATCCGTTGTTGGCCATGATAAAAATTGAAAAACTCGAAATGCAGGACGCAGATGGTGATGAACATAAACCTCTTGTACTTGATGCTAGCGCCTGGATAGGTAAGGACCTGCACAAGTTATATATCAAAACTGAAGTGGAACGCGTGGCCGGTGACACGGAAGAGGCTGAGCTGCAGCTGCTTTACAGCAGAGCTCTGTATCCATTCTGGGATGTGCAGATTGGTTGGCGCAGGGATTTCGATCCACAACCTGAACGGAACTGGCTGGCACTTGGGTTGCAGGGTCTGGCACCTTATATGTTCGAAGTTGATGCGGTGCTGTTTGTCGGTGAATCGGGGCGAGTAGGTGCACGTCTGGATGCCGAATATGAGTACATGTTCACCCAACGCTGGGTGCTCACGCCTGAAATAGAAATCAATGCTTACAGTAAAGACGATACTAGCAGAGGCATCGGGTCAGGCATAGCAGACCTGTCTGCAGGTTTGCGGTTACGTTACGAAATTCGTCGTGAATTCGCGCCATATATTGGCATTAACTGGAACAGGCAATTCAGCAATACAGCGGACATCACCAGGGCTGCGGGGGAAGATAGTTCTGATACCCAGTTAGTTGCTGGTATACGCGCCTGGTTCTGAGAGGGCATATAGGATGATAGTTATGAGATACTTTTTTTTATCCATCCTGTTAACAACAGGATTATTTACCCTTACCGCATGCACTGAATCGACTGACAGCAGTATTAGTAAAAATGATCCAGACACAAATCGCTGGTACACAAAGCAACAGGTCAACAACGGCGATGTGATTTATCAGAAACATTGTGCTAGCTGTCATCAGCCTGACGCCTCCGGAACTACGGACTGGCGCCAGAAAACTGTTGATGGTAAATATCCGCCTCCGCCGCTAAATGGGACAGCACATACCTGGCATCATCCCATGGATACGCTCAAGCGCACTATACGCATGGGCGGTGTTCCTCTAGGTGGCTCGATGCCGGCTTTTGAATCCAGGCTGAACGACCAGGAGATCGAAGAGACTCTTGCCTGGATCCAGTCACACTGGCCAGATCGTATTTACAATGCATGGCTGGAAAGAAACAGGCAGGCGTCCAGATAGCCTTAGATATCAATTCACATTTTTTCCAATTCAGGACAGGAGAAAAAATAATAGAAATCATAGTAAACTGGCATCGCGTATTTGATCATTTTACCATGACATTTTCTATCTATATCCGTCGTCTTGTATGTTATTAGCCTGTTTGTAAAGATAGGGCATTTCATATGTCAGTACAGGACAGTGGCACGATGGAACCTGTGGCGTGGAACAGGCTTCACAATTGGAAAATTTGGGGCAGTGTTTTTTAAATCCGGTGTGCACGTAACTGTTAGCCTTAGTAATCCTGCACAGATTCATACAGGGTGTAAAACGTCTGATGAGATTACCCTTAAAATACAAGTGCTTTGTCCGCATTCATGGTGATTTCGGTCAGTTGCTTCATGGTGTTGCGTTGTGTTCATAACATCTCGCCTGTTTTATAATAAGGCTTAGATTTAAAAACGGAAAGTGCAATGGTTGCTGTCATGGAAACAATAGGATAAACAGAAAATACAGGTTTATTTTTTAGGTTATTTATAAAATATATCATTCTACGTTCACGTTGAGCATATGATTTTTTACGTTTGGAGGAACACATGTTTTATGTAATTGATTCAGATAAAACTTTTGATCAAGCAGCAAATGATCTGGAAGGCGCAGTGAAGAATTGTGGTTTTGGAATATTGCATATTCACGATCTGGGTGAAACATTAAGAAAAAAAGGGGTGGATTTTGACGAAAATTGCCGGATTTTTGAAGTCTGTAACCCTATGCAAGCCGCTAAAGTGCTAGCTGTAGATATGCGCTTAAACATGGCCTTGCCATGCAGAATTTCAGTGTTTACAGAAAGTGGGCAAACTAAGCTTGGTTTGATCAAACCTGCACAAATGTTAGCGGCTTTATCGTCTGATGAGGCGCTGTACAAAATCGCACAAGAAGTGGAGTCTAAAACCATTCAAATGATAGATCTGGCCAGCTAGTCCAGAGGGTATCTCCATTAGCGTGCATGACCCTGTTGCGACTAAGGGGTTATGCTTGGTGCCATATAAACTTATTAAGCAGCAAAAATATGTCTGATACCTGTTCAAAAAATTGTCAAAATTCAGTTAGTACCACTGAGCCGGAACACACTGACTTGTCGGGTATATCACAGGATTTGACCCTCGTTAGCGAATATCACGTAGCCAGAATGGATTGCCCATCTGAAGAAAATATCATTCGAATGGCGCTCAATGATGTATCACCGAGAGTGGTTTTGGACTTTGATATTCCTAATCGTAGGCTAATGGTCTACCACGATGAAAACACAGATCAGATTGAACAAATTCTGCACGCGACAGGACTGAGTGCTCGTCGCATCAATACACAGCAAGTATCAGAATCCATGCTCGCCGATGCCCATGCCGAAGCGGAAGCCGCTGCTGGGAAAGAGGCGGGTGTGCTGATATGGCTGTTGGCAATCAATGCGGTTATGTTTGTTATTGAATTTATTGTGGGTTGGTTGGCGCAATCAACCGGCTTAATTGCTGATTCTTTAGATATGTTTGCAGATGCGGCAGTTTATGGTGTTGCCCTCTATGCAGTGGGTTACAGTGCTCGTATGAAGCTACGTGCCGCACATTTTGCCGGCTGGTTGCAACTGCTATTAGCGCTCGGCGCCCTGAGTGAAGTTATCCGACGATTTGTGTTTGGCAGCGAGCCTGTATCTGCCGTGATGATGGTTATGGGGCTGCTTGCTCTGATCGCCAATGTCGCCTGTCTGCTAATTATTCACAAACAGAAAGATCGTGGTGCGCACATGAAGGCCAGCTGGATATTTTCTGCCAATGACGTGATTGCCAATCTGGGTGTGATTCTAGCGGGTGTGCTGGTCGCCTGGAGCGGGTCGCGTTATCCGGATTTGATCATCGGTCTGATAATCGCCGTGATAGTCATGAACGGTGCACGCCGTATCTTGCAAATCAAAGCATAAGTTTGAACGATTAAACTGTGTGGTTAGTCAAAGTGATAGTGAATTATCTTGTCACAGATTCTGCGAAATCCGAAAAATCCCTAGTGGTACCTGTTTATACTATGCCATTAGGTATGTATTGTTTGCATGTTTACTGTGGTAACTATCATCTACGCGAGAGGTAAAGCTCGTGTGTAACAATGCTATTGTTCAACCTTTTTCTTAATCTTCATATGGATTTAAGGTGCGCCAGCGAAGCTGGACAAGGATATTGTTTGAATTTTGACTGAACCAGAATAATTATTGATATGTTGCACTACGCGGGTATATGAATTAAGAGCCTATGTTCCGGTTAATTCATTTAAACTGCAACTTATGTTTGGGAACTCGCCTGGAATCTGATAGTCTATGTGAGTGCGTATTTTAACCTGATAATCATTAAGGGCTTAACCATCACTATGTTCCGCCGCTACTTAAGCTGTTTCTTAGCCATGCTGATTGCGTTGCAATCAGTGGTTGTTATGGCGGATGCACACCAGCTTCATCAGCTTTCGTCTGAGCATCAGCGATCCGGCGATGTGCGTGGTTTGATGGATGTGAGCTCAATGACTGATGTTGAACTGAACAAGCAGAGTGAGGCGAGCAGGCAGCTCAATAGCAGCCCGGAGAACTGTCATCACAACTGTCATTGTCAATGTATGCCACACCTGTACCTGTTTGGTAACCAGATTAGCCTTGTCAATATTGTGTTGGGCTCTGAGCTGACTGACTACAACTTCACCTACCTGTCTTACACAGGATCGGCCGATAACCCCCCTCCTATTAGCTAGTCGAAATTCATAGATTTATACCTGGCCAGACGCACTGCGCTGGCCATCGACTGGCTCAATTAAGGGGACAACTCCTTGAAAAAATTAATTCTGCCCATACTCGTGGGGGCTTGTTTTACGTCATTGCTGTGGGCGGCTGAATCAGCAGCCGAGGCAGAACAGCCGAAAGCACTGACATTACAAGCCGCTGTGCAAAAAACCCTGCAACAGAATCCTCGCTTATACCAGTTTGATTTTGCCCGGCAGCGTCTGCTGTCGACGCGTCAAACTTCAGATTTGAAACCTGCCTATCAACTCGGCCTGGAGCTTGAGAATTTTGCTGGCACTGGTGAGATAGAAGGTGCTGACAGTGCTGAACTCACAGTGGCGCTTTCTTCGGTGATTGAGCTTGATAGCAAGCGGCAATCACGTGTTGCGGTTGTTGATGCCAGGCTGGATGCGTTTGACCTGGAGCGTCAGGCACAAACCCTCGATGTACTGGGAGAACTGACCAACAGCTTTATTCAGCTCCTGTCTACACAGCAGGAGCTGGCTCTAGCCGCCGAGGCTGTCGCATTATCGGAATCGCTGCACAGCACCGTTCAGAAACGTGCACACAGTGGTGCAGCATCGGACGCTGAAGTGCTGCGAGCAAGAGCCATGCTGATGCAATCAAAGATTCAGAAAAATGATTTGCAGCGACGTTTACAACGGCAAAAAATCTCACTGGTTCGTTTCTGGGGCAGTACAACAGCCGAGTTTACAACTGTTGAAGGCGACTTGTTTGCATTTGGTGAGAGCCGGAAATTTTCTACTTTGTACGACCAGGTTCAGCAATCGCCAGCGGTCACAGTCTTCGCCTCCGAACTACGACTAAAGAACGCAGAGGTTCGCCTGGCACAAACCCAGAGTCGTGCGGATATTGGTTGGCAGTTCGGTGTAAGACGCTTTGAGGCAACGGGAGATGCCGGATTGACGCTAGGGCTTTCTGTACCGTTGTTTACCGACAGTCGCAATCGCGGTGCTGTCGAAGCCGCACTGGCGGAACGCAACGCACTGCAATACCGTCGTAGCGACCACGTGTTGGCGCTACATGATCGTCTTTATAGCGCCTATTCACAACGCAAGCAGTTTATTGCGGCGCATCAGCAATTAAAGCAGAACATCATACCCGATCTTGAAAAAGCCCTGATCATCACCCGCGAAGCCTATGAGCGGGGAAGGCTGAAGTATCAGGACCTGATCACCGCGCAACAGGAATTATTGGGCGCTAAACAGCGACTGATTGAGACGGCGACCGCTGCCATGCTCAACCAGGCAGTGATTGAGCAGCTCACTGCAGAACCGCTGACAAATTAATTAATGCCCCTGCCGTTTGGCAACAGACTATAACAAAACGGCCCGGGCAGACAGACAGGATTATTAACATGAAACCGATTATATTTTTATCACTTTTGCTTGCGAGTTGGCTGATTCAAGTCCAGGTATTTGCGACAGATGCAAATGTAAACGATCACGCACACAGTGATCATGTTCACGGTAAAGACGATGCGACCCATGTAAAGCAGGTTCACTCCAAAGCAGAAAATCAGGTTGAACATGTTAACCATGGTGAGCATAGTGATGCGTCTGGTCACGTTGAGGAGAAAAGCACGCGTATTGATGAACGTATGTCTGCCGAGGTGGGAATTAAAACGACCAGGGCTGTCGACCGTGTGCTCCGTCAGAGTATTGTTGTTTACGGTAGCCTTACCACCGACCCCGGGCAATTAAGTCATGTACGCGCGCGTTATTCCGGGCTTATCAAATCGGTCAGGTACACGGTTGGTGACATCGTCGAACAGGGTGACCTGCTGGTTGAAGTAGAGTCTAACGAAAGTCTGAATACCTACCCGGTTCGGGCGCCTATCAGTGGCACCATTATTCAGCGCCACGCAAATACAGGGGAAGTGACTCAGGATCAGGTGTTGTTTTCCATTGCTAATTTTGACACCTTGTGGGCAGAGTTTCGCATTTATCCGTCACAGCAGTCCCTGGTAAAAGCAGGGCAGTCAGTGTTGGTCGACAAGGTTACAGATCAATTTGGCGACAGCGTTTCACAAGAGACCCAGTACCTTATCCAGCACATTATTCCGGCACTGGATAAGCCGTATCAGTTGGCCAGAGTTGCCTTCGATAACCGTGCAAGAGGGTTATCGCCAGGTTTGCTAATCGAAGGTCATATTGTCGTCGGTGAGTTCAGGGTGAACCTGGTAGTCGAAAAAGTGGCCATCCAGACCCTTGGAGAACAGCAGGGAGTTTTTGTCAAAAACGATACTGAATATGTCTTCGCGCCATTGCGGCTCGGGCGTGCTGATGACCGCTACGTCGAGGTGTTATCAGGTTTGAAGCCCGGCCAATCCTACGTCAGCGAGAACAGCTACCTGCTTAAAGCCGACATCGAAAAATCTGAAGCCGAACACGAACACTAAAGGGGCGCACCATGATTGAATCCATTTTGCGTCTGGCTATTGCGCGGCGTTATTTATTTCTGAGTCTGACCCTGGTAATCCTGGGCGTTGGTATCTGGAGTTATCAGCACCTGCCGATCGACGCAGTGCCTGATATTACGAATGTACAGGTACAAATCAATACGGCTGCTCCCGGCTATTCGCCACTGGAGTCTGAGCAGCGTATTACCTACCCGGTGGAAACAGCACTGTACGGTTTGCCCAATCTTGCCTACACCCGTTCACTGTCCCGTTATGGTCTGTCACAGGTGACTGTGGTTTTCGAAGAAGGTACGGATATCTATTTTGCGAGAAACCTGATCAATACCCGTCTGGGCGCCATCAAGAGCGTGCTACCGCCGGGTATAGAGCCGGAAATGGGGCCCATCTCCACCGGACTGGGGGAGATATTCATGTATACCGTACGAGCTGAACCGGGCGCTGTGCAGAAAAATGGCATGCCCTTCGACTCGATGGCGCTGCGAGAAATCCAGGACTGGATCATCAAGCCCCAGCTTGCACAGGTGAAAGGCGTGATTGAGGTGAACAGTATCGGGGGGTATAACAAACAATATCATGTGCTGCCAGATCCCAGAAAGTTGCTGTATTACCGTGTCAGCGTAGAAGAGCTGGTTCAGGCTTTGCAAGCCAATAACGACAACCGAGGGGCGGGTTATATCGAACGTAATGGCCAGCAGTTACTGGTGCGATCCCCCGGACAACTGTCAACGCTTGATGATATTGGCAACGTCATTATCACCGAGCACGAAAATATACCCATCAAGATCCGTGATGTTGCCGAGATTGGCATCGGCAAGGAGTTGCGTACGGGTGCGGCGACCCAGAATGGTCGGGAAACCGTATTGGGTACTGCAATGATGTTGATTGGAGAAAACTCACGCACCGTGGCACGGGACGTGGCTCTGAAGCTTGATGAGATCAGTGCATCTCTGCCGGATGGTGTGGTCGCCGAAGCCGTGTATGACCGTACCGCCCTGGTGGATAAAGCGATTGCCACGGTGACAAAAAACCTGCTTGAAGGCGCGTTGCTGGTCATTGTTGTGCTGTTCGTGTTGTTGGGTAACCTGCGCGCCGCATTGATTACGGCGGCAGTTATTCCGCTCTCCATGTTGATGACCATCACCGGCATGGTGAAAACCGGGGTATCTGCCAACCTGATGAGTCTGGGGGCACTGGACTTCGGCTTGATCGTCGATGGCGCGGTGATCATTGTCGAGAACGCCGTACGGCGGCTGGCAGAAGCCCAGCGCAAGGGCGGTCTGCAGTCCCTGAAAGAACGATTGAATACTGTTTATGAGGCCACTGCCGAGGTAATTCGCCCCAGTCTGTTCGGTGTCGCCATTATTACCGTGGTGTATATTCCCATTTTCTCCCTTACCGGGGTCGAGGGGAAAATGTTCCACCCTATGGCGGCGACTGTGGTGATGGCGCTGGTGTCTGCAATGGTGCTGTCGCTGACGGTAGTGCCTGCGGCAGTAGCGGTGTTTATGCGCGGTAAAATCAGCGAAAAGGAAAGTGTTGCCATCAGTGCCAGTAAAAAAGTCTATGCGCCGTTACTGGCTCTCGCGTTAAAGTTTCGCTGGCTGGTGACGGGGCTGGCAAGCTTGCTGGTCATTATCTCACTGTGGGTGGCCTCGACGCTGGGCTCGGAATTCGTGCCGCAGCTAAATGAAGGAGACATTGCACTGCATGCCATGCGTATTCCAGGCACCGGGCTGGAGCAGGCGGTTGAGATGCAGGAAATTCTGGAGCAACGTATCAAGTCGTTTGCGGAAGTTGACAAAGTGTTTGCCAGAATCGGTACCCCTGAGGTGGCGACTGACCCCATGCCGCCCAATGTGGCCGATAATTTTGTCATTCTGAAGCCACGGGTTGAGTGGCCGGATCCGAACAAAACCAAAGCACAATTGGTTAGTGAAATGGAGGAGGCCCTGAAAGCACTCCCCGGCAACAACTACGAGTTTACCCAGCCGATAGAGATGCGCTTTAACGAACTGATATCCGGTGTGCGGGCTGATCTGGGCATTAAGGTCTTTGGCGATGACCTTGATCAACTGGTGCTGACGGCCAATCAGATTCTTAAGGTTGTGAACAGGGTACCAGGTGCTGCCGACGCACGGGTTGAGCAGGTGACAGGCTTGCCAACGCTGTCAGTGATCCCTAATCGTACGGCGCTTGGTCGTTATGGACTGAATGTTGTTGAACTGCAGGACTGGGTGTCAGCAGCGATCGGTGGTGAATCTGCGGGTATTATCTACGAGGGAGATCGTCGCTTTGAGCTGGTTGTGCGGCTTCCCGAAACCTTGCGCCGTGACCTGGAAAAACTCGCTTTCCTGCCTGTGCCCTTAGCCAATGGTGAGTATGTCCCGCTACAGGAAGTCGCCGAGTTAGATATTTCGCCTGCGCCTGCACAGATTAGTCGCGAAAATGGCAAACGTAGGGTGGTGGTGACAGCAAATGTTCGCGGGCGAGACCTTGGCAGTTTTGTTGACGATGTCAAGGCACAGATTGCCAGTGAGGTAAAGTTACCCGCGGGTTACTGGCTTGATTACGGTGGAACCTTTGAGCAGCTGGAATCCGCCAGTCAGCGACTTGCCATTGTAGTGCCCATTACCCTGTTACTTATTCTGGGTATTTTGATAATGGCCTTTGCTTCGTTGAAAGACGCACTGATCATTTTCAGTGGCGTGCCTCTGGCACTGACCGGCGGCGTGCTGTCTTTGTACCTGCGTGATATGCCTTTATCAATCTCTGCCGGGATTGGCTTTATCGCGCTGTCAGGGGTTGCCGTATTAAATGGTCTGGTGATGGTCGCTTTCATTCGGGATCTGTGGCATGAAAAGGGCGATCTGGTGATTGCGGTGACGCAAGGTGCATTAACCCGGTTACGTCCGGTGTTGATGACCGCCCTGGTTGCAAGCCTTGGCTTCATACCGATGGCTCTGAATACCGGCACTGGCGCTGAAGTGCAACGTCCACTGGCAACAGTTGTGATCGGTGGCATTATTTCTTCGACACTACTCACGCTACTAGTTTTACCCGTGCTATATCACTGGTTGCATCAGGGTGACGATGAGATAAATAAAAATTCGTAAATCTATAATGAGCCATTCACATCAACATGATCATGATATTAGCGAAATGGGCGATCGCCGTCTGGGGTTCGCCATCGCTATCAATATGCTCCTGACATTAGTCCAGGTCGTCGGTGGTATTCTGTCGGGCAGCCTTTCACTTATTGCTGATGCGCTGCATAATTTCAGTGATGCCGCCTCACTACTCATTGCCTGGGTCGCCAGAAAGATTGGGCGTCAACCAGCCGACCATTTCAGAACCTTCGGTTATAAACGCGCGGAAATCATCGCCACATTAATTAATTTAGTCACGCTTGTCCTGATTGGGCTGTACCTGGTCTATGAAGCCCTATGGCGGATCTATGAACCACAGATTATTGAAGGCTGGATGGTTGTGATTGTGGCAGCGATAGCGCTTGTGATTGACCTGATAACCGCATTTCTTACCTTCACCATGTCTAAAAGTAGTATGAATATCCGTGCTGCTTTTCTACATAATGTTTCGGATGCACTGGCCTCAGTAGGTGTTATTGTTGCTGGCACACTGATCCTTCTTTATGAGTGGTACTGGAGTGATACCTTAATTACATTACTTATAGCCGCGTATGTTTTGTACCAGGCCGCCACGATGTTACCAAAAACCATTCATATCCTGATGCAGGGAACACCGGAAGGCATTGTGATTGATGATGTGGTCACTGCAATGCAACAAGTGGAGAATGTAATCAACGTCCATCACGTTCATATTTGGAAACTTGATGAACATCAGAATGCATTGGAGGCTCATGTGATTCTTTCAGATTATTCGAATATGGATGAGGTGAAGGGAAATTTAAAAACCCGGCTGGCGAATGAGTTTTTAATTAGCCATTCAACACTCGAGTTCGAGATCAAACGATGTGAACAGGGTCAGTGTGAGCTGTCTTAGGTAAGGGAGAGGGTGGTGTAAACCTCCCTGTTTTAGTGACACCCTAAATTAGAGTTTTCGCTTTGTTTATGAATGGCCAGATACTCCCATGGTGTCAGATCATTGAGCGAATCATGGGGGCGTTCTTCGTTGTATTCTCTGATCCAGTTTTCGGTCAGTTCTCTGACTTCATTTAAGGTTTTAAAAACATACATATTCAAGATTT
>Ga0209692_10002662_pt1 | contig 18765 bp, 13 predicted proteins | sample tdDd472_FD_187129 | JGI IMG/M metagenome (GOLD analysis project Ga0209692, IMG submission 187129) | Marine sediment microbial communities from the Atlantic coast under amendment with organic carbon and nitrate - tdDd47.2 (SPAdes)... | ecosystem: Environmental > Aquatic > Marine > Coastal >...
TGCTCCAAACGGGAAGGCAGCTCTGGTGGATCTGGTTTTTCCTGAAAAATCCTGAAGCGCTGAAAAGCAGTTAAAAAGTAGTTCTAAAAATATAACAGGCCACTTCAAATTGAGGTGGCTTGAGTTTGCTGACAAAGTGGTGTTGTTTGAACAAAGCAAACAGCAACATCCGTCATACCTGCGAAAGCAGGTATCCAGAACTTGGAATAAATGGCATTGGTTTGTCGGAGTTTTTGCTTTTTTGTTTGTACATGAAAGTATATTCCTAATTATTTCAGTGACATAGCCATGTAGATTCCCGCTTTCGCGGGAATGACGAAAAGACAGGGGCGTATACATTACGAGTCATACAGAGGAATTATACTGCAGTGACTTTTGAATAATATTAAGAGATTTCACTTTCTCATAACCTCGCCCACTTTTTCACCACTGATTCTGGGTGGAATAAACTTTCTTTGTCTGGCAGCTTCAAACATCAGTACGGTTGTGGCGGTGGCAACATTCAGCGAGTCGGCAACTCCGGCCATGGGGATTTTAACCTTTAAATCGGCCTGTTCCATCCAGGTTTCGGACAAACCATATTGCTCGGCTCCAACTGCAATGGCGCAAGGCTGATCAAGCTTTACATCGGTGTACAGATTATCTGTATGCGGGGTTGCGGCCAGTATTTTAATGCCCTTGCTTTTAAGCCATGCTAAAGTTTCTGCACTGTCTGCTTCTACAACCGGCACTGTAAAGAGGGTTCCGGTACTGGCTCTGACCACATTGGGGTTGTTGATGTCGGTAGTTTTGTCGCAGACTATTACACCATCTGCGCCAACTGCATCGGCAGAGCGCAAAATTGTTCCGAGGTTACCCGGCTTTTCAATAGCTTCTGCAATTATAAGTAGTGGATTTTCAGAAAGTTCAAGATCATCCAGTGAAAGGCCAATTTGATCCGCGATTGCAATCAGTCCATCCGGTCTGTCTCTGTAGCTGATTTTCTTGAAGGCGGATTTGGAAAGCGAAAAGAGTTTTACACCATTGTCGTAAGCTCCCTGTAAAACCGAAGGTTCGTTTTCACCAAGAAAAAGCTCAGTGCAGAAATAAATCTCCTTTGGCACAAGACCGCTGGCCAAAGCTCTGGTTAATTCCCGATAACCTTCAATCAGCAGTAAATTCTGTTTTTTACGCTGGCTGCGGTTTCGCAGTTTGACAAGATCTTTAATACGCTGGTTGGCAACGCTGCTAATTTCGGTTGATCTGAAATCGCTCATTGTTGTTCCTATCTTTTAGCCAGCCATCTGGCTGTTACGCCGTTGGGCATTTGTCTGTTGCGACTGGTTTCAGGTAAAAGCATTTCCGTGCTTTCGATTGTTCCGTTCAGGTCACCGAAGGCATCGTCCAGCATATTACCCAGCACATGAGGCGTGAACTTTGGAGAATAGGTGCTTAAGATGACAAAATCCGGCTTTTTGTGCAGAACTTCCCGGCAGTGGAGCAACAATTCCGGCAAATCACTTTCAATCTTCCAGACTTCGCCTTTGTTGCCACGGCCAAAGGTGGGAGGATCGAGAACCAGACCATGATAGAAATGCTCACGTCTGATTTCACGCTTTAAAAACTTTATGACATCTTCCACCATCCAGCGGATTGGCCGCTCGGTCAGACCCGCCTGTTTGGCGTTGTCTCTGCCCCATTTGACAATACCCTTGGATGCATCCACGTGACATAATTCTGCGCCTGCTTTGGATGCTGCCAGAGTGGCTGCACCGGTGTAGCCAAAGAGATTCATAACTTCGATTTTACGGTTAAGAGTTTTTATTCGTTGTTGTATCAGTCTGAGATTTTCTGTCTGTTCCGGAAAGGCTCCCACATGACCAAAACCTGTCGGACTGATTATCATCTCGAAATCCACAATTTTGACTATCCAGCGTTCCGGCAGTTTTTTCATGAACTTCCATTTTCCGCCACCAGACGAGGAGCGCTCGAATTTTGCGTGAGCATTTTTCCAGTGTTTTTTGGAAAGTTGTGGCTTCCAGAATGCCTGTGGTGCAGGTCTGTCCAGAATATATGGGCCAAATCTGTCCAGCCTTCTTTCAAAACCGGAATCAATTAATTCGTATCCTTCATCGCTTTTCATGACATCTCCTGAGATCCATCTTTGTTGCATAATAGTCGATAGTTCCAATCTGTCAAACAATCTGAACAAAGCAAAACAACAGAAACCAAAAAGACTTTGCATCATTAATAGGAATATGGTAGCACTTTGGTAGGCTACAAGTGGATTTAATATAATAATATGAATAAGTTAAGCATGTTTGGCAGAAATTTCAGGAGGAGGCACAGCAAGATCTTACCCTTCTCGATGAAAATTCGGTGTCGAATGCTTGCTATGCAATTTGCGTAATAATTTTTCTTAAGTCGGAGGTTAATACCATGAGAGAAGGTGGATTTGTGCTACGGCTGCTTCTTGTTCTGACATTGAGCTTTATGTTTACCTCGTGCAGTGAAGAGAAGCCGATATTTGAGACAAGTTTGTCTCCGGTTCATACAGATTTGACACATATGAAAGACAGCAATGGCAGATATGTGCATTTTAGAGGAACTAACGTAGGTGGCAGTACCAAGGTTCCTGTTTACGAGCCAATGCTGGATGTTCCTTTGGGCAAGGCCAGAGGGTTTTCCTATGTTGGTCGTCCCTTTGCGCCGGGTGAAGAAGATCAGTGGTTTGGTCAACTTCGTGAGCTTGGTTTCAATTCCATTCGTCTCCTTTTCATGTGGGAAGCTGTCTTTCCCGACAAAAAAGGTGAGCCGGATCAGGAGTTTCTGGACTACTTCCGCCTGATAGTTGAAAAATCAAACGAGTACGGCATATATGTTCTGTTCAACATGCATGAAAATTTGTGGAGCAGACATCTGTTTTCCAGCTACAATGAAAATATCAACAGTACCTGCAACGAAGATACCGCTCTTTGTCTGGATGACATCCTCTTACCGATGGTTCCGCCCTATACCGACAAAGTTGCAGGAGATGGTGCGCCACTTTGGGCAACCAAGGTAGCTTTACCGGAGAAGCAAAACTTTGGCGGCAAACAGTGGGGTATGTACCATGTTTTGGGCAGGCTGAATGATCCACTGGTTGACAGCCTTGGCTTGGCGCAACTTAAGGAAACGCTGAAAAATAATTACGATATGGATGTGGATGATCTGATCAACACCATGCGCGATAATGTTGCAGAAGAATTGAAGGATGAGGATTCCAACACTTTCACCGTAAGAGAAACCTGCGACATGCTGCCCTGGACATTCTGGGGTGTCAATAATGCCATCTCGCTTGATATTGAAAAAGCCTATGCCGGATTTTTTGCCGGAAATATTGTTTTCCCGACCCGCAGAGTTGATTTTGATACGGATGGCAACGAAATTGTTACAATGCTTTTAAAAGCTGCAGATTTGCTGAAACAGGAAGAGAAAATCAACAACGATGAAGAGATTGCAGAGGCCGACAAGGCAAAAGCATTTACCGACTGGTTAAGCGAGAATCATCCCTCAGAGCAGCTCTATTACCTCACCGGCAGTGACAGCGAGCTTAACAAACTTCCTGAATTACCGGAAAACATTGTTGTTAAAGAACAGTCATATGTTGATGAGCTTTACACTGTAGAAAATTATTTACAGGAAGGCTTTACCGAAGCCTGGATCGAAATCGCCAAGATCGGTAAGGATTATCCCAACGTAATCGGTTATGACATTATGAACGAGCCGGCCTCTCTGTTTATTCTTTTAACAGTAGCGCAGGTTTATTTTGATTTAGGTCTTGATGATACTGTAGGTGGTTTGCTGCATGATCTGTTGGTTGGTGATAAAGATCCTGCGGATCATAACGACGGTGATGATATTTGGGACTTAATTGGTTTGCTGGAAATTCTTCCTCCTGTACACATGGCCAAAAAAGGTCTTTTAGGTGGCAAAACAGTTGAGGGCGTAAAATACGACTGGGGCTTTACCGGGGCTGATCTGTTTGCCATGGCAGGGCTTAATACCGGCTTTGGCAAAAATCATCTGACCCCGCTGTTTGAAAAAGTTGGTGCGGCCATTATGGACGTTTACATGGAAGAATACAAGGACGACTATGATCGTCATCGTCCGATAATCTATCTGGAACCCGCCGGTTCTATCGATAACTTTATCGGTGGCGAAGGTGGTGGTCTTGGCGGACAATGGCAAAGCTATATGGTCAAACCCCGCTTTGCCGAAAAATACCAGCCAGTCCCGATTGTATGGGCACCACACTGGTATCCTGATATTTATCCCAACATTGGTTTTAACCAGAAACCGCGTATGTTTAATGAGTATGAATACAAACATCGTGACTACAGGGAAACATTGGCTGAAAAGGCACATTATGCAGAGTTTGCTTTAGACAACTCTCCGGTGGTGTTTGGTGAATTTGGTACCTACTGGAATTATCGCTATGCCACCTGCGATGCCCCCACAGCCGAGAACGACTACAACCCGGAATACAACCCGGATAATTGTAGCTATTATGCAGATGATGAAAGACCTGAAAACGAACCGATTGATTATAGTGATCCGGATAAGGAACGTCCGGGTTATGAGCAGTCACGATATTACAACTACAGCATTTCATCCGAAATTATGGACAACTACTATGAAGCCTTTGAATCCCTCTTCATGAGCAATATCAACTGGTGTTATACCACGGACAACGATCCGGTTTACGGTGACTGGTGGGATCATGAGGATTTCTCCATCATTGATGAAAATGGCGAGGCACGAGGTGCAATGGCATGGGTCAGACCTTATCCGAGAGCTTTATCCGGTAAACCGATCTCAATGCACTTCTATTCGGATTATCATTATTTCGACCCGGACAAGGGCGAACCGAATGCAACTCGAGAGTTTGAGCTTGTGTTTGCCAGCAAGGAAACCGACGCGCCGACTTTGATTTTTGTGCCTAAACTGCAATATCCTGATGGCTTCTATGTCTGGCTCTCTGATGGCTGGGCAGCTTTTGATGAAACGAGTCAGGTGCTTTATTATCATCCCGCAAACGATGAGACGGATTGGGAACATAAGGTTGTTATCAGGCCACCTACCGAGGGTCAGGATATTACGGGCTGGAAATACTTTGTCAAAGGGAGCCAGGTTGTAACTGCCAATGGCTCAAGTTTACGTTAACCGAGAATAAGGAGAGAACACGATGCAGAAGACTTTTAAAATTGTGTTGGTGATTGGCCTTATTCTGATGGTATGGCCCAATCTCGCAATTGCACAAACTAAGACGGATGAAACACAGACAAAGGCAGTAACCTTAGCGAAGCCTAGCATAAAGACGGCAGGCGAGGAAGTGGAACCTGTCACAGAGACACAAGAGGCGGATGAAGCGGTTTCAGAGAAAGGTGCTGAAAAACCACTTAAAGCGGAAGTTCTTGACATATCGCCTGTTGAATACACTGAGGAGCAAACTCTTGAGCAGGCTGTGCCAGTTTTGGAAGAGGCACCAGAAAAACCGATTCTGGAAGAAGAGCAGCCAATTGTTAAAGAGGAAGCAGAAGCTAAACCGCCCAGATCTCTTGAAGAAGCTATTGGACAAGATGAAGTAAAGAAACCGGTAGAACCTGCTGAAACTGATGATCTTGCCTTTTACACCAAAGATGGTCGCAAGTGGCTGAAATTCGGTGCTACCTTACAAAGCGTGCTTGTTTATCAGAACGACACTGATTTTGACAGTACACCGCCAGCCTACGAAAAAAACGGCCAGTCTGGTGGCTTGCTTGGGACATTTTTGAAAACCAAACTGACTCTGTTCCCCATTAAACAGATTAAAATTCACTGGGAAATGGAAATGGGTTTGAACCTCTGGAGTCGCCACGATCCTGATCAATATACCTCAGGTGAGCGTGATACCTTCCGTATTGCTCAGCGAGAATTATATGCCGAGGGCATGTTCATGGATGGCCTTTTGGGCTTCAAAGTTGGTTATCAGTATTTTGAAGATCCCGGCGCACTCTTTCTTGGTCACTGGCTGGGTGGCATGACCATCATCAGTAAACGTGAATGGGCAGATTTCAGTTTCACTATTGCACAGATTCCGGGACAGACCTTTGAAGGTATCACCATGGACAGCAATAATTTCCAGCACGATACTTTTATTTACGGTTTAAGAGTTGATATCCCCTACGATGTATGGAAGTTCACGGTTGGTTTGTATGGCTTGCACGATTCCGAAACTGTTGGACAATCGCTTAACCTCTTTAGTCCCTCTGTTTCAATTTCAGCAAACTACGAGATGATCAAGTTTGGTCTGGATGTGGTGTTTCAGGCAGGCACCACCACCAATGGAGCCAACATGGCCGATGAGGAAACTCTTGCCTGGGCCTTGCAGGCATATGCAAAATACCACAACAAAGGCTTTGGTCTTGAGTTCAATCAGCTTGTCTTATCTGGCGATGATAAATACGACCGCAACAAAACCAACCACGGATTCTTCTATTCCGGCAAGAGCAGATCCCGCACTCTGATTCTCTCGGAAAACGAAATCAGAGACATCGGTGGAAACCTTGATGAGCGTCTGGCCGAGAGACGTGGCAAGTTTTATGTGGCACGCCCGGGACTTTCACTAACGGATATAACGCTTTCATACAAAGTGGCCGAATACTTTGTGCCATCAATTATCATCGGTGCAGGTTTTGTGCTGGAAAAAGACAATGCATTAGGTGGAGAGATGGTTGGCATAGAAACCGATCTTGATTTGCAGTTCACCTATAAAGATGTACTTGATTTCCATTTGATCGGTGGACTGCTCTATCCCGGAAAAGCTGCTGCTGCCTTTGTTAACAGCTATGACAGGGAAGAGACGAATATACAGTATATGCTGGAAGCATCAATAAGCGTTTCCTTTTAACTGATCTTTTACTTTCAGGAGTGTTAGATGACGATTACTCTTGGTTTTGTGGACTGGCTGATTATTGCATTGTACTTCGTTGCTATTATTGGCATTGGTTACTATCTCAAACGTTATGCGGACGATAAAGAAGATTTCTTTATGGCTGGTCGCCGTAATTCAAGCTGGGTTGCCGGTCTCGCTTTTGTATCTGCCAACCTTGGTGCGCTGGAGATTTTAGGCTGGACAGGCGGAACCGTAAAATACGGTATGTTTGTTTCACATTTCTACTGGCTCGGTGCCGTTCCTGCGATGCTGTTTTTGGGCTTGTACATGATGCCCTTCTACTACAGCAGCAAGATTCACTCGGTTCCCGGTTATCTGCTGTTGCGCTTTGATGAAAAGAACCGACTTTTAAACGCCTTTTCCTTTGCCATCATGACGGTTTTGATGAGTGGTATTAATCTCTATCTGATGGCCGTTGTGTTCCATATCATTCTTGGCTGGAACATGGATGTTTCCATTCTGGTATCGGCTGTGGCCGTTGGTGCTTACATTACCATGGGTGGACTCTTGTCGGCGATTTTGACAGAGATCGTGCAATTTTTCCTGATCTGGTTTGGTCTTTTCCTCGTAGCTGTTCTAGGACTGGTTGAGGTTGGTGGACTTGACACATTGATGTCTTCTCTTCCCGATACCATGAGTAGCCTCTGGGCCACTGCCGGTGATCCCACTCAAAACGGCATGGGAGTGACCTGGGTTGGTTTGGTGCTTGGTCTTGGTTTTGTTTTATCCTTTGGCTACTGGACGACAGATTTTATTATCGTACAGCGCGCCTTTACTGCTAAAGATCTTCAATCTGCCAGAACCACACCGATCATTGCTTCATTTTTCAAAATGGCCTTACCCTTTATTATCGTGGTTTCTGGTCTGGTGGCCTGGAAGCTTGGACAGGATGGAAGCTTTGAATTGATGAGAAAACCGGACGGCTCGATCTGGTATGACTCAGCTCTGCCACTTCTGATTGCACGCTATTATCCGGTAGGTCTGGTAGGACTTGGTATTACGGCGCTGTTAGCAGGTTTTATGGCTGGACAGGCCAGTAATGTTTCGGCCTTGAATACTGTCTGGACATACGATATTTATCGCGCCATTATCAAAAAAGACGCCACAGATGAACATCTGGTTTTAGTGGGTCGTATCACAACCATAGTCGGAATTTTCCTCTCCATTGCAACTGCATACTGGGCGATGGCTTTTGAGTCCATTATGGATTACATTCAGGCAATCTTTACCTGGATCAACGCTCCACTGTTTGCAACCATGCTTTTGGGAATGTTCTGGAAACGCTGCACCTCGGCTGGTGCCTTCTGGGGCTTGCTCTCTGGTATGGTAACAAGTTTCGGTCTGTTTATTGCGCTGAGATTTGACTGGCTTGAACCCTATTATGTAACTCTTTCCAATCATCCATCAGATATGGCTGAAAACTTATGGCGCGCATGGTGGGCCTGGCTTCTTACATTTGTTTTAACTGTTGCCATTAGTTTGGTTACCAAACCAAAACCAGATAGCGAGCTGGTTGGTCTGGTGAAGGGGTTTACAGAAGAAGCCGATCTGACAGAAGTAGTATGGTATCGCAGGCCGGTTTTTTGGGCGACGGTAAGTTTTGCTACAGTTATAGCCCTTAATATTTACTTCTGGTAGAAGGAGACAGTTATGACCAACAATGCTAAAAAAATGATATCCATTTGGTTCTGGGTCGGTTTGGTACTTACTGTTTACGGGATAATTATTACCGGAACAGGGGTTTACTATATTTTCGAGCCGGCTGCTATTGCCGGTAAAATAGGTGGCAACACTAATCTCTGGTGGGGGGTGATAATGCTTGTTGCTGGTGTGATATTTATGCTTTTGGGGAAATTTGAAAAGAACGAATCAGCCTGATAAGGCATTTTTGTCAGATAAGAAAAGCCCCTGACATGAAAATGTCAGGGGCTTTTATATTTTCTCAAACATTTCAACTGTTAGCTGAATTCACCTGATAATTTTTACAACAGGTTCCCCCGCTACAGTTTAAAAAACCAGCATACTATTTGTTTCTGGCTCTTTTTTCTCTGGTTAGCAGAGTTTTGAAGTTATACTGCTTCATTTCTTTAAAGAAAGCGTTCTGACCCGATTTCCAGATGGTGTAAAATGCGCCATTGGTGTTTGGACGAGATTTATTAGTTTCTTTGAAAGCAGTGTTTACTTCTTTTTGTGCGCCACCCAGGATATTGACGACTTCTGAAAGCAGGATCTGCTCGGGTGGTTTGGTCAATTGGAAACCACCACCACTTCCACGGCGTGAACGAACCATACCCTGTTTTTTTAATTTCAACATAACCTGAAGCAGATATTTTTCAGGAATGCCGTTTCGTTCAGAAATTTCGTTAAGGTTTACGGTAGTTTCCGGGTTATAGCGTTCTGAAATGTCAAGGAGAGCCCAATAGGCGTATTCAATTTGCGCAGTCAACCTCATCTGTTACATCCTCACTAAGTGGGTTACATGATCGAGAACATGAGAAAGAAAAAAATCTAATTACAGGAATTCCGACGGAGCGTCAAGAAAAATCAGACAATGCGAAGGCGATTTTCTTTTAGAAAACAAACACCTGCAGCTAATTTTTACATTTTCAACTGTAATGCATTTTACATTGAAGGGTAATGTTAACTCAAAGAATAACACAAAAAAAAAGATCTTGTCTAACAAAAAACCAAGGCCACTATACATGCACCTTGGCATTTACGCAACAGAAATCACTTTCAGTTTTTCATTGGCATTTGGATCGGCAAGCAGTATTCCCATAGAACCTATTGTACTGAGGTTTCTATCAGTATTTATTTTAAGTATTTCAGCTATTTGCTGAGCATAAGAACCAAAAAATGTAGCCGACACAACAATAATCAGCATCGGAACTTCAAGAGTATTCATAGATGTAATCAGATGTTCGAATTGCTGTGGATTGGTTCTTTTTCGGGCACCTGGATTGAGCCAGGGATAGATGGTTGTTTCCACATGAAACTGTGCTTCAAAATGCAGGGCAATTGCCCGGCCGGCAGAATAATGATCTGTAATAACTCTGGCGTTTATTGGAATGTTGCCCACATACTGCGTAAGCCTGTTTATTATTTTTTCTGTACGCTTACGGTTTTTTTCACCGGTTGCTGGATCATTATTCGGTTTATATGGCAACAGAGCTATTTTCACAATTTCTCCTTCTATTATATTGCTGGTTTATCTTTTGCTCAGTATAGACCCAAAGCAAAGAGATCTCAACTCTTTACACCTGAAATCGGTAGGTATTAGAGCAAAATTATGTTTTTCTTGTCATTTTCAGAGTTTTATTGAATTACCTGAAAAAATTGTTACAAACTGCCAAACATATATAGTAATAAATATTATGAATTTAGCTAGTTAAACAGGAAAATACACTTGCCTGTATAATCAAGCTGTCATATCCTGCTGACTAATTGATTTAACAGCATTTTTCAGGGAAAATAAAATGTCCATATTGGATCACAGTGAGATGCTAAGAGATAAGCCTCGAATGATTGCCTACAAAAAGGCCATTGAAAGCACCGTGAAACAGGGAGATGTGGTCTGCGATCTTGGTGCCGGAAGTGGTATTATGGGATTTCTGGCATTAAAAGCCGGGGCCAAACACGTCTATGCTATTGAACAAAGTGAAGTTATTGAACAGGCTCGAAAACTGGCGATTGTCAATGGTTTTAAGGAATGTCATACAGCGATAAAAGGGTTTTCTACCAAAGTGGAGTTGCCTGAAAAAGTTGATTTGATAATTGTGGAGAATCTTACAACTCTTGGTGCTGGTGCTGAGGAGATGGAACTATCCGATATTGCGGATGCTTGCGAGAGGTATTTGAAACCAGGTGGAAAAATTATCCCTGAACAAGTTGATCATCTGGTGGTTCCAGTTAATGATGAAGCAAACTGGAATAAATTTGTGGGAAATTTTTCAAGTGATTTCTGTGGCGTTGATTTTTCATCAATCAGAAAAATTGCCTCACTTAAAGCCTACAAAACAAGAAGCAATGCCGGTGGATATCTTTGCAGGCCGGAGAGTTGGCTCAAAGTTGATCATATGGATGCCTCAACTCATGTAAATTCAAATAATTTTAAAGGACATGAGGTTCGTTTCAAGATTGAACAAGAGCAGATTTGTCATGGACTTGCGGCATGGTTTGATGCACAGTTAATTGAAGGGGTGAGTCTTAAAAATTCACCGGATCAGGCCGAAACACACTGGCAGAATTTCTATTTTCCTGTGGAAAAGCCGTTTCGGGTACTTGTTGAGGATGAGTTGGTTGTGGAGCTTGGCTTGCGGTCTGTTGGTAGAGAGATTGATTTTTTCTGGAATATTGAACATTTACGAGATGGCAAAAAAGTAGGGCACTATGGTTCGGCAGGATTTGCTGCCCAGACTCTGGAAGCAGATGATCTTGCTCGTATGAGTGGTCAGTTTGTCCCACTAAAAAGTGAGAAAGATGCTTGTTTGGAAGCGTTTTTGCCTTTTATAGATGGAAAAAGAAATGCTCTTGAGATTGCGAAGCTGGCCAGGCAGAATAGCCCTGGACTCTGGGATAATTTTGAAAAAGCAGTGGTGGATTTAATTGAACTTTGGCATAAAAGACCGCTAAAAGCTGAAAATAAATAATATGAGTGAAGTAAAATACGAAGATCTGATAATGGATATCAGCTCCCGCTTTATTAAAGTGGATATACCCATGAGCGTGCATCTGGAGATTACCAAGCAATGTAATCTTGATTGTGTGCATTGTTATGTGGATCACAGGTCAAATGATAAGCAACTCACAACAGATGAAATCTTTAAGTTGCTTGATGAAATTGCAGGTTTGGGTGTTTTGCAATTAAGCATCAGTGGTGGTGAACCTATGGTTCACCAGGATTTCTGGAAGATTCTGGAATACGCCAGAGAAAAGGCGTTTTTTACCAGAGTATTTACCTCTGGCACGTTGATTTCGGAAGGAGATGCCAAACGATTTAAAGAGCTTGCTATTGGGCAGGTTCATGTATCTCTATATTCTTCCGAGGCTGAAACTCACGAGCTGATAACCAGTAGAGCGGGAAGTTTTTCAAAAACTATTTCTGCAATAAAAAACCTTAAAAAACAAGGTGTTACCGTTTTTGTCAAATCAGTTGTATTAAAGCAGAACGCTGCGGACATGTTGTCTTTGGGAGAACTTTGCCAAAAGCTTGATTGTCCCTTACGAATAGACACCAATATTACACCTGCCGAAAACGATGTGCGCGATCCTTTGGCCATGCGACTTTCTGAGAGCGAGCTGGCAGATTTTATTTCCGACCCCAAACACATGCAACTTATAATTGCTGATGGTGACATTAATCAAGCTTGTTCGGCCTTGCAGAACAGCCAGACTACAGGTCAGGTATGTGATATCGGATTAAGCACGGCGGTGATAGATGCATATGGACAGGTGCAACCCTGTTCGCTTTACCCACCGGTGGCAAGCATTCGGAACAGGTCATTTAAAGAAATCTGGCAGCAGGATGAAACCATAAAATCCTTGCGTGCCATAACTTATGAAAATCGTACAGTTTGCAATTCTTGCGAACTTGTATCCTATTGCACCCCCTGCGCTGCTTTATCCAAAATGGAATTTAATGATGATAAAGCATGCTCAACCGGATCACGCATGCATGCCAAAGCCTTTAAAGCCATGGTTAAGAAGAATAGTAGCAAAGTCTAATAAACAAAAAAAAGCCCGTCTGAAAAAACAGACGGGCTTGATCAGTTTTATTATCTCGTTATTTGTTTCCAAATATTTTGCGTCTTGAAATAATTGCAATTATTGAGAGCATCAGAAGTGCTGAAGGCAAACTGGTTTGATTACATCCACCACTGCCGTTTTCGCCACCGCTGCCTGAATCGCCGTCCGGAAGAACGCTTTCGTCACCATCGACAATAACATCGCCATCTGTTGCAGTGTCGCCATCTGTTACTATATCGCCGTCAACCGCCTGTGGCTTGCAGGCACAATAGTCTGTTTTTTCAATTGCATTATAGGCACAAATATCAAAGTCCATTCCTTGAGTCCTGCAGATTGCTACGCAACTGTTAACTTGCCACTGAAGGTTTGAGCACATGCAAATGGTTTGGTTGTTGTCGGTGCAGAAAGGTGTGTCAATGGGTTGGCAGGAGCCTGAACATACCTGAGTCTCGTCACCGTCAACCGGGGTATTGTCACCGTCAACCGGAGTATCGTCGCCGTCGACCGGAGTGTCATCGCCATCTTCGGTTGGATTGCAGTCTTTATTGTCCCAACCACAGTTTCCACCGCACTGGCATGTTCCATCGTTGGCCAGATTACAGGGGTTGCCGTCGGAACAGCAGGTGTCATCACCACTGTAGCCCGAGCAGGCATTGGCGCAGTAACAGACATAGTTGCCTGAGTTAGGGTCTTTATCACAACCGGCAGAGGCAAAGTAGCCACTTTCTTCACATCCCTGTTGACAATCTACATTGTAGTACTGACCGCCGTAACAGGTACACATGCTGTGATCGCCCACGCAGAAGCCGGGGTCGCCGTTGGTACAGCTTCCAGTGCATTCCTGAGAATCACTTCTGCAGACATTTTCCTCACAGTTGGGCTTGGCACCTGAACATGTGCCACAGTCACAACCGTCATAGGTTCCGCATTCACGCCAGCCACAGGTTGATTCACAATCTTGTGGTTTGCAAATATTGTCATAGCAGAATGGGGTGTCTCCTGAACAGTTGCCACAATCGCAACCTTTGTAGTCTCCACACTGACGCCAGTCACATATTTCATTGCAATCCGGTACTTTGCATGTTCCATCATCGCACCATGATTTATTAGGATCATCACATGTGCCACAGGAACCACCACAACCATTGTTTCCGCATTCTTTTCCAGAGCAGCTAGGAGTGCAGGAGCATGTTCCAGGGTATCTGCATGTGTTGCCGTCGTTACAGTTGTAAGTGCCGTTTGAAGTAGATTCGCAATCGTAGTCCCAGGTTCCGCAGTTACAATGGCAACCGTCTCCGGTGCTGTAATTTTCAAGGTCGCATGTCCAGTAACCTGTGGCTGCGCTTGCGGTTTGTGATTCCGAGTCTATTCTGTCTGCATCGTTTTCAGAATTATAACGTGCGTGGCAGTAAATGCCATTTTCAGTGCCGAAAGAATTGGCTGCTGTTAACAGATTGTTATTGGATGCGGAGTAATATAGCCATGCCGGGCCACCGCTCATGCCCTGAATCATTTTGGAATAATGGCAGATGTTGTATCTGTCGTCCATAACATGGCTCATTTCTCCTACTTCTTCGTAAAGGTAGTATCCATCATATCCTTCGGCACCCGGATAACCTGCAAAGTTGATTGTACCTGAGTAGCTGTTGGATGACCATTCGAGAGCCATGTGTCCGGTTATCTCGCCGATGTTTTTATCGAGCTTGATAATTGCTGTGTCATAGCGGAAATCTTCGCTGTCTATCCATGCCTGGGAAGCGTAAAGATTAGTTGCCTGATAGGTTCCGTAGGGGCTTACAAACTGTCCGCGATCCCAGCTGTATCCATCCATTGCGGGTATTACGGTAACAGACTGAACCCATCCACCCATGTCATTTCCATAGACGCAGTGACCTGCGGTAAAGACGGTGTGTTTTCCTACCATGGTTCCGGAACAGGCCGCCTGACCTCCAGGGATAGTCATGATAAGTTTAACGGCTGTTTTAAGAGGATTGTCGAGCCATGGATTGGACACCTTGCTGATGGTTTTAAATTGTCCAATGGATTCCGAGTCATTTTTTTTTATTTCTATGGGAGTTTCTGGCCTTACTACATTTCTATGTTCTGCAGGAGGGAGTACTGTTGCTGTTTTGCTTAGTAAATCGTATTTTATGCTTGCTGTGTTTTCCGGTAGTGGCCTTACCTGCAGTTCCTTAAATTCTTTTTTTGTAAGCTCAACTTCAAGGTTACGTACACATTTATCACCAAACATTGTGCATTCGCCCATTTTTACTTTCGCAGATGCCATGGAAGGTAAGAGTAAGGTGACTAGAAGTATTGAGGTCAGCATGAATAATTTGGCGGTGTGATTCTTGTTTTCCGGTAGCATGAAAAGCCTCCACGAGCAGCATAATTCAATAAACGATCCACAGAATAGAGATCGGACAGAATATGTTTAAAGGTAGTACAAATTGTTTGTTTAAAGATCACAGACAAAACGTGCTTTTCTATCAATATGGTGGCGAATTTGCAAGAACTTTGTTTATTTATTATTTTTATGATGAAAATGCACAAATTAATAGGTAAAATGCTCACAAACTTCTGAAATATAACGATATAATGTATGAGTTATGTCATAACCTCAGAGAATCATTGAAACTCATTCCAAAAGGAAGGCAGTAATGAGTGAAGATAGCAATGGGAATGGAGCCAAACTTGAAAAAGTTGATGTGGCGACTTTTGCCAAGACTTTGCCACCGAATTCCAAAGTAAGAATCGTCTTTTCGAAAGAGTCGGGTGGTTTGATGGTTAATACTCAGATAATCAGGCACGAAGAAGACACTTTTCTTGTTATCGGGGCACAAGATACACGTATTGTTTTAGACACCTTTGTTCAGGTTTCATTTGCAACCTCAAAAGCTTTGTATAGCTTTGTTACCAAACTGATGAGAACCGAGTTTAACGAGGAATTTGCATTTCAGACACAATTTGTTTTAAAACGTCCGGTAGCCTGGCAGAGAACCCAGAGAAGAGAAAATTTCCGTTTGGAATTAAATACAGAGATTGCTTTGAAATCTGTTGGCCAGGAGGATAAACACTATAAAGGGAAAACCATTAATATCAGTGCTTCCGGTATCTTATTGTACCTTGAAGATAAACTGGAAATGGGAAAGCAATTTGATTTGAAATATACAATAGATGGTGAAGGTGTAGATCACCAAACCTATATAATAAAATCGGAATTGGCGAGAATCGTTGAGAACGAGGACCCGGACAAGAGCAAGCGATATACTTACGGTTTCAAATTTCTGGATTTAAGCGAGAAGGATCAAGACAGGTTGTCTAAAAGTTTGTGGGATATAGTAAAATACAGAGGTGTTATGTAATGCAGAAAGTTTTTAAACTGCTCTTAATACTAACCTGTGCATATCTCTGCTCGATTTCGGGCTTGTTTGCCGCGGAGGATGTGGAAATCCGTTCTCATCAACTGTTCATTGTTATGGATGGTTCAAAAGAAGCATCATTAAATGATCCTGAACGCATGGATGCAGATGCCAGCAGGATGATTTTATCTGTTTTGGGGGAATATAATGCGGCTTCTGTTCTGATGGCTGGTAAAAAAACAAAAACATTTTCCAAATTGCAATATGGTTTTAAAGAACATTCGCTACATTTATTGTGTCAAAAAATAAAAAAATTCCCCCGTAGGGCCAAAACAGCAGATTTCAACCATGCAATCAAAACAGTATTGGATGCAAAAAGCGGGATAAAATACTCTGATGATATCAGGAGTTCCATAGTTCTGATTATGGGTGGGGCAGATCCGGTGAGTCCCGAAGAACTGATGGTTGATGATTTGATAGAAGCCGGCATTAGACTTTACGTAATTAGACTCGTATCGGGAGAAATGACTGACAACTGGTTTGAATGGGAAGAGGCTGCCATTTCCACCAATGCGATGTTTATTGATTGTGGCGATGTAAATTTGCTGTCGCAATCGCTGTTTGATATTTATCTGAGAGCAGTGGGACCGCAGCTTCTGGAGGTCACAGGAGATACCTTTAAGGTTGATCGTGTAACAACTGAAATCAATCTTGTGACCAAAATTAAGCAAGACCTTGAATATACGCTTGTTTCACCGGACAACTGGAGAATTAAAGTTAAAAATGGCAAAACATCTGCTTTTCATAAAAGGAATGTAAAAATAAGCTTTCATGGTTCATTGATGATGTGCCAAATAGACCAGCCAAAGCCAGGGTTATGGGCTCTTAAAGGTGCCGATCAGGATTCTGTTGTTGCGATGACTAAAAGTCGCCAGATAGTTAAGCTTTTGTTGCCAAGACGAAGATACGCAGAAAACGAGAAATTGATTATCACATCCTATCTGGCGCGTGACGGGAATATTGTAAGATTACAGGATAAAACCGAAGAAATCGGATTTATTTCCGAGTTGCTGGATTCCTCACAAACACAGGTTTCTTCTTCTCCTTTGATGGATGACGGCAAGTTTCCTGATACTATTCGGGGAGATGGAGTTTTTTCTGCCTTTATTCCACTTGATGGCCGGGAAGGTAATCAGTCACTAAGAGTTGTGACCAGAATGCAAATGCTTTCCAGAAAAATAATTGACCATATTCAGGTGGATGCTGGAAGTTGGGTTGACATTATCGAACCGTATGAGCCTATACTTGAGGGCAGTGAGGCAAAACTGTTAATAGAGCTTTCTGAAACTCCCCATATCATCCAAGTACCAAAAATTTATGCGACATACGATGGGCAAAAACTAAAATTTAAGCCTGATCCAGCTCATAGGTATCGTCATTTTACCATGTTGCCAGCCATGCAGACACCAGGGTTGCATGAATTGGTTATTTTCAAAAGAGCTTCATCCAGTCCCTTGATTGTTGACAAACAATCCACCCGGTACAACATAATGATTGTAGCGAAAGATAATACGTTACAGATCCTGATGATTTTTGGCGGTATTTTCATTTTCATTAATTTTACTTTTGGTTGTTATTGGTTTGGCCGGAAATGGTGGAACAATCGAAAATCACAGCCTGTTGAAAAAGATGAGGATGTTGTCGAGGAATTCCCGGACGATGTGGAACGTGTGGAAATACAGATAGATAAGAAAGAGAAGACTTCAGAGATCTCTGAAAAAGATGATTTGGCAGACAGAATAGAGGAGCTGGAGTCATCTTTGACACCTGGCGAAGTTTCAGGTGAGGTGTTGAAAGATGAGAAAGCTGAACCTGCTAAAAAACCTGAAGAGGAAATGGAATCTGACAAGCTGAACATGATGGAAAGCGTCAGCGACAGAATTGGTGATATTGTAGCAGCACAAATGGGAGATCCTATAAAAGGTGATGTAGATCAATCCGGCCTGAATGCTGAAGATCTGGACCATGATGGTGACCCGGACTATGCACAAAGCAGTACTTTAGACGCAGTGGAAAAAATGCTTGACTTCGGAATGGATGCTTCCGCCATGGAGGAAAGCGAAACCGAAAAAGAAACTGATGAAGATGCAAAGAAGGATTTTAGCGGTTTCTCAAGTGATGAAATGGATGAATTGTTTGGTGGTATTGGTGGTAAGCTTGGTGGCGAAGAATCTTCGGCAGAAGAAGATGTAAAAGTTTTTGAGTCGGATAAAAGTGAAAGTTCTATTACTGAAATGTTTGGCAATGAGAATGATGAAAAAGAAGTAGAAATACTTGAGAATACATCTGCTGTAATTCCTCAGGATTCTGCTTTAGAGGATATGTTTAAAGCCCAGGAAGCATTGCTGGAGGAGAGTGAAGAAGAGGCAGAATAGAAAATAGTATTTTTAACATATAAGATTTAAAGGCAGGTTTTTCCTGCCTTTTCAGACTGTTGACAAAGTAAAACCTCTTAATATCATTCAAAAGCCACTGCTGTACAATCTTTTTTGCATGTTTTATAATGTATTCATTTTAGTCTTTTCGTCATTCCCGCGAAAGCGGGAATCCACATGGCTATATCACTGAAATAATTAAGAATATGTTTTCATGTACAAATAAAAAAAGCAAAAACTCCGACAAACCAATGCCATTGATTCCAAA
>Ga0209692_10002664_pt1 | contig 18755 bp, 17 predicted proteins | sample tdDd472_FD_187129 | JGI IMG/M metagenome (GOLD analysis project Ga0209692, IMG submission 187129) | Marine sediment microbial communities from the Atlantic coast under amendment with organic carbon and nitrate - tdDd47.2 (SPAdes)... | ecosystem: Environmental > Aquatic > Marine > Coastal >...
TTTTGCCAAGAGCTCATGGTTCTGCACTTTTTACTCGTGGTGAAACTCAAAGTTTGGGTACAACTACACTGGGTACAAAAAGAGATGAACAGATCGTTGATAATGTTGGTCAGCCAGAATTCAAAAAAGGCTTTTACCTACATTACAATTTTCCACCATTTTGTGTTGGAGAAGTTGGCAGGTTAGGCTTTGTTAAAAGAAGAGAAATTGGTCACGGAAATTTGGCTGAAAGAGCACTTAAGGGCTTTGTACCAAATGATGCATCCTTCCCTTATACAGTTCGCTGTGTATCTGAAGTATTAGAATCAAATGGTTCTTCATCAATGGCTTCAGTTTGCTCCGGTTCTCTATCTATGATGGCTGCTGGTGTACCTCTCAAAAAAACTGTTGCAGGTATTGCAATGGGTATGATCAAAACTGATGACGGTACATATGTACTATCAGACATTCAGGGTACCGAAGATCACTTTGGCGATATGGATTTTAAAGTTACAGGATCCAGAGATGGTGTAACTGCTATCCAAATGGATCTCAAAGTAAAAGGTATTTCTACAGAAATTATGCGTGAAGCATTAGAACAGGCTCTCAAAGGCAGAATCCATATTATTGAAATTATGGAAAAAACCATTGCTGAAGCTCGTCCTGACATTGCACCATATGCACCAAAAATTGTTTCTGTGAAAATCGATCCGGGTAAAATCGGGGAAATCATTGGACCTGGTGGCAAAAACATCAAAGCACTTCAGGAAAAAACACAGACTGTTGTTGAAATTGAAGATGATGGTACTGTACTTATTTCTGCTCCAAATACTGCATCTGCAGAAGAAGCAAAAGCAATGATTGAAGCATCATTACAAGAACCAGAAGTTGGTAAAATCTACGAAGATTGTCCTGTGACAAGAGTCGAAGCTTATGGTGCTTTCGTTACAATTTTTCCTGGAACAGATGGTTTACTTCACATTTCAGAATTGGAATGGGATAGAACTCAAGACATCAATACAAAAGTAAAAGTAGGTGATACACTTACTGTTAAATTGCTTGGTATTGCTGATAGAGGAAAATTGGAACTCAGTAGAAAAGTTCTACTTCCAAAACCTGAAGGTTATGTAGAAAGACCTCCAAGACCTGCTGGTGATAGAAATAATCGTGGCAGTAGAGATAGAAACAATAGAGATCGTGGTAGTCGCGACAGAAGAGATAACAGAAGATAACCGAGACTAACAGGTTAAATAAATGAACAAAGAAAATTTTCAGAAGACTATTCTGGATAATGGTGTTACAGTAATTTCTGAAAATATAGATACAGTTCATTCGGTTTCATTGGGGTACTGGCTTATGGTCGGTTCTGTCAATGAAACCGAAAATTATAATGGTATGGCACATATGCTTGAGCATATGGTATTCAAGAGAACGACAAAAAGAGACAGTTTTGATGTTGCAAATGATATCGAATCTCTTGGCGGAGTTCTCAATGCTTTTACCAGCAAAAGTATGACATGCTATTATGTACGTTTGATGAATGAATATCTGGAAGCAGGTGTAGATGTACTTTCTGATATCACAGTGAATTGGCAATTTGATAAAGAAGATTTTGCCAAAGAAAAAACAGTGATATTTGAAGAGATCAAAAGTGTTGAAGACAATCCATCGGATATTATCTTTGACCTGCACCATCTACAATTGTTTCCTGACCATTCATTGGGACGACCTATTCAGGGCACTTGGGATTCAGTCAATAGTTACACAAAAAAAGATATTATCAGTTTCTACAAGAACAACTACACAGCCAAGAACCTGTTGGTTACAGCAGCTGGCCGTGTAAATCATGCAGAACTTGTGAAACTGGTAGAAAAATATACTGAAGATATGCCAATAGAAGGTGATGCCTTTGAAATTTTACCTATTGTTGACGTAAAAGAAAAAGAAAAAGAGTTCAAGAGAGATATTCAACAGACACATATTTTGCTTGGCCGTCGAATTTTTGCTAAAAATGATCCTCGACGTCATGCTATGTCTTTGTTAAATATTATCTTGAGTGCTGGACTTTCATCCAGATTTTTCAACAACATTCGCGAGAAATATGGTTTTGTTTACTCCATTTACAGTATGACGGAATTTTACCTCAATGAAGGTGATTTCAGTATTTACGTAGCGACGGATAAAAATAAAATCGATTTCACTAGAGAGCTGATTTTCAAAGAAATGCGTGATATTGCTGAAAATAGTATTGGTGAAAAAGAACTTCTAAAAGCCAAACAGCAATTCAAAGGTTCTGCAATGCTACATTTAGAAAGTATGCAATCCAGAATGAGTCGCATTGCAAAGATGGAAATTTTTGAAAAAGAATTACATACAATTGATCAATTACTGGAAATAATCAATGAAATATCTGCTGAAGATATTCAAAAAGTAGCAATTTATCTTTATGATGAACAAGAATATGTGGAATCAAGAATAATTCCATCGAAGTAATGTTCATACAATTAGGAGGGTAAAGATATGAAAAAAATTATTCCTGCAGAGAGAACAAACAAAGTAACTTACGCAATCAGAGATATTGTTGTAAGAGCAAAAGAATTAGAAGCAAAAGGCAAAGAGATTTTATATTTAAACATTGGTGATCCACCGGTTTATGATTTTGAAACTCCTGCAAATTTGCGAAATATCGTAGCAGAGCAAATCAAACAATCTGACAAAAATAATGATATTAACGTATCTCAGTATTGTGATTCCATGGGTATTAAAAGTGCTCGTGAAGCAATTGTTCGTGATGCTATCAATGTGAAGAAAATTCCAAATGTAGATGCTAATGATGTCGTGGTAACAAGTGGTGCTTCTGAGGCCATTACGATTTGTATTTCTGCATTAATAAATCCAGGAGAAAATATCATGACACCGTCTCCGGGTTACCCACTCTACAGTGGACAGATCCCTGTATATCACGGTGAATTGAATCCTTACAATCTCAATGAAGAAAATGGTTGGCAGATTGATATGGAAGAATTAGAACTTGTGGTCAATGATAAAACCAAAGCCATTGTTGTAATCAATCCAAACAATCCAACTGGTGCAAATTATAGCAAAGAATCTATCTTGAATATTCTGAATTTTGCAAAAAAACATAATCTTGTGGTTTTCGCTGATGAGATTTATGATAAACTCCTAATGGATGGCAATAAGCATATCGCTATTGCATCACTTTCCAAAGAAGTTCCAGTAATCACCTTTGGCGGTTTGAGTAAAAATTATATCATGCCAGGTTGGAGAGTTGGTTGGGCTATTTTTCATGATCCAACCGGAATTATGGCTGACTATCGCGAAGCCATCAACAAGCTTCTTCGTGCAAGACTATGTTCTCCGCATCCACAACAACACATGATCGCTCCTGCATTGGATGAAACTACAGAACATTTTGCAGAAGTGATGGACAAAATCACAAAACGTAGAGACCTCACTGTCAAAATGATGAATGAAATCCCAGGAATCAGTTGTGTGAAACCAGGTGGAGCATTCTATGCATTCCCACAGATTCAGTTACCAGAAGGGGTTACAGACAAAGAATACGTTCTGGAATTGTTGGAAGAAACCGGTGTATTAGTTGTATTTGGAAGTGGGTTTGGCCAGAAAGATGGTACGCATCATTTCCGTATTGTTTTCTTACCAGAAGAAGAAATATTGATAAAAGCCTATAATGCAATCAAGGATTTCACTGCGAAATTCTATACAAAACATAATTTTACACCTGTATGATTAATGAATGGTAGCCGGATAGCAACACCCAACAGAATTCTGAACTATCACAAAGTTGATACAAAGAAAGAAGTTGGAATCACTGTTGTTCATCCTAAAGCCTTCAGAAAACAGGTAGAATATTTAGTTCGGAAAGGGTACAAGTTCGTTACTCTTTCCGAACTTTTTTTTGATAATAATGAAAAGACAATTGCTATTACATTTGATGACGGTTACTTAGATATTTATGTGTATGCCTTTCCAATTTTACAGGAATTTGGAATTCCTGCAACAGTTTTCATCATTACATCAGCAATCGGTAAATCTAATGACTGGGATGCGAATCTGCTGGGAATTAAATTTCAACACCTCGGTTATGATGAAATTAATAATTTGATTGAAGCAGGGTGGGAGATAGGCTCACATGGAAACTCACATGATTGCCTCCGAAATGCAACAGATGGAAAACTTGCAGACGATATTGGCATTTCTAAGGAAATCCTGGAAGAGAGATTTGATGTAAAAATTAATTTTTTCTCTGCTCCTTTTGGCAAAGTTGACAATAATATGCTCTCTATTTGCAAAAAGAGTGGCTATTTAGGTTGTTGTGGCTTCTATCCGATGAAATTGTTGACAAGTATAGCTAATTCGGTTTTTGTTCCCCGGCTTGGTGTTTATATGGGAGAAACAAAAAAATCAGTTGAAAGAAAAATATCAAGTAACTATAATACATTAAAATGGCAAGCAATAAAGCAGAATTTTATTAATTTCTGGAATAACGGGACAATAATTGCCAAAAAGTTTTAAGACATTATAGTAAATAATAACTTGCAAAAATGAAAATCACTTTTTATAATTCAGTGATAATTAGAGTAAAGAAGAAAATATATGGCAATAAAAAAATTATACTATTCAATTGGTGAAGTAGCGGAAATAATCAGTGTAAAACCACATGTTTTACGTTATTGGGAATCCGAATTTTCCATTCTTGCTCCATCCAAAAACAGGGCAGGAAACAGAATCTACAAAGAAAAAGATGTTCTTATTGTCAGATTTATCAAAGATTTACTTTACAATAAAAAATTTACAATAGAAGGTGCAAAACAAAAGTTAACAAACCTTAAAAAGAATGAATTGACAGATTTTGAAAAGAACCAGGCATTAGGCAACAAGTCCAGAAAAGAGGTCGATCGCTACAAAGAAGCTGTAGTGAAAATCAAACATGGGCTCAAAGATATGTTGGAGTTGCTTGATAATTGGGAAAACTGATTCGTGATTTTGGTCACAATTTTTTTTAAAGTTTTGATAAACCATATTATTTTTGTATAATTAATTATTGAAAAATTGTTACCTAAATAAGAAATAATCCAAATATAAACCCAAATCTTCCTTGCTAAAAAATAGCACAACGGATAAATTTCATTCAAAATTTAAAGGATAGTTTAACATATGAATTTTATAGAATCATTAGTTTTAGGTATAATACAAGGTCTGACAGAATTTTTGCCGGTAAGTAGTTCCGGCCATTTGGTAATATTCCAACATCTTTTTGGAATATCATCCAATGATATCGCTTTTGAAATCGTTGTACACCTTGGAACTTTGATGAGTGTTTTTGTTGTCTATTACTCTGATATTATGCAAATGATAAAAAGTTTTTTCGGCGGAATTGCTAAACCAAAAGTTTCATATGAAACTGATTATCATTTTAAATTGGCAATTTTAATTATTCTGGGAACAATACCAGCAGTCATTGCGGGATTATTTTTCAAGGATTTTTTTGAAAGTATTTTTCATAATACGAAACTTGTTGGTGTCACATTGATGATCACTGCTGGTATATTGTTCAGTACAAAATTCTTTACTAATGGTGGTAAAAAATTAAAGGCTGGAAATTCTTTTTTGATTGGAATAGGACAAGCATTAGCAATTTTCCCTGGTATCTCGAGATCGGGAACCACAATTAGTACATCACTTATATTGGGAATTTCCAAAGAAGAAGCCGCTAAATATTCATTTCTTCTATCGATCCCTGCAATATTGGGTGCAGCAGTCTTAGAATTAAAAGATTTTGTCGGAACTGGTATTGATATGCATCAACTTGGAATTTTAGTAACAGGATTTTTAGGATCATTTATTGTTGGGTATTTCGCTATTCGGTTTTTATTGAGTTTGATCCAAAAAGGTAAATTCCATTGGTTTGCACCTTATTGTTTATTGTTAAGTATTTTAGTATTGATTTTTCTATAGAGTAAAATATGATTGATTATTTCAAAGAATTAAAAAAAATAGAAAAAAGACGAATAGAAAATCTCTATTTGCTTCAAGGCAATGACCTGTTCATGAAACAGGAGTTCGTCAGAACATTGTTTAATGCTGATCCAAACAGTGAGAAAAAAGTCTATCACGGAAACCAGAATGAAGATATTGAATTCCTTGATAATCTAATGAGTTTTGGATTATTCGCTACAAAAAAAATTGTTGTCTATTATGATATTGATAAATTCACAACTAAGTATAAAAATAAAGTTTTAAAATATCTTGAAAAGCCGGAGAAAACCACAACTTTGGTTCTGATTGCAGAAAAGGGAAATCTGAAATTTGTGAAAGATATTGCTAAACTTGCAAAAAATCTGAAAGTATGGACTCCTTTCCCTAATCAGTATGTGGAGTTTATTAATCGCCAAATAAAACGCATGGGAATGGATGCAACAGGTGAAGCAATCAATCTTTTGGCATCTATCACAAATGATTCGCTTATTCACACTTTTGCTGAGTTTGAAAAAGTGTTGATCAATACTGGAACCGGAAGAAAAATTACAGATGAAGATGTAAAAAAGGTTGTAGGTGGTGAAAAAAAATACAATATGTGGGATTTTCTCGAAGCAGTGGGGAACAAAAATTTTTACAAAGCTATAGAAATTTGTGAGGCATTGGTGCAAATGGGGACAGCAACACCATTTTTTATCATTTCACTTTATAGTTTTTTCAATGATATGTATGTCTGCTTTGTTGAGGATGTAAATCAACTTTTCAGTTATAATTGGCAGAAGAAGAAACAGATTTCCAATTCTATTGGGAATTATCGTAGAGCCAATTTTGAGAAGATATTTCATCAATTGAATGAAACAGATTTAAAAGGTAAGTCAACCGGCCTGTCAACCCAAGAATTGATAGTGCCATTAATTTATGAGATAATAAACGCATGATTATGGAAAAAGAAATTAAAAAAAGTCAATTGACTGATGAAGAATTAATAAAACGATTTCAAGAAGGTGATCTATGGGCATTTGAGGAAATTGTCCGTCGATATCGTGATCGCTTGACAAATTTTGTATTCAGGTATATCAATGACCAACGTGAAGCAGAGGATTTGGTGCAGGATACTTTTCTAAAACTTTACCAAAACAAGCATGCATATAAAGAAATTGCAAAATTTTCTACATGGATTTATACAATTGCAGCAAATCTAGCAAAAACATTATTACGGAAGCGTAAAACACGTAAATTGATGTTTTTTTCACAATTAGGACCAGAAGATAAAGACCTGGATTTGCCAGCAAATGAAAGAACCAGTCAGGAAATTGTGGAAGGCCAGTTCGATAAAAAAATAATTCAGGATGCAATTGCAAAATTACCGGAACATTTTCGAGTTGCGATCATTTTAAGAGATGTTCAAGAACTTTCTTATGAAGAAATATGTAATATAATCGGAAAACCGATTGGAACAGTGAAATCGAGAATTAATCGTGCAAGACTAAGATTGCAAAAAGAATTAGTAAATATGTAATTAATGGAGGTGCTGAGTTTAATGAAAAATTGTTACAAGTTTAAGTCCCTTATATCAAACTATATCGACAAAGAAATCTCATTTCGAGACCGTAAATTTTTTGATTCACACAAAGAATCATGTATTAGTTGTAAAACAATGTTTTCATCTGTTTTTGCAACAAAAAGGCAAATGCAAGCAATGCCAAATGTTTCTGCTGGTGATGATTTCATGGAAAATTTGCGAACAAAAATCCTCAATGATAGAAACTCCCGGATTTTAGCATCACAAAATCAAGGCTTCTCATTTAGAAGAGCTCCAGCTTTTGCTTATGGATTCTCCTCAGTGATGGTTTTGGTAATTGCTGGTTTCATTTTTTTGCAAATACCTACAACAGGTAATTCGACTGCAACAGAAATGCCTGTGGCAGCTCAGGAAAAAATTGAAGATGCTAAAACATTTCAACAGCAATTTGATGCCACACCAGAGCATCTAAAAAGTAGCAATCTTGCTAATACAAAAGTTGACAGTGGTAAAGCAAAGAGTGATAACAATTTGGGGAATTTTGAAAATAATTTGAATAAAGTGGATTATCAGAAGAAATAATTCAAAAATTTTCAATAATTAATATTGAATTTACATGTTACATGTATTATCTTTCCCTGCTGTAACAAAAGTAAGGTAGCATGGAAAATAGTAAGAAAATTTTAGTTGGTAATATTATTGTTTTTCTTGTTCTTGCCGGGTTTTTCTTTTACCCCGGCATTAACTATTTGAAGGAATTTAGTCCTGTAATTCCGTTCGTCGGATTTCTGGGATTAAGTGCTTATCTAAGTTATATTTCTTTGGAAATTTTAAAAGGAAATAGCAAAATAGAAAATTCATTAAAACCAATTATTGAAAATATTGAAGAAGAAAGACGCTTTACTGACTTTTATTCAAATATTGCCGATCCAAATGAAAAGTATCATCAACTAACTAAAAAGTTAATTAACACAATAAAGCATTCTTTATTGGCTGATACATCATTTTTCTATTTATATAATCCTCAGGAAAATTATTTTAGATTGCAACATTATGTAACCGATTTGAATCTTGAATTGAATGAGGTTATTCAAGAGAATGATTTTTATAACGATTTCAGGATAGGGACAGTTCCAAAGATTTTTGTTAAGGATGAATTGAATGAAATTGGTGATGCACATTATCCTGTTCCACATCCATTAAAATCACTTTTGCTATCCCCAATAATTTTTGGAGGGTTTATTGGATTTGTCGGTGTTGATAGCACAAATCCGGAAGCCTGGAGCGAACACGATCTTGAATTATTGACTGAATATACAAATATTATTAGTCAGTTTATTTCTCAGTTGGAGAATATGGAAAAACTCAATAGAAGAATTGATTTTATGCAGGAATTAGAAGACCTTAATCTTTCAATCCAAAATGAGCATGATTCCAATTCTGTTTATAGAGAATATATCAACCTCGTTGAAAAATATTTAACCTTTGATAAATTGTCAATTCTGACATGTAAAAATGGTGAGTTAAAAGCCAATGTAGATTTCATTGATGGTGTAGAAACTGATTTTACTGTGGGTGATCAGTTAGATATAAAAAATACAATTTTTGATAGAATAATCAGAAATGAAAAATTTCTTGTTACCAATTACAATAATAGTGAAATCCCATATAGATTCAAACCGAATGACATGAGTACTTTACCTTATAAATCTGCTGTTGGTATTTCTATGAAAATCAATCAAGATATTAAAAGTGTGATGCTATTAGAAAGTTTTATAGAGAATAATTATTCTGAATCAGATTTTCGTTTATTACAAAATATTAGTAGTAATATGGAGAATAATACAAGGAAGAGTTTTGAATTTAAGGTTGTGAAGGATTTATCCATGATTGATGGACTGACAAATCTTTTTAACCATAAAGCATTAAAAGACCAACTAAAATATGAAATTGAGAGAAGTAACCGTTACAAAACTAACCTTACTTATTTGATGATTGATATTGATAAGTTTAAAGGTGTCAATGATGCCAGTGGACACCTTTTTGGCGATTATGTTTTGAAAAAAATTGCTCAAATCATAAAAGCCAGTGTACGTAAAATTGATATCGTCGGAAGATATGGTGGAGAAGAGTTTGGCGTTATTTTGATCAATGCTGACAAGGAAAAAAGTTTTCGTACAGCAGAGAGAATTCGAAGTAATGTTGAAAATTTTGCATTTGAGTTTGATGGTAAAAAAGAAGATATCACCATCAGTATCGGTCTCTCACAATTCCCTGAACACGGAGATGATACACACAATATTATCGCTAATGCAGATCAGGCAATGTACAGAGTAAAAGAAATGCAAGGTAACAAAGTAAAAATGTATAAAGAATAAAGGAGAAAAAATGGCTAAACGTGTAACTAAAGGATTTGCATCCAAAACAGAAAGAGCTTTACTGGACAAACATAAAGTCTGCCAGGTTTGTGGTGGCGATATTGTACGTGTAAAACATGTAGTTACAGATTCTGGTGACAACACTATCAGATTTAACGAAAAGATGAAAAAAGTTTGTAAATGTAACCAGAGTGAAATCTACAAATAATTCTGTTTTATTAAATTTAAGAGTTAGGGAACATTGTTTCCTTAACTCTTATTTTATAATTAACAGGAAAAATTTTTAGGAAATTAATGATAAAGAAAACCTATATATCACTTACACTTATTTTAATCACTTCGATTGTATTGTCAAATTGTGCTGGTACGAAACCGGAAATTATATCTAAAAAACCAGTGAAAATTTATAATTCAGAAGCCATTAGACATTATATGAATGGAGAAATTTATTCGCTTCATGGTGATTGGGCTATGGCAGCTATTGAATACCAAGACGCTGCAAAATTTGATACCACATCTTCAACAATTTACGCCTCTATTGGTAATGCTTACATGAATCTCGGGAAATTGGATAATGCTAGAAAAGCATTACATACTGCTGTAGAACTTGATAGTTGCAACTATATTGCACGTAAACAACTTGCAGATATCAAGTTTACAGAAGGCTATTTTGAATTAATGGAAGAAGAGTATCAATTCCTGGCAAAAAAACTTACTGACAATATAGATATTGACTATAAAATTGCTGAAATATATATTCGCACAAATCGTATAGCAGAAGCACTTGAAACCTATGAGAACATTTTTCGCAAAGATCGAACTCAGATCGGTGCTCTTGAACGCGCTGCTGAAATATTATTTTTAACCAAAAACTTCAAGAAATCGGCTCAATATTTTGATTTTTTGTTACAATTGGATCCAACTAATACTGAATTCCTGAAAACCAGAGCAGATTTAGCAGTTTTAAATCAGAATGTGGATAAAGCAATTACTATCTATCAAAAATTGATGGAATTGCTGCCAGATGATCAACAGATCAAGAATAATCTTGGAGAGATACTTTCTCAGGTTCAAGATAAAAAACACAATCCACAGAAATTTTTGGAAAAAATGGTAAATGAATATCCTGAAAATGTAGAGACCTATAAGAATCTTGCTTTCTATCATGTTAATAATAATCAAGTTGATAATGCTTTGGAATTATTACTTGAAGCAAAAGAAAGATTTACCCAAGACGCTGATTTATATTTTATCATTGGATCACTTTATCGGGAAAAAGGAGAAAATTCAGAAGCATTATCCTATTTGGATACTACATTGATGTTTGCTGAAGATAGTATGCAAGTACTACATTTAAAAGCAACAATTCTTGAAGAGTCAGGATTGTTTCAATCCTCAGATTCTCTTTACAATGCTTTAATAAATGATAATCCGGAAGATCCAATTGCTCTAAATAATTATGCCTATAGTCTTGCTACTCGTGGTAAAAATCTAGACAAGGCAGAAGAATTGGTTACTAAAGCACTTGAACTTGTACCTGAGAATGCCTCTTATTTAGATACAAAAGGCTGGATACTTTATAAAAAAGAAAATTATCTTGAAGCGGAAAAATATTTAGTGAAAGCATTGAATGCGATTGGTGATAACGCTGAAATTTTTGAACATTTAGGCGATACCTTACAAAAACAAAATAAAATCGAAGAAGCAAAGAACTACTACCGAAAAGCACTGGAACTTGATCCGAATAATGAGCAAATCAAAGAAAAAATTCTTCGATAAATTATTTCTGCTGGTTCTGCCAATATTATTGTTCATTTCTAATTGTGCAATATTTGTCTCACCAAAGATGCCACCACCGAACAATAATTTCGTGAATGAAGCGAAATTTAAGACAGTTTCAAAATTGGTCATGAAAGGGAATGTTATAATTGATTCTCATGATGGTGATGGGAAATTGAACGCGACATTTGATTTTGAAATGCCTGATACTTTGAAAATTCAGTTTCGTGATGTTTTGGGACGAAAACAGGCACTTATGAGTTTTCATGATGAGAATTTTCTATTGTGGTTGCAGAGGGAAAATAAACGATATAATAGGGATGAAATACCAGATAGTTTTTCACTTTTTGTATTCGATGAATTAAGTTTGGCAAATATACGGAGATTATTCCTTGGATTACCTGTTAATGACGATAATATCAAAACAGAATTGAATGAATCTGGATTGACGCAAAGGGTAGAGATCATTGATGATAATAATGAACTTTCCTCAATTTTTATTTACTCAGATTACCAATTAAAAGATGAAATATATTTACCTGGTAATATTCAAATAATAGATTTGAACAAAGGCATTGAGTTGAAAATTAAACTATACCATTTTTCAGTGGAATACTTTAATTTATCAGACTTGTAAAAAAGGGGAAATTTTGGATAAAAGAGAAAAAATATCAATTGTAATTCCAGTTTATAATGAAGTGGAATCATTAATTGAATTACATAGACAGATTTGTGATGCTCTGGACAAATCAGATTATGACTATAACTTAATCTTTGTAGATGATGGCTCAAAAGATGGTTCTGTTGAGGTTGAGGAAAAACTTGTTTCTGAAAATGACAATGTTATACTTGAAAGATTTATTGCTAATCAGGGTAAAGCAGCAGCATTGAATATTGGATTTCAAATTGCAGATGGTGATTTTGTTGCAACTATCGATGCTGATTTACAGGATGATCCCTATGCTATTCCGGAAATGGCTAAACAAATCAAAGATACTGGCGTTGACCTTGTTTCGGGTTGGAAGCAAGATCGTAAAGACAAATTCATCAAAAAACATACTTCCAAAATTTATAATTATTTTACCAGGGTAATGACTGGTGTTAAACTTCATGATTGTAACAATGGCCTTAAAGTATATAAATCACAGGTTGTAAAAAATGTGACCGTTTATGGCGAAATGCACAGATATATCCCCGTACTTGCTAAACAGCAAGGGTTTACCAGTGGGGAAAAACGTGTTCGTCATTTTGAAAGACAATTTGGTGAAACAAAATATGGTATTAGTCGATTCTGGCGAGGCTTTTTTGATCTCATTACAGTGAAATTTGTGACGGAATATTTTAAAAAACCAATGCACTTTTTTGGTGCCTGGGGAACATTGTTCATGGCTGGCGGTATTGCTGCTGAGATTTATGTGATGATACTTAAATATGGTTTTGGACATAGCTTTCAGTTACATGTTGCAATGATGCTGTTGGGTGCTTTGTTAATAATTTTGGGAATCCAAATGTTTTCCATTGGATTGATTTGTGAATTAATAACCTACTTCAATAAAAAGAAATAAATTAAGGTAATAAATGTCTAACTTTTTATTTTCGATCATTGTTCCTTCCTATAATCGATCCGATGAATTGGTGGAATTGATTGAATCATTTAATAAACTAAATATTGATAAAGATAAATTTGAAGTTCTTATTGTTGATGATGGTTCAACAGATGATACTGAAAAAATTGTAAATAATTTTATAAGCAGAAAGAATTTTCAAATCAGATTTTTCAAAAGAAATCATGAAGGCCCCGGTCCTGCCAGAAATTTTGGTATGTCCAAGGCAAGAGGAGATTTCTTCCTTTTTATTGATTCGGATTGTATAGCAGATACTGATTGGTTGAAAGAATTGGAGAAAGCTATTGAGGTAGAAAATCCAGATGCTTTTGGTGGCCCTGATGGTGTACTTCCTAATTTTACACCAATGCAAAAAGCAATTGACTATTCGATGACTTCATTTCTTACAACAGGTGGAATGCGTGGTCATTCCAAAACAAAATTAGCCAAATATTATCCCCGAAGTTTCAATATGGGAATTCGTAGAACAATCTATGAAACACTTGGTGGAATGGGAACACTTCGCCATGGTCAGGATTTGGAGTTTAGCCGAAGAATTGTTGCCAGTGGAGCAAAAGTAATCCCAATTCCTGATGCAAAAGTTTATCATAAACGTCGTACAAGCCTCAAGAAATTTTTTCGACAAATGTTCAATTGGGGCGTGGCACGTATCAATTTAACAATGCTTGATCAGGCGATTCTTGAACCATTGCACTTCATTCCGGCAGTTGGAGCAGTTGGATATAGTTTGGTGACCATTTTAGCAATATTTTTTCCTATTGTATTCAAATTATGGATTGCTGGGTCTACACTGGCAATTTTATTATTGTTGTTCATAGTGTTTGATTCTTATAAAAAATATAAAGATGCAAAAGCAGCCTTGTTTTCCCCATTAGTTGCTGTTTATCAGGTTTTTGCTTATGGATATGGGTTTACAATTAATTTCATTCGCAGAAAAATTTTTGGTAAAGGTGAATATGTTGGTTTTGTAAAGAAGTATTATAAGTAACTCCAATGAATAAAGTTCTCATTATAACATATTATTGGCCACCATCTGGCGGGCCAGGAGTTCAGAGAGTATTAAAGTTTGCGAAATACCTCCCTCAATTTGGTTGGCAGCCTATTATCCTTACCGTGAAAAATGGTGAATATCCAGCGATAGATCGTACTTTGGAGAAAGATATTCCAGAAGAGTGTATTGTTTATAAGACAAAAGCATTTGAACCATTTGGGATTTATAAATTTTTTCAAAAAGGGGATAAGAAAAAGAAGATCAATACTTTTGTAATGGCCGACTCAAAAAAAGGTATTTTAAGTTCAATTACAAGATTCATTCGGGCAAATTTCTTTATTCCCGACGCGAGAATTGGATGGTATCCTTTTGCAGTCCGAAAAGGAATTGAAATAGTAAAAAAAGAAAAGATAGATATTGTATTCTCATCTTCTCCACCTCATTCTTTACAATTAATTGCCAGAAAAATTGCTCAAAAAACTGGACTGAAGTGGGTTTCAGATTTCCGTGATCCCTGGAGTGATTTTTTTATAATGTCTGATAATTTTGAAACAAAATTTGCAAAAAATATCAGTCGAAAAATGGAAAAAAAAGTCTTACAAAGTTCGGACGCTTTTGTAACAGTATCAAAATTCCTTGCTGAAAAATATAAGGATAAAACCAAGAAGTCCTATTTTATCAGAAATGGATATGATGACTTTTCTGAAACAAAGGAGAAGTCAGATAAATTTCGAATCAAATATTTAGGCTCAATGTCAAAATTGCAAGTGCCTGATAATTTTATAAAAACCCTCGCAAAGGTTGATAATGTTGAAATAAATTTTTATGGAAATTTCGATGCTGAATTGACAAAATCTATTGAGCGTAATAATTGTAATAATATAAACCTTAATGGATATATTCCTTTAGACAGAGTAAAGGAAGAACTTGTTAATTCTGATCTCTTGTTGATTACAATTCCGAGTAAAAATGGAGCAGGTATTTTAACTGGAAAGTTATTTCAATTAATGGGTTCTAAAAATAGAATATTATGTGTCAGTAATAAAGATAATCAGGAGATTCGGGAAATAATATCAGGTGCAAATATCGGTGAAACATTTGCCTATGATGAAAATCTTGATGAATTTATCAAACAGGAAATTGATAATTGGAAAAATCAGACTATACCTGAACCTAATATTGAATTTATCAACCAATTCCACAGAAAAGCGATTACTGGAAAATTTATAAAAATATTTGAAGAAGTTTTAGAATCGGAAAAGAGATAGCAAATGTGTGGTATTTGTGGTATTTATGAAAAAAGTATGAATAATGAATCTCTGATGAAAGAGATGTTGAGCCTGATTGCTCACAGAGGTCCTGATAATGCCTCTGTTTATCAGAAAGATGATTTTTGCCTTGGACATCGCCGGTTATCTATTGTTGATCTTGAAACAGGTGATCAGCCTATTTTTAATGAAGATAAATCTGTTTGTGTCGTTTTTAATGGTGAAATATACAATTTTAAAGAGATAAAACAGAAATTAGAGGTAAAGGGTCACATATTTTGCACCAGTTCTGATACTGAAATTCTTGTACATGCCTATGAAGAATGGGATTTGAATTTTCTTTCTAAAATGAATGGTATATTTGCATTTGCTCTCTTAGATATTAAAAATGAAAAATTAATGCTGGTTAGAGATCATTTTGGTATTAAACCATTACATTATTTTTATGAAAATGAAATTTTAGTTTTCGGTTCAGAACAAAAATCCATTTTGCTTCATCCTGTCGTAGAGAGAAGAATTAATTATAAAGCATTACACTCTCAAATAAATCTAAGATATACTCAGGGAAGTGAAACTTTATTCCAAAATATAAAAAGACTTCCACCTGCTCATTACTTAATTTTTCAAAATGGTCAAATTGAAATAAATCGATATTGGAAATTGGATCCGAAAATTGATCCAAATATGACAGAAAATATAGCAACTGAAAAATTTCATTTCTATATGAAGCAGGCTGTTGAAAGACAACTTATGAGTGATGTTCCGCTCGGTGTTTATCTTTCTGGTGGAATGGATTCATCTACAATTGTTCAGAAAATGGCTGAATTGAATGTCCCTGAAATTAATACTTATACTTTAGGTTTCAATGAACCAACTGATGAATTTCCTGATGCTGATAGAGTATCAAAGTATTTTAATACAAACCATCATACATTAAGCCTTTCAATGAATCCAATGCAGCAATTTCCAGAAGTGATCTGGCATTCCGAGGAACCCAAAATCAATTTACTCCAGGGATTCAATATGTCTCAGTTTGTCAGTAAAAATATCAGAGTAGTGCTTGGAGGCTTAGGTGGTGATGAATTATTTGCCGGATATGATATTCATAAATTTATTTATCCATTTAAGAGAATAAATAGTCATATACCAAGATGGATGCAAAAGTTATTTGATTATAAATCTAGTCTGCTTTTCAAAATGCAAAATGGTTCAAATACATTACGATTTGACGAATATCGACGCGGTGTGCAAATGCTATTGGCAATTGGGCAAGTAGAAAAATTTTACCTGATTATTAGAAATGTTTGGGATTTTGATAGTGGATTTTATAAAAAAATCTATCATGAAAAATTTTATAAACAAATGTTGAATGAAGTTTCAATAATCAAAAGCGAATTTTCTCAATTTTTTAATGACAGTAAATCTTTAAATATGCTTGATCAGGTTCTTTATACTGAATTCCAGTCTAAAATGGTTAATGATTATCTATTAGTAGATGATAGAATGTCTATGGCAAATTCAGTTGAAGAGAGAGTACCTTTTCTTGATCTAGATTTGGTAAACTTTGGTTTCTCTATTCCAGTACATTTAAAAATTAAAAATAACCAGACAAAATATTTATTCAGAAAAGCAATGAAAGATTACCTTCCTCCAAAAATTGTAACTAAGAAGAAATGGGGATTTACTGTGAATCCTTATCTGCAATTCAAAAAGGATCTGAGTTCAATTAGCAAACAAATATTAACAAAAGAATTTGTTAATGAACAGGGGATTTTTAATTATGATTATATTGAAAAAATATTGAATTATCCGCCTTCACCTAAATTACGCTGGCACTACAATTATCTTTGGGTAATTCTGGGAATTGCTATTTGGGAAGAGATGTTTATCAAGAGCGATAAGTTTAAGAATAAAGATATTGATTTAAATGCTTATAAAAATAACAGATAGATTTTATGAATAAATTTCAAAAAAAAATATTTATGTTAAATAAACTGATGAAGGATTTAACCAGACCTTCAGAAAGTTATAAACTGGCAGATGATTTTAATTCTCAGGAACTTGGGTATTACTACTTCATGTTTGAAGAAAGTCGGATATCAACCGGAAAAGACCAGGCATTAATAAATAAATTTGATGAAAATGGTATTCCTATCAACAAAACCTATATCGATGTAACAGATAAGGATTATGTTTATTTTCCAATATCAATTGGGCAATTAGGAATTTCTATATATCACACTTATCTGAATACCAAATCAGATGAAGATAGAATAAGATTTATGAACTTTGTTGATTGGTTCTATAATAATGCAGATATATCAGAGGAATTTGGCGCAAGATGGTTGACAGATGTCTCATTACCACAATACCAAAATCCAGGTCCTTGGGCATCAGCTTTTGCACAGGCGAGAGCTTTGAATATTCTCTTACGTGGCTATCAATTGACTAAGGATAAAAAATATGCTGAAATCGCAGAGAAAGCATTGATCCCTTTTACAATTTCTGCACAAAAAGGTGGTGTCGCATCTTTTACCAAGTGGGGACCATTTTATGAGGAATATACTGCTGAAGTGCCAACAATGGTATTGAATGGAATGGTATTTTCTTTGTGTGGATTATTTGATTTTAGACGCGTTTTTCCTGATAATGTACTGGTAGAAAAGCTGATTGATCAGGGAATTGAGACTCTGAAAAATGTCCTACCACAGTATGATATTGGATTTTGGAGTACTTATAATAATTGTGATGCTGATTGGTATCCTAAAATTGATCCTGCAACTATTCTTTATCAAAGATTGCATGTTCGACAAATGGAATTCATGTACCTTATGACTGGTGAAAATATTTTTCAAGATTATGCTAGAAAATTTGCTAAGCAGGACAATATATTCAATGCCCTGAGAATGTATTTCATCAAATATAAATCCCTAAAAAATATTGGCAGACTTTAAAAAAAGTTATTGCTTTCAAGTTTGAAAATTGATAATATATTTTGAGTAAAAAAATAACTCGAAATAAATATGATTGAATCTTTAATAACATCTAAAACCAAAATAAAATTACTCCTCAAATTCTTCTTGAATACTGAGAATCAGGGATATCTGCGTCAATTGGCAAAAGAATTTGATGAATCAACAAATTCTATTCGGGTTGAATTGAATAAACTTGAAAAAGCAAAGATTCTGGAAT
>Ga0209692_10002665_pt1 | contig 18731 bp, 15 predicted proteins | sample tdDd472_FD_187129 | JGI IMG/M metagenome (GOLD analysis project Ga0209692, IMG submission 187129) | Marine sediment microbial communities from the Atlantic coast under amendment with organic carbon and nitrate - tdDd47.2 (SPAdes)... | ecosystem: Environmental > Aquatic > Marine > Coastal >...
CATGGCGTTCGATGCCGCCGATGACAGCAGTTACCGGAGTGCGATTTCCCTAGCTTACAGATATTGATATGGCTGTCGGAAGTGGAAATACCCGCTCAAATTCAGAGCATAAAAAAGCGATGCCTCCTGCGGCAAGGTGAGCCACCTTGAAAGCGATTGGCGCCTACACATAGCCTGGTTTTAATTCTCCCCCTTTCTCGGACCTATCGCTCCTGTCCCTGATATTTCACCTGCTGCCCTCATAAAACCGAAGAGTGAGTTCAGCAGTACCTGTTCAACTCAAAGTCGCCTCTGGCGGCCCTGCCGGGGCTCATTTCAAAAACTCGACCCACCGGATGCTTAGCTGATTAATTACGTTCAGCATTCCATTTTTAGAGGTTATTATGAAGAATAAACCTGACGTAGTGTATTTGTCTCACGGAGGAGGTCCTTTGCCGCTTCTTGGGGATGAAGGACACAAAGAGATGGTTTCATGTTTGAAGGACATAGCTTCCAAAATCGCGAAACCGTCTGCCATCCTGGTAGTTAGTGCACACTGGGAGCAGGAAATACCGACGATCACCTCAGGATCTCAACCTTCTCTCTTGTATGACTATTACGGTTTTCCAAAAGAGGCTTATTCCATAGAGTACCCCTGCCCGGGCGATCAGGCGTTAGCGAGAAAAATTCAAAAAGTGCTGACAGACGCAAATGTCACCGCGAGGTTGGATGAGGAGAGAGGTTTTGATCACGGCCTCTTTGTACCCCTGAAAATAATGTATCCAGAGCCCAATATTCCCTGCTTACAGCTTTCCATTCTCAAGAGCCTTGACCCCATGGAGCATATTCATATTGGCCGAGCCCTTCAAAGCTTGAACCACGATAAATTGCTGGTTATTGGTTCAGGCTTCTCCTTTCATAATATGAAGGCATTTTTCACCCCAGAGACTCGTGAGTTGAAGGCCCAGAATAAATCTTTTGAAAACTGGCTCTTAGACACCTGCTCCAATCATCATATCGACGAAGAGGAGAGGACTAAACGACTTGCCCAGTGGGAACAAGCTCCCTTTGCTCGATATTGCCACCCGAGAGAAGAACATTTGCTGCCACTGCACGTGTGTTATGGGCTTACAGGCACCTATTGTTCCGAGCGTTTCGAATTGACTATTCTTAATAAAAAATCAAGTATGTACCTCTGGACGACAGACTGCTGACCCGGATATTCCATAAAAAAACGGTTAATTCATACAAATGAGTCCTAATTTCTATTGTTACCGAGAAAGGATCAATTGTTTTAAAAAACGCAAAAGGTAATTTACGGTATTTATGATTACTTATCTCACCTTGCGGACGAGCCGGGATAGCTTTCCAGCAAAACAATAAAGCTCCGACCCCAGAGGGGCCGGTATTGAAATAACCCTAAAAGCGATAAAATACCTTACTCCTGACAGGGTGAAAGAAACAAAATTCATCTCTGCCCACAGTATCCAGATTGACGGTAGCGTCAAACCGAGTGACAGAATAGATTTCTACCACGAAGGACACGAAGAGCACGAAGGCGGCTCCACCGCAAATACCTTTTCTTTCTTTTGCTTTTCTTCATCTCCTTTATGCTCTTCATGGTTCATACGGTTTTTAAGTATGCAGCCACAGCAACCCGAAATGACCCACCTCCTCTTCAGAGCGGCTCACGCACGCACCCTTGCCTCGGACTAGTACTTATGCTAAACCGTCGTAAGGTTGGGATGATTCACACACCCAGACATTCCCGATAAAACTTACTGATATACTCATACAATTACGCCCATGCCGGTCGCATACATGACCATAACGAACTCGAAGTCGGCTCCGCCGCAAGGCCCGATTTTTCTTTTTTTTTTCGTCATGTCCTTCAAAAATCAACAGATTTAAATACCCAGCCAAGGATGTCGCTGACTTACAGGTGCCCGTTCATCGTCCGGACAATTCAACCTTAAATAGAATAAACTCATTTCAATGAATATGATTGAAGCATTAAGCCATATTACTTTTATTGTATCCGACCTCGAACGGATGTCGAACTTTCTGACGACGATATTCAATGCAGAAGAGATCTATTCAAGCGATGGCAAAGAGTTTTCCATAGCCAGGGAGAAATTCTTCGTCATCAATGATGTGTGGATCGCCATCATGGAAGGGGACCCTGTATCGCAAAAATCATACAACCACGTTGCATTCAGAGTTGCCGAGGCTAATTTCGACGCATGCCTTAACCGTATAAAAGCCCTCGGAGTGGAGGTGCTAAAGGGCCGTGATCGAATAGAGGGGGAAGGAAAATCTATCTATTTTTACGATTATGACAATCACCTTTTCGAATTACATACAGGGACCTTAAACCAGCGTTTAAGGTCCTATCGGAACAGTGCCATCTAACAATTCAAATGTATCTCGGTCTGATGGCTCTTTTCGGGTTCTTCATGTTGCTCGGCTGCTTGTCGCCTCTGTTTGGAGTGGTCCTCTTTTTTGTCATCACTGCTCGTTGGTATATTGAGTTTGAAGAGGCAGCCATGCCCAAACCATTTGGCAATGAGTATGCAACATACAAAACAAAAACAAGACGCTGGTTGTAGTTCTAACAAGGCATGTGCAGTGGTTCTGCAATAAGCTCAGCCAACAGGAACGCCAATCCATGGAAATCGAACACCGCTTGCCGTCCGTCCAAGAGTACCGAACCATAAGAAGCCTTGTTGGGTGGTGGGATACAGATGAGGCTGCCACACAGATTGCGTTAACCAATTCCCTGTTTTCCGTTGTTGCCACGGAACAGGACAGAGTCGTTGGCACAGGTCGCATTGCAGGTGATGGAGGCTTGTACTTCTACATTCAGGACGTGATTGTTCACCCGGATTGCCAGTCAAAGGGCATCGGAACGGCTATGATGAAGGAACTCATGCTTTTCATAAATACCAACGCCAAGCCCGGTTCATACATCGCCTTGATTGCAGCAGAGGGGCTTGAAACGTATTATGAACGTTTTGGGTTTAAGGCCCGAAAATCAGACGCCCCCGGAATGTATCAGGTAATATAACTGATTGGACACACCATGCGGTGCCTACCAGCTTTCAAGGTGGCTCACCTTGCCGCCGGAGGCTTTTTTTGTCTGTCTCTTTTACGCCAGACCTTCAAGGAGGAAACATGGAGTGTAAAAAGTGCAACACCGTGATTCCGAAAGGTGAAGAACGAGAGCACAATGATGAGCTGTTATGTGAAGATTGTTACATTGATGTCCTGGCTCCGGCAGCCTTTTGCGATCCATGGGCAACGTATAATGCGGAATCTTTCTACAAGAACAACCCCGAAACAGCCTACACCGACAACCAAAAAGTCATTTTAAAGGCCTTAAACAAAAACGGCGGGCTGGTGGATGCCAATGTGTTGGCAGACAGCTTAAAAAAGCAGATGTCGCGTGAGGACGGTGAGAGAGAGTGCGCGGCGTTGCATCGAATGGGTAAAATTTCATTCGAGAGTAATGCTGACTCCATTTTCATCCGTATTAAACCGTCGGAGTCATAGCATGCAAGAAGGAAAAATGAAAAGCCCCTTCAATTCGGCGCTGGAACCCTTTGGGCAAGCCCTTCTTGACTACTGGCGTGGCAACACATCCGCTGCACTTATCCATGAGTTCAAAACCGGAAAAAAGACGTCGCTGCCGGTTTCCCTTTTTTTTCGGTCTCATCAAGAGTTCTTACCGACAGACCATGCTTGGGAGTATTGCCGGGGTCGGATCCTGGTTGTTGGCGCCGGAACCGGCGTCCATGCCCTTGAACTTGAAAAACGGGGTCATGAGGTTACAGCCATGGACATCTGCCCTCAAGCCATCCAGATAATGACGGAGCGCGGAGTAAAGGATGTCAGGCATCTGGATTTTTTACAATTCGACGGCGAACGCTTTGATACCATCCTGATGCTGGGGCACAACATCGGCATGTGCGAAACCTTAAAAGGTATAAAGGGTTTACTGCAAAAATGCGGGCGACTCCTTTATCCCGGTGGCCAGGTTTTGGCAAATTCCATCAAAGAATCTGGCCCCCCTGCCCTGCCAGGCCCCGAAAGGTACCCTGGGGAACTCGCATTCCGCCTGCACCATGAAGGCATCACCGGTCCCTGGATGCGTTGGCTCCATGTAGACATTGAAACATTGACATCCCATGCTTCAACATGTGATTGGTCGGTAGAAACACTTATCGAAACTGAAGAGGGTGGTTTTTTAGCAAGATTACGTCCACAGGGGGTTAAAAGCATGCCTCCGGCGGCCAAGGGCTGAGCCCTTGGAACCCAGGTTTGCAAATGCTCCGATCCCTCGTTCCTCGGGTACGTCACATCTGCTGACGGGCTGAGCCCGTGAATAACAAAAGAGGTTACCCAAGCACCTTCATGCAGCCCGAAGGGCACTTCATGTTCTTCATGGTTTTTTATAAAAGGTTGAACCATGACGTCAGCTGAATTCGGATTGACTTTGGCCGGAATAACTCCGGTGGTGAGGTGAGCCACCTCGAAAGCGGATTGCAAACACGGCAGCACTCGAAAAGCCCATTGACCTGGGCTCCATGGTCATTAAGCCAAGTGCTGTGGCGTTATCAACCACGTCGGAACAGGTCGAAATCGAACTCAAGGCCTGTTTGTCAAACCCAGCGTATTAAAAAGGCAAACGTTTGGCCCCGGCAGGGCCGCCGGAGGCACACGCTGAAAAACAGCGAGCCATTTCATATGGGGAATTATGGAAAACAAGCAATTCACAGAGCCCTGGTACACAATCGATCATTTCACACAAAATGGCATTGATGTGCAGTGTCCCAAATGCGGGGGGCATGCGATCTCCAGGGGCACATCAACATATTTTCTGCCCTGGATTCCAACCAATACGCGGTTGATATGCAAGGAGTGCTCTTATGCAAAGACCTCTTCTGCTTTTCATTGGTCCGGCCCTGTAAATGCCTATGGTCGGAGGCCATGCGGTCATTGCGGGCATAAATGGGTTGAAGCAAGAGTCACCCTCGCCACGCCCCCAAAGCGAGCATTCAACAGCTCAGAGTCCCGTTGCCCGAAATGCGACAAAGAGAACACGGTTCTGATTCAGTGGGATATTGATTTCTTCAACGCCGACCCCATCGATCCCTTCAATGGTGAAAGGCTCTGGTATATTGAGGCCATGAAAGACAACACAATATGGGCCTATAATCTGGACCATGTGGTTTATCTTAAAGAGTATGTCTCATCACAGCTGCGGTCCCGGGACAAGGATGCGGGAAAATACTCGACATTAACGAACCTGCCAACGTGGATGAAGTCAAAAAAGAACCGAGATGCTGTTCTCAAGGCCTTGGACAGGTTGATAAGAAAATAAAGCAAATCGGTCGCCCCGGACCGGGCGTCAGCTGTACGATTTTAAGCTGTTTCATTCATTAAAGACCACCGCTTTCGGGCCCCTGGCGTTCTGCGCCGCTCGGTCCGGCAGCTCAAACCGTGGGACACGCGTGACTTTATGACGTTGGTTATCTTTGACCTTGGCGAGACACTCGTTTCATATTCCGGCATCGCGTTAAACTGGAGCAAGCACTATTCTGCAGCCATTTCCCAGGCCCTTGAAGGCAGCGGTAAAAGTGCAACCCCGCATGACATGGAACGTGCGATGTCCATATTAGAAGCCTTCAATACCCGCTTGAACCCAAGGGTCATTGAGGTTAACGAAGGGGAAGTCCTTCAAAGGGCAGGAAAGCTGTTTGGTGTTGATGAAGTGGCGTTTGAACGTCAATTTTTTGCCTATTTCCAGCGAAAAGCGACCATCGAACCAACGGCATTGGAAACCCTTCTCACACTCAAAGCGGCCCATGTTCATACAGCTGTGTTGTCTGATGTTCCCTACGGAATGCCGCGTGAATTTATGATCGACGACCTTGGCCCTCTGGCCCCGCATTTTGATGCCATTGTCAGTTCATGCGATATTGGCACAAGAAAACCCCATCCGCGTGGAATTCTGACGTTGATAAACCAATTCAAATGTGCCCCCGAAAAAGCCTACTACATCGGAAATGAGGAAAAAGACATGATATGCGCAGCTGAAGCAGGGATAAACCCTGTGCTGATCTCGCCTGTAACGACAAGGAACTACGGTCAGGCCCATTCAATCCAAACACTTTCTGAAATAGCGCACCATGTGCTCTAACCCGGATATTTCACGAGTTGGGTGCACCCATATTGCTTTCCCATGAAATATCCGGACTAACGACAATATCAACGCTGTTAAAGCGCCAGCCATAACCAATGGAGAGACAGATGAAGTTGACCAGGGTTTTTATTCATTTTACCGGGCTCTTTTTTCTTTTTAAAATTCTGTTCGCAGTTACGTTTGCCGTACTCGATTTCAAGTCCAACAGCAGTGGGGTTATTGTCAGCCTTCTTTTCGCCACAAGAATGTCATGTGACGCATTCTCAAAAAAACATGGTGTCTTTTTCTCTAAAACCGAAGCGAGAAAGGTGGTCTTCGGGTTCGCACTGATTAACATGATATCTGCCGCCGCAGGCTCATACTTGATTCTTGTCGAAGCATCCATACCAATAACCCCTGTCCTTATTCTGGCCTTTTTCATTGAAGCCGGGCTGCTGCATACGGCGTGCATCTATTTTATTGTTCGGTTAACAGGCAATCGGTTCAAAAAAAATCTATTCATGAAGGCATACAACAACCAGAGTCAGATATATTCCACCTCGGTTCTTTCTGAGGCGCATATCGTAAAAGACATCATCGAATCCCACGGAATTCCCTGTGACCTGAGAACCGAAAACAAATCCAGCAGAAACATGGGTGGAGAGATCCCCCTTGTCACAAATTCCTCGCTGTGGATCAGCGACAAATCAAAATGTGATGAGGCAAGGCGCTTGGTCGAAGAGTACGAAAGCACAACGTCTCAAGATGCATCGTCAGAAGGCGCCCTGCCCTGGACCTGCCCCTCCTGCGGCGAAGAGTCTGAAGGGCAATTCACATCCTGCTGGAGTTGCGGTGGGCTCAAGGCTGCCCGGTAAAACAACCCACAAAGGGGGGGCGACCATAGAAGTATGGCTTCAAACCGAATGACAGAAGGAATTTCTACCACGAAGAACACGAAGAGCAAGAAGGCGGCTTCGCCGCTAAAAACGTCGTATCTCCCTTTTGTTTTCTTCGTGTTTCATAAGGCACTTCTTTTGCAACGGCTCCAAACGTTAGCATTATAGCGTATCTCGTCGTTTACTGGGCAAAGGCTGTAAACTCTAACCTCAAAGGAGATCGCATCACGGCGCCCCCATCGCATTCGCCACAGGGTTTCAAGGTATTGTGCCTAATGTGGCTTTGCCACCCTTGCCGCCGGAGGCCATTTTCAGGAAACCACATGCCATTTACACCGTTTCATATGGGCCCGGGACTTTTCATCAAAGCCATTCTCCAGGGAAGCTTTAGTTTGATGGTCTTTGGCTGGGCACAACTCATCATGGATATTCAGCCACTGATTGTCCTGTTTACTGACGTGGGACAATTGCACGGCTTTTCTCACACATATCTGGGGGCGTCGCTTTTGGCGGTGCTTTCTGCTTTAACGGGAAAACACCTCTCTGAACTTGGCTTGATGATCTTAGGGGTGTCAAAAAAAGAGCACCCCATAAAGATCACCTGGGGTGTTGTCGTTCTCAGTGCGTTCATAGGCACATTCAGCCATGTACTTTTCGACAGCATCATGCACGGGGACATGAAGCCCTTTTTCCCCTTGCCCCTTTCGAACAACCTGTATGGGAGTTTAAGTTTCAGCCAGTTGCATCAGGTGTGCTTGTACAGTGGTGTTATGGGAGTGTTGGTATATTATCTCGTATTGTTTCTCAGGAAAAAGGCATGACATTGGACATCATTGAGGCAGAGGCATCTTTAAAAGAGGCAATCGACCACTTTTACGTCGAGCAAGGGTACCATGGCAACTGGTCTGAAACCGAACGGGCCTTTGTCTGCCTGGTGGAAAGCACGGTCATTGCCGCCGTAAAAGTGGAACAGACCCATGGCGTTTCAATACTCAGGGGAATGTATGTTAAACCTTGCTACCAAAACCAGGGATTGGGCACGCACCTTCTGAATCACATTGAACCGGTGCTGAATGAGACGGTGGCTTATTGCATGCCCCTTGCACACGCAAGGGCGTTTTATGAGAAAATTGGTTTCAAAGATGTTCCCATGGACACCTACCCAGATTTTCTGATCGAGCGATGCAACGGGTATCGGGACGCCGGGTACACGATAACAACGATGAAACGCGATCAAGCCATGCAACAAAGAGACGCCTTTATGGGGTGTGGTGTTGGCATCCTCCCCACCCTTATAATTCATGAAAAAAACGCCAGCTATTCATCTCCACCCATCGGCCCCGGATTCATGGTCGTTTAAAAAGAGAGAAAGGCTTTCTACCATGAAGGACATGAAGAGCATGAAAGCGGCTTGGCCGCCAAAACAATTCGTTGGAGTCGTTTATGACGTATCAGGTATTTCCGTTAAATGAAGAGGACCTTCAAGGGTGTTCCCAGCTGTATGTCGAAACCTTCAGGCATGCCCCCTGGAATGAAGCGTGGACTGAAGAGGATGCCTTCAACAGATTGCGTAACTTTCTGTCACCATCCACGTCAATGGGTCTCAAGCTGGTTTCAAATGGTGAGGTTCAAGGGTTTCTCATCGGTGAGATAGAGCAGTGGAACGGCTCTCAAAGTTATTATTTAAAAGAGATGTGTGTTTCAAGGAGCATGCAAAGATCCGGCCTTGGAAAAGCATTGATGCTCGCCCTTAAAGGTGAGCTGTTGAAATCCGGCATTTCAAGGATTTACCTGATCACCCAACGGGAGACGGTACCGGAAAGGTTTTACAAATCCCTGGGGTTCAGGACAAATGAAAGCCTTTTAATCATGGGAACGTCGTAACGGGGCAGCCCCTAAAAACTGCCTTCCGGCGGCAAGGTGTGCCCCATGCGCACCCCCCATAAACCTTTCAAATCTGTAACAGAGATGAAAGCCTTCTGAAAGACAACTGGTGATAAAAACCTCCGTAACCGAAGGCCTCGTGAGCCATTCCCAACGGACTTCGGGCTAATCACCACCCTTTAACGGAGGCATTCATGAAACAGACAAAACTGGCCACGAGCCTGACCATCGGAACATTTCTCTGGACACTCTTCACCGGCCTGGCCCTTACCCTGGAATTTGGGACAGCCGCCATGCGACCTTCCCATGAGTGGATGGGTCTCTTCTTTGGCCTGTTCGGCATGTTCCATGCCCTGACCTACAAAAAACAGTTCGTCGCGTACTTCAAAGGCGAGGGTCGTTACATTATTGCGTCGGCCTTACTGGCCGGCGTCCTCTTATTCATACTCTCCTTCGGCGATATCCACGCCTCCAGTGCATCCTTTGACAAGCTGTCCCATGCGCCAATAGAGACCCTTGCTCCGGTTCTGGGCACCAGCGAAGGGGAAATCATCAAAAACCTTCGAGACATGGGAATCACCGTCACGGACACCGGGCAATCCGTCCAGCAGCTGGCCAAAGCCAACAGGCTTGAGCTTCACGAGGTAATGGAGACCCTGCTTACGATATAACCGCCGCCTTTCCTGACGATGCCCGAGGGCTTGCATGGTTCAAGACACCTGCGACCAAGGACGGATACCATGGCTGCAGGTGATTGCCCTTACCCCCCAGACAAGGGTGTCAGGACTCACACCACGAACAGACAAACGAGGCCCATAAAAACGCCGCAGTGATTTGACCCGAGGATCAAGGGTTAAAGCGCTGTGGCAACCAGCGTTCAAGGTGGCTCACCTTGCAGCCGGAGGCACGTTTTTTATCTGGCTCACCTCAAAGCCCTGATAACGCAGCAGATAAGCACACCCGGATCGCCCGAGGGGTGAGAAAATCAAACAGAAAACCGTGAATTACATTTTCCATTTTCGCCCCCAACAATAAGGCACCACAATTACGATTCATTTCTTTGCTCCTGCCGTTTTCCCATGAAATTTCCGGGCTAAGCTCCGTCCATGATGACCTGCACAACAGCGATGTACTGAAGCATCGTCCAGTAGCAACTGGACGAGGCGCTGTGGCTTTTTGCGTTCTTATACCCGCCTTCGATGAGCACCTTCCTGGCATTTTTCACGGCATTGCGGGCCTTCATCACCGCCTGGGGTGAGGAGCCCCCGTTTCCCGACGCCTCCAAAAGCGCGACGGCTTTTCTCCAAAGCTCTTCCCCATCATCCGTAAGCAGCTGCCGGCGCCTTGCATCTTTGACCACCGCCTTCCACTCCCACGCCCGTTCCTGGGTGTCCAGCATGGAGCAACTGGACTCAAATGCAGCTTGAAGGTCTTTACCAAGACCTCCGGGCAGTTTTGTCACAATCGACGTGTCCTTTGCCACATCCAGTTCAAAAGTCGGCCAGAACGCGGGATCGGCTTTTCCCCCGCTCAGCCCTTTCCAGACCTCATCGGGTTCATGGGCATCGGGAAACGCCTTGTCACAGGGCACGGAGATCTCACACCCCATATGAAAAGGATCCGTCGAAGGGTGGGTAAAGGCCGCGACAAACATATTGCCGAACTTGGCGCCACTGAAATCGACCAGGGGGCTCGCGTGAACCGCATCCTTTGGGCAGTAGTAGTGAAAGACATGGGAAACATCGGCCTTCATGCCGATGATCTGATGCGAGGCCCGACCGAGGATCACCGGTGGCGACGATATGGGAAAACAGAACTTTCTGGGCTGCTGCTCCCTGATGCCAAGGGCCGAGCCCACCTCCCCACACGTGATATCAAGGTAACCGCACTGAGCGATGGCGCCCCCCAAGCTGTGGCCGGTGACATAGATTGTCTTGGGCTCGGCGTTCACGGCAAAGCGATAGGCTGCCAGAAGCGAGGATTTGCAACTTTCGTAGGCATAATGGAACCCGCCGGCAATCGTGGCGCCTCCGTACTTATCCACCTTGATGCCCTTCAGGTGGTTCATGTCGGTGACCCAGTCCGGGCTGCCCTTGCTTTTAAACTGTGCCTGGGCAAGGGCTCTCTCCCCGCTTCCGCTGCGGCTTCCGCGGAAGACGATAACGCACTCCTTCTTTGCGGGATCAAAGACCACGGCCCCAAGGTAGGAGGTCCAGCCGGAGTTGGGATGATTTTCCGTCATCCCCGTCCGCCCCTGGAAATAGCCGCACCTGAGATTTCCCGTGGCACGCAACCCTGTGGCCGGGGGCAAGGCTTTTCCCTTGAGGTCAAACCCCTGTGCCGCTGAGATACGTTTGTCCAGATCACGGGGTTGAAAGAGGATGTAGGACGTGTCAAGGCCGCCACGGTAGACAACACCCTTGTGCGGGTTCGGGGTCCTGTCGAGGATGTATTTGATCGGGTCAAACTTCTTCGCGTTGCCGTTTGTCTTCAACTTTCCGTGAAGGTGGGCAATCAACCGGTCCCGAGCGCTTGGCAACATTTTGAAGCCCGGCCCCCATGATTCATAAAAGGGATCCAGGGGGAACTGGCAACTCTGGGCGTACGCTTTGTAGGAGAACCGGCAATACTCCAACATCTGGCGAGCCCTCTTCAACCTCGCGCTGTTATCCCCATATGTTTTCATGACTCTTTCCTCCAAAATCGATTATTCATCTCTGCCGTCCACACGTGCTTTCAAAAGGCGGCAGATAATGATCAGGGGCACAATCACACATTAGGCATGTCATGAATGATGGCCCCATAATTGTCATGTTCACGGCCGTTTGAGAGACCAGATAATCAAGTTTATAGAGGTGCTTTTGATGTCAGGAAGATGAAGAGAGGGCTGTCAGGAAAACCTTGGTATCGGCATGGGCAACGGCACGTCACCCACTGGCTGGAGGCATGCTGCGATTCGGAAACAACGGCGTTCACACAGTATAAACCATATCAACGCCGATAACCATTGGGAGAGGCTAAATCTTTTTTTGGATAACCATTCTCTCTTCAGCCACGTCTGATTGCCCCAAAGACAAACACCCATTCAGATGCAGGCCCTGTGGGGTGGATGTTTTTTTTACGCTCAAAAAAAAATCTCACCCCCAACCAACTGTTTTTCATGGAAATCCCAACGCGACACTGAGGACCAACCCATTAACACGACAAAACTATGATCACAGAGATTGATCGGCAAAAATAATGTTGCTATGGTAACGTTACTATGACAACAAAAATCACACAGCCCACAGAACTGGAATATTTTGATCACCCCGCTTTTCCAAACCGGGATGCCAAAGGCCTCATCATCCATCTCATGGACCTTGAAATCGGCGCTGAAATCAGGCGGCGGTTCGAGGCGGCAGGTGCGGCCATCACCCCGGAGAACTACATGGTCCTGGCCATGCTCATGAGAAAAGACGGGGCCCACCAAAGTGAACTGGCCCGGCTCACCCATAAAAACCGTCACAACATGACCCGCATCATCTCCACCCTTGAGAAAAAGGGCTATGTGCAACGCCGCTCCGATGGCGGCGACAAACGGCGGATGCTTGTGTTTGCAACGGACGCAGGGCGAGGGGTACTGGAAGAGTACGCGCCCATCGTGGCTGAATTTTCAGACCAGGTGTTTGGCGGGTTGTCCGAAGAGGAGCTCACGGTGATGCAACAGGCCCACCTGAAGATTTTATCAAACCTGGGCTTTGAATTCTAAGGTTCGCACATGATGTGGGGCTCCGGCGGCTTGTTTTATTTATAATAAGCCCCGAAAACGCTCCGGTTACGGTCAAAACAACTCCGAACGTCTGTTTGTCCAACCCCGTGCATAAAAATTAGGCACACTGATCCCCGGCATGGATGCCGGTGTCTTTTTCAGGGCATGGACTGCCGTGCCCATACTGCGTACCCGGTCGCGGGCCTGGTGCGTTTTTTAACGGTTTCTCATTTCCTCCGTCATCCCGGGGGAATACGTATATAAATAGTTAATGATCTGGAGAACAATCATGATGATTGGAAGAATAAAAGAACCATTTTTTCGTATACACCGCCCCTCGGCTGCCAAGGGACTGTTTGCCGTCATGGCCCTGGGTCTCGTTCTGGTCGCCTCCCCTGCTTCGGCCCAGGAGGCCGGCGGGGTGCCCTTCAAGGCCCCGGTTTCCGTTATCACCCTGCAAAAGCAGGCCATTCAACACACCCAGACCGTTCCCGGGCGCGTTCAGGCCCATAAAGTGGCGGAGGTCAGGCCCCAGGTCACAGGCATCGTGCTCGAGCGTTTTTTTGAAGAGGGCGGCATGGTCGAAAAGGGACAGCCCCTCTACCAGATTGACCCCTCCACCTACAAGGCCGTCTACGACTCGGCCAAGGCGGATCTCCTCAAAGCCCAGGCCCAGTTGGAGTCGAGCAAGGCCCGCGCCGAGCGATACGGCCGACTGGTGGAAGACAGGGCGGTGAGCCGCCAGGATTACGATGACGCCCATGCTGCATGGCTCCAGGCCCGCGCCTCTGTCGCTGTGGCCGATGCCTCGGTGGCACGGGCCAAGATCAACCTGGATTACACCCGTGTCTATGCCCCCATCACAGGCCGCATCGGCAAATCCACGGTGACGGAAGGGGCCCTTGTAACGGCCAACCAGGCCACCATGATGGCTGAAATCACCCAGCTTGATCCCATTTATGTGGACATGCAGCAGGCCAGAGAGAAGCTGTTTGATCTCAAAAAGAAAAGCACCAACACCCGAAAAATCATGGTCCGACTGGACTATGGGGACAGCCAGGGCGAATACGCCCGCATGGGAGAATTGCAATTCTCTGAAGTCACCGTGGACCCCACCACATCGTCTGTGGTGCTCAGGGCCCTGTTCCCCAACCCGGAAGAGGAGCTCTACCCCGGCTTTTTTGTCAGCGCCACCCTGCTCCTCGACAAAGCGGAGGTCCTCCTGATTCCCCAGAAAGCAGCCATTCTTCAGCCCAACGGCGGCATGATAGCCTGGGTCATTGACAGGGAGAACAAGGTTCAACCCCGCCCCATTGAGGTGGATGGTTCCTACGAAAACAACTGGATTGTGACCTCAGGCCTCAACGAGGGCGATGCCATTGTCACCGAAGGCTTTCAACGCCTTCGCCCCGGCACGGAAGTGGAAGCGTCTCAGGCAGCCCTGGCCCTTGCCAACTAACTCGACAGCATCCGTAACGATTCAGCTCACTGTCTCCTCCGGCTGCCCTGCCGGGGGCCAAACTTTTGCCAAAGTTTATAAGCTGGGTTGGAAACCGGAGCGTTTGCGGGAGCCATTTTCAAAAAGCGACCCGTCAAAGACAAGCTGAGCAATACAGCATCATGCAATAAGGACGTATTTTCATGTCACGATTTTTTCTCGATCGCCCGGTTTTTGCCTGGGTGGTCGCCATTCTCATCATGCTTGCAGGGGCACTCTCCATCCCCCAGATGCCGGTGGAACAATACCCGACTCTGGCCCCTCCCCAGATCTCCGTGACCACATTCTACCCGGGAGCGTCGGCGGATACGGTTCAAAACTCGGTGACCCAGGTCATTGAACAGCAGCTTACCGGTATCGACAACCTGCGTTACTTCAGCTCCACCTCCGATGCCACCGGCCGGGTGGAGATCAAAGTCACCCTGGAACCGGGCACCGACCCGGACATCGCCCAGGTTCAGGTACAGAACAAGGTACAGACCGCCATGCCCCTTTTGCCTGCGGCGGTTCAGTCCCAGGGCGTGGTGGTGGAAAAATCATCCTCCACCTTTCTGTTTGTCACGGCCTTCCATTCCACCAACCCGGAAGTCAACCAAACCGACCTGTCAGATATCGTGGCCTCCCGGATCACGGAACCCGTCTCACGCCTCAGGGGCGTCGGGTCCGTGGACACCTTTGGCTCCCCCTATGCCATGCGGGTGTGGATGAACCCCGAAAAGCTATACGCTTTCAACATCTCCACCAACGAGGTGCTGAAGGCCATCTCAGAGCAGAACATCGATGTGTCCGCCGGACAGTTCGGCGCCCTGCCCGCAGTGAAGGGCCAGCAGCTCAACGCCACCATCCTGGCCCAGTCCCGGTTGAAAACCGTGGACCAGTTCAGTGAGATCATCCTGCGCGTAAATGAAGACGGGTCCCAGGTGCGCCTGAAGGATGTGGCCGATATCTCCCTGGGTGAAGAGACCTACGGCACCATTGTGGAGCGAAACGGAGCCCCCGCCGCGGCCTTCGGCGTCAGCCTTGCCACCGGGGCCAACGCCCTGGATACGGCCAAGCGCGTGAAGGATAAGCTCGCAGAGCTGGCCCAGTTCCTGCCCGACGGCGTAAGCTACTCCTTTCCCTATGACACCACGCCCTTTGTGAAGATCTCCATTGAGTCGGTGGTCCACACCCTCTTTGAGGCCATCATCCTCGTCTTTTTGGTAATGCTTCTGTTTCTGCAGAACTTCAGGGCAACCCTCATCCCCACCCTGGCCGTGCCGGTTGTGCTTTTGGGAACCTTTGCCACCCTGCACCTCTTTGGGTTTACCATCAACACCCTGACCATGTTTGCCATGGTCCTGGCCATCGGCCTGTTGGTGGATGATGCCATTGTCGTGGTGGAAAACGTCGAGCGCGTCATGGCCGAAGAGGGCCTCTCCCCCATGGAAGCGACACGCAAATCCATGGACCAGATCACCGGCGCTCTTGTCGGTATCGGCATGGTTCTGTCCGCCGTGTTTATTCCCATGGCGTTCTTCTCCGGATCTGCCGGTGCCATTTATCGCCAGTTCTCCATCACCATTGTGGCGGCCATGACCTTTTCGGTGATTGTGGCCCTGATCCTCACCCCGGTCCTGTGTGCCACCATTCTCAAGCCCGTGGCCCCGGGTCACGGTGAGAAAAAGACCGGCTTTTTCGGATGGTTCAACCGGGTGTTCAACACGGCCCGGGATGCCAGCCATAAGGCCTCGGGGGGAATCACCCGCAACTGGAAACGCTCCATGGTCGTCTACCTCATGATTTTTGTGGGGCTCGGGTTCCTGTTCGTTCGCATCCCCACCGGCTTCCTGCCGGATGAGGACCAGGGCGTGCTCATGGTACAGGTGAGCACCCCTGCCGCCGCCACGGCAGACCGGACGGCATCGGCCATCGACAAATACACCGATTTCCTGGATGCCAACCTGTCGGATGAGTTCCGTGAGTACATGACCGTTGTGGGCTTCAGTTTCTCCGGTTACGGTCAGAACACCGCCATCTCCTTTGTTAACTTGAAGGAGTGGGAAGACAGGGACGAGACGGTGATGTCCATTGCCGGAAAAATCAACCGCGCCATGTCCCAGGTGAAAGATGCCATGATCTTTGCCTTTTACCCGCCCCCCATCATCGAGCTCGGCACCGCCTCGGGCTTCGACCTCCAGCTCATCGATTACGTGGGCGCTGGCCATGACAAGCTCATGGAAGCACGGAACCAGATGCTGGGGGCTGCCCGCCAGAATCCAAAGCTGGTGGGCGTCCGACCCAACGGCCTCGATGACGTACCCCAGTACAAGGTCGAAATCGACATGGAAAAGGCCCGGGCCCTTGGTCTCTCCATCGCGGAGATCAACGCCACCCTTCAGACGGCCTGGGGCTCTGCCTATGTCAACGACTTCATGGACAACGGGCGAGTGAAAAAGGTCTATGTCCAGGGCCAGGCCGACGGAAGGATGCAGCCCTCTGACATTGATAAGTGGTACGTAAAAAACAGCACCGGAAAAATGGTGCCCTTTACCTCCTTCTCCAAAGGCCACTGGACATACGGGTCACCCCGACTCGAGCGCTTCAACGGCTACTCGTCCATCAACATCCAGGGCGCCAACGCCCCGGGGGTCAGTACGGGTGAAGCCATGGCCGAGATGGAAAAGCTGGCCGAGGATCTCCCCGAAGGCATCGGCTACACCTGGTCCACCACCTCCTATGAGGAGAAGCTCTCCGGCTCCCAGGGCCCTGCCCTGTACGCCATCTCCATCATCATCGTGTTCCTGAGCCTTGCGGCTCTGTACGAGAGCTGGGCCATTCCCTTCTCCGTGCTGATGGCCCTGCCCTTAGGGGTTGTGGGATCCGTCATCGCCGCCATGGCCTTCGGCATGAGCAACGACGTCTACTTCCAGGTGGCCCTGCTCACCACCGTGGGGCTGTGCGCGAAAAACGCCATTTTGATCGTGGAGTTTGCTAAGGAACTCTACGAGTCAGGGGTACCCCTTGCCGAGGCGGCCCTGACCTCATTCAAGCTCAGGTTCCGCCCCATCATCATGACTTCCATGGCCTTTGTACTCGGGGTACTTCCCCTTGCCAAATCCAGCGGCGCCGGTGCGGCCAGCCAGAACGCCATCGGTATTGCCATCATCGGCGGCATGATCGGGGCGACCTTTCTGGCCATCTACTTTGTGCCCCTGTTTTTTGTTCTTATCGAGCGCCTCTCATCCCTCAGGGGCAAAAACAAAACGATCCCTGCGCTGGAACAAGGCAAAGTTGAGGAGAATTAAATGAAAAAACTTGCAAGTGTGGTCGTGGCGGGTGCCCTGATGATCTCAGGGTGCTCCCTGGCCCCGACATATAAGCGCCCGGAAAATGTCACCGCCTCCGACTGGTCGACGATCCAGGGTGAGGCCGGTACAAAGACCATCAAAACAGAGCAGGAGCTTGCCACCGATATTCCCTGGAGAACCTTTTTCCAGTCCGAAGAGCTTCAGACGGTGGTTCAGACGGCCCTGTCCAACAACCGGGACTTGGAAACCGCGGTGCTCAGCGTGCAGAAGACTCAAGCTCTCTACAACATCGAGCGCGCCAAGCTGCTGCCCGAGCTCAATGCCGCCGGCAGCGGGGAGTACAAAAGCGATTTCCACGGCAACTCCGGGGAAACCTATCAAGCCGGCCTTGCCATGCCGTACTATGAGATCGATTTCTTCGGTCGCATCAACAGCCTGAGCGAGGTGGCCCTGAACACCTACCTGGCAACGGATGAAGCCCGGAAGAGTATCACCATCTCGCTGATCTCCCAGGCTGCCAATGCCTGGTTGCAGCTCACCAGTGACCTGCAGACCCTGGCCCTGTCCCAAGAGTCCTTCGAAACACGTCAGCAGACCTACGATCTGGTGAACAAAAGCTTCGAAAACGGCGTGGCAACCAAACAGGACCTCTCCCAGGCACGCATTGCCCTGGAGTCTGCCCGGGTAAACACGATACTGTTCACCCGTCTGGTGCAACTGGACAAAAACGCCCTGGTGGTAATCCTCGGCACCAAAGGGCTGGATGGGATCCCCATGGCAACCGAGCTTAACGTGGCGGCCGTCATGGAAGAGATCCCTGTGGGCCTCTCTTCCGAGGTCCTGCTGAAACGCCCGGACATCCTTGGGGCCGAGTACTCCCTTAAAGCTGCCGGAGCCAATATCGGGGCCGCACGGGCCGCCTTTTACCCCCGCATTGCCCTCACCGGCAACCTGGGATACTCCAGCAGCGATCTCGGGAACCTCTTCTCCTCTGACACAGCGGGCTGGGGAGTCGGGCCCTCCATCTCCATCCCCATTTTCAATGGCGGACGGAACAAGGCCTTGTTGAAGGCGGCAAAGATCGACCAGAAAATTGCCGTGGTTCAGTATGAAAAGACCCTGCAGCTGGCGTTCAAGGAAGTGTCAGATGCCCTGGCCTCACGAGAGACCCTGGGCCAGCAGCTGGATGCCCAGCGCATGCTGGTGCAGGCAAGCCAGGATGCATACGACCTCTCCATGAAACGCTACA
>Ga0209692_10002667_pt1 | contig 18717 bp, 17 predicted proteins | sample tdDd472_FD_187129 | JGI IMG/M metagenome (GOLD analysis project Ga0209692, IMG submission 187129) | Marine sediment microbial communities from the Atlantic coast under amendment with organic carbon and nitrate - tdDd47.2 (SPAdes)... | ecosystem: Environmental > Aquatic > Marine > Coastal >...
TCAAGCCCGGGGGTAGTTCGGGAGAGAAGGTGAGCATGGGTGGCGTCAATGTCGTCCACATGAAAGGTGAGGGAGACCGAGCAGGCGCTGTTGGTGACGGGGGGATCTGAAGCGCGTTTGATGAGTTCAATCTGAACTCCGGAAGGATCTTTCAAAAATGCCAATTCCACTCCCGGGGAAGGGGACATACGATTTGTCAGGGCAAAATTCAGGGCTTCTGTGTAGAACAACACGGAGGCGTCCATGTCATTCGTACCAATGGTCATAAAAGCAATCTTCATGGAGTGCCCTTTCATAGTATTCCCTCACACGCAATGTGAGCAGGAGTGTTCGTACAGGCCATGCTTGAAATAAAGCAATGCGACCTTCAGCTCTGATTAAAGATGGGGGCATTGGCAGGTTGATTTCGTGGGGAAGTTGCCAAGAGACTTCGGCACCCTCGCCGGCGGAGGCTGTATGCTTTACCTTCCGCCCCTGAGCCCCACCACAAGGGCCACCTCCCCTTTGGGCAGGGTAAGGCGTTCAGCGATCTGATCCACCGAGAGGCCTTTGGCGGCCAGCTGAAGAACTTTTTTACGGGATTCAGTGATGCGCTGTTCGGCAGTCTCTTCCTCTTCCGGCGCTTGGTGTTTCCGGGCCATGATAGCATCGGCGCGGTTGAGAAGAAGTTTCAGGGAGGCAATTCGTTTTTCAAGACTCTCGTTCAAATCGGTGACAAGCAGCCTTTTCTCCGCCACATGGCCGTCAAAGGCATCGGCCACCGATTTTGCTTCAACCAGAACAGGTTCGAGCAGAGAGAGCACCTGGGTATGGACAGCTTTCACCGACTCCGATTCCATACGACGCCGTGTACGGCGGGTCTGAACCAACTCGGACAGAGCCAAAGCCAGACAGGCCGATCCCAGGCCAAACAGCAGAAATGCCAGCATCAAGTTCAGTGTCATGGGCTTCCCTATCACATCAAACGGTAGTCCTCCAGGACCACCTCGTCAATCACCCCTTCGGTGAGAATGGCGCCTGTAGTTTTGCGTACAAGCTCCCGCAACTCACGCTCCACAGGTTTTTCACCCGAAAGCGTTGCAAGCTTCGCCGCCATCTCATCGTAGATGCGCTTTCGGCAGAAGGTTTCATACCCTTTGAGAGGATCCTTTTTCACTCCGCGAATGGTGAGCACCACGTTCATGGAGACAAAGGCGTAATCGTTGCCCTGAGGAGCCGGGATCAAAAAATTATCAAGACGGGAGACCACCTGAGGTTCACTGGGCACACCTGTCTCCAACACGCCCCCCAGCTCTTCTGCAGCACCGGGAACGGCCTCACCGGAAGGCACGTCATCCCCGCCCCCCATGAGAAAAAACCAACCGGCACCACCGCCGCAGACAAAAAGCAGCAAAAAGCCCACAGCTATAAGAATTAGTTTCTTTTTGCTGCGGGGTGTCTCCAGGGGCAGATCGTCCTCCCCCGGGACTTGAGCTTGCCCTTGCGCTTCCGCAGCCCCAGCCGCAGACGATTCCTTACGGAGGATCTCCTCCTCCCGTTTCTCCGAGGACTCTTCCGTGCTGTCCGTCAGGATCGTGTCTATCTCTTCCCGGGAAATCTGAAAGCCCTCGTCAACCTCAGCAGGAGCATCATCGGACTGAACCCCACTGCTTTTCAAAAGGCGATCGATATCATCCTGACTGATCAGATCGCTCTCACCTTCTGAGGACTCCTCGCCACCGGCGTCCTCTATCTCTTCCAGGTTCAGATTCAGATCTTCCAACGGAGCCTCTTCCGGCTCTTTTCGGTCATCCTCAGACAAAACACGCTGAATGTCATCCATGGAGATCATGGAGAGCTCTTCATCTTCATTACCTTCATCCTCAGGAAGCGGCTCTTCAGTCATCTCGTCCTCACTGTAAGGGTCGGGGGCGTCATCGGGCTCATCATCGCCCAGGAGGCGGTCAATCTCATCGGTATTGATAAAATCCGCGATATCCCCCAACGGATCGTCGCCGTCGGGAAAGGCAAACTCATCAGACCCCTTGAGAAGGGAATCAATCTCGTCCTGGGAGACGAAGTTATGGTCATATTTGCTCTGTTGGGGAAGGGACATACGGCACTACGACTGATACCGGCGGATGCGTGATCGAAGTTTGATCAGCGACTGGGTGTGAATCTGGCAGATGCGGGACTCGGTCAAGTCCATGATTTTACCGATCTCTTTCAGGGTCATCTCCTCGTAATAGTAGAGGGAGATCACTGTCTGCTCCTTCTCGGTCAAACGTTTAATGGCTTCGATGAGAACATGCTTCAGCTCTTTTTTCATCACCGAAGCCGAAGGGTCATCCTCGCTTCTGATGCCTTCGGAAAACGTGCTGCCGGTGCCCTCATCGCTGTCATCACTTCGGATGCAGGCATCCAGGCTGAGTATGGCGGCGCTGTGGATATCGGAGAGATTCTTGTAATACTTCTCCAGGGGCATCCCGAGTTCTTCGGCCACCTCCAGGTCGCTTGCAGGGCGCTCTTTACGGGCCTCGATCTTTTGAACGGCGGCTTCAACATCCTGGATTTTTTTACGCATGGAACGGGAATACCAGTCCATGCTCCGGAGTTCATCCAGAATGGCCCCTTTGATGCGATACTGGGCATAGGTCTTCAGGCCCACGTCCTTTTCAGGATCGAACTTGTCCACCGCATCGATAAGCCCCAGGGAGCCGGCGCTTACCAGCTCATCAAAGGCCACGTTGGCAGGAAGGCGCGAGGCTACACGTCCGGCAATGTACTTCACCAGGTAGGCGTACTTGCGGATCATATCCTCCCGCTCAAGCGGTGAAAAGTGGCATCGCCTCTTCTCAATTTTCTTTTCGTAGGCAGACGTCATTCAAACGATCCGATCATCTGACACGTCCGTCGCCGGTTTCCCACCGCCCGCCAACTTCCGCAGATATGGACCTCTCCCCCCTCGACCGTCTGACCACCTGAAGCGCTACGGGTTGTCCCCGGAAATCAGGCGGTTCATGAAAAACGATATATTACCGGTACCGGATGTTCCGGACGGGGATTTGAGGATCTGTTCAGCTAGTTTAGCAATACTTCTGCTCGAAGTAGCTCCAGGATATTGCTTAATAACGGGTGATCTCCCGACAACAGCTTGTCTCAAATGGTCATCAAAGGGTACATAACCGAGAAATTCGAGTACAACACCGTTAAGGAACCTGTCCGCCGCCTGACTCAGGGTGGCGTAAACCGCTTTGGCCTCCTGAAGCCCGCGGGCCATATTGACAAGCAACTTAAAATGCTTTGTGCCGTTTAGGAACATGACCTTTATCATGCCATAGGCATCGGTCACCGAAGTCGGCTCTCCAGTAACAACCACTATACACTCTTCAGCAGCCGAATTAAAGTAAATTACATTTGAGGAAATCCCGGCAGCCGTGTCAATCAGCATGATATCGTAGAGGTTATCCAGCCCGTCAAACTCTGCCAGAAGACTTAATTTCTGCCCCTCGGTAAGATCAGCAAAAGCAGTATCACCGGAGGCAGCGGGGATCACCCCGATGCGATCGGAAGCCATTGCAATAACCTCGGAAAGTTCCTTCTCCCCTGTGATAACGTGCCCCACATGAAACTGAGGATGGATGCCGAAAACGATGTCCACGTTGGCGAGCCCCATATCGGCGTCAAAGATCAAAACCCGCTTTCCCATATTGGCAAATGCCACCGCGAGATTGGCCACCATATTGGTTTTGCCCACTCCGCCTTTCCCGCTGGTGATGGATATCACGCGCGTGGAGGATGACCGTAAGGCCCCCCTGCGAACGGAAGAGGCCCCTCTGCCCTTAACCATTTCCCTAAGACTGCTTGCCTGATCCACTGTGTCTATTGCTCCATGTCGGTTTTTTGAGAGGGGGTCGAAAGCACCAGCCCCAGCACACTTTTTCTGTCTGCAATCACCAGGTCCTCCGGAACCCTTTGCCCATTGGTAATGAGCGACAAGGGAAGCCGGGCTTCTGCCATGGTGTCAAAAATCGATGCAGCCCGCCTTGTCTCGTCCACCTTGGTAAAAACAAGGGTCTCCGGGCCTAAAACCGAAAACCGCTGCACCACCTCCCGGGCATCAAGGCGCCCTGTAACGGCACTCACCACCAGGTGCACCGACAGGGGCACGCCACTGCCCAGGATGTTTTCCAGTTCTTCCATGCGCGGGGTGTCAAGATGACTCTGCCCGGCCGTGTCCACCAGGATCACCTCGCAGCGTTCCATCTTGTTCAGGGCCGAAGCGAGGTCCTCCCTGCTGAAGGCAGGAAGAAACGGGATGCCCATGATGGAAGCGTAGGTCTTGAGCTGGTCAATGGCCCCGATACGGTAGCTGTCCACGGAGATAAGTCCCACCTTCCTCCCCTGCTTTAAAAACAGCTCCGCCGCCAGCTTGGCGATGGTCGTGGTCTTTCCTGAGCCTGTGGGGCCCACAAAGGCCGCCACCTGGCGCCCTTCGGTTTTTTTTCCGGCAAGCCCAAAGGGATCGGCAACCCGAACCTGATCCACCAGTTGCGAGAGCACCTCCCTCCCGATTCTGCCGGGGTTACCGTCCTCTCCACCTGCCTTTGCGGCCAGCCGCTCTTCAGCCCGGGCCACCACCTGGCGAGCCCTCGCATCCGACACACCGGCTCGAAGCAGGGTCGTAAAAATGCTGTGGGTTTCGGGGTTGCGAAGAACCTGTCGCTCCTCTTCGGCCTGCTGAGAAATAAGCATCAGTTCCTTGAGAACGGCCAGTTCCGATTTGACGGCTGCCCACCCCTCCTCCGGAGGGTCCCCTTCGGTTATATCCCTTCCCGGAAGGGAGTCAAGGCCGCTTTTTTTCAAACGGTTTTTCTCTCCCCCGTCGGGGCGGGAGGGGGACGATGCGGGTTTTTCCGCATCCACCTCAAAAATATCCCGGCCGTAGGGATTGTTTACCCCCATGGGGATGCGACGAGTGGACAGAATGATGGCATCGTCGCCGATGCTCTCCTTCACCTTGGCCACGGCCGCCTGCATGCTTCCTGCTGTAAAGGTCTTAACTGCCATAGGCCGACTCCATGCCCTGGGTCAACGCCACTTTGCCCGTTGCCTTGATGTTCATGTTTCGAGAAATTTCGCCATGGGAGACGACCATCACCGATGGCACCCAGGGCTCCACAAGAGCCCGGACATGTCGCCTCAGTACCGGTGAACAGAGAATCACCGGTTGAACATTGAGCCCCATGTTGCGGTCCACTTCCTTTTGAATTGCCATAATCACTTTTTCCGAAACCAGGGGATCAAGGGCAAGCCAGGCCCCCCCGTCGGAATTCTGGAGCGCGCCGCTTAAGAGCTCCTCCAGCTCCTGATCCAGGAGAATCACGGGCAGGGAGCCATCTGCCTGCATGTACTGAGAAAGAAAGCCCCTGGCGAGGCGTTGGCGTACGTACTCGGTTAACAGGTCGGTATCCTTGCTCATGGGTGCATAATCTGCCAGGGTCTCCACAATGGAGAGAAGGTCCCGGATGGAGACACGTTCCCGCAAAAGATTCTGAAGCACCTTCTGCACCATCCCCAGGGTCATGAGAGAGGGCACAAGCTCCTCCACCGCCTTGGGGCTGGACTTGGCCAGGTTGTCCAGGAGAGCCTGAACCTCCTGGCGTCCCAGAAGCTCAAAAGCATTGTTCCTGACGATCTCGGTGATGTGGGTGGCAATAACCGTGGAGGTATCCACCACCGTGTACCCGGCGAACTTTGCATCCTCTTCCCGCTCCACCGGAATCCAGATGGCCGGCAGGTTGAAGGCGGGTTCACGTGTGGGAATGCCGTCGATGGACTGGTTGACGTCACCGGGGTCCATGGCAAGCAGGTGGTTGACCATCATCTCCCCTGAAGCCATCTCCACCCCGCGAATCAGCATCCTGTACCCCGAAGGCTTGAGCTTCAAGTTATCGCGGATATGAATGGGGGGCACCACAATCCCCATCTCTGTGGCAAACTGCCTCCGAATGGCTTTTATGCGGCCCAGAAGGCTGCCGTCCTGGCTTCGGTCCACCAGGGAGATCAGGCCGTAGCCAACCTCCAGCTCCATGCTGTCCATGGCAAGAAGACTCTCCACATCGTCGGCCCCCGACTCTGCCGGAGCCTCCTCCACCTCATCTTGGAGCATCTCTTCATCGGAATCGCCACCTCGCGGGCCAAAAGCAAAGATGCCCCCCCCAAGGGCGAGACCGAGCACCATAAAAGGAAAACCGGGAAGACCGGGCACCAGCCCGAGAAGAAAGACGATCACCGCCCCCACGTAAATGGGAAAGGCGCTGGAAAAGATATGCTTGGCGAACTCTTCGCCCATGCGGCCTTCGGAACCGGATCGCGAGACAAGGATACCCGCGGAGGTAGAGATGACCAGAGACGGGATCTGACTGACCAGACCGTCGCCCACAGTGAGGAGGGTGTAGTTCCCTGCCGCCGTGGCTACGTCCATGCCCAGCTGCATCACACCGATGATGATGCCGCCCAGGATGTTGATGCCGGTGATGATGATGCCGGCCACGGCATCGCCTTTAACAAACTTGCTGGCACCGTCCATGGCCCCGTGGAACTCTGCCTCTCGAGAGATGAGTTCCCGCCGCCTGCGGGCTTCGTCTTCATCGATATTGCCTGCGTTGAGGTCGGCATCAATGGCCATCTGCTTACCCGGCATGGCGTCCAGGGTAAACCGGGCCGCGACCTCGGCGATGCGGCCTGAACCGGCGGTGATGACCTTGAAGTTAACAAGAACCAGAATGATGAAGATAACCATCCCCACCACATAGTTGCCGCCCACCACAAAATTACCAAAGGCCTGAATAACGGATCCCGCGGCTCCGGCCCCTTCATTGCCGTGAAGCAGAATCAATCGGGTGGAGGCGACGTTCAGCGCAAGGCGAAAAAGAGTCAACACCAGAAGCAAGGGGGGGAACACGGCAAAATCCGTGGGTTTCACCGTGTAGATGGTGGTGATCAGGACAATAATGCCCAGGGTGATATTGAGAGCCAACAAAAGGTCCAGGACCACGGCGGGCAGGGGAAGAATCATGGCGGTTAAAATCCCCATGACGCCTGCCACCACGGCGATCTCCGCCGACTCTTTTTTCAGCGCCCCGAAAAGGGGGGCCGTGCTGCTTGTACTTCCTGCCATGCGACCGTCTGTCCTACGCCTATCCGATTCCTGCCTGTTGCGTCCGGTATCCGTCAGTGTGCGTCATCATTTTGTCACCCTGACTCTCCGACCGGCCCCGATATCTTCCCCCTGTTGTCGGACCAAAGGGGGCGGGACCGTTGTTGCACGCCCTTGAAAATCTTGTTTTAACGGCCCTTGAGCCGGTACACATACGCCAGAAGCTCCGCCACCGCCTGAAAGAGGTCATCGGGGATCTCCCTGCCTACCTCCACGGTTTTATACAAGTTCCGGGCCAACGGACGGTTTTCCACCAACGGAACCCCATTCTCCCTGGCAATCTCCCGAATTCGTTCGGCAATTTTTCCAGCACCCTTGGCCACCACCTTGGGCGCGGGCATCTCTCCCGGCTTATAGGAAATGGCCACCGCCAGATGAGTGGGGTTGGTCACCACCACATCGGCGTTGGGGACGTCATGCATCATGCGCTTTCTGGAGGCCTCCATCTGCAGGTTACGAATCCGGGACTTCACCTGGGGGTCCCCTTCCATCTCCTTATGCTCCTCCTTCACCTCCTGGCGGGTCATCTTGAGTTTCTCCTCAAACCGCCACTTTTGAAAGACAAAGTCGGCAAGGGCCACAGCCACCATGGGGAGGGTCGAGACCAGGAAAATCTTAATGGCCACACGCCCCATGTAGAGAAAAATCCGCAGGGCCGATTCATCATAAAGGGTTGGGATGAGCCCAAGCTCCCCTTTGACAACCAGCCAGGCCACGTAGATGATGATGGTCAGTTTTAACAGGCTCTTGACCAGCTCCCCCACGGCCTGGAGGGAAAACTTATTCTGAAACCCCTTGATGGGATCGATGCGATCAATTTTGGGCATCAGCGCCTTGGGGGCAATGACAAACCCCACCATGACCACATTGGCGAAGATTCCGAGGACCACCACAACCACCAGTACCGGCGCCATGACCGCCAAAAAAAACCATCCGGACTCAAAGCACAAATCCACCACCGCTTTTACCGTGAGTTCCGGCACCGCGTCAAACCAGAATGTGTCCAGGAAAAGACGTTCAAACTTACCGGAGAGTAACCCTGCGGTCATCCACAGGACCGTGATGGAGCCCAAAAGCACAAACACCGAAGGCATCTCAGCACTTCGGGCCACGTCCCCGTCTTCCCGTGCCTTCTCCCGTTTCTTCGGGGTGGCCGGTTCCGTTTTTTCCTGCATGGAATCTTCAGCCATCTCAACCTCCCAACATCCGCATCATATTGGTAAGAAGGGCCGAATACTCCCCTGCAAAGCGCCCCACCATGATGTGAATGGCCTGGAGGGTCAAACCAAAAAGAGCCAGCCCCACGGCGATCTTCACGGGAAACGCCAACACCAGAACGTTCATCTGGGGGACAAAGCGGGCGCACATGCCAAAGGCGCACGTTGTGAAAAACAGGGCGACCATGGTAGGGGCCGCCACCCGAATCCCCACGGTGAACATGGCGGAAACCAGGGTCTCCATGGTGTCCCAGAGGCCTTGCGTCAGAAACAGCCCCCCCGGCTTCACCAGATAAAAGCTGTCGGCAAGGGCCGTAATGATCACGTGGTGCCCGCCGAAGGCCAGGAAGATCAGCATGGCCGTCAGGTACCCCACCTGGCTCATGATGGCCATGGGGGCCCCGGACTGGGGGTCGATGGTGTTGATCATGGAAAAGCCCATCTGAAAGCTGATGATGCCGCCCGCAAGCTGCACCGCAGCAAAAAAGAGCCGGGCCGACAGAGCCAGGCTTACCCCTAACACCAGCTCCGCCCCCACATAGATAAACATGGAGACCGTGTCTTCAGGAAAACCGAGGCTGGTTTTGGCCGCCACGGGCCAAAGCGTGAAGGCGAGAACAAGGGAGAGGGCGGTCTTCACCCGAACCGGCACCACCGGGCTGCCGAAAAAAGGAAACAGAAAGAGAAGGGAACTCACCCGGAGCAGCACGATCAGAAAAATGCGGAACTCCGCGGTGGGGATATTGAGAATCTCCATGCCGCCCTACCGGATGTACATGGGTATGTTTTCAATCACCCGGATGGTGAAGGTGGTGATCTTCTCCAGCATCCAGGGCATGAAAAAGAGAAACCCCAGAAGAACAGCCACAATCTTGGGGACAAAGCTCAAGGTCATCTCCTGGATGGAGGTCACCGCCTGAAAAATGGAGATCAGAAGCCCCACCAGAAGGCCCAGTATGAGCATGGGCGCCGACAGGAGCAGCGTCAAAATAATGCTCTCCTTGGCAAAGGTCACAACAAATTCTGGGGTCATGGTGATTTTCCTCGTCGCCTCCGGCGGCCCTGCCGGGGGCCAAACTTTTGAAAAGTTTGACAAACAGGTTTTAAAAACAATACAGGCGATGCCTGTTTTTTCGGCACCCCACAAGCTTTTGGTAACTATTTAGCTCAGTATGGGCTCCGGAGGAGCTCCCGGATCCAAAACCTTGAAAAGTCTAACAAACGGACCTTGTTTGTTTTTCGAGAGCTCTTGCAACATGGGATCCAGGGGATCATCCCCTGGCCGCCGGAGGCATACTGAACGTGCACATTGCAACACCCTTTACATGCCGAAGCTCCGTACCAGAGACCCCACAATAAGGTTCCAGCCGTCCACCAGCACGAAAAGCATCAGCTTGAAGGGGAGCGAGATCATCACCGGTGGCAGCATCATCATGCCCATGGAGAGGAGAACACTGGCCACCACCATATCGAGAATGATAAAAGGGATGTAGATCAGAAAGCCGATAATAAAGGCGGTCTGCAGCTCACTGACAACAAAGGCGGGGACCAGGGTGGTCAACGGCAGGGCCTCCCGGCTCTCCGGTCGCTTTTCCCGGGAGATTTTGACAAAAAGGGCAATGTCTTTTTCCCGGGTGTTGGCCAGCATAAACTTCTTCACCGGTTTTTCCACCTCGGTGACCATCTCGGCAAAAGATATTTTCTCTTCAAGATAAGGGTTGAGGCCCTTGGTGTAGGACTCCTGCCAAACCGGCTTCATGATAAAAAAGGTAATGAAAAGGGCCAGCCCCACCAGCACCTGGTTGGGAGGAGCCGACTGGGTGGCCAGGGCCTGACGAAGAAAGTGAAAAACCACCACGATGCGGGTGAAGGAGGTCATGAGAATCAATATGGCCGGTGCCAGGGCCAGCACTGTAAGGAGGGCCAGCACCTGCAGAGCCACGCCGACATCGGCAGGCGTTGTCGCCTGCCCCACACCGACCTGAATGGAGGGGATGGGAAGCGCCGCAAAGGATGCCTGGGGCACCAGCAGAAAAAAAAGGGCCGACACAGCGGCCCCGCAGCAGACCCGAAATAGTAAGCGCCCCATGCTGCGATCAGCGTCCATGCTCCGACTCCTTCTCCTGGCTCACGTCCTTTCCAAGCTGGCGCCTGAAAAGAGCTTCAAAAAATGACGGGGCTTTTTCCTCGGCCGCGCTCTCCTCTTCCACCTGCCCAAAGGTGTGGAGGGTCTGAATGCCAGAGGGTGTCACCCCCAGCAACAGGCGGACGCCTTCGACGTCCACGAGCATGATCCGTTCCTTGGGGCCCAGATGGTACGTTCCGCGAACCGTCACAGCGCCCTGGTTGGCCAGATTCTGCATGCCGCTGAAACGCCTTACCAGAAAGACACACCCCATAAGCACGGCAAGCACCACAAGAAGCATGCCCCCGCTTTTCAGCACCAGCATCCCCACATCTGGGAGTACTGAGATATCCTGTACGGATCCCGCGTCCACGGCATTCTCCTGTTACGACCTCAAGGTCCTCACGCGCTCCATGGGAGTGATGATGTCGGTTAAACGCACACCAAACTTTTCGTTTACCACCACCACCTCACCCCGGGCAACCAACTTGCGGTTAATGTAGATTTCAAGGGGTTCACCGGCCAGCTTGTCCAACTCCACAATGGAACCCTGACCCAGCTGGAGAAGATCATTCACCAGCATTTTGCGACGGCCCAGCTCCACAGAGAGTTCAAGGGGAATATCCAGGATAAAATCTATATCCTGCGTTTCGGCGCCGTGACCGTTCATCTCATCCAAGTTGCCGTTGTTCTCGTCCATTTAACACCACCTGCTATCGGGTATAGAGTTTTTCTTCAATACGATAGGCCTGAAACCCCCGCTGGGTTCCGGCATAGCCCTTGAGTTTATCCACGCCCCCCACCATGGCACGAAGGGTTTCTGAGGCATCCTGGCCCAATTCGATGATATCGCCCTCTTTCAGGCCGATGAGGCGTTCACCGGTAATCTCCGTTGCCCCAAGCTTGACAGACATCTCCACTTCGGAGTCGAAGATGATCTCTTTCAGGCGTTTCTGCCAGGTATAATCCACGTCTTCCGTCTCCGCCTGGAATCCCGCGGAGAGCTTCCCGCGAATGGGCTCGATCATGGCATAGGGGATACAGACAATCAGGGTGCCTGCCGACTGCTCCAGTTCCACCTCGAAACGGGAGACGATCACCAGGTCCGTGGGCATGACGATGGCGGCAAACTGCGGGTTCACCTCAGAGCGCACCATGGAGGGGTGCACCTGCTCCACCGGCATCCAGGCCGTCTCCAGGTCCTTGAGGCAGGCTTCCACCACCTTATAAATCATGGCCTGCTCGATGATGGTAAATTCCCGGCCTTCGATACGGGCCGTGGAGTTTCCTTTGCCACCGAAAAACTGGTCGATGAGGTTAAAGACCAGCTGGCTCTCCATAACAAAAAGGGCATGGCCCCTCAAGGGCTCCAGGCGAAACACATGCAGGCTGGTGGGAACGGGCAGGCTGCGCCCGAATTCAGAAAATTTCAAAATATCATGGGACTCCGCCGCGATGTCCACATTGGTGTGAAGCAAGGCCGACAGACTGGTACGAATCTCACGGGCAAACCGGTCGTTGAGCACCTCAAAGGTGGGCATACGACTACGCACCACCTGGTCCTGACTGGTAAAGTCATAGGCAGCCACCCCTTCGGGGACATCCTGGCCGACCTCGGTCTCCGTTTCGATTTTTCCAGAACTCAAACCGGATAAGAGGGAGTCCACCTCTTCTTGTGACAGAATATCGCTCATGGCCACCTACAGCATAAGAAATTCGGTAATATAAACGCCATTTACATGCCCCCCTTCCAGGAGACCGTTGACCAGGCGAAGGGTTTCATATTTGAGGCGTACCTTGCTGCCGCTGCGCTCCATCTCTTCCACGGAACGTCCGGCGAGGGCAAGGCCCAAGGCCTCGATGATCTCCTCTCTGCGAAGAGCCATCTCGTCCATCAACACCTCAGAATCAAGGTCAAAGCTGAAGCCGAGCTTTAACGTGCGCTCTCCCATGCGGCCGGAGAGAGGTACTTCCACGTCGGTGAGTGGCCACAAGGCCTGAAAGGGCTCCTTGTGCAAGGGGGGTGGTTCCATCTCTGCGGCCTCCGCCTCCTTGGCAGGCTTGACATAGAAAAACCACGCCGCACCGGCTCCTGCCACGGCAAGGACCAGCACTCCGACAAGCCCCATCAGCAACATTTTTTTATTTTTTAAAAAACCCAGCATGAATCGCTCTTAAACCTGTTGTCGCATGAAATCGATCTGGTAGCCCGTGGGGCAATGGCAGACTTGTGCTGCCCACACATCAAGCAACCACCGTGCCAAAATTCGGCAACAAGCCCTTTCCTTAAAGCCCCTATGAAAAAACGGCCAATTTCAAACCCCTTGCATCTCTGCCTGAACGCACCCTTCCCCCCCAAAGGGAAGTTCTCCCTACCTTATATATCGGCAGGGTCGTCAAAAACATGACACCCGGTGTGACGAAGGCCACGTCGCATCCCCCTATGACACACATCCACTTAAGGCACCAGAAGTTTAACGGACAAGCAACCAGCCCGCCCATGCCCCTGGCCGCCCTGCCGAGAGCCAAACACCTGAAACATTGAACAAACAGGCATCAAGGCTTGTTCCGAAGTCGTCCCCCCAAAAACAAAAAGCGCGACCGCAAGAGATACCCCTTACCGGCCGCGCTTTGACGTTCAATGCGTGTCTCCCTTTATCGCTTCATGGAGATGGTGTCTCCGAGCATGGTGTCCACGGTGGTGACGATCTTGGAGTTGGCCTGGTAGGCCCGCTGGTTGGTGATCATCTTCACGAATTCCGAGGCCATGTCCACGTTGGACTGTTCCAGGGAGTTGGGGGCCAGGCTGCCAAGACCGTTGGTGCCCGGTCGGTTGGTGATGACTGAGCCGGAGAGGCGGGTCTCGCTGAAGAGGTTGCCCCCTTCCTTAAAAAGCCCCTGCACGTTCTGGAATTTGCCCAGGGCGACACGGAAAAGCGGGGTGACCTGACCGTTGGAGAACTGTCCGGTGATGATGCCGTCAACATCCACGCTGATATTTTGAAGACTGCCCGCACCGTAACCGCTGGCTGACTGAAAAACGGTGGTGGAGGCCGAGGCGAACTGGGTGGAGGCGAGACCGGCCGGAGCCCAGTTGGTGCCGTCGTAGGCGATGCCCATGTCGAGCTCAACCCCCATCTCTGTGGTCCCATTGGAGCCACCGAGGAAGTCTGCGGCAACGGTGAAGTGCTGGTTTTTAAAATCACCGGTCATGTCAGCCCAGCTGGCAGCATTGTCCATGGAGTTGGGATCACCGGCGGTGATCACCACATCAAAGGTGCTTCCCGTGGCCACGTTGGTCCCCTCTTCAAGGCTCAACATCATCCCGTCGGGACCTTCGACATAGTTGCCGTTTCTGAAATCCGCGGGCACGGTTATGGTACCGGTTTTGCCGCTACCGGCAGCTGTCCAATTAAGGACAATGGGGTTCTTGCCCACCTCGGTGCCTACAGCGGCAGCATCGCCTCCAGCTGCCTGGGCTCCGTAGTCTGCCACGGTGAAGGTGTAGGTCTCCGTTGCGGGAGGACCACCGGCCAACACAGCGGGATCACCGGTCCAGTCGCCAGAGACCTTGGGGGTGCCGGTAGCCCAGGTGGAGTTGGCAACGGCAAGATCACCACCGGAGTTTCCTACAAAACGCTCGAAGGACTGGCTGGCCAGGAGACCATCTGAGGTAAAGTTCAGCTTACCGCGCCCCAGAAGACCTCGACCCCGGTCCTCTTCGGAGTTAAAAATATTCCGCATGTCCTCTTCCGGATTGCAGGTCACGAGGTACTCATAGGAGCCGGTGTCCTCAGCCTTGTCAAAGTAGACGGTGAGGTCGTGGGTACTGCCCAGGCTGTCGAACACCTTAACGGTGGTCTGATACTCAAAAGCGATGTCGCTGATGTTGATACCGGCACCGGGACGACCATCCCAGGCCGTGGCCAGGGGAATCCCGGGCCCTACGGTGTTGTCTTTGCCCCGTGCGTCCAGGTTGGTGATGACGGAGATCTTGTTGGTCTTTTCTGGAGCCGACGTAAAGGATTCCAGCTTAATGTCCTTTACTGATCCCACGTCTTCCACATCACCGGTGGCATCGTTTCTTCTGACATCCCATCCCTGGGTGATGTACCCTGCAGGGGTCGTAAAGTTGCCGTCTTTGTCAAACCGGAACTCTCCTGCCCGGGTATAAAACTGCTCGGCTTCGTTTTTCGGGTGGCGCACGATAAAGAAACCATCTCCACCGATGGCAAGGTCCGTGGGCGACTCGGTGGACTCAAAAGATCCCTGGACAAACTGCCCGGCGATCTCGCCCACAGAGGTGCCGCGCCCCACCTGGGCACTCCCGGAGTTGGTGGCCACGGTCTGGCTGAGGACATCCTGAAAGGTGACACGGCTTGATTTAAAGCCGATGGTGTTGACGTTGGCAATGTTGTCGCCGATGACGGTCATGGCGTTGCCCGTGGCTGAAAGGCCGCTGACACCTGAAAAGAGTGAGCTGGTAAGTGACATGCGTTGGTTTCTCCTCTATCGGTTAGTACCATCAGCAGACGGAGCTGCCTGGGGCTGTGGTTCGGCAGCCATCACTGCCTGGGGCTGTGCCCCTTGGGTTCCGAACAACTGAGCGGCCAGCTCCGGGGGGAGCCCTCCGGCCATCGCACCGGCTGGACCGGCATTGGCGGAGGCCATGACCTTTTGAGGTGCATCTTCGGGGGTGACCACCGTGGCCACACTCCCCGGGGACACCTTGCGTCCATCCACAAGCAGGTAGCTGCGGCCGCCTTCACGCGTTACCCCTTCCACCAGGCCTCGTTCCGTGGTGGAGGCAGATGCATAATCTCCACTCACGTTACGAGCGATAATTTTATAAGTGTATTTCCCATCGGCCAGACGGTTCCCCTCTTCGTCGGTGCCATCCCAGGAGATCCTCTGACGCCCTTGGGAAATGAGGTCGGTACCGGAACTCACCTCTTTCACCAGCACCCCTTCCGGATTGTAGACCATGATGGAGACCATGGCCGGCTCTTTCAGGGTGTAGTGCCCGCCTGACACCAGTTCGCCGGCATTTAAGGAGACGGGGTTTCCGTTGGAGACAACCTCTTTTCCGATGTAGTCAAAGATGTTGCTATCCTCTTTGCTGGCCTGATTGACAGCCAGGAGAGACTTGAGGTTGTCGTTCATGTTGACCTGCTGCTCCAACCCGGAAAACTGAGCCAGTTGAGCGGTAAAATCTGTACCGTCCAGAGGGTTCATGGGGTCCTGGTTTTTCAACTGGGCCACCATCATGGTCAGGAAAGCGTTCTTCCCTAAGGCCTCGTCCTCTTCCTTGGTCCGACCGGTCTTGTCATAAGACTGGTTGTCGAGGAAAATGGATCGGTTGTTGTATGCTGTATCAACGCCCGAAGTTGTCATGCTCTCTCCTTGCTCGTCTTCACTTAATTACACCATCACACTGATAACGCCGTCGTGCCGTTTTTCTTCCGATGGGGCCGCCTCGCGATCTGCATCACCCTGCTGCCCGGCATTGCCATGACGCGGGCTCGAACGCCCCCGACCGTCCCGTCCTTCAGACCCATCGTCCTGGGCCATCAGGTTCATGGTGCCACCGGCATCCACTTCGATGCGGTCCACCTTGATCCCGTGGTCGGCCAGCAGTACTCGAAGCTCATGCTTTCCTGCGGCAAGGACCTCTCCGGCCTTCTCTTTTTCAGATACAATCCGAACCGAAATATGCTCGCCCTCTTTCTCGATGCGCATCTGAAGTCGTCCCAGCGAGGGAGGGCGTACCTGAAAGGTCACTTCGTTGTCGTTCTTTTTTAATGAAGAGGCGATCTGACGACCCACCTGCAGGGCCAGCTGATGCGTCAACCCCCTTTTCGGGGTTTCAATGGCAGCCGAAGGCTCCAGTTCGTTCAGGGTGGCCATGGCCTCCGCCGTCATGGGCTGTACCGGGAGTCCGGATCGATCCATGGCAACGGGCTTTACCGCACGAAAAGTTGCTGCGGAAGGCTCTTCCACTTTGGAGGGGGTGCCGAAACGTTCTTTTCCGCCCACATGGGGCTGTGCTTTTCTGGCTGCTTGACCGGCTGTCAACCCCGCCAGGGGAGTCTCCGCAAGGGAAGCGCCCTTTGCCCCTTCCGTCTTCATTCCAGGACCCAAGGCCCCTTTTTTTCTTCCAGCCCCGGATGCCGCTCCGGCCAAGGCTTCGGCGACCTTATTTTCAGGGGTGGCCGACAAGGCGTCGGAAAGGGAGTTCCCGGAAGGGCCTGCTGGGGCTGAAGGACCATGGTCCATGCGAGACACTTTTTTCACCTGGCCTGCACCGCGCATCATGGCGGCAAACTGATCCACCCCCACCTCCCCGGCGGGCTGGGGCTGGTTTCCACCCGCAGGCATTCCGCCAGCTTGAAACGGCATGCGATCCATGCCCCCTTTAAGAGGTGGCATGTTCGCCCCGCCCCCTTTGGTTGGACCGGCACTTTTTTCCGCCCCGGCCAAGCCTTGAGCAAGAACGGCACTCAGCGGTGCATCTCCCTTCACGCTTTCAGGGGCCAGAGGAACAAGAGGCATATCGGCCATCAACGAAGGAATGCCATTTTCCATTGCCTCTTGATCACCTTCCTCCTTTTTCAAGGTGGTTGGATTTTTCTGCATGGCTTTAAGCTCGGCAAGCGCCTGGCCCTTCTTTGCCAGAGCGCCCCCTCTCTTTTGGGACATCTCGGCGCCGGCGCCTTCACCTGCGGGGGCCATTGCCATGCCCATTCCCTTAGGCTGGGCGCCTTTTCCAAAAAAGGCGGAAAGAAGGGCGGCAAACCCACCGGCCTGCTTCGCCTTTGCGCCGGCACGCCTGCCTGAGGCCTGGGGGCCTGAGGCTGCTTCTGTTGTGGCTTGAACTGCTGTCTGCATGAACCCCCATCACTTTCCCGGTTGGTTGACCGGTGCTTGCCGAAAGAAAATTGATCCTGCCATCCTGGCTTTCGACTCGAATGCCCCGCTGCCGGAGCGCCATGTGCACAAAGGAACAGCAAAGGCCGTGCCAAACAGCAACACCATCCACATCCTTCATATATTCGACTATTTATGAACAACCGCCTTTATTTCCCACCACAGCAGAAATTTCCCCCTTCCACGTTTGGGGGAAATTTCTGCCCGCCCATGCCATGATCATGTTTCGCACATCAGCCCGACACAGAATGCACACAGTTGCCGCCATATAAAAAAGCAGGCACCTGGCATTTTTAGGTTTCATAAATTATTTCCTACGGTTATAATCACAAGCTTTGTCGGGTATGGATATTGCTACTTCCTTGTCACCGGCATTGGCCGAACTCAGGCTCCTGAAACATGATGGCAATGTAAAAAAGGAACGCAGGAATGGGCCCCACAGGCACCGCCCCCTTTTTAAAGGCATCATTGAGACAGTACGCCACAACACTGACACCTGTTACCAAAGAGGAACCATGAGAACCACCGTTTTTGACACCCCGATTTTACGCACAATCATGCGCTGCACAGCTATTTTGACCATGAAAGCTTTCGGATGGAAAGCCGTTGGTACCCTGCCTGCAGTGGACAAATATGTCGGCATTGCCGCTCCCCACACCACCAACTGGGACTTCATCTGGACCATCTGCATCGCCCTGAAGCTTCGGGTCAAGGTCTTCTGGATGGGAAAACACACCCTCTTTAAAGGTCCTGCAGGCCCCATCATGCGCTGGCTCGGCGGCATTGCCATTGACCGTAGCAAGGCGGGCAACACCGTGGAGCAGTCCATTGCCGCTTTCAATGACAACGAAAAGCTGATTCTCATCATTCCCCCCGAGGGCACCCGATCCAAGACCCGGTACTGGAAAACCGGCTTTTACCATATCGCCCACGGGGCAGGTGTCCCCATTGCCATGGGCTTCCTCGATTTCAAGTTGAAAATGGGCGGCTTCGGGCCGGCCTTCATCCCCACCGGGGACATCGATGCAGACATGGAGCTCATCAAAGGATTCTACAGCAACGTCGCCGGAAAATTTCCGGACCAGTACGGCGAAGCGCAGTTCTTCTCCGGCAAGGATGCCATCGATGCCGACACCAAGGCCTACATGGATGAATCCAGCGTCTTCTTTGCCCCCACCGGGGACATGGAGAATGACCTTCGTTTTCTGGCCGCGTACTACCGGGAGATCACCCAGACCGATCCCCCC
>Ga0209692_10002676_pt1 | contig 18665 bp, 20 predicted proteins | sample tdDd472_FD_187129 | JGI IMG/M metagenome (GOLD analysis project Ga0209692, IMG submission 187129) | Marine sediment microbial communities from the Atlantic coast under amendment with organic carbon and nitrate - tdDd47.2 (SPAdes)... | ecosystem: Environmental > Aquatic > Marine > Coastal >...
ATCCAAGGTCGCACGCGCGAGCCGCGCGTGCCGGTCGAGAATCTTATCCCTTTCGCGCCTTTCGCGCCGGACCATGTCCGTCACGTCGGTCTGCAGGATCGCCGTTGCACCGTTCGCCGTATGGCGTTCGGACACCTGGATCCAGCGGTCGCCCTTCAGCGCGACGGTAAAGGTGGCATGCGGCTTTCCATGCATGCCGACGCGGAATTTCAGCCAGTCTTCCGACGTCTTGCCCGGGGCAAGGTCCAATTCGTAGCTTTCGGAAACCAGCCGGACATATTCGTTGAAACTGAGGCCCGGCCTCATATGTTCCGAGACGTCCGGACACAGCATCCGGAAGCGCTGGTTGCACAGCACCATGGTATCGTCGGAATCGAAGAGGCCGAAGCCTTCCTGAACCGCCTCGATGGCGTCGGCCAGATTGCGGCGGGCGCGGACGGCTTCCGCATGCGCCTGTTCAAGCCGGCTGTTCGACTCGCTCAACTCGCTCAAGGCGGTTTGCAGATCGTGGGTCCGGGTCCTGACTTCGTTTTCCAGGGAAATCGCCGTCTGGAACAGCGCGAAGGCGGAACCGGAAATATCCGTCGACCGTTCGACCCGAGCCATCAACGCATCATTGATCTTCCGGAGCTTACGGATCTGCTCCACAGGAGGATCTAAAACCGAGACCATGGATGCGTGCCCTTAATTCTCGCCCTCTCCGCCGGTTTCTTGTTCTTTTTCCGGATCGAAAAAGGCCACCCCCACAAAAGTCTGATTCACGTGCATGCCGTGGAACTGTTCCCCGTAGGTGGAGAACCCGACCACCCGGTTCTGCCGGAGCAGTTCCGACACGGCATTGTATTTTTTCAGCAATTCGGATTCCAACCGCCGAAGCATGCAGTCGAAGCCGAGCACCATCGTCGGCGGTCCGTTCTGCGCTTTCAGCTTGGTGAACTCGCGGTCCAAATGCGCGACGATGTCCTGCGCCTGCCCGACGGTCATGACGAGCCCCTCGTCGATCGCGCAGAGGAAGCTCAATCCATCGTCCTCCTCGACCTTCTGGATCGCCCGAACGTGATATTTGCCGCCGACGCGCACAAGGGTCGGCCGCGTCGCGAATACGAAGGGGGAAAGTTCGTCGACGGAACATCCGACGGCGCGCGCATATTCCACCGCGGCCGGTTCGGCATTGATCTCCCGCACCAGACGCCGGCCCGGATCGGCCTCCGTCACCACCATGCGCTGCTCGGTGGGCAGAAAATGGTCGAAGCGAAGCTCCGTGAACCGGAAATTCGTATCCAGCAAGGTCAGCAGCGCGGCGTCGGAATGGAACTTCCCTTCATGAAGCACAAAGGTTTCCTGGAAGTTCAGACCGTCGCCCGCGGACCCGCCCAGGATCGGTATTGGCGCCAGGCCGGGTTCAAGCGCGGAAAGCAGGGCTTCTTCCTGGCGGCACATGCCATCCGTCAGCAGGATCGCCAAACTGCGCCAGCCGGGCGTTTCGCCGAAATCCGAAATGAACTCGCGGCAGAACCGCACGCCGTCGTCGATCGAAAAATTCGACAGGTCCGTGATCAGCCGGGACGAGAACCGGAAATGACGGCGCGGGAACGCGACACCCGTCAGGGTGCCCGTTTCATAGCCGAGCGGCGTGATCTCGCCCGCCGTCGTACAGCCGATCACCGGCGTCGCGCCGAACCCGCCCGTCAATCCGCTTGCCAGCTTTTCCTTGTCGAAATGGGGGGACGCAAAGACAAGAACGACCGCCGCGTCGACATCCTTCAACTGCGCGGCAAGATCCTCCGCGGCTTCCGCCGCGTTCTGCTTGCGCGATACGCCGCTGACGATTTCGTTGCGGCGTTCGGCCGCGATGGTCCAAAGACGTGAAAGCACGTTCATGGCGACTGCTTTCTTTCCTCCCGTTGAGTTTGGCCCTTGTCGATTCAACCCGACTTTCTTGACAGGCCAAGCTTACCCGATCGCCATTCTATGGCCGACCGGAGCCCGATCCCAGGGGTATCCTGGCTTCATTGGCGATCAAAACAGCTTGAGTTCGCGTGTGAACGCCCAGTTTCCGCAGGATCGCGGTGACATGGGCCTTCACCGTGGTCTCGGCGATCGACAGTTCGTAGGCGATCTGCTTGTTCAGTTTCCCTTCGCACAACAGTTCCAGAATGCGGAGCTGCTGGGCGGTCAGGCTGGACAGGCGCTTGGCCGCTTCGTCCACGAAATCGCCGCCGCCGTCCTCGCGTTGCGGCGGCGTATAACCTTCCGGCGTATAGATATCGCCGGCCCATATCCGTTTGAACGCATCGATCAGCATCTGCCTGGACGCGTCCTTGCGGACGAAACCGGCCGCGCCGGCCGCCATCACCGCGGCGATCACCTTGTCCTCGCCAAAGGCGGAGACGACGATCACCGGCGTATGCGGCGCCGTCGCCTTCAGGCGCAGCAGACCGCTGACCCCCTGGACATCAGGCAGGTTCAGGTCGAGCACGATCGCATCGGGTTCGAAATCCTTGGACAGCCGCTCCAGCGCACCGGTCAGGGTGCTGGCGGTGCGGATCGTGCGAAGAGGCAAGGCGGTCTGAAGCGTCGTCGCCAACGCGTCGCGAAACAGCGGATGATCGTCCACCACGAGGATGGACTTTATCTGGTCAGCTGCACATGTCACCGACGCCTGTTCCAACGGTCGGATCCCCCTGAATAAACTTTAGTATTGTTGCCTCAAACTACGCCGAATCATCGCGTTCAATGCAAGCATAACATGAACGACCGGAACGTGCGGTATCGCCGCATCAGGCCCCCCTATAGCCGATGGTTCTATTTCCCGCCGGCCCGCGGCTACCTATACTGTCGGCAACAAAAATGGGAGGAACGCCATGCCGAGTTGCTTTCGGCAGGTGATCGGCTTTTTGGTCTGCGCCACATTGTACTTTAGTCTTATACCCGCGTCCGGACAGGCCGCCGGGCCCGAAACCATTCGCATTGCGGTTCTGAAATTCGGCACCGTGAATTGGGAATTGGATACGATCCGGCACAACAAACTCGACACCGAGAACGGCTTCGCGCTGGACGTCAGACCGGTGGCGGGATCCGCCGCGGCCAAGATTTCGTTCGAGGGCGGCGAGGCCGATGTCATCGTCTCCGACTGGATCTGGGTCGCGCGGCGGCGTGCGGCCGGCGCCGACCTGGTATTCCTGCCCTATTCGAAATCGGTCGGCGGCTTGATGGTGCCGGAAGGGTCCCCCGCGCGAAACCTGAACGACCTGAAGCACGCGAAGGTCGCCATCGCGGGCGGTCCCTTGGACAAGAGCTGGCTTATCCTGCAGGCCTTTGGTCTGAAATACGGATTCGACCTGAAGGCGAACACGGATCAGGTCTTCGGCGCACCGCCGCTGCTGCACCAGAAAGCGCTTGCGGGCGAGTTCGGCGGCATCATCAATTTCTGGCACTACATGGCCCGGTTGGAAGCAAAGGGTTTCAAGACACTGGTTTCGGTGAACGATGCCGCGCGCGACCTGGGTTTGGATCCGGATATCCCCCTGCTCGGTTACGTCATGAAAGGCGATTTCGTGCGGCGCCACGCCGATGCGGTTCGCGGTTTTGCGGCGGCAGCCCGCGCGGCGAAGGAAATCCTGGCCGAGAGTGATGCGGAATGGGATCGTCTGCGCCCCCTTATGAAGGCCGAGGGAGACGCCGAATTCGACCGGCTCAAAGCCGGATACCTAGCGGGTATTCCGGCCAAACAGGCTGTCGACCAAGCGGCCGCCGCGCGATTTTTCGCCTTGATGGTCGAGCTCGGCGGCGAACAGCTGGTCGGCACCGCCAAGACGATGCCGGAAGGCGTCTTCCTTGATGTCGGCGGGTGGTAGTCGGTTGCCAAAGGACAAATCCCAAAAGGCCGCCCAGCGACGGACCGGCGCATCGCCGGCCGCATTCCTGTTTCCGTTCCTGTTTGTCGGACTATGGCATGCGGCGGCGTCGATCGCCGGCAACGAAACGACCTTTCCCTCGCCGTTGACCGTGGGGCAGATCATCGTGGCGGAGGCCGGATCGGGCGCCTTGTTCATCCATGTCGGGGTGACCTTGGCGCGTGTCGCCGCGGCCTTCGTGATCGCCATGGCGGCCGGCTGCGCCATCGGCCTATGGATGGGAAGGAACGAGGGCGTCAATCGCTGGGGCGATCCTTGGCTGGTCTTCTTCCTGAACCTGCCGGCCCTGGTGACCATCGTTCTCTGCTATATCTGGATCGGCCTGACCGAAGCGGCGGCGATCACCGCCGTCGCCATCAACAAGATACCGATGGTGGCGGTCATGATGCGCGAAGGCGCGCGGACGCTGGACCCGGCGCTGAACGACATGGCGCGCATCTTCCGGATGGGGCCCGGTGCGCGCTTCGCCCATATCGTCGTTCCCCAGCTTGCGCCGCATTTCGCCGCGGCGGGCCGTGCCGGCATGGCGCTGATCTGGAAAATCGTCCTGGTGGTCGAACTGTTGGGCGCATCCACCGGCGTCGGCTTTCAGATCCACACCTATTTCCAGCTATTCGATGTCGGCGCCGTCCTGGCCTATGCCTTGAGTTTCATCGTGGTGATGCTGGCGGTCGAGTACCTGGTCCTTCAACCTTGGGAGCGGCATGCGAGCCGATGGCGCAATGCGGGTTGAGGTTCGGCACAAGGCTTTTGGCGGCACCCAGATCCTCGACTGGATCGACATGGCGGTCGACAAAGGCGAGATCGTCGTCCTAACCGGACCTTCCGGCATCGGCAAGACGACCCTGCTGCGCATCATCGCCGGGTTGGACGAGAATTTCGATGGGTCGGTCATGCATCCCGGGCGCATCGCCATGGTGTTCCAATCCCCGACGCTGCTGCCCTGGCGCAGCGCCGCCGACAATCTGACGCTGACCACCGGCGCCGACGGCGCAACCGTCGCCCGTCTGCTCGAGGAAGTCGGGCTGGAAGGCAAGGCGGAGCTGTTCCCCGGGCAGCTTTCCCTGGGCCAGCAGAGGCGCTTGGCGCTCGCCCGCGCCCTGGCTGCGGAGCCGACAACCTTGCTGATGGACGAACCCTTCATTTCACTGGATGAGGAAACGGCCACACGAATGCGCCGGCTGACCTTGCAGGTGCTGAAGGACAGGCGCATCGCCACCCTGATCGTCACCCATGATCTGGTCGAGGCGGCAACCTTCGCCGACCGTGTCGTGATGCTCGCCGGCCGGCCCGCAAGCATCGCAACGGTGGTGCCGATCCCGACGGCGCGCGACCAAAGGGATGCGGTTCGGGAAGCGGAGGCTTTGCGGGCGATGCTGCCCAACGACACGGTGCCTCCTCACGGGAACCTTACTTGACCCGATACAAGGGCCCGCTAGCCTGCCCTTGAGGAAACGACCCGAAACGGGCGCTGAAACCATGAAAACTCTAGCAAACATCGCACTGGCCGCAATGCTGCTGGCCGTTCCCGCGGCGGCGCAGAGCGTCATGCAAGGCGTCGACATGGATTCTCCTGCGATGACCGAGGCGACGATGACCCGCGCGCAGGTGGAGGCCGCCTTGGCCGACGCCAAGGCCAAGGGGCAACCCGCGGACCTGACAGGCGCGCGCCTGAACGGCCTGGATCTGTCAGGATTGGACTTCGCGGGCGCGATCCTGCGCGCGGCGCGCTTGAATGGGGCCTCCCTGGCCGGTGCCAATCTGGACGGGGTGAACCTGGATCAGGCCTGGCTTCACCGCGCCAACCTGAAAGGCGCCTCGCTCAAAGGCGCAAACCTCTTCCAAACCCAGTTGATCCGGGCGGATTTGAGCCATACCGACTTCACCGGCGCGCGGGCGCCGGCCAATTTCACGCGCGCGGACCTGACCGGGGCCACGTTCACGGGCGCCGACCTCTCCGCCGATATGAAGAACCAATCCATGGGCTTGATGCGGGGCGATTTGACCAAGGCCACGCTGACCGGTGTGGATTTCGAGGGCGCCAATCTGGCCCGCGTGGTGTTCGACTTCGCTGTCCTGACCGATAGCCGCTTGGTGAAAGCCAACCTGATGGGGGCCAGCCTGTCCGGCGCAAAGCTCAACCGAACCGACGTTACCGGCGCAAACTTCAACGATGCCGATGTCGCAGGGGCCCGGATGCAGGGATTGATCGGCGAGGAGGCCAGCACCCTCGCCAACGCCAGGAACCTGGACAGGGTCATCCGCTAGACCGTGATCAACCGCCGCGCCGCTTCGCGATCAACCCTTTCGACGGATCATAGGCGAAGATCGCCGCCCCCAGGAAGGCGATCGTCACGCCGACCACGACGGCCAATGCAAGCAGGTTCAATTGCCCATAAAGCGCGAACCGGATCAGTTCAACCGCATAGGTGAAGGGGTTGAGGGCGCAGATGTCGTGCAGCAGGACGCTCGATTCCGACATGCGCCAAAGCGGGTAGAGCGCGGATGAGGCGAAGAACATCGGAAAGATCACGAAGTTCATGATCCCGGCGAAATTCTCCAACTGCCTGATGGTGGAAGACAGGAACAGGCCGATTGCCCCCAGCATCATACCCGACAGGATCAGTGCCGGCAGCACCATGATGTAGCCCATGGGGGGCGGCTCCACCTCCCAGAACCACGCGACGGCCAGGAAGGCATAGACCTGGACGATCGACACGGCGACGCCGGCCATTAATTTCGACGACAGCAGGAACCAGCGCGGAAACGGGCTGACCAGCAGGGTCCGCATCGCGCCGGTTTCCCGATCGTAGACCATGCTGAGCGAAGACTGCATCCCATTGAAGAGTTGGATCATCGCGCAGAGGCCCGGCGTCACATAGACCTCGTAGAGCACATATGTTTCATAGGGTTCGGTAATCGACAGCCCCAGGACCGACCGAAAACCGGCGGCGAAGATGAACAGCCAGACAAGCGGGCGGACGAGCGCCGACACGAAGCGTTCCCGCTGCTTGGCGAAGCGCAGCATTTCGCGCCAGACGACACCGCGGAAAGCGGAAAGGCGACCGCCCCAGCCAAGCCGTCGATGGGCGCGCAAAGCGGAATTCGAGCCGATATCGCTCATGCCGCGGCCTCCCGCCCCGTCAGCGCGAGGAACGCGTCCGACAGGGTTTCCCCGCCCGCGATCTGGGACGCGAGACCATCGGCCAGAACCTGCCCCTTATGCAGGACGGTCACATGATCTTCCGGGCGGACTTCGTCGAACAGATGCGTCGCCCACAACACGCCGACCCCTTCCTTGGCGACGAGATCCCTGACCAATTCGACCACCTCGAGACGGGATTTGACATCCAGCCCCACGGTGGGTTCGTCCAGCAACAGCAACCTTGGTCCATGCATCAGGGCCCGGGCGATTTCGGCGCGCCGCGCCTGCCCGCCGGACAGGGCCGCGATGCGGCTGTTCATCTTGTCGCCGAGCCGGACGAGGTCGACGACCGCTTCGGCCCGGGCGCGCGCCTCCGAACGGCTCATCCCATGCAGGGCGGCGTGATAGGACAGGTTCTGCCAAATGCTGAGGTCGCGGTCGAGCGAGCGGCTTTGAAAGACGACGCCAAGTTCCGCCAATGCCGGGCCGGGCTTGCGGCGCACGTCGTGCCCCCAGACCTTGATCGATCCCGTCACATTGTCATAGAGCCGCGTGATCAGGGAAAACAAGGTCGTCTTACCGGCGCCGTTGATCCCGAGCAAAGCGGCGAACACGCCTTCGGGAACGCGCAAAGACACGTCGTTCAAGGCCTTGGTCGGACCGAAGGAATGGCTGACCCCCTCGATTTCCAGCGCCAGGGGTTTCGGGCCGGTCATAACATCCGCCATCACAGGGCAAACGCGCTATTCCGCGCGTTTCTCCACAATGTTGTAATCGGCATCGAGTTTGATGTCGTATTGGCCGTCGACGCAGAGAACGTCGTCCAGGTCGAAGCCGTCGCCTTCTTTCTCGATGTCATCTTCATCCATCTCGCACTGCATCTCTGCCAGCAGTGCATTGATACGGTCGATCTCATCCGCAGTCGGTGCATCTGACGCCGAAACGGACCCGGCCGCAATCAACAATAGGCCCACGGCAAGGCCGATAACCCGCAACCAATTCATGGCATTCCCCTCCGGACGATCGTGTTTTCGGAACGCAAGCGAAAGGGCCCCGTCCCGCTTGCTGTTATTGGATACTGATCTCGACGCGCTGGGACTCGCCGGAACTTCCCGGAATCTTCAACTCGTACCGCCCCGGCTTGATCGCGATGAAGGACATGTGGATCGTGCCTTCATCGTCGAACTCGAAACTGTCGAGGCCGAGAGGGCGGATCTCCAAATCGTTGACCACGACTTCATTGATCCAGATCGCACGGAAAAATTCCGGCCCGGCCAGGGCGAGTTCCGCCGATCCGTCGCTGACGATGTCGATCTTGTAATAGGCGCCCGACTGCAACTGCAGCGGCTTTTCCGCCAACGGCTTGCCCGAGGCCATGGTGATCGGCGGCAGCGTCTCGCGATTGCATTTGGCGAGCAGCCCGGCGAAGCCGAGCTTGTCGCATAGCGGCGCGGATTGCGCAGGCGCCGCAAACCCCACCAGCAGCAGTCCGATCATGGAAAGATAACGCATCGCTCTTGCCTCCCTCTCCCCGCGTCTCCGGGGTTTCAGAACCTCAGTTAGGTGAAATTGCGACCCCCCAGGGCTGCTCACCCACCTGGATCGATTTGATGACTTTTACCGCTTCGACGTCGATGACCGAGACGTCGTTGGAATTTCCGTTGGTGGTGACCAGGAACTTCTCATCGGGCGTGAAGGCCATTTGCCAGACGCGCTGGCCGACCAGAAGATACTCCACCACTTCATCCGTATCCCCGTCCACGACCGCGACACGGTTCGCGGGCCCCAGGGCTACAAAGACTTTCTTGCCGTCCTGGGTCACGCGGACCCCGACGGGCTGCAGCGCCTCCGGCGCCATGCCGGGAACGTCGAAAGTGATCTTCTTGATGATGGTTCCGGCGGCGGGATCGATCACGGAGACGGTGCCGCCGATTTCCGCGCTCACGTAAAGTTTTGCGCCGTCGGCCGTAAACTGCGCGAAACGCGGCCGCTGGTCGACCAGGACGTTCTGCACGATTTCATAGGTTTCCGTATCGATGAAATGCGCCATATTCGTCGTTTCCGACGTGTTCACCACAATTTTCCCGTCCGGGGAAACGGCCATGCCCTCAGGCTCCACCCCGACCGGCACTTCGGCGACCATCGTGTGTTTTTCCACATCCACCACGGTCACGATATTGTCGTCTTCATTGGCGATATAGAGCGGGTTGCCGGAGGGATGCAGAATGAAAAGTTCCGGGTCCGGCCCGGACGGCAATGTATGGGTCTGCTTCAACGTCGCCGTATCGAAGACCCTTACCGTGTCGTCGTCGGAGGCGCAGACATAGAGTTCCTTCCCGTCATGGCTGACCAGGATGCCGCGCGGCCGCTGCCCGCCCGGGATCGTCGCCGTCACTTCCCAGGTTTCGCTGTCCAGGACCGTGATCGTATTGCCCTTCTCGTTCGTGACATAGACCGTATAGGCATTGGCCGGATGGACGGCCGCCATGGCGGCTGCGGCCACCAGGGCTGCACAGGTTGAACGGATCATCGGTTTCTTTTCCTTCCCAAGGGCGCCTTGCCCATCCTATCGCTTGCAGGACGATTCCGGTTCATCGAATCCAAGCGTATCCAACCGCGACACCTTGTGGAGGTATTCCTGCTGCGGCGAGACCGAAACCAGCACCTTGTCGCCGGTCAGAAGGATCGGCTGGCGCAATTGCCCGTTCCAGGGGCGGAAGGTGACCTTCACGCCCTTGAACGCCGCCAGTTCGAAATCGGGACTGAGCAGGAAAGCCTTCATCACCGCCGGGTCGTATGAATTGGTGCGCGAGACGACTTCCCCCAGCACGCGCAGCGCCAGCCAGACCTGATAGTCCAGCGGCCGGGTATAGCGATTTGCGGTTCTTTCGAAGCGGCGCTGAAACTGGGTGGCCCCCCAGGCCTCAAGGGCCGGGTGGAACGTCGCGGGCCGCAGCCCGGCGGATCCGGCGACCGGACGCGGGTCCCAGGTTTGATACGGCAGATAGGCCGCGAATACATCGGCTTCGTCGGCAGCGACGATGACGTCGTGATCGTCCATCCGCTGGGTAAAGACCGGGATCTGTTTCTGAACCTGCACATGTCCGGAATCCGTCCGGCGGGCGCCGCCGGTATCTTCGAAAATCCGTTCTTCGACGATTTTGGCGCCGAACTTACGCGCCGCCCGGCGATAGGATTCAGCGAGCAGCAGGTCTTCCGGATGCGACCCGTGGATCAGAACCCATTCCCGCCACTTCTTCCAAACCAGGAACTGCGCCAAGGCATCCGTCATCATCGCGCGGCTCGGCACGACATGGAGCAGATTGGGCCGGCAGTCGTCGTTCCGCAGACGGTCGTCCGCGGCCAGCGCATTCATGACAAGCGCCCGGTCGCCGACCGCGTCCGACACGGCCAGCACCGAATCCGCGTCACCGGCCATGACGATGTAATGGATACCCTCGCCGACAAGCCGTTGCGCCTCGGCCACCGCCTGATCCGGCGCGACGGCGATTTCGACGGTTTCATATGTCTTGCCCGTGAAGCGTCCGGTCGTCTGGTTGTCCGCCGTGGCGAGTTGCCCGCCCACGAAGCCGAGGTCATCCGGCGGCAAATCCAGGCGGGAGATCGGCAGCGGCTTTTGCGAATCCACCCGAATGACGGCAGCCTTGATCAATACATTTTCGGCGGACAAGGCAGGCCGCACCGACGCTGGCAAAACTGCAACAGCCGTCAGTGCGAAGGTGCAAATTATGGCCTTTGCAATCCCACGCATTCTTTCGCTCCCTTGGTTTTGATTTCATCTAAGAGCCATGCGCAGGTCAAGCAGCCCTAGGGGGCTTTTTCCGCATAAGGATTTAATAAGATCAATGTCTTCGGCACGGCCCGCAATACGACCTTAATCGAACTTGCACCGGTTAAAATCCAGTCGCACGATACCCTGATGAAACAGACGTTCTGGGCATTTCTGATTGGATATCTGGCGCTCGCCCAAGTTGCTTCGGCCGAGGCTTTGAAGCAGGGCGCATCGGCCGTGTTCTTCGGCATAACCTTCATCGATACGTCCACGGAAGGTGCCTATCAGGGCCCGCGCGACGATGAAGCCGCCAGGGTGAAGATGCTGAGCGACTACGTGGTTCAGCAGTTCACCGAACAGGGTTTCACGCTGCTCGACAGCGCCCCGGTTCAGAAGGACATCGATCGCATCGCAAATCCCGCGGACTGCAATGCCTGCGACGTGCTGATGGCCCGGAAACTCGGCGCCGACTATTCCATCGTCGGCGAAGTGCAGAAGGTTTCGAACCTGATCCTTTCGATGAACCTTGTCGTCCGCGAAGCGGAATCCGGCGCAATGGCCAAGGGTCTGTCCGTCGACATCCGCGGCAACAACGACGAATCATGGTTGCGCGGCATGAAGTACATCCTACGCAACAACACCTTCAAGGAATGACGCGGCATCGCCTAGCGTCCCGCCATCACGACTCAAACATCAAAAGAAACGGAAATTTTGGGAGGATCGTATGAGGTTTTCAATCTTCACCATCGCCGCCCTGTCGCTGGCGCTTCTGATCCAGCCGGCATCGGCGCACGGACCGACACGCCAGAAGGTCGCCATCAAGACCACGGTCGCCGCATCGCCGGACGAAGTTTGGGCGGTGATCGGAAACTTCCAGGACATGAGCTGGCACCCCGCCGTTCATTCCGCCACCGGGGAAAACGGGAACGCCGTCGACGCGACGCGAGTCCTGACGCTCGGCGAGGCGGGCGGACCGACGATTTCCGAGGTCCTCTACAAGTATTCCGCCGAGAAGCGGAGCTACTCCTACCGCATCACCGATGTCAAAGTCGAGGTCCTGCCGGTGACGAATTATTCGTCCCATTTGACGGTCCGCCCGGCCGGTTCGGGTTCCGAGATCGAATGGCGCGGCGCCTTCTACCGGGGCTTCCCCAACAACGATCCGCCCCCGGAACTGAATGACGAAGCGGCGGTGGCCGCGGTGACCGGGGTCTACGAGGCCGGCTTGCAGGCATTGCGGGAGAGGTTCGGGGCCGGCAATTGACGTCCCGTCGCGGGAAGGTTTGGGCAGGACGGCGGTTTGCCGCCGCCGGTTCGGTCGCGGCTGCAGTTCTGCTCGCGACGCCCGCCATTGCCGACACGGCCTTCATCACGAACCAATCCAGCGAAGACCTCACCGTCGTCGACTTGGATACGGGCCGAGTCCTGCACACAACCCCGATCGGCGGCAAACCCGCCGGCGTCGCCGTCGGCAGACGCTGGGGTGAAGCGCCGCAGAATGTCTATGTGGTCAGCCCGGACTCCAAGACGGTTACCGTGCTGGACGCCGCAAGTCGGGAAGTGCTTTCCAGGATAACGCTTGCCGGCGGACCGCTGGGGATTGCGGTTCATCCATCCGGCAACCCGGTCTATGTCGCCGACTGGTACGGGGCGCGGCTTTGGGCGATCGAAGCCGGCACCGGCGTTATCGGGGAAATCGCAACCGGCAACTCGCCGTCCGGTATCGCCGTCACACCGGACGGGAAGAAGGTGCTCAGCGCGGACCGGGACAGCAACCAGGTCACCATCGCGGATACCGCTACACTTTCCGTCCTCACCCATGTCGCCGTCGGCATCCGGCCCTTCGGGATAACCGTCGATGCGGACGGCAAACGGGCTTATACGGCGGATGTGGGGTCCAACACGGTGACGGTGATAGACATTTCGCGCGGCACGGTCATCGGCCGGGTCCCGACGGGGGAGCGGCCCTACGCCGTCGCGCTGGCCGGCGGCAAGGGCTTCGTCACCGACCAATATGCCGACACCGTCACGGTCTTCGACCTGGACACGCTGGCCCCTCTTGCCCTGATCGATGTCGGCGAATATCCGGAAGGCATTGACGTCTCGCGGGACGGGCGCTCCGTGATCGTGGCGAATTGGTTCTCCAATACGATTACCATCATCGATGTCGAAACGCTGAGGGTGGTTCGGGAAATCGAGGTCGGCGACGGGCCCAGGGCCTTCGGCCTCTTCGTCGGCGAATAGCCCGGCAGCGCGGCTCGGAACCGGCGGGGACGAAATCAGGGCCGCGGTTCTATCTTCTCCGTATCCCACAGATTTTCGGTCCAGCCATCCGTGCCGTCCGGATACCAATAGACCGAGGTATAGCCGTATCCGAGCGCCCGTTTCGCCGCGTTCCAGGACATCCAGCACTCTGCAAGGCAGAAGAAGACGATCGGCCGGCTTGTGTCGCCGCCCGTTATCTCCCGCAGTCCGTCGCGGAAGTATCGGTCGGTTTCCACCGCAAGCGCGCCATAGCCGACATTCACCAGCCATACGGCGCCCGGAATAGACAGACGCGGCTTGTCGCGCCAGATCGTCCCCTCGGGAAGGTTCTTCGGCTTCGGCGCGCGGGGCAGCACATCGACAAACCTGGCGGCGCCGTTTTCCCACAGCGCATGAGCGCCGTCGTCGTCGAGCACGATCGCCCCTTTCAGCGTCGACGGAACCGGCCCGCGATACTGGTCCATCCGGAAGCCGTCGGGTTCCGCCGGCTGCCCCGCCCAGGCGTTGCAGGCTAGCAGCAGCGCGCAGAACAACACGGCGACACGGATGCGCATCATTGCTGACCGGTCTTCAGCCCGTGCCCCATGTCATCGACCAGCGGAACGCCATAGGCCGTCAATATGCCGTCGATCTCGCCCTGATGCTTGCGGATCATCGAGTTCAGCTTCCGCTTCCAGACGAGCTCGCCCTGCCGGACGCCCATGGTGATCCGGTAGAACATCCGCGGCGCGCCCTCCTCTTTCAGGAGCGGCGTGACGGTCAGGCCCGCCTGCTTTCCGTAGTATCCACCCATGGGGCCCCACAGGACGGCGCCATCGATCGCCCCCGACTGCAAATCGGCAATCATCTGTTCCGCCGGAGATTCGACCCGGCGGTCGACCATGAGCTTGTAGGGCTTCGCCTTGCCGATCAGCCCATTGCGGGCCATATGCGTTGCCGGCGGGCTTCCGGCGATGATCCCCAATGTCAGGCCTTTCAGCCGGTCGTCGGCCAAATGGTCGACATCCTCGATCGGACTGCCCGGTTTGGTGACCAAAACATAGGTGGACGTATAGTAGTGGTTCGTGTTCAGGACCAGATCGTGCCCCTGCGCGAAACCGATGATCACGTCGCACCGGTTCTCCCGCAGCGTCTTGCGGACGAAACCGATCGCCATGGGAAACCACTCATATTGGATCGGTAATCCCAAGTCCTTGGCAAAGACGCCGGCAATCTCGTTTTCGAAACCGGAAAGGTCCTTGTTCGAGAAGGGGCTGTTGGCCGGATCGGCGCAAACCCGGAAATGCGTCTTGGAGACGAGATCCGTCGTCTGCGCCTTGGCCGGCCCTGAGGCACCGGCCAACATCACCGCCCCCAACACCCCGCCCATCAATGCGCCAAACATCACGCCCGAGAGACCTGGGAAGGCCTTCCTACAGGCCGAGGCAGGCATTTTCTTCTTCTCTGATTTCATCGCTTTTCGGCTCTTTTTTCTTCGGCCGTCCGCGCGGCACGACTTCCATCCCGCGTGCCTTCAAATATACATAGATGTCATTCAGGTAGCACATCACGTTCGGGTTTTCGCCGAAGGCCGGCATGACCGAATTATGCGACGCATCCACCTTCTTGCGCCCGTTCACGACGACATCGACAAACGCGTAATAGTCCATGTCGATGGCGGATTTCTTCAACGCCGGCGCATAGCTGGAGCCCTCGCCTTCGGGACCATGGCAAACGTGGCATTCCGAGTGATAGCGGCGAAATCCGGAATAGGTCAGCCAGTCGATCGTGCCGTCCTCACCGACCTTGTAGGTCGGGATATCGTCCTCCGTGAAATACTTGCCACCTTCCTTGTACGCAGCCGTGACGTTGTCGGCATGCGCCGTTCCGATACCGATGAGCAACAGTGCGGCGGCGACCCCGAACCTGAATAAGCTGAAAGACATCCTGTTTGTTCCCTCGTCCTGAACTGAAATGCGCTGGTTCGCTTTTTTTGTCTTTATAACGAATCCGGCGCGGAGATTACACTCCGCGCCGGCCCGTTGCTGTTGGCAATTAGTATGACGGTTGCACAACCGCTTAGTCAGGAAGCGCGAAGACCGTCAGCTGACCACCGAGCGCGGTATAGTTGCTCAGCGCGGCATAGCCACCGACCGCACCAAGACCGTCATTCGGGTTGGTCAGACCGGCCGCAAGACCGATACCGGCCCAGCCACCGACACCCGACAGGATGGCGACATACTGCTTGCCGCCATGGGCATAGGTCATGACGTTGCCGATGATGCCCGACGGAGTCTTGAACTTGTACAGTTCTTCACCCGTCTTGGCGTCGACCGCCTTCAGGAAGCCTTCCAGCGTGCCGTAGAAGACGACATCGCCATCGGTCGAGAGAGCGCCGGACCAGACAGAGAACTGTTCCGGGATCGACCAGACGATTTCGCCCTTCTTGCCGTCCCAGGCGATGAAGTTACCCATGCCGCCATGAGAATTCGGGGCCGGGTACATCGACAGGGTCGCACCGACATAGGGCTGACCGGCCGTGTAACTCACGCGGAACGGTTCGTAGTCCATGCAAACGTGGTTCGTCGGGACATAGAAGAGTTCCGTGCGCGGGCTGTAGGCAGCCGGCTGTTGGTCCTTGGTCCCCAACGCGGCCGGGCAGACACCCGTCGTGTTGACGTCTTCGCCGTTCTGTTCGGTCGAATATTTGGACACGACCTGCGGACGACCATATTGCGGCGAATTCTTGTCCATTTCGACATGCGTCGCCCAGTTCACCACCGGATCGAACTTCTCTGCGACCAGGAGCTCACCGGAGATGCGGTCCAGCGTGTAGCCGAAACCGTTACGGTCGAAGTGGGTCAGAAGCTTGCGCATCTTGCCGTCAATTTCCTGATCCGAGAGGATCATTTCATTGATGCCGTCATAGTCCCACTCATCATGCGGGGTCATCTGATAGACCCACTTCGCCATGCCGGTGTCCGGATTACGAGCCATGATGGTCATGGACCACCGGTTGTCGCCCGGGCGCTGTGCCGGGTTCCAGGTCGACGGGTTGCCCGTGCCGTAATAGAAGAGGTCGGCTTCCGGATCGTAGGAATACCAGCCCCAGGTGGCGCCGCCACCGATCTTCCACTGGTCGCCTTCCCAGGTGTTGAGACCCGAGTCCTTGCCGACCGGCTTGCCGAGATGAGTGGTCTTCTTCGGATCCATCAGGATCTGATCGTCCGGGCCCATGGAATAGGCGCGCCACACACGCTCACCGGTGTCGATGTTGTAGGCGGTGACGTGCGACTGCACGCCGAATTCCCCGCCGGAAATGCCGACGATGACCTTGTCCTTCACCGGAAGAACGGTCGCCGTGTTGGTTTCACCCTTGGAAGGGTCACCGTTGACGGCGGACCAGCGAACCTGACCGGACTTCGCATCGAGCGCGACGACCGTCGTATCCGCCTGATGCAGGAAGACCATCCCGTTCGCGAAGGCGAGACCGCGGTTGACCGTGTCGCAGCACATGACCGGAATGACGTCCGGGTCCTGCTTCGGCTCATACTTCCACTTGATGGCGCCGTGATTGTTCAGGTCCAGCGCATAGACGATGTTCGGGAACGGCGTATGAACATACATCGTATCGCCGACGACAATCGGCGACCCTTCATGGCCGCGCAGCACGCCGGTCGAGAACGTCCAGGCCACCTGCAGGTCGCCAACATTGTCCGTGTTGATCTGCGAAAGTTTCGAGTGCCGGGTATTCGCATAGTCCCCCGTTTGAATGACCCAACCATTTGGGTTCTTCGTACCGGACATGACGCTGTCATTCGCCATGGAAATCCCGGTACTGGCGAGCAAGGCCGCAGCCGCGCCCAATAGGATTTTTCTCATTGGATTCCTCCCGTCGGTTACACCGATTGCCGGTTCGACATGGGGCCGGATGACCCGATTCCGGACCGACATTCCCGCGAGCACAACCCGTGCCCCCGAGGTCCACCTGCTTGGAACGTACACCGTCCTTCGCTTTTATTTGGTTCTTAATAAAATCCGCTGGATCCTTTTAGGGTCAAGCGGAATAGCTTCCGATGAGCCGAAAGTAGTATGCCGTTTTCCGCTTCCTTCGGTTGCGTTCGGAACCTGCCGGGATGCGCTTGGCGACATACGGACGCACCGCGCCTTGGAATCGCCAAGCCACCTCGTAAAAGCGTTCCATTTCAACCCTCGGGAGCACCAGCTTCCACCCCGGCACGACACCGGTCGAAAGCAAGGCGCTCCCGGTGAAACGTCACCGGCCTCCCGGCCTAGGACGGCAAAGCGCCGCTCGCCTTCGCCACATGGGTCGCGATCGCGTCCATCAACGGCGGCGACAGGCAATCATAGGGTTCCAGCCCCAATTCTTTCAGCCTTGCGCGGATGCCGGCCATTTGGCTCGGATCGGTTCCAGCCTCAATGATCGAGGACACGAAAGCGGCGAATTCGGGCGGCGCCCAACCGTCGTCGCTGGACAGTTCCGTGTGGATGAAATCCAACCCATAGAAGGGATGGCCTTTGTTTTCGATCCGCCCGTACATGTGCACGCCACAATCCTTGCAGGCGTGGCGCTGGATCGCCGCGGAAGGATCCACGATCTTCAACTTATGGCCGTTCGCCACCACGGAAACCTGGTCCCTGGGAACGACGGCGATCTGCGAAAAGACCGCGCCGGCCGGTTTCCAGCATTTCGTGCAACCGCAGACATGGTTGTGCGCGCACTGCCCGCCGACGGAAACCTTGACCGGATCGGTCGCGCATTTGCATGTCAGCGTGCCGCCGGAGAAACCGGGTGCGGCAGACTTCAAGCCGCCGTCCACACTCGGGTGAATTTTTACGCCACTCATAATAACCTCCCATTTTGTATGGTTTTTTCGATTCACTACACAAATCGGGCATGAGGCCGCATGATTTTCTATGATGCGATCCCGCCCTTTTCCGGACGGTAAAAGTGGGCTAGGCCGTCAATCGATCGGCGTGCCAGTCCACATGGTCCCGCCCAAAACTGGCGACGAAGAAATAGCTGTGATCGTATCCCGGCTGCATGCGGAAGACCGACGCCGTCCGCGATTCAGTCAGGGCGCCGGCCAGCGCCTCCGGCTTAAGCAATTCGAGAAACTGATCGGACGCGCCCTGGTCGACCAGGATCCCGCCCTCCCATCCGCGCGACCGCACCAGCAACGACGAATCGTGATCCGTCCATTTGCTCTCGTCCGCGCCCAGATAGGCCGTCAACTGCTTGCGCCCCCAATCGGACGCGGTTGGATTGGCGATCGGCGCGAAGGCGGAAAGCGACGCGAAAAGCCCGGGGTTTCCCAAAGCCAGGGTAATCGCGCCGTGCCCGCCCATCGAGTGACCGGTGACGCCGTGGCGCCCGTCGATAATCGGGAACTCCGCCTGCACCAATGCCCGCAATTCCGTCTTGATGTAATCGTACATCTTGAAGTGCGGGGCCCAGGGATCCTGCGTCGCGTTGACGTAGAAGCCCGCCCCTTTGCCGAGGTCGTAGGCCTCGTCATCGGCGACATCCTCGCCGCGCGGCGAC
>Ga0209692_10002677_pt1 | contig 18662 bp, 10 predicted proteins | sample tdDd472_FD_187129 | JGI IMG/M metagenome (GOLD analysis project Ga0209692, IMG submission 187129) | Marine sediment microbial communities from the Atlantic coast under amendment with organic carbon and nitrate - tdDd47.2 (SPAdes)... | ecosystem: Environmental > Aquatic > Marine > Coastal >...
TTGGCGGTAGAAAGCGGAGTTCATTATTTTGCAGCAGGGCACCATGCAACGGAGCGCGGTGGGGTTAAGGCCTTGGGTGATCATCTGGCAAAACAATTTGATCTGGACGTCCAGTTTATTGATTTGCCGATTCCGGTCTAATAACTAAAGACCATCATATTGGTAAAAGAAGAGGAGCCATGGGCTCCTCTTGTTCTGTTAAAGGTCTAGCAGTATTCCCTGCTTATTCAAGCCTTCAATAGCGTGTTTAATGTCGCTGGTGTCTATTCGGATACCGAACGGCAGGTCCTGGCCTCCAGCGACAATAGCGATCAAACCCGCTGCTTCAATATACGGGCATACGGTTAATGCATCTTCAGCGCGGACAATAACGGCAGTATGGCCCAAAGCAAAAAGGCTTCCGGTTCCGCAAATAAATTGGGTGACAAACATGTATGTTTCAATTGCGGTGCAAAATTTTACGATTTGAAAAAGAAGAAGGTCATTTGTCCGCGGTGTGAAGCGGATCAGGCTGATGCGCCTGCGAAACCTTCCCGGAAAACGACGGCAAAGTCGGCCAAAAAAGCAAAACCGGCTCCAAAACCGCGTAAGGTTGAGCCACAGGAAGAAACCGTCATTGATGCGCAGGACAAGGGCGAAAACGAGGTGTATCTTGACGAAGCTTTTTCGGAAGATCTCGTTGATGATGAAGATGAAGAAATCTGATGTTTAAGGAGCGTTTTGAAAGCGCTATCGGCGTTGTATCCGAGCAGTTTCCAAAAGAGCTGACTGAAGCGCGGAAGGAATATGCTGCTTTGGTCGGGGAATTTTACGAGCAGGACGATACATTTGAAGAGCGCATATCTGCGTTTCTGGAATGGTTCTTTTTTGACCGGATTATGGCATCCACCGGCACTTCGCCGTTGGTTCAGTATTTAAGTTCTGCGTCGTTGGAAGAAGACGACAAAGTGTTTTTCAATGAGATGGCATTGTCAATTCACTCCGTGTTTCAGATCAAGGCGATAAAGCCTGCAAAGCAAACGATTGTACTTCAGGATCTTACCGATCTTATGCGCTACGATGTGTATGAGCGTCGTACGCCGGTTGGTATAGAAACAGGTGATATCATTGAAGCTCGTATTTTTGAGCATCGTGATCATTTTCTTTTGACCGATTCCATTCTCATGCATCACAGATTGTCCAGAAAAACCATTAAAAGCATGGCCAAACTTTTGCGGAAAGATCCGCGGGCGAATCATCAGCAATGGGTGATGGAACTGGCCCAGCGCAAATGGTTTTTAGAGAGATACCCTAAATCCAGCATCACTGAGGTCTATAAAGGAGATTTTGGTTCTGAGTGGTTTAATCGGGAGTAATTCGGTTATACCCTCAAACCAGCGGCTTCGCAGCGTATATGCCGCTATGCCTTTTCAGTCCTGTGGTGAATATGATATTCGTTGGCAGGAGTTCAAACTATGTTGCAGTCAATCATCAAGGGATTTATCGATAAAGTTCTGGCATGGCGGCGTTCCATTCTGGCGGGATGGGGTCTCATATTTGCAATTGGTCTCTTTTTCTCTCTCCAGCTTAATGTGGATAATAATGTAGAGCGTCTGGTATCCATGGATGATCCACGCCGGCAATTGTACGCAGAGTTTGTCGAATCCTTTGGATCAGATGAGTATTCCGTCATTGCTCTTGAACGAAAAGAAGGCATCTACGACAAGGCTTTTCTTGTTGGTGTTGAGAAACTTGCCGGGGATTTCCAGAAAATTAAACATACCGGTCCCATAACTTCCGTCATTTCCAAGTATCGCCAGGCGGGCAAGCTCGGTCCTCTGAATATGGTGGAAATGGGATGGCTCAAACGCCTGTGGGAAGCCGATCCGCTAAATGTTCAGGCCGGGCTGCTCAATAAAGACGGGACGGTTGTTTCTCTCATCGTGCCTATTATGCATGATGTCAAAAATCCCCGGGTGGTGGTTGTTCCCGGTATCAACGATACCATTGCAAAATATGAAAAACAGCCGGAGTTTAAGGGTGTTACTTTCCATAAGGTAGGGCAGCCCCAGTTAAACTATTTTCTTGACTACTCTGCCACTGAAGTTGGCATCCAGTTTTTTCCGATCTTTTTCAGTCTTACCATTTTCCTGTTGATTTTCCTGTATCGTAGCGTATGGGCCACTGTTGCAGCTATTATAACGCTGGCGTCCTCTGTTTTGGCGACCCTGGGTATTATGTCTTCCATGGGCATTCCCATGTCCCTTGTGACCACCTTGCTGCCTGTTGCTTTGTTCCTGATTCTGCTGGCGGGCATTATTCATCTAATGAACGGCTTCTTTGATCCGCACGGTGACCCAAATGATACTGTGGTCGAGCGCATTGAGGGGGTATTGTCCAAAAAATTTATGGCTTCCATGATGGCCGCTACCACCACCATGGTGGGTTTTGGCAGCCTTGGCATTAGCCCAATGCCTTCTATTCAGGAGCTTGGCGTTTTCATGGCCATTGGTATGTTTATTGGCTTTATCGCCAATTACAGCCTGTTTCCTGTGCTGATGGTGCTGTTCTTTAAGTGTCCTCCCAATGTGAATCCTCAAGGTAAACGGAAGGACTACACTCCCCGTACAGAGTTTATGCTGCATAGACTGTTTAACTGGACCCTGGAAAAACGCTGGTGGATTTTTATTGCCGGTGTTGGACTGAGTATTGCCGCTACATACAGCATTACGTTAATGGAATTTGAGACCAATCCCCTCAATTATCTTGATGAGACAAACGAGGCCAAGGCCGAAATTACCTGGTTTGAGAACAACATGACCGGCTCCGCTACTCTGGAAGTCATGCTGGACAGCCCCAAAGAGGGAGCTTTCTATGATCCCAAACAGGTGCAGTGGTTGATTGGTTTTTCTCAGAAAATATCAAAGGTAAAGGGCGTTCGGACAGCGGTCAGTATTCCGGAAATGCTCAAAGAGGGCAAAGGCATGGCCTGGGGATTTTTTGATTATCCCGCCAATGCCGAGGAGATTACGTTTTATCTGGATACCATGAGAAAGTCCTTCCCGGAGATGATGAAGGGGTTTATTACTCCTGACGGGAAAATGACCCGGATGACGCTTATTACCGACTCGGTGGATTACCGGAGCTTCAATGATATCCGGCAGCGGTCCCAGAAACTGCTTGCCAGCGTTGTGGCCGAAAATCCGCCGCCGTATCCGGTGAATATGCGCATCAGCGGCCAGACTGAACTGCTGGCAAACATTACATCCTATCTTTCGAAAACAATGCTTTACAGCTTCATGTTCACCCTGATTGGCGTGTCATTGCTAATATTCCTCACCTTCAGGGCTTTTCGTGTGACCGGCGTCGCCATCATGCAGAACCTTTTTGGCATCTGCCTGATGTTTGGATTTATGTGGGTTGTGGGGATCAATCTTAATCTGGTGACCATCATTATTGCATCGATTCTGTTGGGCATAGAAGTGGATAACACCATTCATTTCCTGTATCACGCAATTGATGCCCGCAAACAGCATCAGTCCTTCCGAAAGAGCATGCATCACAGTCTCAGCATAACCGGCAGAGCCATTGTGGTAACCAACGGTATCATCTCTGCGGGATTCTGCGTATTCCTCACCAGTGACTTTCCTCCCATCCGGAACTTTGGTGCCCTGATCGCCATCGGTATGGCGTTCGCCACCGTGGGCGTGTTGATATTCCTGCCTGCGGCGGTTTCCATCCTGACTCCAAAGCTGGGAGTTCGTACTCTTGGCAAAGGTCACTCAGGATATGACACAAGCGGTCCTGGAAAGGAGTCATCCCAATGACATGGCAACCTGATCGTTCCAGTGCATGGGAGTTGTTTTCCCGCTTTACCACTGAGCCTCATCTGGTGAAACATGGCCTTGCTGTGGAAGCTGCAATGCGGTACATGGCGAAAAAGCATGGCGAAGATGAAGAGCTGTGGGCTGTTGTAGGGCTGTTGCATGACTTTGACTACGAAAAGTATCCCACCGCAGAAGAGCATCCCTTCAAAGGCGCGGAAATTCTTAAGGAAGAAGGCTATCCCGAGCACGTAATCGCAGCCATCATGGGCCATGCGCCCTATACCGGTGTCCCCCGGGATACGATTATGGCGCAGACACTGTTCGCGGTTGATGAGCTGTCAGGCTTTATCATTGCCTGTGCACTGGTTAGGCCGGACAAAGCACTTTCCGAGTTGAAACTGAAAAGCATCAGAAAGCGCATGAAAAGCAGCGCATTCGCCCGGGGCGTCAACCGTGATGACATTCGCCAGGGTGCTGAAGAGCTTGGGGTGGAACTGGATGATCTGTGTCTTGATGTCATTGAAGCTCTTAAGCCGGTAGCCGGGCAACTGGGTATCAACCCCTAGAAGCGTGTCGAGGGCATACTGCGGGCAACTCACATCTTTTTACGAAATACGAAAACGGAATCATTATGGCCAAAAACGGCGAAAACAACGGCGGCGAGGCCAAAGTCGTTGGGCGCGGTATGTTGTTTATTACCGGGGCAAAATTCTATTTCATCGGCACGGCGACGTTGCTGACATATACCCTGACGCTGCTGTTCGACAAGGAAACATTTGGGCGTTACAGCGTTGTTCTGGGGGTTCTCAATGTTGCCAACATGATGGTGGTCCAGGGCACGCTGCAAACCGTCAGTAAGCATATCAGCGAGACAGAAGGCATTGCAGGTGCTGTTCGGCAGGCGGCCTACCGGCTACAGGGAGCCATGGTCCTGATTGTTGTTTTGGCCGGGATACTGGGTGCACCATTGTGGTCCTGGTTGTTGGGAGACACGTCACTGACTTCGGCTCTGCAGGTGGGATTTATTACCACAGCGGCATACGCGTTCTACGCCATGTTTATTGGCGAGTTTAATGGGCGCAAACGTTTTGGTATTCAGGCGAGTATGGATGTTTCCTTTGCCACGATCAAACTGACATTGATGGTAGGACTGGCGGCTTTGGGGTTTGGCGTTATCGGCGCCATCGCTGGTTTTTCCACTACTGCGGTCATTATGACCATTGTTGCATTCATTGTTTTGAAGCGTATGCGTGCACAGCGTAATGCCATTGAGGAAAAAGATTTTGCCTCGGCGGTTTCACCGATGGCGTTGCTGAAGTTTGAAGGTCTCATTATTGCTTCGGCGGCAGTGCTTAATCTACTGCTGCAACAGGATCTCTTTCTGATCAAGGCTCTTTTGTCCCGGACTGCAGATCTAAGCTTTGCCGATAAAAGCGCTGGTGTATACAACACAGCGTTGCTCATTTCCCGTCTTACCTATCAGGCGACCATTGCAATCACCTTTGTGATTTTACCTTTGGTAAGCCGCAGTACCTTTGACAAGGACCGTGAGAAAACCGGGTTGTATGTACGGACCACCATGAAATACTCGCTGATTATTGTCAGCTTTATTGCCGGTTGTATTGTCGCCATGGCTCCCCATGTATACGCTGTGTTGTTCCCCTCCTATGTTGAGGGAGCAGGGCCCGCTGCATTGCTGGCCATAGCATACGGCTTATTCTCTCTCTTGCTCATATTGACCACCATGATAACTGCTTCGGGGCGTCCCGCAATGTCCCTTTTGGCCCTGGGGATTGCCCTTGTGGTTGCTGCCGGTGTCAACTATTTCCTGATACCGAAGTATCACCTGTGGGGTGCTGCGGTGGGCACTGTGCTGGGGATGACTACCGGATTTGTTGTTTCCGCCGTGATGGTCAAACGGTTCTTTGAAGCCTTTATGTCCATATTCGAGGGCCTTCGTACTTTGATCCCGGTGGTCATTGTTGTGGCAGCCTTGACAATGTGGCCGGTTTCCGGTCTGCTGATGGTGATTGTAAAGGGCGTTGTAACGGTTGTTGCCCTTGCATTGGCTCTGGTTATCAGCGGTGCCGTGCGGAAGCAGGAACTCATGGATGTGCGTCGCGCAATTAAGGGATAGGCGTTGACAAAACGTGTATTTGTCGGGATGAGCGGAGGAACGGACAGCGCAGCGGCTGCGTATCTGTTGAAAGAACAGGGGTGGGATGTCACCGGTGTTCATTTTTTGCTGTACACTGATGAACCGTCGGAAGCATGTGTAAAAGTTTGTGAGTATCTTGATATTCCCCTGCGAATCGTTGATGTTCAGCAGCGGTTTAAGCAGGATGTCATTTCCCATTTTGAGCACATGTATCTGACCGGTTTGACCCCCAATCCCTGCGCCTTATGTAATCCCGCAATTAAGTTCAAGGTACTGTTTGAGCAGGCTGATGGCGCAGCCGTGGCCACTGGGCACTATGTTCGACTGGAGAGCAGGGGAGATGTTGTTTCTCTCCGGCGCGGCGTCGATCCGGTGAAAGATCAGTCCTATTTTCTGGCGCTTGTTCCACGGCAATTGCTTGCCTCGTGCGTGTTTCCCCTTGGGGACATGGTTAAGCCGGACGTAAAAAAACTGGTTGCAGGTGCTGGAATTCCGGTGGAAAAAAGCGAAAGCCAGGATGTGTGTTTTTTGGCCAACGGCGACTACCGTGAGTTTCTTGGGCGTAAAGAGGATGCAGCGTTTTGCCCGGGAAGCATGATTCATGTGGATGGACGCGTACTTGGCCAACACACCGGGGTGCACAATTTTACGATAGGTCAGCACAAGCGGCTTGGTTTGGGGGGCGGACCGGAAAAGCTCTATGTTGTATCGATAAAACCCGATAGTACGGTGATTGTCGGTCCCAAAGATGCCTTATGGTCATCAAGCGTACGCGCAACAGATCTCAACTGGATTTCGGCCCCGGTAAAGCTACACGAAGAGGTCGCGGTTAAAATCCGGTACCGGCAGGAAACCCATGCTGCAACCATTGCCGGGGTTACGGACACGGAACTGCATTTGCAAACCCGTGAATCCGTCTCTGCTGTAACTCCCGGTCAGGTGCTGGCCATATATCGCGATGACGAATTGGCCGGAGGCGGTATTATCCTCGGTTCCTGAATTTCCTTCTCAGGCCGTATCCCAAAAGGAGCATCAGGGGGAATACAACGGAAGCACCAGCAGCACAACTGCTGCCGCCGTCTTCGGGCTGCCCGATAACCGAATCATTGCCGTCGTCAACATCGCCATCCACAACAGGGATGTCCTTGACCACGGTGATGTCGAGATACTTCAGCTGATCGAAGGTAAGACCGGAATACATATCCCGCGCCTTGCATACGAATTCAAAGCTTCCTTCCTGGTTCATGTTAACGGTGGCGGTTCCGCCGTTGGGCCCAAAGTCAGACAAAGGTGTCCAGGTTTTATCTTCTTCAACCCGGAAGATTTGATACACCGCGGTATTGGGGGCCTGGGCGCTGCAGGTCAGCGTCGCAGATCCCATGGGCATGGGTGACACGGGGCTGGAGGTGAATGACGTGATCGATGCTGTTCCGGTATTCAGGTTGGCAGGCCAGCAGCCCTGGGCGGCCTGGGTGTTGTGGGTTCCGCTGATACAGGTGTATCCTTCGGAGCAGTCTGCATCGCTGGTACATTCCGCAGAGCAGCGCATGACATCGGTTTCCGTATTTTTTAAGCAGTACTCATCTGCACAGGCTTTGTCCCATGTGCATTCCCGTCCCATTTCAGCTTCACGCAGGTACTCCTGCCAGCATACCGAGCCACCGCCGCTAAGGTTCAGGCATTCAAAGTCTTCCGGGCATTCCGGGGGGCAGGAGCGGGTGCAGCGAATGCCCTGGTTGCTAAGATTAAGGCACTGGTAATCGGCACGACATTCTTCCTGGGTACAGTCTTCACCCAGTTGCAGACCCCAGGTATTGATGCGCCAGCAGGCGCTTTTACCGCCCTGAAGGGGGATGCATTTGTATCCGTCCGGGCAGTCGGGGGGGCAGTAGGTGGTGCACATGGATTCATCGGTGCCGCTGCTCAAAAGACAGAACAGGCCTTCGGCGCAGGGGAATCCTTCGTCGCATTCGTCACCAAACCCGGCAATGGCACCGCCCTGAGCAATGCAGTACCCTGCATCAGTGGAACATCTGAATGCTGGAGGACACTCTTCATCCACGGTGCAGCTTTTAGTGCAAAACTGCTGTTCCGTAAGGGGGTCCGGCTGGCATACACCGCTGTTGCAGTCTGAATTACCGGTACAGGGATTGCCGTTTTCGCCGGCAACGTTATACAGGTGGCACACACCCTGCATATCGTCCAGGGCAGGGTAGCGCCGGGCGATTTCCCCGGAAGTGGAGGTGGGATGCATGGTGGCTTCATAATGCCATTCATTGTCGGATTCACCGGGATGGCCCAGCCCCAGCTTGTGACCGATCTCGTGAGCTGCAATGTTCCATAGATCCATTTGGCCTTCAACGCGGTCATCTGTTGCGGACCAGGTAAAGTCATCTCCGTTAAAAAAGATGTCGCAGTCTTCGATTGCACCGGTTGTGGGGTTGTACACAGGCTGTGCAATGCCGATGGCTCCCTGCCACTCGGCAGGCCAGTCGTTTTCCATCCAGATCATGACATCCTGCTTGTCAGGAGGAATCGCGCCGCTGTCTTCAATATCGAAATCCCGGCGACCGGCATAGGAGAATTCCATCTTCGAGCAGGGAATGTCGTTCCACACCTGGTGAGCGTTTTTAAGGGCCTGTTCTGCGGCATCAAGGGTAAAGTCATCACTGCCATCGGTATCAAGATACCATGCACGGGGAATGGAGCTGGCGGGCCAGTGCAATTCGGCTCCATTGTCGGTGGTAATGACCGCCCAGCCGCCAATAATGACCGGAATGCACAGAAGCACAGATGCAAAAATCAGGCGTTTCATGATTAATTCTCCCGGGGGCTTTGCTGGCGGATTAGTGCTTTGACTTCGTTGATAAACTCTGATGCCGGTCTGGGAGACAGAATCGGCCCGGAGGTTATGACGCCGGTTTTAACATCAAGTCTTGGCGTGCTAATTTCATTGGAAATGACGCTGGTGTCTTTTTCCGTTGAGATGGTGTACAAGCCCTGCGCCATGCCGCTGAGGACATATTCGCCTTTGGAGGGAAGCAGAAACATGAGATACGCTGTTCCTGCCTTGATAATGGGATCACCATCGGCATGAACCTCATACTGTCCAACGGTGCCACCGCGCTGCCGGATGGTAACAATGTCATTAACCGTATGAGAACCCTTGAGGGATTCTGCAATTCTTACACTGCTGAGCGTATAGGGTATTTTGTTACGCAGCTCTGTATGGCTGGAGACGACAATTCCCTTAACAATGGTAGCGCTCTGTTGCACCTGGGTTTCCAGGGTAAGCTGTTTCAGGAGTGTAGCATGCGCGGTGAGCGCAAAGAGGCTGACTGCAAAAAGCAGAATGACGAAAAGAAGTCGTGGTGTTTTCATGGTTAACATCCTGTGGCATTAGTATCCATGTGAGTTGTCAACTTCGATCGGGGTATCAAGCTCCGTGATATATACGAAGTCATCTCTCCATTGTATATCACATACTTCCCATCGCAAGTGCTCCTGGTCAAAAGCTACACTCTTTTCAAATTTCTGAATGCCGTATACGAATACGCGGACGGTAGCTGTTGTTGCCTCGCTTGGGGCCTGATGTGCATCATAATAAAATACCTGCACCTGATAGGTGCCGTCGCCGGGATCGTCCAGATTGATATTTTCCGGACCATAGCCATTGGTGTCGTCCCGGTCCATAGACGGATGTCCGTATGTCCCCCAGTCCACGGGGTCGGGATTGTCGTCGGTGGGAATGCAGGTTTTATAGAAGCAATCTCCACCATCCGTATCCCAATACAGTCCTCCATTCGGTTTTAAGAGATGCAGATCCAGGTCTACGTCATCGGCGTCCCAAACCAGTTGTATATGCAGCATTTCATTGGGGATACACTCAAATCGTACCGTGTCCACAGCGCTTTCGGCAAAGGCATTGTCGGTTACTTTTAGTTTGATGGAGTAGGTTCCCGCCAGATCACAGGTAAAGCGGGGAGTGGGGCTGCTGTTGGGAATAAGTTCTGCAAAGCTGCCCATAGGATGGCCTTCAATCCACCAGTGATAATCAATGATGTATCCATCCTGATCGTAACTGTTGGTGCCATCAAGGGTGATGCTTTGCAGCGGGGCCAGCTGGAAGCCTTCTCCTGCGTCAGCCACCGGGGGAATGTTTTCGAACAATCCTTCACAATCCATTGGGACAACCACTGTCGGGATGTTGGGATCGTTGGATTCAATAAGGAGATTGTTGGAAGCCGGGGTTTCAAATTCCGGTGCACAGGTTACCTGTACGCCCACAATTTCTCCCTGACGAATGGCGCTTCCCATTTCCGGTGTGCGATCAATGGAAATGACGCTTGGATTGGTTTCAAGGGAGATTTCATTAAGATACAGATTTCCGTCGCAACCATTGGAAATCCAGACTGTCTGGCTGATGGCTGGTGCCTGCATAAATGCCCTGCCAAAATGGACTTCTTCCGGCTGCACCGAAATGCAGGGGGGATTCCCTGTGGCATTGAATCGTACAATAGGGGAGGCGGCTGCATTGCTGTTAACGGTTACCTGGCCTTCGTCAATGGTGGTGTCATCCGGGCGATAGGTTATGCCGATTTCCGCTTCTTCACCGCCGGGCACAACCAGATTGAAGGGAGGAGCCTCAAATCCAAATTCCTGAGTGGTGGTGCCAAAGTCAAAATCGAAATTCTCCAGGGGTGCCAGGCCGTTGTTGGTGATGGTGAAATACAGGGTTTCCGGATTTTCCGGTGTGGCATTAACGAAGTTAAGGAACAAAGGTTCTACAATGATTTCCGCCATACCGCCGGACCCGGAAACCGGGATGTCCAAAAAGGTGTTGTCGTCATCATTGGAAACAATTGTCAGTGTGTTGGAAAAATCCTCTTCTGCGTTGGGCGTAAAGGTGACGAGTATTTCAAGTTCATCGTTTTGGTTGGCAAGTATATGTGGGTTGGTGTTGGATAAATTCTCCGGTACGTTTTCCAGCCCCCAGATACCGGAGGCAGGTTGCCTCCAGGCAAAACTGGTAAGTTTAAGCTCCATTTTGCCAGCGTTTTTGATTGTCAATACCTGTTGGTAGGTATCTCCCACGCTGCGCAGCCCAAAGGGAATGGATGCCGGTGTCACTTCAATTTTGGGGCGTAATTTCACACGGGAGTACAAGGGAGTTCTCAATGTTGGTGTCGCCGGATCATTGCTTCCGATGAGCAGGGCGTTGGTGTCTTCTAGTTCGTCCTGCGCTGTGAAAATAATGTCGATGGTAATGCGTTTCGACGGTGCAACCGTTATGGGCAGAGATTCCGGGAGTTGAATTTCAAATTCATTTAGCGGGTCAGGAGATTCCAGAGCAACGGCATCAAGTATCAGTTCTGCGCCACCGGCATTATAAATTTCCAGTTGCAGCGGTACGCTGACTCCCTGGGCCACGCTACCGAAATTGAGCTCGGCAGGATGGGAGGTGATGCGCGGATCATCGGGATTGATGTCCAGTTCTTCTTCATCGGGCTGATCAATGCTGTCGGGATCGGTATCGGCATCTCCATCGGTTACTGGTATTATTTCGCAACTACCGTCATCTTTGCACATATGACCCGAAGGACAGTCACTGTCGCGCAGGCAGGCATTTTCATCTGCTGTATCATCATCTCCGTCAGGCTCGGAAATTTCCTGACACTCTCCGTCGTCATTGCAAATCATGGTGGTGGGAGAAGGGCAGTCGTTGTCTTCGATGCAGCCGCCTGTTTCGTTGTCAGTGTTGTCTCCGTCAGTGGTGTCGGGAATATAGACACATACGCCCAGTGAGCAGGTAAAACCGTCAGGGCATTCGCTGGATATAATACATTGCTGATAGCAGTGTCCGTCTACAAGGGCCTGCCCCGTTGGGCATTCCATCGGTACTTCATTGGTGCCACCGCTACAGGCGGAAAAAAGCACGAAAACTAAGGTCAGGACTGTCGGGGCAAGGAACCGGAATATACCCATGATTGTCTCCTGGTTCGAGCTGTACAATCGAGTGATAATAACACTTTACCTATCTTTATTATTAAAGCTTAAGATTGCAAAAAAGTCAATCGGCTCAAGTCTCTCTTTCATGAAAATTGCACATATATTTACTTGAATCATCCCACTTGTAAACGGGGTTGGATATGTTGTTATTTTCCATGAAGTTGAAGCCCGGTGAATAATGCATATTAAGTGTATAAGAATGGGCCGGTTTCTTTACACCCTATGGTATTAATGCTAGATTGTTGAAGATACATAATATTTGCCGGAGTGAGCAATACGCAGGGCTGTTGTGACAAAAAAACACCAAACTACACGGGTTACGTAGATCATGATGAGTTTGATTGCAGCAATGAAGGGTCTGTTGTTCGACAAAAAGGAGCATGCAGTGTTGACGGGTAAATCACTGGTTGCTTGTATATTGGTTGCTGTTTGCGCTTTTGTGTCCGGTATTTCGGACATTCACGCAGAAGAGGAAAAGGTGCCCACTGCAACAGCGGCAGGGGTTGGCAGTGCAATGCCGAATGATTCCTTTGTGGTATTCTTTTTCGCGAACCCTGAATATCATGATCTGGCAGTGGGTATGTCGCTGTTTGTCACTGATCAGATTCGCCGGTATGAGGGGGCGCCCATCAGGCCATTCTCCACATTGTGGGATTCTGCGGTGCGCAATAATCTGCTTCAAACTGCTCAGAAAAAGATCCTTGTTGACAATATCCCCATTGCGGCACTGGACGCACAGGCACGCATGGTTGTTATCGGTGAGCTCAGCGCACCCAAGGGTGAGTTTGAGATTAATCTCCGCCTGCATGATGGAGTCACCGGTGCATTGATTAATGAGGAAGCCCTTTCTGCCCCGGCACATGATGTCATGTTGATCATGGGGAAGGTAATCAACGAAACTGACAGCCTTACCAAAATCGGGTTTACCAAAGGCAGGGCTACAGAAGAGACGGTTTCAGTGAACTTGTCTGGTATCGTGGCATTGGGACGTTCATTTGCCATGCTCAAGGAAGGCAAAAGTTCTGCGGCGCTTGATGCACTTAAAAAAGCGGAATCCTTTGGACTGTCGGTTTCAAAGCGAATGTTGGAAGAAGAGTTCCTGTCAACACTCAAAGAGCTGAATGATCCCTATGCGGATGTATGGGAAGCGGAATTTTTAGGCAGTGCACATCTGGCTTTAAAACAATATGAAAACATTTTGGGTAAAAACAGTCGTGATTTCAACTCTTTGTTGCGTAGATCCGAATTGCTTATCGAGAAACGCTCATTTAAAAAAGCCAAAAGGGATATAGATAAGGCGATTAAGCTGCAGCCGTCCGACCCGCGGTCATATGCCATACTGGCAAAATGGTATCACGCCCAGAACAACACGGTACAAGCCCTTAAATATGCTCAGAAGGCCATTGTTCTTGGGTCTGTAAATCCCAAAGTCTATGTTATGGCCGCCGAACTCTTCCTGGCCTCCGGAAAAAAGCAGAATGCCGCAGCCATGTATCACAAAGCCGGGAAAATTCTTTTGAATCGTGGCAATGTTGCTGAAGCCAATATGATGTTTATCAAGGCTCTTGAAATTGACCCCAAGCAGGTTGATGTCAGTGAAATGCCGCTGTCGTTTCTTAATGAGGCTCAAAAGGCCAAGATCAAAGGTACCCTGCAAACAAAAATTACTTCAAATCCCAATGATCCGGACTATTACCGTCAGCTTGGTCATATTGAAATGGTGGAAGGTGATGTGAGCGCAGCGGAAAAGCATTTGCGTGGTTCATATTTCCTGAATAAAGAAGACCCCAAAACCAATATGCTTTTGGGGGAGCTCTATTTGAAGGACAAAAAGGATCTGGATCAGGCTATTCGGCATTTCCAGTCTGTTAAGCGCGAAACCCCCGATGATCCCTCTGTGTCTCTCAGACTTGCTCAGGTGAATGAAAAAGCCGAGTTTCACGAACGCGCCAGAGAGTACTATACAGAATATTTACGTCTGCATCCCAAAGATAAAAACGCTATGAAGAGCCTTGCCACCCAGTATCTTAAACAGGGAAAGGTCAAGGAAGCTATACAGTTATACGAGCGTATCGTTACGCAGATTGACCCTGATGACGCCGAAGCAAATATTAAACTCAGTGAATTGTATTTGCAGCAGGGGCGAAAAGGCAAGGCAGGGAAAATCAACTCAAAAATCAAAAAACTGACCATTAAGCTGAGTGATACCGCCAAAGTGGATGTGCAGGATCTCACAGGAGAAAAGAACGCCGGTACCGGCGATGCTGCTAAAAAATTACCGACTAAAAGTGGCGGCGTCTTTAAAAAATCAAAGCTGCTGTTCCCGGATATGTTAAAGGTTGTTCAGGAGTTTGAGGGCGGTGTTTCCGATGTGGCGATTATTGATCTTCCCGGGTTGAAACGTGGGAATTCTCTGGTTGAGCGGCTGACCTCGGTGACTATTATGGATTCTGAGATTGTCGCTGACCAGCTATGTCGTTCATTTAGTGTGAACTACGCAACACATTGTGGTCCTTCGGTTGACAATCGGGTCGGCACCAATTTGGTGAAAAACTTTAATCCGCCCAGTTTTGACGAGAAATCCTTCAATGCGTTTGTACAAACTGCTCGCACCCTTGGTGTGGAAAGTCTGGCAACCTTTGATTTGGTTCAGTTGCCGGGCGACGAGGCCGGGCAAAGTGTGTTCCAGGTTGATATCTATTTTTTCCGGCTGGGATATCAGGAACTTCAAACCGAAAAAGTAATTCTGAACCAAAATACCGACGGCATTATCAGCTTTAATTTCTTCATTCTGGTGGGACCGCTGGCCATCATCGGTTTCATTGCTTTGATTATCGGTCTGTTAATGCTGAGGGGCTTTGGCAGTCTTACGGTTCGGGTGTCCTATGACTCCCGGTTCGAGCAGGGATATTTTGGCGTTCGTCTGAGCAAGCGCAGACTTTCCGAGGCATTCAACGTTAAAAATGCCATGAAGGCAAAGCTTGATGGAGAAACGCGTATCGATACATCCGAGGTGATGAAGAAAATCTTTACCTCCTGGAGTCCGCTGATCCAATCGGTCAAACAGAACAAGGCCATTTTTACCCGCGTTCCAACAGGTAAGTACTATGTGTACCTTACGGGTATCATGGTAAACATTGAAAACGGTGAGCCTATCGGGAATTACGAGATTGAACGGGAAATTGTCATCAAGCGCGATGAACAGCAAGAGACAACCATCAATCTCGAAGTTACCGAAGCCTTTGTCGAAATTCAGGTGCAATTGCAAGGAAAAATTGCCGAAGGCGCTGAAGTCATTATCGATGATGATGAAGACACCCGTCAGATAGTGGAAGAGGGCAAGGAAATTGCCATGTATCTGACCATGGGTGAGCATAATATCCATGCCAGCTATGAGGACTTTGAAGCTCATGCCATGCTGAAGTTTGAGGATTCAACTCCCAAAATTGTTGAATTGCATATGTATCCCAAAGGTATGGCTCCATCTATGGAGGAGCAGGCGATTATCTCTACCTCCGGGCACCGCGCCATGATGGATGGTGATGATGATGGCGAGCCCGCCGTGGTGGGAGCTATCGATTCCGGGTACCAGAGCATGGAGGAGATGTTTAAATCCGATGATTCTGAATCCGTTTCGGAGGCGGCACCAGTATCCTCGGGAGCAGTGAAGGAACCCACATACCAGGGAAGCGGTCCGCGGGACTTCTCTTTGGAAGATTTCAATGTGGATTCGGTTCCTGATATGGCGGCCGGAGGAATGGAGAGCGAGGTTGTCTCCAGCCCTGTGTCCATGGATGAGTCAATGATAGATGATCTTTTTGCACCCACCGATGAGGTGACTGGGCAGGAAGAGGCTCCGGACCTGTCGGACCCGGAAAAGGAACGAATCAAAAAGAACGCCCATGTTTTGATGCAGAAGCGTAAATATGAGGACGCGGTCGATTTGTTCCTTCAGGTGGGAGATTACGATTCCGCCGCCGCCGCATGCCAGCAGACCGGCAACCAGGCGTTGAACTACAAAATTTACGGTTTGGCATACATGGAAACGGGAAATTTCCGTGATGCCGCCGAAATGTTCAAGTATGCCGGAGAAATCCTGTTGCAGGCCGATGCTTTGGAACGTATGCGTATGCATGAAGAGGCCAATCTTCTGCGTGGCGATTTTTACATGGAACAGGGAGGTGTCGAAAAGGCACTGAAGTTTTATCAAAAGGCTGCCGCCCACGACAAAGTCGGTGAGATTCTGGCGGGCAACGGGAAAATGTCAGAGGCTGGTGATTCATTCTTCAAGGCCCGCAAATACCTTGAAGCAGCCGAGTGCTATACCCATGCGGAGCAAATGGACCGTGCCGCAGAATCCTACGAAATGGCGGGTGAATATAAGCAGGCATCAGACTTGTTTGCAGGTCTGGGAGCAAATGTCCGTGCCTTCCAGAACATGGAAAAAGCCGGTGAATATCTCCGTGCGGCCGAAGGATACAAAAAGGTTGGTATGCTTGATCAGGCCATTAACGCCTGTCAGCAGATTCCTTCGGGACATGGCGATTATCTCAAAGGTGTTGTGTTGCAGGGCAAGATCTTCAAAGAGAAGAACGAACTCGATATGATGCACAACCTGTACGAAGCGGCGGCGGAAGAGTTCACCGTCAATATGGATAATCTGAATGATATATATACCCTTGCGGTGGTGGCCCAGGATGACGGCGCTATTGTCGGGGCATACAAGCTCTACGAAAAGATTCAGCAGATCCATTACAATTATGCGGACGTGGGTGACCGCGCCAAATTGTTGAAACCTCAGGTCGCCCAGATGATGGTACGCGGTCCGGTTATGGACAGCCTTATGTCCGGTGACGGCACCATGCTGCTTAGTGGTGAAGCCTCCGCAGGGCAGACCCTGCCGGGTAAAGAGGGCAGGTATGTGGTCATAGAGGAACTGGGTCGGGGCGCCATGGGCGTTGTCTGGAAATCCAAGGATACCCTGCTGGAGCGTACCGTTGCCTACAAGACCCTGTCTTCCGCCATCAGGAATCATCCTGCTGCGGTCAAGTATTTCATGTCCGAGGCCAAGAGTCTGGCAGCCCTCAATCACCCCAATATCGTCACCGTGTTTGATATCGGGCAGGAAGGCAATACCTATTACATTGTGATGGAGTATGTTGCCGGTATGACCCTTTCTGATTTCATTGCGGAAAAGGGCAAGCTGAGCATGCGCAATGCCCTGATTATTGCCGGGAAGATCGCTTCCGGTCTGGCCTATGCCCACGAACAGCGGGTGGTACACCGTGATATCAAGCCCTCCAATATCATGATCTCCTCCGCCGGTGAGGTAAAGATCATGGACTTTGGTTTGGCAAAAATCATCGATGATGCTATGCAGGACAAGACCATGGCCCGTGGTACGCCTCTGTACATGGCGCCGGAGCAGATTCGTGGCGATCAGGTTGACAACCGTGCCGATATCTATGCCATGGGCGTCACCATGTTTGAAATGGTAACCGGAACACCTCCGTTCACCACCGGAGAGATTACATATCACCATCTGCATACTGAGCCGCCAAGGCCCAGTGAGTTGAATCCATCCATTCCCGAGGCGCTTGAGAAAGTCATTCTGAAGTGTATGGAAAAGGATCGTGATAACCGGTACCAGAATGCCGAGATGATCAGGGCTGCATTAAAGCCTATGCAATCGGCGTTAAAAGGATAACCACTGAAGTCTGACATATATGGAGTAGTATAATGGCAGGTCGAGAATCGCTGGCAGCAATTGTGCTGGCTGCCGGACTTGGTACGCGTATGAAATCACAAACCCCCAAGGTGTTGCATCGCATCGCCTTTAAGCCCATGTTGTTTTGGCCCGTATCTGCGGCATTGTCCATAAAAGCCGATCCGGTTGTGCTGGTTTTGGGACATGGCAAGGATCAGGTCATTTCGGAAATGCATGACGCCTTTGGCAAAACGGCGGAGCAGTTTCGTATTGCGCATCAGAAACAGCAAAAAGGAACCGCAGACGCGGTAAAAATCGGCTTGCGGCAGCTGAAGGATTATGACGGTGCATACACGCTGATTCTGTATGGCGATGTTCCTTTGCTGACAAAGGATACGCTCCGGCTGCTTTTGCGCACTGCACGGAAGAAAAAATCCGCGATTGCCATGCTAACCACCTTTATTGAAAATCCTGCGGGGTATGGGCGCGTGGTACGGGAAACCGTTGGGCGTGTAGATATGGTGCAGGAAATCGTTGAGGATAAGGACGCCAAAGGTGCGGTCAAGGCCATCAACGAGATCAATGCCGGTATATATCTGGTGGAAACTTCCTTCCTGCGTTCCGTGCTGCGTTCGATTAAAACCGATAATGCACAAAAAGAATTTTACCTGACAGACATGGTTTCCATTGCCAGGAAGAAAGACCTCAGTGTGCTGCCGGTTGTTGTGGAGAACCATGCAGAGGTGAGCGGCGTCAATGACAGGGCACAGCTTGCGGAGTTGGATTTCCTGATGCGTATGCGCATTAACCTGAAATTTGCCCAAAACGGTGTTACCTTTATCGATCCCGCCACAACGCTTGTATCGCCCGAATCCGATATTAAGCCGGATGTCACATTGTATCCCGGTGTCGAGATTCGTGGAACCTGCAGCATTGCAGAGGGAACCGTTATTGAGAGCGGCTGCATTATTGAAGATTCCTG
>Ga0209692_10002678_pt1 | contig 18658 bp, 14 predicted proteins | sample tdDd472_FD_187129 | JGI IMG/M metagenome (GOLD analysis project Ga0209692, IMG submission 187129) | Marine sediment microbial communities from the Atlantic coast under amendment with organic carbon and nitrate - tdDd47.2 (SPAdes)... | ecosystem: Environmental > Aquatic > Marine > Coastal >...
AAATGCTTCATCCGCTGGTTATTTCAGTGACTACCTGTGATATTGCCATCGCAACTGCCGTTATTTCTTCATCCTTTAGCGTAAGCACATCAAAATCAATATTGCCTTTTTTGAGTATCCCTACCACGGGTAGTGAATGAATCATTAACTTGTAATATACTTCTTCAGCAAAGCCTGATCTTTCCTTGTTTGTTTTGTGCTCGGGTTGAAGGCGTACTGCATAGCTTTCAATATCTTCCATCGGCAAAGCACCACCGCCACAAAATCCCTGATTTGTTATCACAGTTGATTCAACATTTTTCTTCTCTAATGCTTTCTGAAGTGTTAAAGCCCTTTTCTTAAGCTGTTTTGTTTCTGTCGTTAACATCTTAAAGACCTCATTCTTGCTGAGTAAGGTTTCATCATTGAGATAATAGCGCAGAGCAGACTCCAGAAGTGCAAGGGTGGTTTTACCTACCCTGAGGGCTCTTAGTATGGGTTCTTTCTTTAAGCTGGCAATCAAATCCTTATTTCCTGCTATGATGCCAGCTTGTGATGCACCTAATAGTTTGTCACCACTAAATGTTACAAGAGCTACTCCTGAATCAAGCGTCTGTTTAACATCTGGTTCATTTTTCAGCACTGGCACAGCGGTTTTTTGCAATAGCCCGGACCCCATATCATAAACCACGGGGATCTTGTGCTTTTTCCCTGTATTTACAAGTTCCTGAAGGGTTGCTTCCTGTGTGAAGCCTTTGATCACATAATTCGACTGATGAGCTTTAAAGAGAAGAGCCGTATCACTTGTAATGGCATTTTCGTAATCTTTAATCCGGGTCTTATTAGTTGTCCCTACCTCTACCATCATGCAATCTGATGCAGCCATGATATCAGGAAGGCGGAACGACCCTCCGATTTCAATGAGTTCTCCTCGTGAAACGATCACTTCCCTTTCCTTTGCAAAGGTTCTTAGAATCATCATCACTGCAGCGGCATTATTATTAACGACAAGGATGTCTTCAGCCCCTGTAAGGAATTTCAATATCTCAGTAACATGAAAATACCTGGTAAGTCTTTTCCCTGTGTTAAGGTCAAACTCCAGATTATTATAACCTTTTAAGACTTCAGCAGTTTCATTTATTATATCATTGCTGAATGGTGCCCTACCAAGATTGGTATGCACTACAATGCCTGTTGCGTTAATGACCTTTCTAAGGCTACGCGATGTAAATACATTGACTTGAGATGAGATAAGGTTTATAATTATATCCTGTGAGGGGATGCTGCCATGTTTTAGCGCATCATTCCTGAGTGACTGCAATACATTCCTGATGCAGTACTTAATGATTGTATCATTATGCTGCTCAATGAGCTTTTTAATTTCCGGCGTGGCAAGCAGAATGTCAACACCGGGGAGATGTTTCAATACTTTCGATTTTGATTCCATTCCATATTGCAATGTTTAAAGCAGAGAGGGCAGGAATCGAACCTGCCACAGCTAGTTTTATCTGCCTGCTACTGGTTTTGAAGACCAGGTGAGACACCAGTCCCGTCCTCTCTAAAAATTGTTAAAAGTAGTAAATTGACTACTGAACAAATGTAAGTAAAAAATTCCTGATAATTTGAAGCTTTATTGATGGAGGTCCTTCGTTGATCCACTCCTGAGAGCTAACTAATCAATCTCAAACTCTGTCAGGATCGCTCTGTGATCTGAGTTGAAAAAGCCTCCTTCAGGATCATCCATCACGATCTTAGATTGTATCGTCTGCAATCCGTCTCCCTTGTAATATATATAATCGATCCTATCTGAAATAATGTCATCATCAAGGAAACCCCAGGTCCCGTGCAAGCTTCCTACAGGATCAGGATTGGCTTTCCGAAATGAATCAATAAACCCATAGTCTGTCATTGCTTTGCTTACCGGCCATTCAACCACCTTGTTATAATGCCATTCTTTAGTGCTTTCAATCCAATCTAAATGAGAACCGGAATTAAAATCTCCACCCATAATTGCCGGCATCTGGTACAGCTGTTCCAGGCTGTCAATTTCATGTAAGATTGCCACGATCTCTTTTAATCGTGTTGCTCCTTCACCCAGGATGAGTGAATCAGGTGGCATTTTTTCAATATCGAGAAAATATGCAGGCAGATAGTGCAGCCAAATGTTTACGCAAAGTATCTTCTTACCATTCTTATCGATGATCACTGCATGAGAGTTAAATGGCTTATAGATATCGATCGTATCAATGATTGGATATTTACTATGGATTGACAGATTGCTACTCCCTCTCCAGAAATATTGATACCCTGCTTGTTTTGCGATCTCCATGCCACAACAATAGGTTTCCTGCATTAAAAGGATGTCCGGCTGTGTCTCATTCAGAACTTTTAAAATGTTTACCGTATTAGTAGTGTCCTTTTCAAAATTGCTCGCTTTATCTCCATGCAAACCACCATGCCAGATATTCCATGTCATAACCTTCAGTGTGGATGTATTTTGATAAGAACAATTGGTCAGCAGGACCAAAATCAATAAATAAATTATTCTCTTCAGTATAGCCATAGTTCGCTACCGATTTAATAGTTCAAGACTTACCAGGTATGCACAATGGTCGGATGCAACAGTATCACAAATTACTTGCGTTGAAATTATTCTCCAGCTACTGCGGGGAGTATACATGATATAGTCAATCTTTTTTTTCGGATCATTCGAGGGGTGTGTATTATCAGGACCCTCCGCATCATAAGTCGGTGTCCACATTTCTTCAAAAATGCTGATGGTTTCACTCCCAGGGACCGCATTCAGATCACCTGCAATGATGGCCGGGTACTTAATATCAGAAAAAGCCTCATTGATTCTATTTGCCTGCATAATTCTGTCGTGCTCATCATTTGTATGGTCAAGGTGCGTTCCTATAAAGCTGATTGTATCGCCGGAAGGCAACATGCAAACAACCTGAAGTGCTGCCCGGGGTTCATTCCCTGGCGAACAAGGCAAAGAAACATTTCTGCTGGTAATAAAACTATGTTTCGAGAGTATTCCTTCCCCATACTCTCCTCCATCGTAAGGCATAGCCTTCCCAAACAAGGGTGCCAAGCTGGTTCTGTAAGCCAATTCAGTCACCAGGTCATATTTCCGGGCCCTGTTGGTTTTAAAATCCACTTCCTGGAGGGCAACAAGATCAGGGTCGGCATTTATGATCACAGCGGCAATTACATCCAGATCAAAGTCACCCAGAGTTGTTGATCCATGAAGAATATTAAATGTGAGCACCTTAACAATCCTGCTACTATCAATAGATGTTTGACTATGGACTGTGCTACAAAAGAGTATCGTAGCGATGAATACAAGCTTAATCATTCTCATAGTGGTTATATATAAATTATGGGGCTTTATCATACAAACTTATTCATTAACAGTAACATGTCAAAATATGAGATCATCTGTACATAATTAAAGAATAATTAGCAAATGAAAATTATCATTCCTCTTTCCTTTACTAGAAAAACATGTTGGATATCGGACACTTGAATTCGTTATCGGACACGTTATAATTCATCATTGCATCATTAGTCATTGAGAGTGTGACACTTATTGCTTCTGGCATAATTTCTGAACAGAGAGATATAACCAAACCAAAACCATGTGTAATGTTTACTAACTATCTCAAGATTGCCTTTAGGAACATCCTTAAGCAACGCGTATATTCAATAATCAATATTACGGGCTTGACGATTGGTATAGCCGCATTTTTACTGATCGTGATGTATATTCAGAATGAATTGAGTTTCGACACTAACATACCTGAATCAAAAAGGGTATATCGTTGTGTTGAGATTCAGCATCCAGCAGGTGTAGACGACCAGCATGTGGCGGTGACAATGGCACCCTTAGGTCCTGCCATGAGACAGGACTTTCCAGAGGTAGAGGAGTTTACAAGGGTATTGTCCTGGGGTGGCATCCCGCTAACCTATGAAGGTGAAAGATTTAATGAGGCCTTCCTGGTACATGCTGATACTACCGTATTTGATATGTTCGGCATTGAACTGATTATGGGTGATAAGTCAACAGCATTGAGTGATCCATATTCACTAATTGTTCAGGAAGAACATGCTGTAAAATATTTTGGATCGGTTGACAAAGCGATAGGTAAGGTAGTTAATTATGATAATTATAAAGATCTGAAAGTAACGGCTGTGATGGAAAATCAACCCAGTCATTCGCATCAGAGAATGGAGATGATTGTTCCCTTTGAGCTCATGTTAGAGAAGCATGAGTGGTTGAATGAATGGGGAAGCAATACCCTCACAACTTATGTAAAGCTTAAACCTAATACCGATGTGGAATTGCTTGAATCTAAATTTCATGAATGGCTATTGCCCTATGTACAACCACAGGATACTTCAAGTATGTTCCAGTTGTATCTTCAGGAGGTAGGAGATATTCACTTGAAATCCAACCATATAAAATTCCAAAGAAATCACAGCCAGGGTGATATCACCATGGTTTATGTGTTTATTATCACCGCCTTCCTCATCATACTCATCGCTTGTGTAAACTACATTAATATGGCAATTGCCCGTTCTTTCAGAAGATCGAAGGAAGTAGGTATACGAAAGGTGCTTGGGGCTAATCGCCGGAGTCTTATTTATCAGTTCCTTGGAGAATCGACTGCATTTACATTCATATCAATTATTCTTTCCTTGATCATTGTTGATTTATTGCTGTCATTTTTCAACAGCACCTTTCATGTTGAGCTGAATATGGATTTCATTCATAATCCGCTTTTTAATGTTGGCCTTATCCTGATCCTTATATTGGCAAGCCTGTTCTCAGGCAGTTATCCTGCATTTTATCTTAGTCGGTTCCAACCTGTTAAGGTACTTAAAGGGAGTAAAGAAAGAGACATGGGAGGATCAGGAAATCTCACAAAAGCCCTGGTAATATTTCAGTTTGTCATATCCATAAGCCTGATCATAAGCATATCAGTTACATATTCACAGTTTCATTATGCACTTAATAAGGATATGGGCATTGAATATTCAGATGTACTTAATATCAATACCTACAATGTTCCTAATGAAAGGATAGAGACCTTAAGAAACGAATTAAATCTAAATCCAGATATCCTTGATATGTGCCAATCGTCCTATATCAACGGGGTATCCGGATCACAAAACACACTCCACGTAAATGATTCAGCAGGCACACCCATCACCTGCCGTGTTGGGGTTGTTGATTATGATTATTTCAGTATGATGAACGTACCTATACTTCTGGGCAGAAATTTTGAAAAAGACCGTGGCACAGATGAATGCTGTGCACTGATCCTGAACCAGTCTGCCGTGGATTATTTCGGATGGGAAGATCCCCTGGATCATTCCTTCCAGCCATTCTGGAGTGACACTACCATAACCCGAAAAGTTATTGGTGTGATCAGGGATTATCACTACTATAACCTGCACTCCAAGATAGAACCTGCTGCATACATCGTAGAACCCTCACAGTACCATTCCTTGCTGATCAAAGTTGATGCCAGGGCAAAACAGGAAGTTAGTACGTTTATCGAAGACAAATGGGTTGAGCATATTCCGGGAATTCCTTTTGAAGCAGATTACGCTGAAGAAATCATCAGGGAGCAATATTCCGATGAAGCTGACAATGTAAAGATGTTCAGCTTCTTTACCATTCTATCTATCCTTGTTTCCTGCCTTGGACTTTATGGGCTGACTGCTTTTATGATTGAGCAAAAGAAGAAAGAGATAGGCATAAGAAAAGTATATGGTAGCAAGGTTGTACAAATCGTCTGGCTGTTGGCTAACAGCTTTCTCAAACTGGTTTTCATAGCAGGGCTTATTGCTTCTCTAATTGCCTGGTATTTTATGGACAAGGCTCTTGATAATTTTGCATACAGGATAGATCTGAGCTGGTATTATTTCGTGGGAAGTATCCTGGCTGCAATGATTATTGCGATGTTAACTATTGTCTACCACTCAGTTAAAGTTGCCTTATCCAATCCGGTTGAGGTATTGAGATATGAATAGAAGAATGAGTATTATAACCTTATTAGGTTTACCGATCAACCTGCATCGATCACCGAAGCCCAGGCAATGGTAAGGCTGATCGGAGAACTTAATAAGGAAATGCATTATAGGTCACCTCAGTATTCGAGTTTTTGAAAACCGAAATAGCACTTCTATTTTGAACGAGATAATAAATTCGCACCGACCAAAATAAAAAACCTACGCAGGAGGATAAAACAAGCCTGCTTCAGGACCGAGTGGTAACCCAATCAGTATCCAGGCAATCATAAGTAGCGTCCATGCAATGAAAAAAGCAATGGAATAGGGTAGCATCGTAGCCATAAGTGATCCTATGCCTGATTTTTTATCATATTTTTCAAAATATACAATGATCAGGGCAAAAAAGCTCATCATGGGTGATATAAGGTTGGTAATGCTATCGCCAATACGATAAACTGCCTGCGATAATTCAGGAGAATATCCCAATAACATAAACATTGGAATAAAAACAGGTCCCATAATGGCCCATTTGGCCGATGCACTTCCCATGAACATATTAATAGTGCCTGAGATAATTATAAACAGGATGACCAGAGGTATGAGTCCAAGGTCAATACTTTGAAGGAATTCAGCCCCTTTCACTGCAATCAAAATACCGAGGTTACTCCATTTGAACCAGGCAACAAATTGTGCAGCAAAGAAGACTAATACCAAAAAAGAGATCAGGCCTTTAAAGCTGCTGTTCATACCTTTTATTACATCTTCATGATTTTTAAAAGTGCCACTTACATATCCATATACGATCCCGCAGGTTCCGGCTATGATGAATAAAACTGCAATAAATCCTTTCAGCACAGGTGAGTGAAGGATGGTACCATCAGCAGATCGCAAGATCCCGTTTTCAGGAATAAGTCCTGCTGCAATCAACACGATAAATAGCAAGAGTACAATGCCTGACCACTTAAGTCCTTTTTTCTCATTGACCTTTAATTTAGAGACCTCCTCCTGTGGTACATTACCAGTGTATTTCCCAAGCCTGGGCTCTACGATGGCCTTGGTAACCCATGTACCTGCAATAGAAATAATGACTGTTGACACAGCCATGAAATAATAGTTTGCTGTAGGCATTACATAATAATCGGGATCTACGATATTTGCAGCCTCGGTTGACAGACCTGCCAGCAAGGGATCAATGGTTCCAATCAATAGATTTGCACTGAACCCACCGCTCACGCCTGCAAATGCTGCAGCCATACCTGCTATTGGATGCCTCCCCAGAGAATGAAAAATAATTCCGGCTAAAGGAATGATCAGGATATATCCCAGATCTGAGGCAATATTAGAGAGTATCCCGGTGAAGACAATCAAAAATGTAATAGAGTTAGGCGGTGCTTTAATAAGCAGCATGTTGATGGCAGATTTTATGAGACCGCTACTTTCTGCAATCCCTATTCCCAACATGGCGACCATAACTATGCCCAATGGTGCAAAACCAGTGTAATTCACTACCATATCCAGAAGTATCCTGTGTAAGCCTTCTTTCGAAAGGAGGTTAATTATCCTGACGGTTTCTCCCGTGCCCGGGTTCACTCCTTCCCATTGCAGGTAGTAACCAACCAAAGACAACAGCAGGGTGATAAGTCCGAATATTCCAAATAAAGCTGCGGGATGTGGTAGCGCATTGCCAACTTTCTCAACGCCTCCAAGGATGTTGATTCTTCTTAACTTCATAGATATGGGTCTTTAAATATAATTGGCTGCATTCCTACTTATATACTGCTGTTTTAAAAACGAACAAATATATTGGAATAATGTTGAACCTGACCCAATTAGTTTCAACTACTCAACCACAATCTTCCTATAGGTCACATTATTGTCAGTTGTAAAATTTACGAAGGTTTGCATCAATCCTGTTTATTGATTATGTCGTGCAATCGGGTATTTTAGGCTGCAAATACATATATTTGCAGTTAATATTGTTAGGATTATTAATAACAATTGTAAAACCTCATTAATGAAAAGATCAATACTCATTTTCAGCATTTGTCTGTTAAGCTTGCTGTCAAATGCACAAAATATCAATACCTTTTATCAAAGCATTGTTGAGAAATGTAAAAATGATACCCTTTATAAAAACTTACAGGCTTTCGAGAATTTCGGAATTAAACAACATGGGAATCCGGCACTATTAAATACATTTAACTGGCTAATGGGTAAATACCAATCGTATGGCTACTCTGATTTTTCCATTGACACTTTCGAAATTCAAGGGGAAGAATGCTATAACCTGATTGTCAGTAAGGCAGGCACAAAATACCCGGATAAATACTTGATTATCGACTCACATTACGACACCTGGGGCGGACCAGGATCTGATGATAATGGTACAGGCACCATTATTATCCTGGAGATCGCACGTTTATTAAAAGATATTGACACTGAGTATTCAGTGAGGTTTTGTGCTTTTAGTGGGGAAGAGGTCGGATTAATTGGCAGCACACATTATGTGGAAAATGTTGTTGTTCCTGAAGAACACGATATCAAGCTGGTATTTAATATTGATTGTGTAGGTGGCGTAAATGGAGAAGTCAACAATATGGTCACCTGTGAGCGTGACGAGGACCCACCTACTTACAACAACCTGGATTCGGAACTCTATACCGATACCCTGTGTACTCTGGTATCACTATATTCGGATTTGTCAACAATGATTACTCACGCCTGGGCGACAGATTATATTCCCTTTATGGATGTTGGCTATGTAATAACAGGCTTGTATGAGAGCAATATTAATTATAATTGTCATGGCCCAAACGATATCATTGCCAACCTGGATACTGCATATTTCTTTCAAGTGGCAAGAGCTTCTGTAGGTGCCAGCTTATTCTTTGCCGATGCATACGATGTTGTCGGCATCCCAGATATAAAAGAAGCACCTGAAGTTCATATTTATCCAAATCCTGCCAGCAATCATATTTCTGTTTCAATTCCTGATCATGAAAATGCAAGACAGTTAAGGATCTATGATATGGCTGGAGCGATAGTCCTGGAAATACCTATTAATTCAAGCTATCAAAAATTAAACATTCAAAAACTTAAACCAGGGATGTACTCACTAAATATAGTGTGGAATAACAACACTATGAGCAACAGACGATTTGTGAAGTTGTAAGCATAGGTATTCTTGAGAAAAAAATTATATCTCTAATCTTTTAACTTATCAATTATTACCGTAGCACATTGTTCCGGTTGATCTAGCCATGGGCAATGACCGGCATTTTCTATTAATTTAAATGTGTGATTTTCTATAGTTTTTGCTTTGACAACCCCAGTTTCATTACTCTCAAATGCATCCTGGTCTCCCCAGATAAAATGGACCGGCATTTTCAGTTGATTTAATTGGTCTGTCAGGTATAATTTTCTTCTCCAGCCTTTAAGTGTTAAAACCGTTTCCAGCATAGTCCTTCGAGCTGTTGCAGTTCCGGGGAGAAGAGAATTATAATAGCAATGTTCGATATATTCATCAGATAATTTATCAGCATCAGCCACAAGTATACTTTGGTGGATTTTTCTTGTGCCGTCAATACTTGGTTTCCCCACAGTCTTCTCTAACAATTTATTAAGCCCCTTAACACCGAGAAGCCTGAGTATGGGCGGGACCCAGTAATTCATTCCTGCAGGAGCCCCTATCAGCAATAATTTCTCTACGCGTTCAGGATATTCTAATGCATGACAGATACTAAAATAACCTCCCATCGAATTCCCCATGAAAAGGGCTTTTTCCAATCCAACTCCATCCATAAATGAATGAATAAAATCAACTGCACTTTTACGATAATCAATCCCGTTGTAGTTTATTGGATCTGTTAATCCATGACCAGGACGGTCAACAACATACAAATGAAAATGCTCCGAAAGTGGCTTTAGCATATTGATCCATTCGCTAGAATGGCTAAGCCCCCCATGAACAATGATGAATGGTTTTCCATTACCCAATTTGAGATAATGTACTTTTTTCACCGCACCTTTTGTTGTTACGGTTTTTGATTGTGGTGAGATTCCGGCCTGTTCAAACAGGAAGTCTCTGGTCTCCTGATATTTATTTACTATTTCCATAGTTTTTACGACATTTAGTTAAGATATAGATTCAACAAGATCCCTCTTTTTTATCAAATTTATGAATATATTTAACATTGATGTTTCGTGCGAATGATATGTTATTAATACAAAGCTATTGTTTACTTTTACTGAATAAATTTATTATATCATCCCAACACCAAACATGATGAAAAAAATTCTTCACTTTCCATTCCTTTTTGCACTATTATTTCTTATCCCAACAAATGAAATACTTGCTGAGTCAGGTGGCCCCTTGAAACCTTTACAAGCCGCTTATAATGTGAACTATTATAATCTTGATCTGAACATTGATCATGTATCACGAACCATTGGTGGGTCACTTTTATGCCGCGTAGAGATCATTGATCCTATAGACACACTTTTGTTAGATCTTGATGATCCTTTTACCATAGATTCTATCCTTTTCAGGAAAAATGGCGGGAGCTTCTCAATTACGACATTTACTCATAGCGACGAAAAAATATATATTGACATTCCAGAAGCTGTGATAACGGGAGATATGGTTTCTGTGCAAATATTCTATAATGGTGCCCCGAGAATCGCAAACAACCCTCCCTGGGGAGTTGGAATTGTTTGGGAACAAACATCAACCGGAGCTCCATGGATCGGAATGACCTGCGAAGATGAAGGTGCTGATATCTGGTGGCCATGCAAGGATCATCCTACGGATGAACCGGACTCAATGAATATGAGTTTTACTGTTGCTGATCCACTTATGTGTATTTCTAATGGCCAATATCTTGGTAAGGTAGCCAATGGAAATGGTACCTCAACATATAATTGGTTTATTTCAGCACCGATCAACAACTATAATGTATCCATTTACGCTGCCGAATACATGCTCATTGAAGACAACTATATGAGCACTATAGGTGATAGTATCCCATTCAGGTTCTGGGTACTTCCAGAATATTATACTACCGCTGTTAACTATATGGATGTCTTTCTGACTGAGTTTGATTTCCTTGAGAGCATATGTGGTCCGTTCCCATTTGGAGCCGACAAACACGGTTGGGCCCATTCTTCCTACTGGGGGATGGAACACCAGACGATCATCGCCTACGGCCATAATTTCTCCACGAATAGCTGGGGTTTTGACTACATCCATTATCACGAGCTGGCACATGAGTGGTGGGGCAACCTTATCACCGCAAAAGACTGGGCAGATGTGTGGATACATGAAGGCCTGGCAACCTATACTGAAGCATTATATGTTGAGCACCTGTCAGGAATGAGCAAGTATCATCAATACATGGATAATATGAGGCCATCGAACAGTCATTCTCAACCGCTGGCTCCATATGGTAATTTAACTGCCGGGCAGGGATTTTCACTCAATCCATATAGCAGGGGAGCTTCCGTGACACATACATTGCGTTATCACCTGGGAGATGAACTATTCTTTGAATTGTTTGAACGGTGGGCCTATCCTGACTCAACTGATTTCGACAATACCAATGGTCGGTTATGCAGGATCTTATCTACCGATGATATGAAAGAACAGGCCGAGGAAGTAACAGGAGTTGAACTGGATCCATTCTGGGATGTATTCTTCAGGGAAGCCTCATATCCCTATCTAACTGTAGTAAGAGGATACGATGAAACTACTTTTACCTGGGAGACAGAAAACAATGTTCTTCTCGATGTCGACATTCCAATACGTGTTAACGGTGTTGATCAGATTGTTGAAATGACCGATGGATATGGTACTGCTGCAATACTTCCGGACGATTACATTATCATAGATCCCAAAAAGTGGATTTTAATGGCTTCACCGTCCATAATAACCTCTGTAGAAGATGGTTTAACTGAAGGACAGGGATACAGGCTTGAACAGAATTATCCGAATCCATTTAGCCATACTACCACAATTCGATATTCAATCCCTGATTCAAAGTTTGTGAATATTAAGGTATTTGATGTTTACGGGAATGAAATAGCTGGTCTGGTGAACGACGAGCAAACCGCAGGTGATCATGAGGTAGTTTTCGATGGCAGTATGCTTCCAAATGGAACATACTTTTACCGTATACAGGCTGGGGATTTTATTCAGACGAGAAGAATTGTGCTGATCAAAAATTAATCGACAGATATAAGTTTAATGGTCTGTTAACTTTTTCATAATAGCGAAACCAATATCACTTATTCACTTTTGGAGATCTTTATGGCTATTTTGCCCCCAAGCCATGCCATGGGTATATATGCCAAAATGATGTCTGTAGCCGTAAACCAAGTAGGAGCAGGCAGCAAAAAGCTAACCCAGATCCCTCCTAAAAGGAATAAACCACCAATACTCAAAGCAAATATCATTTTGCTGTTTGCTGCTATCAAACCTGCAATGGCAGCACCAGCCAATGTGCCTAGAGCGTGAGCAAGGAAAGGGAAAATAAAAAATTCAAAACTCAGCGTTGGCATGACGGCCGCTAAAGCATCCATGTCACTGGGGTCAACACCCTCTATTGGCATTGCCATATGACCAGCCTGGATGAGTCCCATATTAATGACACTACCACCTATCCATCCTGCTATAACAGCTAAAATATTTTTAATTATTGGATTCATATCGATTCATATATGTTAGTTAACTATGCCTAAGTTGTTTATAAAATAACCATGTAGAAAAGAAATGGTTCATAATAGAGTAAAATTAGTAGATCTGTCAATCAAATCATAATTATTCCATAAGTCATCTCAAATTTAGCATTCGAAAAAAAACCTGACACATTATGCGTCAGGTTTTAAAATTGTTGAACTCTGAATGTCAATCTATGCTTATATCTGGACCATTCCTCCATCTACTGCTAATTCGGATCCGGTAATAAATGAACTCTCATCCGATGCGAGGAAAAGTGCGGCGGTGGCAATTTCTTCCGATTTGCCTGCACGGCCCATGGGTACAGAGGCTACAATATTGCTCGCCATTTCTTGCTGCTGTTCTTCACTCATACCCATTTTACTGAATATAGGAGTTTCGATAGGTCCCGGAGAAATTGCATTTACACGAATCCCTTTAGGTAAAAGCTCTGCAGTAAATGTTCGGACCATCGAGCGTACAGCTGCCTTGGTAGCAGCATAAACAGTCATACCGGCCATTCCTTTCACATTCACCACCGATGTATTCAGGATAACTTGCCCACCATTTCCATTGAAATAAGGCAGAGCAGATTGGACTGTATTGATCACTCCTTTAACGTTAGTGTCAAATATGCTGTCGATATGTTCGTCATTTACCATTTCCAGAGGACTGAACCTGGCTACACCGGCATTGGCGAATACAATATCAACCTTTCCAAAATCATCAGCTACATTTTTAAACAAGGATTGCAAGTCCTCTTTGTTGCTTACGTCTGCCTTAATCACCTTGATGCCTTCTTCATTCAGAGACTCCGATTCCTTAAGGCGTTCTTCAGTTCGGGCTGTGACAACTACCTTGGCTCCTTCTTTGACAAATAATCTTGCTGTTGCCAGTCCCATGCCGCTATTACCACCTGTAATTACAGCTACTTTGTTTTCTAGTCTTTTCATGTTATTTAGTTATTATTAATTATTAAAATTTAAATTAGTTCTTTACGCAAAATTTACTTCGTATCCTCTCAGTGAGGAATTATTTTCTATTATTTCTCCTTCCTCGATATGTTTTTTTAAGCCTTTCAATATCCCTTCAAATCCCTTGTTAAATCGTTTCTTAAGCATGAGTCCATTCATAAGGTCCGCGAAGAGTCCTTTTGTAATTTCATATGTAAAATCAGTTTCAACAAGTGTCCCTCCCATTCTATTATCTGATAGCTTAAAGTGTGCAAAACCTTGCTTGAAGAATGGCATCTTTTGAAGGGGTTTTATTTGGAGGGTGTACTCCTCACCCTCTTTCCAATTCATTGCTATTTCCTCAACTTTACCCATAGCATGAAATTCGCACACCCTGCCGGCACCTTCACAGGATTCTTCATGAGTGTTATTGTATGATTTTTTCACCATTGGATTGTATTTCTGAAAACCACCCAGGTCAGATATTACCCGCCAAACATGCTCACGGGGAGCATCAACCCACAATTTCCTTTTTACCTGATTCATATAATTTGTATTTATAATATAACGACCAGTCGTCATAATTAGGTCAAAAAAATATTAAATAAGCTTTTGAAAGATCATGTTATAGAAATTCCTCAAACTATCAGTATTCTTATCTGCTTTCATCCTTACAGTTGCTCCCTGCAAGCTATTGATTATGAAATTGGATAACTCAGAAGTATTTACATCCTGACTAAGTTCCCCGGCACTGACTGCGTTCTGCAGGCAATTATTGAAAACACCGGATACCGATTCAAACCCTTCCTTTGCTCTTTCCTGGAATAACTTATTCACATCTGCAAGTTCCATTGTAAGATTGCCCATCAGACAACCCTTAGTGCAACCCAAATCCTTTTCCTGTAATTCGATATAATCTTTAAAAAAATTCTTAAGATTTTCAAGTGGACTTTGATTTTCATTTAATAAGGATTTCTTCAGAAATTTAATATTGCCACTCATATAATAATCCAACACAGCAATCCCGAACTCTTCCTTACTCTTAAAGTGATTGTAAAAAGAACCTTTGGGTATATCAATCCTTTCGGTGATCTCACTGATCCCTGTTACTCCGTATCCTTTCTCATAGAACAGATCGTAACCTGATTGAATTATGTCTTCCTTATTAATTTTTCTTTTCACACTGCAAACATAATGACCAGTCGTCATATTTGCAAGAAAAACTGAGAATTTAACAGATTTTTAACTTCCTGTAATTGCCTTCTGCCTTGTGCCTTTTTATTTCCCATACCGATAATACTGATCCCTCTTTTTGCTTGCTTTGGTCTCAAACCTCCAGGCAAAGGTAAACCTGAGCTGTTCTGTAGATAAACTCATTGAATAGGAATTGTATTCATAATTCCTGAAGTTAAAGCCTGCACTCAGGTTGAAAAATAAATTAGAACGGGTGTACCCTATAGCAAAGCGGCCTAATAAATGCACTGCGAAAAGATCCTTTGTTTCCGAATATCCGTGTAAAGCTGTTACAAGGTATTCCCTGTAACCAATTCCAGGGATTGCTGCAAGGCTTACAAAGAAGCCTTTTTGCCCGATAACAAAGGTGTATAAATAGCCTGCATTCACGCCAATGGTAGATGCCTTAAAACTCTTCAGGTCATATCCTTGCCAAGTAGTATCAACTATCTCTTTTGGAATAAACCCGCTGTCGGTGCTGACCTCGTCCTGTGTAAAGAAAATCCCTGTCACGGCGCTGCCGGCACTCCTTCTTTGTACCTGATTACCAACAAAAGCTGCCTTGTAGGAGAACTTCTTACTATTAAAAATATAGAACAGATTGGCCCCCATTGTCGATACATTCATATCAGGAAGTTGTGGGTAATAATCTTCTTCCCAAACTGTAAACTTATAAGGATTGGACAGGTAATATCCTTTATAGTTTTGTATATGTGCGTTGGCTCCCAACACTTTGGTATAAAGGCTGACCTGCAGATCAAATCGCTGCGTCTTACCATATTTTCTATTCTGCTCCACCGTACTTGGCAATCCGAGTGAAACACCCAGTCCCAGCCATTTATAATTAAACCCAACACCCAGTGAGAAAGTACCATTTGGCCGATATTTTAATGACTGGTTATCTTTGCTCAGGTCAACGCTGTTTGATTTTTGTAAAACAAAGACTCTCAGGATGAACTGATTATTTAAATTCTGATAATATCTATTGATGGTTGAATCCTCGTATGAAACATCGGCAGGCTCTGATTGTGACTTCAATAAATTGGGGACCAGAAGAGCTGGAGTAAAAAGGAAAGTGAATATTAGGCTTCTGAACAACATGGCTTAGTAAGTCAAAGATAAAAGATTTAGCTACATCTGTTTAGTCTCTCCGAAGATTCAAAGAAACATTACCTCTGATTTATCTTTATCAAGCGGGCTGCAGACATTTAACTTTGTCGTGGACTGATAAATATGAGACAAAACAGTGGTGGGGGTATATACCAGTGTAATATCACCTTTAGCGCATGCCTGGTCTATGTCTTATAGCAAGAAAAGCAAACATGATCATTTAACCAAAAGCTTGGCAGTGTGTGTGTGCAAGAGATTGGAAATTCTAATAAGATAAATCCCGGAATTGAAGTTTTCAACCGAACAAGTATAGATGTTTTTATCTGTCTCATCCAAAAATAGAACCTTACCTGAAGAATCAATGATCTCAACTTTGCAATTTCCTTCCAGGCTTTGTTCAATCGTTAGTATACCGCTTGCAGGATTTGGGTAGACCCTCAATGGATCGGCATGATTGATCTCTTCATAAATAACACCAGTCAGGTTGCAGTTAAAAGCAAATTCCAGCACATCATCCCGCTGCTCGCGTAATCCCTGCACGCTTCTTAACACTTCATAATCTGGAACGATCCCAATGCGCTGGGTCGGTGTGTAATCAGGATAAAAAGTGCCCAGGCCCGTTATAAGTGAGCTCACTGACCCTGGCAGGGATATTAGGCTCACGTTTCCATCTGCCCCCGCTGTTTGGCTTCCAATCTTAATACTTTTGGGATGTTGGTCGAGACCCATACAAGTATATTCAGCCTGGCTGAGAGTGTTCGAATTAAATAGTATTATCACATAGCCCTGGTATACATCCTGATTTACAGATCCAATCACCTCATGATGCCAGGTTATAGTCCCAGGATATTCATGGTTTGGTATCGAAAAATTAGCGATGTACAAAGGTTCCGTATATAGATAATTGACGATGTACCATAAGGTCCCCTGGGGATAGGTGCGTAGGTCGAATACGATGGCATCTGTTTCCCAGAAATCATTGAACATATCACCAACAGATGTGCTTGGCAAGCGACCTAAATCAACATAGCCATAGTGGCATCCTCCAGTGAGCACCGTATCATACCATATTGGGCCGGTGTTTTCTGAAAGCTGATAATAAGAACCCGAGTTCCATTCCCTCAGGGTATTTACAAATTGTGTCCCATTTTCATTCTGCAACAACAACTCAAATTCGCCATAGTCTCCCCTCGCCAGTGTATTATTAAGGTTTTGCTGCATACGTGATTCATTCGATGCTGCCATAAAGGGTCTGATACTATCCTTGAGGGCATTGATGCTAAGGCCATCCATTTGCAGTATGACATCTCCCGGATGAATATCTGTCAACGACTCATCCACATAGGCTACTACCATCTTCCCATCGGCCTGCATTGGAAAAAATTTAGGGTATGCAGAGCCAAAAAACTGGTTGGCTGGCACGCTGTAGGTAAATCCGTGTGTATCGTTGATATGATGTACAAGTCTTATGATCGCCAGGCTGTAATCAGTAGAGTTGGTCGCATTGATGAACCATGGAATGATCTCAAGGAAGGTAGTATCCCAATCCTGATCCATTACGTCAGCATACGGGAAATAGTATTCAATATCATTCCAGTATCTGAACATGGCAAGCAACCTCACTTCCAGGTCAGGGTAGCTTCCTGCCTGCCCATAGCCATTATCCTGCGTAAAGTCGGGATTCCCCAGAGGAAATGATGTTATGTAGCAATTATCCTGCAGCCGGTGCCTGGCTTTGATGGTATCCAGAATTGTTCTTAGCGGATCATATATTACGGTATCATTAAACCAATCCGTATCAAGGTTCAGAATGAGGCTGTCAGGGACCACCGGAGGAGGCACAGAGGGGAATGCCATTTCACCCGGAGCCATGGCCATATCCAGCAATATGTCATTAAAATCCTGATTGGTATTGGCTGTATGTACCAGTGGCAGAGTAGCGATTAGTACACTGTCCCAATCTATGGAGCAGTCGACCATGGCTGAATGAAAGCTCTTAACATAGCCCCACACCTTGCATGTATAAAATAACCTGTGGTGATAGGTACTGTCAGAATCATGTTGACTCCAGAGTGGAGTAGATGTCAATACGAACAAAGCTAAAAAGCAGATGATGATTTTTTTCATGGGGATCAGGCTTGGTTTATTTCACATATAAATATACTACATGTTTAAGGGGTTGTCAAGTACACTGTATATCTGGACAAGATGAATTGACCTACTATAAGTATGGTTAAAAATTCGCTTTCCCTGTGAGGATTTCAGCAGTGAAAATGAGTGGTGCTGAGGCGGTTTATTGTATCTTTATAAAAATGGAAGGCATGACATCTCATTCTTATTTGTATTCCTCTTTTAACCAATGGGTTAGAAAAAAATATAATATTTATAATAGTATCTTTCTCAGCCTCCCATTTGAAGACATCAGCCGAACAGGGACCCTTCTTCCTGTTATGAACGATATTTTAGGTGCCGGGCTCAGTAATGGGGTGGATCCCATCGGAATCCTTGATGACTATTTCCTGAAGCATACCAACATTAAGGATGAACATAAAAAAATTGATTTTATGTTCAGGATCATCCAATATATTGAAAGACAGATTGTTTTATATGACAGCATTGAAGACTCTGCATTCCCTCACCTCCTTGA
>Ga0209692_10002679_pt1 | contig 18656 bp, 13 predicted proteins | sample tdDd472_FD_187129 | JGI IMG/M metagenome (GOLD analysis project Ga0209692, IMG submission 187129) | Marine sediment microbial communities from the Atlantic coast under amendment with organic carbon and nitrate - tdDd47.2 (SPAdes)... | ecosystem: Environmental > Aquatic > Marine > Coastal >...
CACCCACCCCCCCATCTCCCGTTGCAGGAAGGATACAATGCGCTCATCCAACCATTCGGCCTCGGGAATTTCCTCCAAAAGCACATCGATCCATGCACGCAGTTTCTCGGACGAGATTCCAGCCACCGTTCGGTAAACAGGTTGAATTTCGCCCTCAAGAATTTCATTCGCCCCCAGAACCTGAAAACGAGGATTCACCATTGTGAGACCCTGATATTCCATAGCGGTCTGGCCAAAAAGGGCGACTCTAGCACCTCTTGGAAGCGTACGATCCAAGTATTTCATACCGTACCACAAAACCCTGACTGTACCGGATGCATCATCAATAAGTCCCTCATAAAAGGGAACCTTCTGCCGTGGTGTCCGTCCCGCGTTGGTTGATATAAGTTTGCCCTGCACATGGGCATGAATTCCCTCTTTCAATTCAGAAATGGAGGTGACTTTGGAATAGTCCAGGTAATTTCGTGGTAACCAACGCAGCAGGTCTAGCCGATTGACGATGTCAACCGCTCCCAACTTTTCCAGCGACTTCTTTCCGAGCCCCTTAATTCGAATTTTGCTGAGCGGCTCCTTCAACCAATCAACGAGAGGATTCAATTCGGAACCCCCGCCGCGCATGGACCCTGGCGCCCCACTTTTTGACCTCGACCTCCAGGCGATGGAAACCTGGATCCTGGCTAACCGGATCGACATGAAGCACGTATTGGTTCTTTAAGTCATCCAACACTTCGGCAAATGTTCGTTTCAGGTTTCCAACTGTCTTCACCCAAAGAAACCGACCGCCGGTCTCGCTTGCCATAAACTCAAGGGCATCGTCGTGAATGCGTTCACCCAGCCCAATCGTGAAAATGGCTATTTCGCTGTCCTGGGCTTGTCGGATGACTTTGCGCAACATTCGTCGTTTATCTGCTACCTCTTCATAGATGCTGTCACGACCGTCTGTAAAAAGAACAATGGTTTTCCGCGAGCGAGGGAGCTCCTTGAGCAAACCCATCGAGTGAAGGAGGCCGTCAAACATCGCGGTCGCACCTTTGGGCTGGACGTCCTCAATCCGATCTTCAATCACAGAACTCGAGGCACCAAAATCGAATACGGTTTCCGGTTCGTTGCTGAAAACCACCAGGTTACAGCGGTCCTGTCCTCCAATTTGCGAGACAAAATCGAACACAGCCTCTTTGAGAATGTCCTGTTCCTGTTTCAGAGAGGAAGAGGTATCGATGAGAAGCGAAATCATCAGTGGCACTTTCTGACGCTCAATTAAGCGGATCTCACAGGGAACGCCATCTTGTTTGACCGTAAAGTGTTTTGGCTTCAGATCCTGAATGTAACGATTCTGGCGATCCTTGACAACGGTGGGAACAAGAATCAGGCGGGCGGTCTCTTCATAATCCACCCGCAATGCGCGCGTGGTGATCGTTCCCGAACGATACGATTCGCCTTTTGCGTCGTAGACCACAAGGGCCAAGTTCCAGGAACGAATATCAGGCCCAAATTCAAGCAATAATTGATCGCTCCAGCCATCTTGAGTGTGGACAACCTCCTCATTTCGAAGAACTTCCATCCTCACAACCTTATCGGGATAATTGCAACTGAATTCCAAAGTCACTTCACCCGAAATGTAGCTGCCCATAGCAGGCGCCTGAATCCGCGGATTCAACGTGGCTTCCTGTAGCCAAAGGGTTATTAGGAGAAAAATCAAACGCGCCTCCCCGTCATCGAAATGGCATCTGATGATGCGATTCAGGTTCGAGGTTACCGAAAGAGTCGTGTACCCAAGGCAGCAGCCTTATCTGAATAAACATCATGCATGCTCCTTATTGTACGATCCTCGCCGGGGAATTACACGAGAAACCCAGCCAAGCAAGCGATCCTCTGCTCATCGTTGGCTCGACTCAAGCTTTTTGAAAAGTAGGACAGCCCTGCATTTGCAGGTTTCCCCACAGACCGGACATGGACTTCCTTTAAGGTTCTTATGCCGATAATGTTGCCCAGAAACTTCGGCCAGGGTGAGGAAGCCCATTCGTTTAAGCAATCCAAGGCTCTGATTCTTGGTTCCATGAACCCAGGATGATGCAACAATGTATTCGCAACGTTGTTCGTTAAGCCATGACATGAGTTCACTTGCTGCGGCTTGTGCAATACCTCGGCGCCGTGCCCATGGAGCAGTAGCACCTCCTTCTAACAGACCAATCCGCTTTGTCTTGAGGAATTGAACGGCTTCAGCTCCATACACTGCAAACTTCTTTTCCACCTGCACACCAATAAACGCCATACCGACAAACGCCATGCGTTCACCCAATTTCACTTGCGCCAAAAAACAATTTGGGTCCGATGCAAGCGTACGTAAGCGTTCAAGGTCAAATCCTGGGCCAAACGCGGATGTCAGCAGTAGTGAAGCTTCCTCCAGTGTTGGACGATCCATCGATTGAATCCTGCTAAATTCCATGATATGCACCCTTCTTCTTGAAATAGCCACGAATGGAGTGACCTTCTGAAACAGACCGTTGATCCCCAAACCTACTCCAGGCATGACCATTTTTCAACCCCTGTACAACGATTCAGCTGGTGCAACATGAAAATGGCGCTGGCATGTGCCGGAAGCACAAAAAGTAGTAGTCTCTTAAGTCGTGTTCAATGATTCATTTATCTGGATTTCTTGGGTGAAGTATGGATTCGGGCGAATTATTCGCCAAGGTGTCTTCGTAACAAAGTAGAATGAATTCGAGATGGCCATTTTGAATGGAGGATAAGGAAAACCATGATCACCTCACTTTACCCCAAATCAGATTTCGAATTCGATCCAGGGACCTGCTGGCTTATGCACTGTGCCGAAGGGCCCGTCCCCAAGGTTTCTATCGCGGCTCTGGAGTCGTTTCTTTCGAAAGAAGCGAAACCGTGGAACAAGCAATTCGACGTCGATTTTGTGGAACTCACAAATGAAACGCGTCGGGAAGCAGCCCGAACGATGGGTTTTCATCATGCGGACATCTCGCTTACGGCGACCACATCAGCTGGATTGGTCCTCGTCGCCCAGGGCCTCTCCTGGCATCACGGTGATGAGATATTGGTCCCAGTTGGTGAATTCCCGAGCAATATTTGGCCGTGGAAGGCACTTGAATCAAGTGGTGTGTCCGTACGAATGGTTCCCTTGTGGCCAGGCCATTGCGGAGGACAAAACGCCCTGGAAACGGCGCCACCACCAGCAGATTGCGATCCCGAGACCGCATTAATTGGCGCCATCGGACCAAAAACCCGCCTCATGGCCGTCAGCTGGGTTCGTTTCCAGGACGGATTAAAACTGAATTTAGAGCGGCTCGCATCAGCCTGTAAGGAACAGAACGTGGAGCTTGTAGTGGACGGCATCCAAGGTGCGGGAACCGCAGCCGGTTTTTCGGATCGTGTTCCCGATGGCATCTCAGCCTTTGCATCGGGGGCGCATAAAGGCCTGCTCTCGCCACAGGGTTCCGGCTTTCTCTGGACCTCAGAATCCTTTCGACAAAAACTGAAACCACTTGGGTCCTGGTTATCTGTTGAAGACGCCCTCAACTTTCAACGACCGAATTCCGACGTGAACCGCGAATGGAATTCCGACGGAACCTATCTCGAGCAGGGCGTACCCAATCAACTCGGCTGTATCGGATTTCGCGCTGCCCTAACCTACATCAACAACGCCAATGGAGACCAAAAAGCTCACAGAGGTCAAGCCCATATTCGTTCGGTCCAGAAAAAGCTGCTGAATGTACTCAAAGATCAGCCGGGATGGACAGAAGAAGCTAACCGGCTCTTGAACTTGTTGCACAAAGATCGCCTGGGTTCCGTTCTATCCTTTTTTAAGGGCAATCTAAATACGAGCGTCGATGCCCTCCTGAAAGATGGTTTTGAAAGAGGACTTTACGCCTCGGTACGCGAAGGCTATTTGAGACTTGCGCTACATGGATGGCACGATGAATCCGATTTAAACCCAATCGTAGACTGGTTGACCAAAGGGTAACTTCGATAATCTCTCTAATTGTTGACTTGGATTTCACCGTGAAACCTGAAAGCCAAGAATCATAAGACCAATTGTCAAATATCACCAAAAAAGCCACCGCGGGCAAAATAATTGCCCGCGGGGACGCGTTTGAATCGGAGGCATTTCGGCCTCATGGATTTGCGCTACTTCATTTACAGCGTATTGATAAAATCCAAAATGTCGTAGAGCTGGTTCTGATTAACGTCACCGCAACCAGGTGCTGCAAACGGACCCATCCAGCTTTCAAACATTTGGACACCATACGTAAGTTCCGCACTCACGTTGACCTGCGCGTCCTGGGAAGTGGCGTCCCCACATTGGCCCGACACGACACAATGGTAGGCACCAGAATCGCCTGTCGTTAATGAATTCAACTGGAGCGTATTCTGTGTGGCGCCCGGGAGGTCTACTCCATCTTTTTGCCATTGATAGGTTAAACCATCTCCAGTTGCAAGAACACTGAGCTCCGTGGAATCTCCCACGCAGAAATCCCCACTGTTCGGGTGATTTGAGATCGCTGCCGACTCACAACAGGAGGTTGGTGGCATATCAAAGGCTTCTGTTCCATCAGTGATACTGAAACTGCTTCCGGCATTTGCGCTGAAGCCGAGCCCCCGCTTGGCGAATGCGGTCCAGATGATACACTGATTTGCTCCCCCATAGAGGGCAAGATCCGCAGCGAGAATGCCATCGCGAGCGTCGATAAATGAGGGCGAACAAGCTTGTTGTTTCATGCCTTCAATTACCAGCCGAATGCACATATTGTTTCCTCCCGTACCGTGATACAGGTCGGGATCAAAACCATGTGCATCCACAAGGCCCCAGTAGAGCTCCCAAAGCATGGTATTAAATACATGCCCAACACCATGGGGTACGGCGATGGAAGAATCTTTGAGCTTGTCGTAGGTCACTGGATTAATGGACATATCCGTTGAATAAGGGAATTCTCGAATGCCAGGACCCTCGATAGTCTGGAAACTGGAATAGGTACCAACACCCCGGGGGTCATCGCCCATCGCTCCTGGAAGGGCCGTGTAAACAAGAGCAAAGAAATCACTCCAGCCTTCCCCAGCCTGTTCTGTGTTCTGTAAACAGCCAGTACTGGAAGGACCACCTGTCAGCCGGTTGGACACCCCATGTCCGTACTCATGGGCGATTATTCCGCTGTCATAGTCACTGTCTCGTCGTGGGAAGGTGCTTCTCAGTGTGCCGTTAACCGTACTTCCGAGCTGTCCTTTGATCAGTGCGCCATCACTTTGACCCATAAATACAGAGGGAATGGTGACAAGATTTCCCGACGCGCCTGGCCCCATACTGATGACATCGTCACCCTGGTTGTTGATGACAATGGCCCCAATGGCTCCTGCTTGCTCAGCATTTAACACCTTCACGCCAAACTCGCATGAACCGCGATCAATTAGCGCAATTTTACCTGCGGTAAAGCCTACTAAAGGATTGCAACCCTCACTTGGGTTGGCGGAACCATCATCGACCAGTTCGAAGTCTTCAGTAATCCCAATGCTATCAAGTAGCGTACCAAAGCTCGCAGAACCAGCCAGATACGTGCCTGCGATGCTTCCAGGCGCATGGATCTCGACTTCGGAAGGTCCGGTCCATTCGTACATTCGCATGCGCGGGGTACTTCCCTCCGGAGGGGTACTGAAATTGGCATTGTTAAGAGATGGTGGGCTCAAATCGGCTCCTGCCTGAGCCAAGGCACGAACATAATCGTTCCCAACACCGGGCTCACCGTAATTGTTTTGTTGAAAATTCCCACTTCCCGCATCAAACCCATGCAGAAACAAGAGATCATGAACGATGTTGTTCCAGTAAAAAAGGTTGATCGTCGCTGAATCTGTATACTGATCGGGCTCCTCACCAAAATCAGGAGGAAGATTGAACGTCAGACTTGAGGTACCATCGGGCTCGTCTCCTGCAGAGAAATCATTGCCATCGCGATCTTGAAACGCATGAACATTATTGCCTCGAGTTATCGTGAATTCGGGTCCGGCACTTCCATCGGTATCGTGCCAACCGAAAGGCGAGCCAGCCGGATCAGCAGGGCTGGCGACCAGGTCTAAACTACCGTGATTAGGACTCTCAAAGGGGTATGGAACCACGTAATAGGTGGACCCATCGTCTAAACCTTCTACATTGGCCGCGGCTGGGTTCGATTCATTTTTCTTATGGTTAGCATGAGGCCTGCCAACTGGCCAGGAATCGTGGACGGTCCAGTTGTGAAGACCCAAGACTCGTGGCGTTGACGCATCCACGAATACCTCCAGCCAATCTGCCCTTTCAGGAACACGAACAACGACACTCCAAACGAGGTGAACGTTTGATTTTTGGTCAGGCAAATATTTGAGTTGAACAGGAATTGAATCCAGAGACAATGCAGTAGCCTCGAATTGGCAGAAGCGATTTGCCCCGGTAGTCGCCTGAATTTGGGTCCAACCAGTCAGAATGATACCGAGATGATCTGCAACCACATCCAAGGCTCGATCAGGTTCCAGAGCAGACGCGATGCGTTTGGTTTTGACCTCCAAATCAGGAACAAATTGATTGGTAATATTGATCAATTGTCCCTGAGCGTTTATGTGGCCAGCTAGGATTCCGTTTACTACCTCAATCCCCCGCAGAGTCTGATGATAGTATAGATGCGTGATCCCCACGCCTCGATCCCGAGTTCGATCCTTCAATCGCATCTCGGCCAAATCTCTTTCGGACAAAGCGTTCTTCATCCGAGATGAATTCAAATAACTGCGTAAAATAGCCTCTGGATCTTGGGAAGAAACTGGAGTAAGGAACCCAGGTCCCATCCCAAAGCAGGTGCACGTACACAACACCCAAAAAAACCTCATGAAACCCCCAATGAAATAAAACCTTAAAAAACAGAATTGTTTTACAGGATTTTACTTAGAGAGTTAGGTGTTGTCATGAAGTTTTTCTGGCTTTGAGTGAATGCAAGGGAATTGCATTCATCTAACTTGAATCAGAAAAAGTGCTTCATGCATAATTAAAATAAACAAAATAGTAAACTTAAAGAATTCAGAAGGCTATTTATAGAAGGGCGAAGCGTTGAGACACGTTTCTCAAAAAAGAGCGATCCTTGCATTTGAGCAATCACTCTTCGCCATATCTGAAGGCAAGAAAACTTGCCAACGGCAGGACGAATCCTTTTTGCTTCTCAGATTTCGTCCCGCCTTTTAGACCTATTTTTTTTCTATTTCATAGCGATAACGAACCATTTGGTTATCACCATCCTCGTTGCGAGTCATGGTGTAAGCGAACCCGTTTTTGAAGACAAGCCGCATGGATGCATTCATGGGTGTATTTAATTCAAAGAGTCCATCACCAGGAACGATGATTTTTCCGAGAAATTTTCCTTCCCGATTGAAGAAATCTCCTGAGATACGTCCTTCTGGAAGCTTGATGCGATTGACTACAAAGAAATGGCCGTCCTCCATGGGAACGATTCCCGCAATGGGGTTTTGCTTCACGGGAAGATTGGCTTTTTCGATAGAATCGGAAAGCACCTTATCGTCGACAAAGTTTTGAAGTCCCTGGTCATAAATGGTTTTTTCGAGTGATTCTGCGAGCGCCGCCTTTTCCTCTTCATCATAGAAAACGGGCTCATGAGTCTTTTTTATAACCATCAATTGTTTGGATAGGTCGCTATTCCAAACTTCGATTTCATATTTCTTGGAATCGAAGACTAACACTTCACCAGTGGATAAGAACGTGGCATACCAGGTCGTTTTATTGATAATAATATCGAACTGTTTTCCAATGAAATCGGACCAATAACTCTTATCGCCAACTTTAGTCTGATCGAAGTTTGGCCATGGTTCTCCACAGAGTTCCCGTACCGGTTCGAATTTGGCATTCATAATTGCACTCATGAACTTGGTATCTGGTGGTGCGTTTTCATTTAACTTAACGCTGAAAATGATGGAGAAGAACAACGACCCATCCGGCGAGAAATATGGGCTCGTAGGAATGCTGGCCAGACTACCCACCGTCTTGGATTCGAGAACCTTGAGATCCTTATCGTAGTAGGTCGCTTTTCGAGATCCCTGCAATGCATCCATGCCGATGGCAGTTCCATCAGCGAGAATTTGGAAATTAGTGAGACCTTGGAATTCGCCTGGTCCCTCGCCACGCTGAGCGAACACTTTTACAAATTTTCCATCTTTGTCAAACTCGAGGAGTCGAGAATTGCTGGCGTCGATGATATAGAAATGGCCGTTTTGGCCGATCTCAAACGTGCTGGGGCGTCCGCGGTCCATCCATAGATATTCATCGCCGGCATCCAGATCGCCTCCAAAACGCAAGTCTTCTGTGAAGGTCACACTATGTGTCCCTTCCGTGTTGGGATTGGAAATAATTTTTGTATTATTTGGTGATAGTAATAAAACTGATAGTAATACGAGCATTCAACCCTCCTTTTTCATGAACCCTTCTTTGATATACGACATTTCTCCCAAGGTGTTTCTTGCGAGAACATTGCCTATCGGCCTGGAAGGAGGAGTGATGCCTGACGATAAGACAATTGAAATAGAGAATTCATTGTGCCTCGGCCTGAAAACAAGCCCCTCTCAAAAGCACAAGATGGGTACCGGTCCCTGATTCGAATGAAAAAACTCGATGATCAACTTCCTATTAGGCCCCAATGGCAAATCGGGCATTTAAACGATTACATCAGGAGGGTCCTGAGGCGTCGAAGGCCGATTTGAGCCAACAAACCAAGTCAGAGTCGACCTCCTCGACGGAGGACAACCTCAATTTATAGTTACACATTCTGCCAGCAGGTAGTTCTTTGAGTCGCTCACTGGGCTCGAGTCCTTTCACATTGAGCCCCACTTCCACCTGCGTGTTGGTGGCCGGACCCACCATGCAAAACTGTTTTTTACGCCGGTAACTGATGTAAGTCTTCTTCGGTGATACCTCAAAATCGCCAAATTGGTTTAACGATTCAAGAATCTTTTCATGAATGGGTTTTAGCGCCGCTTTTTTGCCCACATAAAGGGTATTAAGGACTTGTTCCGGTTCTGCAGGTGTTTCTTCCTGACGACGGGCCCAGTGCACGATCGTATTGGCATCGCCATGCCCCATTCCAAGGTCCGTTTTCAACATGGATACGAGTTGGCCATGTTTGTCGAGTCCACTTGTATCAATAACTGCTTTAAGTTCTTCCAATGATTTACCGGTACGCTTCTGAATGTTTTCAAGCTGCGTTGCCAGAGCCTTTTCCACACTTGTCATCCTTTTTCTCCTTGGTCCACCCTCACCTACTCCACATGCTTCGTTTTGGAGTCTCCGAAGCAAATCGGTAGACAGTGCTGGAGCCATAATTTTTTGAATTGCTGATAGTATTATGCCCGCTTCACCAAGGCATCGCAACCATTGAAGCCAGGCCCATTTAAGTGCTACTTAAAAAAACAGCGCATGAATTCGTCTCATCTAATCTGCGTGTCCCATCGTCTCACAAATACATAAAAGGCCCCTTCTTCATGGCTGGATTCGATTTGTCTAATCTGCTAGGGTTACGGGTCCAACAGATTTTGCGGTGTTTTTAGGAGTTGACGTATGAAAAAAGTGTTCCTTGTTTTGGCATTGATGGTGTTCATTGGTGCTGCCTGGTACTTTCGTTCCGAGATCGTTCAATGGGTCGAAGGCCCTAAGAAGGAGTCAAGAACTCCGGCATCCGTGGAATCAAAAAGCCGCTCCGTATCATCGCCATCAGCTGAAGCTGGACCCACGGCCCAGAAGGAAACCTTGCCCTCTTTTGCCCTCTCAGTGTCTTCCACAGCGGCTGCCACCTTCTTATTTGATGGAAAAACCTATGACAGCCAGCTTAACGTGAAAGTTGTTCCCGGAGACTATTCAGTCGTTTGCGTGGGTGCTCAGGGTTGGAAAAAGGAACACGTCAAGGTGGTAGACAGCGACTTAAACCTCGAAATAGACCCTGAAAAGTTTCAACCATTCGCGACAAACGAGGCGCAAAGCTTTGACCAAGAATTTCCAAAACGGCTCGCCTGGTCCGAAAAGCTTCGTGGCAACATCATTCCAAATGCTCAATTCTATGAAAACCTGGTCCTGGTATCCGACCGAGATGGTGGGCTTTACGCCATCGATCGGACCACTGGTGAACCCATTTGGCAGGCCAACCTGGAGAGCGACCTCGGCCTGGCTCCTGTCATCTGGGAGTCTTTTGTTCTTGTTGCCGATCAAATGGGAAAAATTAGGCCTTTTGCCATAAAAAATGGCAAAGAGAAAAAGCCCATTCATGTCGGGGGACAGATCCTGGGGATGTCAATCGACAAGGATTCCCTATTCCTGTGGAGTTCTGCAGGCGAAGTTTCAAGAATTCAAATGAAAACCAACCCATTCAAAGGTTTAAAGACAAAGGAACTTTGGTTGAAAACCATTCACGATGACCCCAGTCACTTTTACAGGTTTCAGTCCAATCCAATCGTTACCGACGATATCCTGGTGATCCAAACCAGTCCATCAGAGATCGTCGCGTTCCAAAAGGACGGAAGGTTGATCTACCGGTCCTCTCTGGGCCCTTCACCCAAGAAACCTGAGGACCAAGACGTATTAAGCTCATCGGGAACCATGCAGTTATCGCTCGCCAGTTCAACCGTTTCTATTCCGGCAATGATTCATGATGGGCGAAAAGCATGGGTTATGGCCCACATTGAATCAACGTTCTATCTTCAACAGATTGAACTGAGCAGCGGTGAGCCAATTTGGTCGGTTGCCCTGTCCAATCAACCAATCGGTTCCATGGTTCACCATATGGGGATGATCGCCCTAGGTACACAGGAAGGCCTAATAGAATATTTCGATTCCGCGTCTGGAAATTGGGTTCTGAGTCAGCCGACCCAAAAACAGGGTCCGGTTTTCCTGGCTTTGGCAAGCGGGACAGACATCCTTTATGCCAACGGCGAAGGCTGGTTGGTGCGCCAGAATATGTTCAACACTCAAAGCAACGCCGCCATTCAGGTTCGCACGGCTGTGAATGGCATAAAACTCCACTCCAATCACGCCTACATATTCGGCGAAGAGGGAATGCTGTGGCAGGCTCAATAGTCCATTCGTACTTATAAAAATTTTATCAGAGCCAACCCATAAAACCTTTAATTTCATAAAAGTGTCTCAAATTATCCAATAAATGCCGTCTATCTTGTTGCTGTTGGAAAAAAGTCAGTTCGACAATGTGTTGGTGCTATTGCACGTTCCCAAAACAATGAAGCGTTGATCTGTCGGTTGCTCGGACAATCACAGATGAGATTGCTGTGAAATTAGTAGGTATGCCTGGCCTAATGGGATGGCAGTAAAAATGTATCATGACTTGAAGCAATTTTGTAGGTAGCTCGTAACCTGGTTCCAACCAAAACTGGGATTCTTTGAATGCTCTTCGAGGTATTGGAGCATGTTACGTTCTTCCGGTTGAAGCGTTTTTCCTGAACGAGTGCGGAACATCTGCAACATGATGTCGATAAATTTCACCAAATTGGGATCAACGCTGGTCTTTTCGATCGGTTGTGAATTGTTCAAATCCATCAATTCCAGCGTATGGGGTAGATCGAGCTGTTTGATATCTTTCTTCACGTGTTCAGATACGGCATCTCCAGAGGTATCCATGTCAATAACGACACTTGCATCAATAATCATCGACTCCTTGACAACTTTGGTCTTGCCTTGCAATTGATGAAAGGGTGGCACAAGAAAAATAGTGAAAAGGCTCAGGTTGGAATGTCGATACCCTGCCTCAGCCAGGGCACTGAGTGATCTGGCGATTCGTATCAGAATATTGAACTGAGTCTCACGATTCAGCTTTTGGGGAGCAACCTCAATAAATCGCCCAAGCGTAATAACGCCATCCAAAAATGGTCGAATCGTCCAAACCGTGCCACCCGTATTCCCAAATTCCAGAACGATGTTGTACTCACCGGGAAACAAGTCCTTGTATTTCTGGCGAATAATATTCAGTCTGCTCAAAAACTGGCTGCGTTTTTTAAAGAAGGATCGCGCCTCTTTGGTCGTCTTGAAGTGGTTAGGAATGCCGACATACCGAAGTTCCTTTCGATCTCGAAGAAGCGCCAAGTAGACCTGTGTCCCATCGGGAAAATGATATGGAATTTTTGATTTGCGACGCTCAACAACGTATTCACCGAGCGTATCTGCAGGTTGATCAACCTCAATTCGAATGGGTTTCTCGCTGGGCCGTACACTTAAGGCCTCATCGGTCGGTTCAATCTCCGAAAATCGGGCCGAAAGCTGTTTGACCGTCGGGCGTTTTGTCCAGTCGGATTGCACCATGTCGCGAATGATGTCAAGTGCCTCCCGAAACTCTCGCGATGCACCTGATGGACACGGGAGTTCCAACGCTTCATTTTTCATGAACTTATTGGCCTTTCTTATCAATATCACCTTGGCCTCATCCCCTTGGAATTCAGGTGGGTAGCTTTGTGTAAGAACATAGTACAGCGTAACCCCAAAGGCATAGATGTCATAACCAAAGGCCATCTTTCGCTTATCTTTCCTCTTCGAAGGAATGCGTTCGGGAAAAATGACTTCACCGGGTACAAATCGAACCGTCCCGGGAATTTTTTTCAACTCGATATCCCGAATATAGGCGTTAAATCCACGTGTGAAATCGAGGTCGATCAGGTTGAGTTCCAGTTTGTTGCGGCGAGGCAGCACACAGAAATTGGCAGGTTTGATATCGCAATGAACCATGTCGTGACGATGAAGGTGACGTATCGCGCGCAGCCCCTTAATGGCGACCTGAAGAAAATCGGCCATAGTGACTTGATCTTCCAAAATGAATTGCTTCAGATTTTTGCCCGGCGCAAATTCAAAAATGAAGGCCACGTCACCGTTCATTTTCTTGCCGTATTCCAAAAATTGAACCAGGTTGGGATGGGCAGGTAGCCGAATTAGTTTCTTACAGGCAGACATGAAAATTTTCTTTTCATCGTCTTGAAGAAAGCTCAGATATCCTTTGTCATAGGCAATGCGCTCGGTCATGAAGAGCCCACTTAGAACCTCCTGAATGAGGTTGACAACGTTGACTCCACCCTTGCCTAACATTTTTATTTTTTGAACTTGGAACGCGGTTTCCACCAGATTTTTTCGATCGGGACCTAGAATCTTCCCAAAAAGCAGATCCCCACCCTGGTAATAGCGTTGAGGAGGTTGAAAGCCTAACTTTTCAAGATCCTTGCGCGCACGCTCGATGATCTCATCCTTGTGCTGTGGAAAATGGCGCAGCTCCATTGCTGCAGCCAGGATGGCCTCTTTTACGGGTTTGGGAAAAAATTTGCCGCGGATTTTCGTTTTCATGGTCGATTCCCATGTGTCCAATTTTCTTCATCTTCAGGATGGTTGCACCTATCTTAACGCAAAGTGAACCAAATCACCAAGATGAGCGCGTAGCGCAACCAAAGAATTCAATTCAACTGGATTCCCTCCGCCTGCCAAGCATTGAATTACTTGCCAAAACCACCATTTGATCTTGTATGATGGGGCACTACCCATTTTTATGAATTAATTTCCCATATTCACCATAGAAATTGAAGGAGCTGTTGACTATGAAAAGGACGACTGGCTGGATAGGCGCTCTTGTTTGCGCCATCGCGATATTGGCCACACTTGGCTATACGATCCAGAAAGCACAGAAAAAAGCGTTTTTAAAGGCAAAGGGCGTTTACGTTGAAGCCGAAGACAAGGGGCCAAAACCCGAACACCCCGGTGAGGCCATGGCCTATTGGGCCAAAAAACTCACTACGCCCAATGGAGAGAATCCAGCGGAGCTTAATTGGAACATCATGCAAAGTGAACAGCGCCGCGGCTTGGTTGCGGCGCCTGGCAATCGACATTTTGAAGAAGTTGGCCCTGGTGTTTTCGGGGGTCGAGTTCGAGCAATCGCTATCAATCCAAACGACAGTAAGGAACTCCTCGTGGGGGGTGTTTCTGGTGGAGTCATGAAATCAACCGATGAAGGTGCCACATGGACGCCCACTGACGATTTCATGCGAAACTTAAGTATCAGTTGCCTCAATGTGGACCCCGACAATCCCCAGACCGTGTTTGCGGGAACCGGTGAGGGTTTTTATAATGCTGACGCCATGCGCGGTTTCGGTATTTTCCAAAGCGATGACTTTGGCGACACCTGGACCCAACTCCCCTCGACAGCAGGCTCCGATTTTTATTATGTCAACCGCATGGCTCTGATCCCGAGTACGGATATCATCCTTGCTGTGACTCGCACAGGCATTTTCCGATCCGTGGACCTTGGTACCAACTGGTCGCTGGTCCAAGCAGCTCAAGGTTCAAGGGGCTTTGTCGATCTTCGCATAGACCCCAGCAACACTAGCCGCTTGTATGCCTCGCATTATGGCAGTTCTGCAGGAACGAGATATTTGATGATAAGCAACGATCAGGGACTATCCTGGACGCAACTCGGCGCAGCAGAAGGCCTTCCAACCACCGATATCGGTCGAATGGAAATCGGCGTGGGTTCCGATGGCGTCGTCTATGTTTCCATCGCCAATAATTCGAGTGCGGAACGCGGTCTCTGGAAATCCACTAACTTCGGTGCCACCTTTTCCCAAACTGGTGCCAGCGGTTTCATCCTCCGCCAAGCTTGGTACGACCTGATTTGCGGTGTGGATCCGTTTGATTCAGAAAAGGTTATCCTTGGCGCGGTCGACGTATTTCGTTCTGTAAATGGCGGAGCTTCAGTAGCCCAGATCAACTCGACGGATCTCAATGACTTCATTCATGTTGATATCCACAATGTGACCTTTGACCCCAATAACGAGGGTACCTTCTACATTGGATCCGACGGCGGTGCCTACAAAACCACCGACGGTGGAGAGAACTTTCAAAAGCTCAATACCAATTTAAACATTGCCCAATATTACAATATCGATGTGCACCCCACCATTGATCATGTGACGGGTGGAACCCAGGACAACGGAACACATCGCTATTTTGGTCAAGACCAAACCTGGTTGCGATGGCGCGGAGCGGATGGCATGTTCGGTGGCTGGGACCAGCAAATGCCCGAATTTATTTATGGTGACATTCAATTCGGTGACCTTTTCGGTTCTTCCAATGGCGGCCTCTCATATGAAAGTGTATTGCCAGGAAATAATTCTTTCCCATTTGTCTCACCTTTTGATCTGGATCCAAACGACGGAAACCGAATGATAATCGGTCGACTCGACATCCAATACACCGAAAACCTCCGAGATTTGGGCTCTGCCAATTTCATCCAAGTTCCCGGAACATCCGGCTCAATTTCCGCGACAACCATAAGCCCAATTAATGGCGCTCGAGCTTACGCCGGCAACACCTCGGGCACCGTTTTTCGCAGCACCAATTTGGGGAGCGGCAATACCTTCAGCTCAGTCAGTGGGTTGCCATCCGGATCGACGGTCAACTGGATCGCTGTGGATCCTCACGATCCCACAGGCGACACCGTTTACGTCTGTTTCGGCAGCTACCAAGGTGATCGGGTCTGGAAATCCATCGACAATGGCGACACCTGGACATCCATCCATTTCGATCTCCCGAATATGCCCGTCCACTGCCTGGCCGTGGATCCCAATCGCCCAGGGCTGATTTTCCTGGGTACAGAACTCGGGCTTTACATGATGGATCAGACTGGGGCCAGAGGGGCTCCCTCATGGTTGCGGTACAACTATGGTGTGCCTTTAACACGTGTTGTCACCTTACACTTCCGTGGTGAAAACACGCTGTGGGTTGCCACTCACGGACGCGGTGTGTTCAAAGTAAATTTCAATCCAGTCAACGCAGAGTTTGAAATCTTCGATGATTCGGAATGCGACGGAGACGGCATGCTCGACCAAGGTGAAATCGTCGACCTCCCTATCACCATCCAGAATCTGAGTGGCGATCCCCTCACCTGCGATGTAACGCTAACGACCGATTATCCGGGCATCACCATCCACACGGGAGCCACTTCCTACGGAACCCTGGCGGGTTTCCAGGAGGCCACGAACACCTTCCAGGTAGAACTCACCAACCTGGGAGCCTGCCTCGACCAAGCCATGTTTGATGTGGAGGTTGCGACGAATGTCGACACATTCACCTTTGAGAAAACCCTGACCATTGGGGCCGACCCCAATATCCAAACTGGCACATTTACAAATGATGCAGAAAGCGATGGGTTGTTCACTCACTACCCACTGGTCAACACCGACGATTGGCAGCGCGTGACAACCCAGGCGCACAGTGGTAGCTCCAGTTGGTTTGCCGCCGACATCGACACCTTTTCCGACAAAAACCTGGTCGGTCCTTGGCTCGACGTTCAAGGTGGCAACACAGTTCTATCCTTCTGGCTATACTACGATATGGAAGGCGATGCCTCTCAATATTGGGACGGGGCAGTGCTTGAACTTCGAACCGAAGGTGGAGATTGGGTCGATATCGGAGCCAATTCATCGGTTCCCTATGACGGGAATCTTTCAACCAACAACACAATTCACATCCGGCCTGCTTGGTCTGGCGATCAGACAACTTGGCGTGAGGCTACAGTCGACCTGGGTACGGCGTACAACGGTGACCGAATTCAGTTCCGCTTCAAAGTGGTCTGCGATACGGGGACCGGTGTCCCAACGGGTGGCTTCTGGCTCGATGACATATCCATTACCAATGTATCCTGGCCAGAGACCCCAACTTGCGATGTGAACATTTGTTCCAGCTGCTTTGCCAGCGTTGGTGATGCCAATGCAGCCATCCTGGCAAGCCTTGGCAATGGTGAATGGCCCAATACCAAGTCGGTTCTGGACTATATTTATGATCTAGGTAATATCTGCCCATAAACTGGGAAACAGCGGAGGTTTGGCATGCCAGATCTCCGCTGTGTTTCCCTTTTCCCCAATCTGCCTAGAAAAAGCTAAAATTCCCGGGGCTCCTCGGGGCGACTGCGACGGGTCACAATGAACCAGGTAACACTTGTGCCAACAAGAATCATGACCAGTTTGATGACGGTATGAAGCTCCGCCTTGAAAAAAACAGGATAACTAAGCAGGGCCCACAAAGACAAAATCGAGATCCATTTCACCCTGGGACGGATGACCTGGTGCTGGTTCCAATCCCGAATGATGGGCCCTAGGGTCGGTTGCTGCAACAACCAGCGGTGGACACGCTCCGAGCTGCGTTGAAAACAAAACGCCGCCAGCAATAAGAATGGTGTGGTTGGCAGCAGGGGAAGAACGATTCCCAACAGTCCGGCCCCCAAAGATAGCCATCCTAAAATGAAGTATATGAATCGCATAGCATTACTGGTCATAGCGCGAACAGTCTACAATGGATTAGGAAGCCGACCAAGCCCTTTCGAATCGACAAACGGGATTCCATCGCAATCATCTGAGGGCAGGTCAAGTGAAACGGAATCCAGCATGAACGTGGGTTTTGTCAGCATGAATCCGACAAAGCGCGGTTATGCCCCCGCACAAATGGGTCAGGTGCGCTCCAATTCGGCGGTGTTCGCAGACAACTAAACTTAAATTTGTGGCAGAAGCTAGGCTTTCTTCAATTCAGGGACATGTCGTTCCAATTAGTTCGGTAAACAAGACAAAATCGAGTAAATTGATTGCCTGATCTTCGTTCATGTCGAAATCTGAGTTGTTTGGGACCTCATGCCAATTTGACAATTGAATAAAAAGGTCTTCCACCCCGATCCCACTGGGCTGGACCAAATCGAGACAGCTAGGCAAAGAAAGCGGACGCAATTCACCAACAAGAAGGTCTGAAGGGACGTGGTCTGCACCTGCAAAAAGGATGCGCGAATCGTCAACTAAGGCGAGTCCATGTCCACTGTTTCCCACCGGAGATTCATAGTTAAAGCTCGATATAATTTGGCTTCCGTAGGAATTCAAGACGGAAATAGTGATATATGCGCCCGGAATAGGAGTAGCCATCGTTCCTGGTAGTTCTCCCCTCGTATATCCCAACGTGATAATGTTGCCACTGTTATTGGTTTTAACATCGCTCAATAGATCATGGCTCGGACCACCTAAATAGGTGCCAAACAGTTACTGCCCACCCGGGTCGAGTTTAGTGATAAATTGATCTTTACAATTTCGAACGCCAACATACACGCCGTCACAGGCATTGATACCTCCCACATATTGTGGCTGGATGCTATTCATCCCACGCTCTTTTCGATTACCACCAAGACAATAGAAATTTGGATGGTAAAAACAGTTGACCCATCTTGAAGCTCGAAAAAACCAGAAATTGTATCAGTAGAACCCACGACACATGGTGTACAATAATAACCCATAAAAGCCATATATTTCTAAAGGGTTTTATAAAATTTACCGAAGATGAGTTGAATCGTTTTATTGGGAATTGGAGGGGATCACGTGAGAAAACAAGGTTGGATCATTCTGTCTTTACTGATATGGGGAGGCACCTGTTGGAGCCAATCTCGGATTTTGGATATCGGGATTGATTCAGATAATGATATCAATACAGGTTGCGAATGGGTCCTTGCAGATGGAACGCTTATCCAAGGAATTGATGGCATTCTGAGAACCACCTATTCCACAGGTTCCAACCCGGAAATCATAGAAACTGCCTATCTAAATTGCCT
>Ga0209692_10002680_pt1 | contig 18655 bp, 17 predicted proteins | sample tdDd472_FD_187129 | JGI IMG/M metagenome (GOLD analysis project Ga0209692, IMG submission 187129) | Marine sediment microbial communities from the Atlantic coast under amendment with organic carbon and nitrate - tdDd47.2 (SPAdes)... | ecosystem: Environmental > Aquatic > Marine > Coastal >...
CCGCATGATAGGGCAGGGCCGTGAGCCCGTTCTCATTCAGATACCGGGCGATCTTCTCGGTCCGCTTGCGCGACAGGCAGTACACGATGCCTGCATCGTCGGCGTGTTCGGCTTTGATGAAGTCCAGGAGTTGCTGTCGCTCGTTTGTCTTCTGGGTCACCCGGTAGCGGATGTTGGGCCGGTCGAACCCCGTGGCGAAGACCCGCCCGTCGTCCAGGCTGAGTTTGGTGATGATTTCCCGACGGGTGCGTTCGTCCGCCGTGGCGGTGCAGGCCATCACCGGCAGATCGGGCCAGCGCCGGCGCAGAGTGTCAAGCTGGAGGTACTCCGGGCGGAAGTCGTGTCCCCAGCGGGAGATGCAATGGGCTTCGTCGATGGCCAGCAGCGACAGGTGGCAGCGGTCCAGCAGGGCCAGCGTGCCCGCCTGCAGCAGCCGTTCGGGGGCCATGTAGACCAGGTCCAGCTCCCCTCTCAGCAGGGCCGCCTCCACGGCGTGAATTTCGTCCAGCGGCAGACTGGAATTCAAACACGCCGCCCTGACGCCCAGCTGGCGCAGGGCGCCCACCTGATCCTGCATCAGGGCGATCAGAGGCGAAACGACCAGCCCGGCGCCCTCCCGCACCATGGCGGGGATCTGGTAGCAGAGACTCTTACCCGCCCCGGTGGGCATGACCACCAGGACGTGGCCGCCGTCAACAAGGTGGTCAATGATGTCCTGTTGGGGGCCGCGAAACGTATCGTAGCCGAAGACGGTTTGAAGGATCTGGGTCGGGGTCAAGGGCCTGACTTTCGCTGGTGTTTCATCGGGGAGGGGGAAAGGATACGGGATGCCGCCGGGGTCAGCAACCCGTATGCCTTATTCGGTTTGCCTGGTTCGGAAATCAGGTTTTGTCTCGGACATGCCCGGATTTCACTATCCCCTATTCGCCTTTTCTGGTGAATAAGAACAAATTAGCCTTGCAACTCGCCATATATTGAGATATATTTACCAATAAAGAAGTCGTCTTTTATGTCGATTAAAGACTCAAAAGACCCCCATCTCGTCAAAGGTGGCGACTCCGTGCAGATCGATTCCAAACTGGCTGACGACGCCATCCTCCAGGAGATCGGGGATCGCCTGGCCCAGCGGCGGCTGGACCGTCAGTTGTCCCAGGCCCAGCTGGCCGAACAGTCCGGCCTGGCCAAACGCACCGTGGAACGTATTGAGGCCGGGGAATCGACCCAACTGCTGAGCCTGATTCGGGTGCTCCGGGTGCTCGACCTTCTGGAAGCCATGGAGGCCGTCTTCCCGGCCAATGCGCCCCGCCCCCTGGATCTCCTCGAACTCAAGGGCCGGAAACGCCGTCGTGTTTCCACGTCCCGCAAAACGGATCGCCCCTGGCGTTGGGATGAGGAAAAATGAACACCGTAGCCGAAGTCAAGCTGTGGGGACGCCGCATCGGCGCGGTGGCCATGACCGACGACACCGACGCGGCCACCTTCCAGTATGACCCCGACTTCCGGACCAGCGGCATTGAAATCGCCCCGCTGACCCTGCCCCTCTCCCAGGACCTCTTCACCTTTCCCGGCCTGCCCCGCTCCACTTTTCGCGGGCTGCCTGGCCTGCTGGCCGACTCCCTGCCCGACCGTTTCGGCAATGCCCTCATCGATGCCTGGCTCGCCTCACAAGGCCGGTCGCCGGCCTCGTTCAACGCCGTGGAGCGCCTGTGCTACACCGGTTCCCGGGGCATGGGTGCCCTGGAGTTCGCCCCGGTGGCCGGTCCGCGGGCCCGGGTCGCCTCACGCATCCACATCGACCAGTTGGTGGTCCTGGCCTCTGACATCCTGACCCGGCGGCAGGAACTGGCGGGCGCCCTGACATCGGACGGCGGACCGGACGCCCTGCGGGATATCCTGCGGGTGGGCACCTCGGCGGGCGGCGCCCGGGCCAAGGCCGTCATCGCCTGGAACCCCGACACCGACGAAGTCCGGTCCGGCCAGGTGGACACCGATCCCGGGTTCGAACACTGGCTTCTGAAGTTCGACGGCGTGGGCGGAAATCGTGACCGGGAACTGGCGGACCCCCAGGGTTACGGCGCCATCGAATACGCCTACCACCTGATGGCCACCGCTGCCGGCATCACCATGAGCCCCTGCCGGCTGTTCAACGAAGGCCCCCGGCGCCATTTCATGACCCGGCGCTTCGACCGAACCGACACGGGCGACAAGCTCCACATGCTCTCCCTGGGCGCCATCGCCCATTTCGACTACAACCAGGCAGGCGCCCACAGCTACGAGCAGGCCCTGGGCGTGATCCGGCAACTGGGACTGCCCATGAGCGTCCTGGAGGAACAGGTCCGCCGCATGATCTTCAACATCATGGCCCGCAACCAGGACGATCACGTCAAGAACATCGCCTTCCTCATGGACAAGACGGGCGCCTGGTCCCTCTCCCCCGCCTTCGACATGATCTACAGCTACCAGCCCGACGGCCAGTGGACCGCCCGCCACCAGATGACTCTCAATGGCAAACGCGACGGTTTCGATCTGGAGGACGTGAAGATCTGCACGCGGTCCGCATCCATGAAGCGCGGCGTGGCGGAGAAACTGGTAGCGGAGGTGGGCGCAGCGGTGGCGCGATGGCGGGAGTTCGCCGACGAGGCGGGCGTGGCGGCAGACCAAAGGGACGGCATCCAGGCGGCGCTTCGGCTGGAGGGCTGGTAGCTGCCCGGATTCCGAAAGGGCGAAGGCTTCCGTGGGAGGGACCACCACGATCACCTGGAAATGGTTGGTCGTATCCGGATCGATTTTCGACGTGTAGGGCAGGTCCGCGGCCTCCAGCACCGACGCCACCCGCACCAGATCCTCACCGGGCCAACGGCCGACCGACAGGATCAGGACGCTGTCGATAACCCCAGGCTCGAAAGCGGCCAGACCGAAACGACGGCCCAGACAACCAGACCGGAAAACTTCATCGTGGCCCTCCCCGGGCTTCGCGACTAGTCGAAGAACGTCTCCTTGATGGCCAGCGGATCCACCCACACCGACCAGCCCGTTGTCCGCCGCGTCGGCAGCCCGGAGGCCTGGGGAATATCCGCCCAATCCTTGCGGAACCCGCCCAGCCGGCCGGCCTGGATCTTCCATCCCCCGCCCTCGGCCTTGTCGTCGACGTCCGCGTAGGTGGCGGTAAAGTGGCCCTCGCGAATGAAGAAGATGTTGGCGATACCGATTTCCCAGCCACGGCCCTTTTCGTCGAAGAGCCCGCGGGTGTCGTGCTCATATTCGTAGTCGTCGCCGGTCCAGATGTAGCCCGGCTCACTGAGATCCTCCGCCCGCGTGTAACTTAGCAGCGGATTGATCATGTCCCCCAGGAACCCGAAACCGGCCTTATTGAGACTCTCCCGCAGATTATCGGCCAGGGTGATTTGAGCGGTGTAGGCCCAGCCTGACCGGTAGGCCCGCGGGTAAGGGTCGTCCTGATCGGCGCCCAAATGCTTGATCATATCGTCGGCCTTGTTCTGGACTGAGGCCCCGTAGGCCGCGCCCCCGTAAAGGCCGAGTACGCCGTTGTTGAGAAGGCCCCCGCCCCGGCTCAGGTCGCCATACGTGAGCTGCAGGGAATAACCCATGCTCTTGCAGGACCCCTCCGCCCCGGCACTTCCCCCCAAATCCTGAATGTAGGAGTCCGGCGCCAACTGGTCCTTGAAGTCATGCCAGACCATTCCCCCGGCCAATCCGACATAGCGGCTCCAGACTCCGGGATCCTTCTTGAGGATGTACTCCATGATCTGCACCCCGTCCGCAGCCAGGCCCCACGACTGGGTTTCCATGTAGGAATTAAAGGTCCCGGTGGATTCCCCATTCTCGTCGGTACCCTCCTGGGCGCCCATATCCAGATAATTGCCCTCCAGCGGTCCCTTGGCGAGCAGGAGCGTCACACCGTAGGCCCCCAGGGTCAGTTCCTTGTTGGATATCCAGATATCGTCAGCGAGCCCCACCGCAAGTTGGGATTCGTACGACCGATAGTGAATGCCCGGACGGTAGGCCATTACCGCCGGGTTGGCCCAGTGGTTGGTTTCCTGGTCCCAGGTCACCGCGTTTCCCGTGTTACCCATGCCGTTGAAGCGGGCGGAAGTGTTGAACGTCATATTGATGGCGCCGGCGCCGCTGGCGGCCATGACCGCCCCCGGCACGAGTAAGAAAAAAATAGCCAGGATTGTCACTGTTTTCATGGCGGTCCCTCCGGATTCAAACGGGTTTCGTACAGAAAAGCATACACCATGTCAGCTTGTGGGCACTCATATCCTCATATCCAGGTTCCATTTACCCACAACCCGGCCAATATTGCAAACTACGATCCAAAATCAGGGCGCAGACAAAAAACCCTCCGGATCACTCCGGAGGGTCAGGTCCATCAAGAGGGGGCGATTAGTTCGCGTACTTCACACTGCACCCGTAGGGCTTGGTCTCGGCCACCTTCACGGCCTCCCCCTGCAACACGTCATGCAGAGCCAACAGCACGTGGTTGGTCTCCCCCGGCGTATCGTGGGACCGGTTGTCGTCGATGGCCCCGTTGTAGGCCACCTTGCCGTCCTTGCTGATCACGAACATGTGCGGCGTGGTCTTGGCTCCGTACAGTTTGCCGACGGTGCCGTCGGCGTCCATGAGCACCGGAAAGGGAATCTCGTAGTCCGTCACGGCCTTTTGATTCCGCTCCAGTCCGTACCCCTGTTTGCCCTCGGCGCTGGAATTGATGGCCAGCCACACCACATCGTGATCCTTCACCTTGGCGTAGGCATCGTTCATGGTGGTGTTGAGCTTGTGGTGCTTGACGATGAAGGGACAGTCGGGGTTGAACCATTCCAGGACCACCGTCTTGCCGTCCTTGAGGTAGGACTGCAGCGAATGTTCCTGGCCGTGGGTGTCGGTGAGGGTAAAACCGGGGGCCGCTTCACCGGGCAGAACGGCGGCGGAAGCCACCGCGGCCAGGAGCGTCAGGGCCAGGGTCAGGGTCAGAGTCAGAGTCAGGATCTTCATCTTTATTATCCTCCGAAAGCTTGATTTATCAGCCAGTTGCGGGTTCGGCCGTCGGGCAGCTCCTGGTGGAGCACACCCTTCACCGGACCGATCCCGTCAGGCCCCGCACGAAAGCGCAGGGTCAGCGTCTCCGCATCCGCAGCGCCGTCGGCGATGAGGTCCACCAGCAGGCCGCAGTCGGTATCGGGAAAAAAGGCCAGCTTCACGGCCGACGGCACCTTGACCGTCACCGAAGCCTCACCCCAGGTCAACTCGTAGCTGCCTTGGGGCACCTGCACGGGAACCGAAGCCAGGGCTTTGGCCAGGCGCGGCGCCTCGGGGGTGAAGTCGGCCTGGGCCGCCACCCTCAACTTCAACGCCACTTCGGTGTGGCCAGGGACGCATTCGTCCTTGCAGATGAGCCAGTCCAGACGCACCGGAATCGTCACCTCGGTGCCGGGCACCGCGGTGGCGGGCGCGGTGATGTCCTGGAGCAGCGTCAGTTGGTCATGATACACATGATCGAGGATATCGCCCGCGGACAGGTAGCGCTCGGGGGCCGGCCACTGCAGGTCGCCGGCCCGCCAGCCGTCGGGCAGGGTCAGTTTCAGGCTGGGAGGAAAGCCCGAGTCGTTGCGGCCCTTCCAGTAGAGGTGCCAGCCGTCGGCCAGATCGAATTGCCAGAGAAGGGGATAGGACTCGCCGGGAACGGCGGCGGTCAGGGCCGCCACGGGGGTCACGATGACGCGTTCGGTCGAAGGGGCCGGCTTGTCCGCCTGGCCGCCGCAAGCCGCCACCCCCAAGAGGAAAACAAGGGCCAGGATACGTTGTAAGGTCATCATCAACCGCCTTTTTCCTGAAAAAGGAACGCTGTTCAAGTCTCCCCGTGATCGTTTCGTGTGGCATTCCGACCATATTGACGAAAATTCGTCTTGATGTTAACCTGTTTTGTCTAATTGTGAAAATTGATTTTTGTTTTCACAATTGGAGGCTCGCCCAATAGGACATTACCCCAACCCTTCGGGAGGAAAAAGCATGAAACCCACGAAACCCTGCCTCTGGATCCTGACGGCCCTGGCCCTGCTCTGCTTCCTGGCCCCCATGGCCAGCGCCGCCGGTGGGCCCACAAATTATCCGGATCCCGGGTCCCCTTGGAATTCGCCCAATCCGGGACAGGGCGATGACCAGGACGGCCCTCCCGGATGGGCTGAGGGAGATACCGATCTTATTCTGCTGGGGGTTGTTTTCCACATTTGAGGAAATTGCTGGAGGGGATTTCATGCGAACATCCAGGTCGACAGAAAAGGCCGCGGACGGCACAAGGAGCTGTCCGCGGCCGCAATTTCACCGGGTTCAGAGCCCCTGTCCGTAGTTGGGGGCTTCCTTGGTGATCTGGATGTCGTGGGGATGGCTTTCGCGCATGCCCGCGCCGGTGATTCGCACCAGTTCAGCGGTCTCCTGGAGCCGGGGAATCGTCTGACATCCGCAATAGCCCATGCCGCTGCGCAGGCCGCCCACCATTTGATACAGAACTTCCTTGGCCTTGCCCTTGTAGGGCACGCGGCCCTCGATGCCTTCGGGCACCAGTTTGTCGGCCTCGGTGATCTCGCCCTGGAAGTAGCGGTCCTTGCTGCCCTGCTGCATGGCGCCCAGGCTGCCCATGCCGCGGTAGCTCTTGTAGACCCGGCCTTCGAACAGGATCTTCTCCCCCGGGGATTCGTCGGTGCCGGCCAGCAGGCTGCCGGCCATCACCACGTCCGCGCCCACGGCAATGGCCTTGGCCGCGTCGCCGCTGTAGCGGATGCCGCCGTCGGCGATGAGGGGAATACCACGCGGCCGCGTGACCTGCGCCACCTCCAGGATGGCGGTGATCTGGGGGACGCCCACACCCGCCACCACGCGGGTGGTGCAGATGCTGCCGGGGCCGATGCCCACCTTCACGGCGTCCGCACCGGCATCCATCAGGGCAGTGGCCGCGGCGGCGGTGGCGATGTTCCCCGCCAGGATCTGGGTCTGCGGGTACTTGGTCTTGATCTCGGCCACCCGGTCGATGACGTTGCGGCTGTGCCCGTGGGCGGTATCCACCACCAGCAGATCCACCCCGGCGTCGATGAGCAGGTCCGCCCGCAACATGGTGTCCGGCCCCACGCCCACGGCCGCGGCCACGCGCAGGCGGCCGGAATCGTCCTTGCAGGCATTGGGGTAGTCCAGCTTCTTCTGGATGTCCTTCACGGTGATCAGACCGCGCAACTCGCCGTCCCCGTTCACCACCAGCAGCTTTTCAATGCGGTGCCGGTGCAGGATCTCCGCCGACTCCTCCAGGGTCGTCCCCTCGGGCACGGTGATCAGGTTCTCGCTGGTCATGACCTCGCGCACCTGCTGACGCGTATCCTGCACGAACCGCAGATCCCGGTTGGTCAGGATGCCCACCAGCTTGGTCCCCTCGGTGATGGGCACGCCGCTGATGCGGTAGTGCTTCATCAGGGCCAGGGCCTCGTCGATGGTCTTGTCCGGCTCCAGGGTGATGGGCTTGGTGATCATGCCCGACTCGCTGCGCTTGACCCGCTCCACCTCGTTGGCTTGCTGATGCGGATCCATATTCTTGTGGATCACGCCCACGCCGCCTTCGCGCGCCACGGCGATGGCCATGTCCGCTTCGGTGACCGTATCCATGGCCGCCGACATGAACGGAATCTGCAGCCGGATGCTCTGGGTGAGCTGCGTGCCGGTGTCGATATCCCGGGGAATGACCTCGGAATACCCGGGCACCATCAGCACATCATCGAAGGTGAGGGCTTCGCGAAAGCCCTGGCTGCGGTAGGCGTCGGGAGTCTGGTCGGTCATGGTCCTAGGCCTTCATGATGCCGATGAACGGCAGGTTCCGGTATTTCTCGTCGTAATCCAGCCCGTAGCCGATGACGAATTCCTTGGGAATCTCGAAACCCATGTAGTGCAGGGGCACGTCCGTGATGCGGGCGGGTTTCTTGTCCAGCAGGGCCGCCACCCGGATGCTGCGGGGGTTGCGGGTGCCCAGCAGCTCAATGAGGTGGGCGATGGTCAGGCCCGTGTCGATGATGTCCTCCACCAGGATGATGTCCCGGTCGGTGATGTTGCTCTTGAGATCCTTCTCGATCTTCACCACGCCCGTGCTCTGGGTGCCGCCCTCGTAGCTGCTGACGGCCATGAAGTCCACTTCGTGATCCACGGTCACGCAGCGGGTCAGGTCGGCCAGGAAGGGGTAGGCGCCCTTGAGGATGCAGATGAAGATGGGCGTGGTGCCCCGGTAATCGTTGCTGATCTCGGTGCCCAGCTGACGAATGCGCTTCTGGATGTCCTCGCTGGAAATCAGCACCCGCTCGATAAAATCGTAGCGCTGCAGGTATTCCTGATCGTCGAAAGTCACGGTCTTCCTCCAGTGGATAGGTTGTCAGTCGGCCGGGTCGGGGTCGAAACGGCGGGCCTTGTCCGCCTGGAGCTCGGTGTCCAGGTTGCGCAGCCGGTTTCGCTCGCGGATGATGTCGTTGATCTTGGTGGAAATGAGGTCGATGGCCACCTGGTTGTGACCGCCCTCGGGAATAATCAGGTGCGCGTAGCGCTTGCTGGGCCACACGAACTGCAGATGCATGGGTCGGACCACGTTCAGGTACTGGTCCACCACCGAATCCATGGTCCGGCCGCGCTCGTTGATGTCCCGCCTCAGGCGCCGCAGCACCCGCTCGTCGGCGTCCACGTCCACGTAGAGTCGAATGTCCATGAGGCTGCGCAGGTCCTTCGACTCCAGCACCAGGATACCCTCGACGAAAATGATATCCGCCGGCTCCACGGTATCGCTTTCCGGCAGACGGCTGTGGATGGAGTAATCGTAGTGCGGTACCTGGATGGCACGCCCCGCCTGCAAATCCTTCAAGTGGGACACCAGCAGTTTGGTCTCGAAGGCCTTGGGATGGTCGTAGTTGATCTGGGCGCGTTTTTCGAGGGAGAGATGGGAGTTGTCGTAGTAGTAGGCGTCGTGATGAATGATCTGGACAGTTCGGTCGGGGCAGGTCTCACGGACCCGTTCGGCCACGGTAGTTTTACCGGACCCTGATCCGCCAGCCACCCCGATGATGACAGGCGGGAGAGGATTACCTTCTGGAGCATTCATGGCCGTAAAATATCCGAGTGGGCCGGTCCTGTCAATTGAGACTGGCAAATCCGTGTGGACCGTGACCATTTTATGGGGAATAATGCCTTTCCCGCCGATTCGCGGCGCCCGAAAAACCGTCTGGAGGCTCCCTTGTTAAGCAATCTCATCTCGTTTGTCGGTATTTTCGTGCTTTTGGGCCTGGCCTGGGCCCTGAGCAACAACCGCCGCCGCTTCCCCTGGCGGGTGGCCGGCTGGGGCCTGGGGCTGCAGCTGACCCTGGCCGTGATCCTCCTGCGAACCCCCTGGGGCCAGATGATCTTCGGCGGCGCCCGCAACTTCGTCAACCGCCTGCTGGGCTTCACCGACGCCGGGGCCTCCTTCCTCTGGGGCAACCTCTACCGCACCAGCGAGGAGTTGATCGCCTACGCCAACCCCGAGGCCGGCTATTTCCAGGTGACCAACTCCGTCACCGGTCAACTCATGCCCATCGGCACGGTGTTCGTGATCCACATCCTGCCCACCATTATTTTCTTCAGCAGCCTGATGGCCCTGCTCTACCACCTGGGCGTCATGCAGAAGCTCATCGCCGGCATGGCCTGGGTCATGCGCAAGACCATGGGCACCAGCGGCAGCGAATCGCTTTCCTGCGCGGCCAACGTCTTCGTGGGCCAGACCGAAGCCCCCTTCGTCATCAAGCCCTACCTGGGCAGCATGACCAACAGTGAGATCATGGCGGTGATGGTGGGCGGCTTCGCCACCGTGGCCGGCGGCGTCATGGCCGCCTACGTGCGGTTCGGCATCGACGCGGGCCACCTCCTGGCCGCCAGCGTCATGTCCGCCCCCGCGGCCCTGGTGGTGGCCAAGATCATGTACCCGGAAACCGAGGAATCCCCCACCCGCGGCAGCGTGAGCCTGCAGATCCCCCGCGAATATTCCAACGTGCTGGATGCCGCGGCGGGCGGCGCCTCGGTAGGGCTGAAACTGGCGGCCAACGTGGGCGCCATGCTGCTGGCCTTCATCGCCCTGGTGGCCATGGTCAACTACGGCCTCGGTTTCCTGGGCACCAGCCTGCAGCAGGTTTTCGGTTGGGTCTTCTCTCCCGTGGCCTGGGTCATGGGCGTGCCCTGGAGCGAGGCGGCCATCTTCGGCAACCTGCTGGGGACCAAAATTGCCGTGAATGAATTCATGGGATACATCGAACTGGGCAACGCGGCCGCCAACGGCAGTCTATCGCCCCGCAGCGTGGTCATCGGCACCTACGCCCTGTGCGGGTTCGCCAACTTCAGCAGCATCGCCATCCAGATCGGCGGAATCGGCACCATCGCGCCCGAGCGGCGCAGCGACGTGGCGGCCCTGGGCCTGAAAGCCATGTTCGGCGGGGCGCTGGCGTCGTGGCTTACCGCCACCATCGCCGGCATGCTGGTGGGCTAGAGACTCTCGGTGGGGATATGGGTCAGGGCGGTGGCCGCCCCCAGGATCCCCGCGAGCAGAAAGTAGGCCCAGGCGATGGTGCGCTTGGTGGCCGGCGGGATGTCAAAGTACCCCGGCGGCTCATTTCGACGCCCCATGAGCCCCAGCACGCCCACCAGCAGGATCAAAAACAGCAGCGGCGACTTGCTCCACAGGAAAAAGGGCACGCCGATGGCGAATCCCACGAACCACATCTTGCGGCTGAAGGCCCCCACGATGCGCCCGCCGTCGAGCGGACTGATGGGCAGCAGGTTGAACAGGTTGATCATGAATCCGCTGAAGGCCAGGCTGCGCCACAGCATCGAGTCGAAGGCGAAGGCGAACAGCAGGCACACACCCGCCGCCGCCGAGCCGATGACCGGCCCGCCGAAGGCCACCAGAGCCTCCTCATAGGCGTTGCGGGGCCGCTTTTTCATGGCGATCACCGCTCCCATGAAGGGGATGAAGATGGGCGCCCCGGCGGGAATTCCCAGCATCCGCATGACCACGCCGTGTCCCAGTTCGTGGATCACGATCAGGAGCACGAACCCCACGGAAAAGGGCCAGCCGAAGATGGTGCTGTAGGCCCAGATGCTCACCAGCATGGTTATGATGGAGGAAAACTTCATGAGCTTCAGGCCCATGAAGACGAACTTCAGCTTGCCCAGCACCAGGGCAAGCACCACGCCCAGCCACCCCAGATGCTTGAAGCGGTCCTTTTTGTCCTCGGTCTTCGCCGCGGGTTTGTCCGAATCCGGAGAGCTCTCCCCGTGCACCATGTGCTGGGCGATCTCATCCAGGTTGGCCATGGTTTTTCGTCGGTCGTCCTGCAAGGCGGTGTCCTATCCCTCGGTTTGCAACTGAATGGGGGCCGGCATTTTCCAGGCCTGCCACAGGGCGATGGCGATGAAGATCAGGTCGAAGAACTCGAAGCCGAGGGTCGAGATTTCCATCAGCAGGCCCGGGTCCGGTATCAGGGCCAGGCTGATGGATTCACCCTGGGACGCGTAGTACTTCAGGATGCTGGTGCGGATGACCCAGTAGTTGGCCAACAGGTAGCACACCGCCGCGATCCCCACCGACATGAGCTGCAGACTCTTTGCCCGCTTGTTGCCGGACAGGGTAACCACACCCTTGCCGACTGCCCAGCCGATAAGCACCGCCACCAGACCGAACTGGATGTTGGTCACCACGGTAAAGCCCCACCAGACGGCCGCGCCGATGCACCCGCCCACCAGACCGCCCACCGCCGCCATGGGGAAGTTGATGTTGCGCGACTGCATGTCGACGCTTTCCTCGATGATGCGTTTGAGCTGCTCATAACAGGCACTGCAGAAAACCGCGTTGTCCGTGGTCACCCGGTTGGCAGGTGTCACCTCGCAGTCGCACTGCGCGCAGTGTTCGGGGCCCGGAGCGTCCGATGGCCCCGTCTCCTCGTAGACCGGCGTGCCTTCCATCTCCGTCTCATCCATCGGCTTCCCGGAATTCCGCTGTTCGTCCGTCATGCGCGTCCCCCAGTCTTTCGAGTTGGCTTGTTGTTCCGCATACTAGCAGGGTGCGCGCGTCCCTGAACAGGCGTAATTGACCGGCCGACCCCGGCAAATCCTCCTTTCAGCGCGGCAGCCCGGAGGTTAAACTGGCAGGGATGCCAACGGGTCCTCCAACCGGGAAGTGGACGCATGCCGCGGGTACAACTCAAGCCCCTGGGCGAATATTTTTTCAAGGCCGAGATCTACGTCCGGACCACCGACCTGAACTACGGCGGCCATCTGGGCAACGACCGGGTGCTGGCCCTCATCCACGAGGCGCGCGTGGCCTTTCTCGCCAGCTATCAGTGGACGGAAATGGACTGCGGCGGGGTCAGCCTGATCATGGGCGACTCGGCCATCGTCTACCTGAATGAAGCCTTCGCGGGCGACAAGCTGATTTTCGAGGTGGCGGCCGGCGAGCCGTCCAGTTGCGGATTTCGCCTCTTCAACCGCATTACCCGGGCGGCCGACGACCAACCCATCGCCCTGGTGGAGAACGGCATGATCTGTTACGACTATCACAACCGGAAGATCACGCCCCTGCCCGACGTGGTCCGCAGCATCTGCCGCGCGGAGTGACATGAACGCCCACATCCTGAAACTCACCAGCCTTCAGAACGACCAGGTGAAAAACCTGGTCAAACTGCGCAACCGGCGAGAACGCGACCGGCGTGGGCTCACGCTCATCGAGGAAGCGCTGGTCATCCGCCGGGCCCTGGACGCGGGCTATCCCCTGGTGGCCGTATATTTCTGCCAGGACCATCTGGACGACGACGGCCGCGATCTCCTGCAGGCCCTGCGCGACAAGCCCGGCCTCCAGCTGGTGGAGGTCACCGCGCCCATCATGGCCAAGATCAGCTACCGCGACCATCCCGACGGACTGCTGGTGGTGGCCGACCAACGCCCCGTGACCCTGGCCGACTTGACGCCCGGAGAGCCGGCCCTGATCGTGATCCTGGAAGCGGTGGAGAAACCGGGCAACCTGGGCGCCGTGCTGCGCATTGCCGACGGCGCGGGCGCCGACGCGGTGATCCTCTGCGGCGACGGCACCGACCTCTTCAACCCCAACGTGTTGCGGGCCAGCCGCGGGGCGTTCTTCAGTGTCCCGGCCGTGACGGCCCCCACCGAAAACGTGCTCAAGTGGTTGTCCGACCACGGGATTTCAAGCGTGGCCACCAGCCCCGCCGCCACGGACGCCTGGGCCGACACGGACCTCACCCGGCCCACCGCGGTGCTGCTGGGCACGGAACACGACGGCCTGAGCGACGCTGTGCTGGCCGCCGCCGACCGCACCGTGAGCCTGCCCATGCTGGGCGCGGGCGACTCCCTCAACGTCTCCGCCTCCTGTGCGGTGATGATGTACGAAGCGGTGCGCCAGCGCCGTCAATCCTGAAAGGCCCCCCATGCTGACCAACGAATTCTACACCGAATTCGACCAGGAAGAGCTCAAGCCCCGCGACCCCGACTACCGCACCATCTTCCAGCGGGGGCGCGACCGGCTCATCCACAACGCGGCCTTCCGCCGTCTGCAGGCCAAGACCCAGGTCTTCCTGTCCGGTGAGTACGACTTCTACCGCACGCGGCTGACCCACTCCATCGAGGTGGCCCAGATCGCCGGCTCCATCGTGCGCTATCTCAACGACGCCAGCGACCAGTTGGGCGACGGCTTCCACATCGACAACGCACTCACCGAGAGTTGCGCCCTGGCCCACGACATCGGGCACCCGCCTTTCGGTCACGCGGGTGAGACGGCCCTGCACAAGCTCATGCTTCCGTACGGTGGTTTCGAAGGCAACGCCCAGACCCTGCGCCTGATCACCGAGATCATCTTCACCAGCGGGCGCGAACGGCGGGGCATGAACCCCACCCGCGCCTTCATGGACGGCGTCCTCAAGTACAAGACCCTGTTCAGCCAGTGGGAAAATCCAGTCAACCACTTCCTCTACGACGCCCAGAAGCCGTTCCTGGACTTCGTCCTGGATGGCCGCCCCATCCCCGTGGATCTGGCCGCCGGCAACCCTCTGAACAGTTTCCGCAGCCTGGAATGCCAGATCATGGACTGGGCCGACGACACCGCCTACTCCCTGAACGATCTGGTGGACAGCGCCAACGCCGGCTTCATCACCGGGGACAAGGTCACACGCTGGGCCGCGGAGGAAAACCTGACCGGCCGCGATGCCGCGGTGGTCGAAGCCCTGGCCCAGGCCATGGCCGACGGCAACCTTGAGCGCACCATGAACCGCAAGATCGGCACCTTCGTGGAGGCCTGCACCCTGGTGGAGCGGGACAACTTCATGAGCGACCGCACCAACCGCTACAAGTTCGGCGTGGCGCTGGATCCGGACATCGTGCGGGAGCAGAAACTGTACGCCCGGCTGGCGGTGAACCTGGTCTTCCGGTCGCCCCAGGTGTGCCAGCTCGAGCATAAGGGCGAGCACATGCTGCGCCGCCTGTTCGAAGCCCTGACGGAGAACTATCTGGATTGCGAGCGGCCCAAGCTGGCCCTGCTGTCGAAGGACTTTGAAACCGAAATGAGCCAGGCCGGCCCCGATCACGATGTGCGCGCACGGATCATCTGCGACTATCTCGCCGGCATGACCGACGGCTTCGCCAGCCGTATCTACAAGCGCATGTTCGATCCGGATTTCGGGTCCATCGTGGACCTGGTCTAGCTAGTCCAGCAGCGCGTCGATATCCGCCGGAGGCACCGGCCGACCAAAGAAGAATCCCTGCACCTCGTGGCAGCCCAGTTCCCGCAGCAGGTCCGCCTGCTCACGGGTTTCCACGCCCTCGGCGAGCGCCGTCATACCCAGGTTCATGGCCATGTCCACCACCGTGCCGGCGATGGCGGCGTCGTTGTCGTCGGTGGTGATGTCCCGGATGAACTCCCGGGCGATCTTGATGCGCCTGATGGGGAACTTCTTCAGGTAAACCAGCGAGGAATAGCCGGTCCCGAAGTCGTCGATGGCGAAGCGCACCCCTTTGCGGTGCAGCCGGTTCAAGGTTTCCAGGGCCTGGGCCGCGTCCCGCATGAGCACGGTCTCGGTAATCTCCAGCTCCAGCCGCGACGGGTCCAGCCCCGTGTTTTCCAGGACCTCCGCGACCGTGGCCACGATATCCCCGTCCATGAACTGGCGCCCCGAGAGGTTCACCGCCACGGTCAGCGAATGGCCGTGGGCGGCGAGCCACTGCACCGTCTGGCGGCAGGCCTCGGCCAGCACCCAGCGCCCGATGTCGTGAATCTGACCCGTGGCTTCGGCCAGGGGAATGAAGCGGCCGGGAGGCACGGCGCCCAACTCAGGGCTGTCCCAGCGCAACAGGGCTTCCACGCCCACCAGTCGGCCGCTGCCCAGTTCGTACTGGGGCTGATAAACCAGGGACAGTTCCCCCCGCGGCATGGCCTGACGCAGCCCCGCCTCCATGCGCATGCGCGCCATGGCCCGGCTGTTCATATCCTCGGAGAAGAAGCGGTAGCGGTTCTTGCCTTCGCCCTTGGCCACGTTCATCGCCATGTCCGCGTGCCGGATGAGGGTGGTGCCGTCGGGCGCGTCACCCGGGTGTACGGCGATGCCGATGCTCGTGCTGATGAAGATCTCGGTGCCGGTCAGATTGAACGGTTGCTGCAGGGAATCCATGATCTTGGCGGCCACGGCCTGCACCTGGGCGTCATCGGAGACCGTGGGCAGCAGCAGCACGAATTCATCCCCGCCCAGGCGGCAGAGGGTGTCGCCGCGGCGGATGCAGGCGTTCAGACGGGAGCCGATGGCCTGCAGCAGAAGATCCCCCTGCTCGTGACCCAGGGTGTCGTTGATGTCCTTGAAGTTGTCCAGGTCGCAGGACAACAGCACCACTTTGTGCCCGGTGCGTTTGGCCACGGACATGGCCCGCCCCAACTGGTTCATGAAGAACGACCGGTTGGGCAGGCCGGTGAGGTTGTCGTAATAGGCCAGCTGCCGGAGTTCCTCTTCGGTCCGCTTGCGGTGGCTGATGTCGGCCAGCGTCCCGATGAACCCCGTCACACCACCGGTGTCGTCGGTCAGGGGCTCGGCCTTCAGTTGCACCCAGGCGGTGCGTTCGCCCGGGGTCTTGAACCGGCATTCCTGACGGAAGGACTGACGGGCGGCCAGGGCCAGATCCCAGGCCTCGTCCATGGCGTTTCGGTCGTCCGGGTGGACGGCCACGTTCCAGGGACAGCCCAGGGCCTGGGCCAGGGTCAGGCCGGCGGTTTCCCGCCACTTGCGGCTGACCTGGATGTAGCGGCCTGCGGCATCGAGTCGGAACAGGCCCACCGGGGACATGTCGAAGAGGGCCTCCAGCAGGCGGCGGTTTTCCTTGTCGGGGGGCTGTGGCAATTCCTTCATGGCGCCTTTCAATCCAAAGTCAGCGCAGATACGACGCGCAGTTCACGTCGATAATGCCGCCGGTCAGGGCGTCGGCCCGGCCCGACACGGCCAGCAGGACCACCTCGGCCACCTCGTCCACCGTGGCGGTTCGGTCGTGCGGACTCTGGGCGCGGATATCCGCCCCCTCGGGTCCGGCCAGGAAATCCCGGGTCATGTCCGTGAGCACCCAGCCCGGCGCCACGGCCACCACCTTGATGTTGCGCGGGGCCAGCGCCTGGGCCAGCGACTGGCTCAGGCTGTTGAGTCCCGCCTTGGCCGCCCCGTAGGCCGGTGCCATGGGCTCGCCCCGAAAGGCGCCCCGGCTCGTAATATTCACGATATGGCCGCCGCCGGCCGCGGTCAGGTGGGGCACCGCCCCATGGATCACGTGGGCGGGACCGTCCAGATTCACCGCCAGGGTGCGTCGCCAGATGGCTTCCCAGTCCTCGGTTTCCAGTTCCCCCACGGGATGTCGCTCGTAGATACCGGCGTTGTTCACCACGATATCCAGCCGGCCCAGGGCCTCGGCCGCCCGCTGGGGCAGATCCGCCGCGAACACGGGGTTGGCCAGGTCGGCCCCCAGCTTGATGTGTCCCTCGCCCGCCAATCCTGCCAGGACCTCGTCGGCCGAGGCCTCGCTGGACCCGAAGTGGACCGCCACCACGGCGCCGGCCCGGGCCAGGTGTTCGGCGATGGCGCGCCCGATACCGCGATTGGCCCCGGTGACCAGGGCGGCGCGCCCGTCGAGGTCGAAACTCTTTTCCGTCATCCTGTCCTCCGTGTGAGAGCCTGATCAGAGGATCAGGGTAGCACACCCCCCCCGGGGTATGTAAAGAAGCGGACGGGACCCGAAGGATCCCGTCCGCTGAGGATGGCAGGGGTGGGTGTTACTTCAGCAGCACCATTTTGTGCTCGGCCACCTCACCGCCGGACCGCAGGCGCGCAAAGTACACCCCGCTGCCGGCGCGCCGTCCGTCCTGGGTGTGACCGTCCCAAATCACCTGGTGAGGTCCTTCGGTCAGGGTCCGGCTCACCAGAGTGCGCACCAGGCGTCCCTGCAGGTCAAAAACCTCCATCTGGGCGTGACCCGCCTTTTCGAGGGTGAATTCCACCCGGGTCAGGGGGTTGAAGGGGTTGGGATAGTTCCCCACCGACAGGGTGTAGGCGGGCACATCCGGTCCGGGCGTGGACCCGTCCACCAGGCCCCAGATCTCCACGTCGTCGATGTTCCAGCCGCTGAACTGCCAACTGCCGTCGGTGGTGCCCATGGTCCAGCGCAGGTACACGGTTTCCTGATGGTCGGCCACGGCACTGATGTCGTAGCTCATCTGGGTCCAGGCCCCATCGGTGATCTCGGCGTCGTTGGCCCAGACCAGGTCGAAGTCCACGCCGTTGTTGCTGACATAGATCGCCGCGTGGTCGTACTCGGGGTCCTCAACATTCAGGTAGCGCCAGAATTTCAGGTTCACAGCACCGAGGTTGCTGCAGTCGAAGGACGTGGAGGTCATATGGACCTCGTCCAGGTTGGCCTGGTAGTCGCCGGCCAGGTTGTACCCGATGACGTTGCTGCCGGTGTAACCGGCCGTCGGGTCCACGTTCCCGTAATTCCCGCCGCCGCCCTGGGGCACGCCGAAGTCCCACAGGTTGGGCATGCTCCAGTTGGGGTTCGCATCCATGTTCACACTGTGGACAAGTTCCGGGGCCCCGATGTTCAGGGTAATCAGCCGGGTGGTGTCCCCGCTGCCGTCGGTGGTGTTGAGAAAACTGACCACCGCGCCGTAGCTGCCGTTGGGCAGGGTGGACGCCATGGAGTTGAGCTCCACCGTGACCGGGGTGGATCCGCCGCCGGGAATGGCGCCGGTGCCGCCGGTGATGCTCAGCCAGCTTGCGCCGGTGGTCACGTTGATGGATACGGGCGTGGACTCGTTGTTGTTGACGGTGTAGATCTCACTGGTGGGGCTGAAGGGCCCGCCCTGGGGGCCGGCGGCGGTAAAGCCCGTGCCCGGCAGGACCTGAATGCCCGACGCCAGGGGATCATAAAGATCCAGAACCTGGGCGCCGCTGCCCAGGGGATCCAGCCAGGCCGCGATCTGGGGGAAGCTCACGAACAGACGGCCGTACCAGTCGGATTCGTTGTTGCCGCAAGCCGCGTAACCGCCGTGGAGCTGGCCGAT
>Ga0209692_10002683_pt1 | contig 18636 bp, 13 predicted proteins | sample tdDd472_FD_187129 | JGI IMG/M metagenome (GOLD analysis project Ga0209692, IMG submission 187129) | Marine sediment microbial communities from the Atlantic coast under amendment with organic carbon and nitrate - tdDd47.2 (SPAdes)... | ecosystem: Environmental > Aquatic > Marine > Coastal >...
GGAGACTCTATGTAGGTGTTTCTACCGAAAGACCAGCCACTGGAGAATCAACAAAATGCCCTGTCTTAGGATGGGCCATTTCATAACGGAACCACCATCCCCAGCGACCGCCATCAAAGGAGACCACTTCCTCTGATTCTTCCAAAATCGCTGATTTTCGAGCTTTTTGATGTTGTTTTTTTGCTACCTTATTACCTTTACCAACCCACTTGATCACAGTTATTTCGTTTGAGATAACCTCACCGCTACCAGTATCAGCGATAACTTCCTCAGTGCTTACAACCTCTCCTATTGCCTCCGCTTCAGGGTCATCAGACCAGATAATTAACTCAGACACCGCCCAGGCACCTGTTTCAGCAATAACTTTTCCCTGATAGTCAAGTTTGATTAGAGAAAGGAAAATTGCAACGCCTTGTGTACGAAAATCCGCCCAGGGAGTCCCCCAATGGAAACCAAGATCCTCTTCAAGGTTAAGGACCAGGGTACGGCGAAAAATATGGTCATCGATATTCACTTCATTGGTGAATGGCGATGGAAAGGTCTCTTTATAATCGAAATGACCTATCTTGGGGTTACCAGTGCTGGTCAAAGGAGGTTCATAGTCTTCTCCTCCGCCGAGGTCAATGTGATACCCCTTAATTCTCCAACCATCTGCCGGGTCGAGTTGAATGTGGAGTTTATCGCGAGAATTCCAAATTCCACCGTTTCCCACATCAACGTGGTCCCTTCCCGCAAAAATTTTCAAACCAATTCTGCCAGGCCCATATCCTTGACTAGCAAGGACAACGCTACTGCATAGTAACAAGGTGAAAAAACCTATGACCGATAGCCGTAATTTTGCCATCTTACTTCCTCCTTTTGCTGATGATGGACATTGTGGAACACCATGTAGAGAACTGTCACCAGCACAGAAGCACAATCACCCTGTTTGCCCTTTTAAACAAAATTGCTTACCCAGAGATTTTTCAGGTACTAGTAAAAGTCCAACTCTTATATCCATCATTAACGATTTAAAGGAAGAATCAATGGAGTATAAAACGGTAGGTAATGGGTAGAAAACCTATCCATTATTGGAGATTTATGTATCCATGCATTAGGAAAAGGAAAAGAGAATATGTATTACGAACAATGGCGGTGATGGTTTATAGGAGATGATATATAGAGACGGGACAGGTAAGGGAGGGAAGTAAAAGAGTGCTAAAGTGAAGTGCAGAGGAATGCTTGGAGATTTATCTTCTGCTGTGAAATGTTAAGTTTTTTCCTGATATTTTTTCTATGGATACTGATGGTTCCAGGTGAAAGACACATAACCTCTGCCATTTCTTTGGTTGTTTTTCCATGTTTCACAAAATTAGCGACCCGAAACTCTGTTGGAGTGAGTTTGTTCATCAAGCTAGAAACTTCAGGAGTGAAGTGAGTTGTCAAATCTTTGAAATTAGCTGTCAGCATATCCAAAACAATTCTTTGCTCTAACTTTAAGTCTGACTGGTGCAGTTTTTCCAGGTAAGGGTGTATAAGTTTTTCGATTTTATTTGCTATGTTTTGTTCAACGCTGAGCTTATCTTTTTCCATTTTTTTCAGCAGAACTTTTAGAGTTACGTTCACATCATCTATTTCATTGATCCTCTCAACGATGTTGTCCTCCAATGTGTCTTTTATAGACCTCAGTTCCAATTCATTTTCTTTGTTTTGTGTTATATCTGTATTCAATCCAACTATACGAATCGCTTGTCCGGTTTCACTTCTTTCCACCACTTTTCCTCTAGACAGAAACCATTGCCATTTTCCTGTTTTGTGTCGAACTCGTACCTCAACTTCATATCTTTTAGATAAGCCTGTTATGTGCCTATCTATGGCAGCCTTTAATTTCGGTTTATCATCGGGGTGGAGTAGATTCTGCCATGTCAAGGAGTGCTGATCTACATCCTGCGTGCTGTAACCAAGTGTCAGGTACCAATTTTCGCCAAAATATTCTTCATTTGACAATAAATTTTTATCCCAAACGCCATCGGATGTTGCATCAAGTGCTAATCGAAAGCGTTCTTCGCTTTTGTTTACCTGTTCTTCTGTATGTTTTTGTGCTGTTATGTTTCTATTACTTGCTCTTCTTCCAAAAAACTCCCCCTCGGAATTATAGACTGGCTGGCAGCTATGAGCCACCCACCGTAGTAAACCATTTTTAGTAATAATCCTGAATTGGATATGGTTGGTGGAATTAGACGTATAGCATCTGCATTCCCTGTGTTCTGCAAACTTGGCTTTGTCATCAGGATGAACAATGGATAAAAAAAGCTCTGGATTTGTAAGGAAATCTTCAGGTTTGTATCCTGTCAAACCTTCACAAGATGGAGAATTATAAAGAAGCTTGCTTTCTGGGCTTAGCCAGTATTCCCAGTTGTAAGTGTAATCTGCGATGGTCTTAAATTTCTCTTCACTTTCTTTTAATTTAAGGATAGCTTGACCATGCTCTCTGAGCACTTTTTTGAGTTGTTGTTTGACCAAAAGCAACTCAGATGTTTCAATAGATTGATTGGTTGCTGTTTTTACTACACTATTAATGCTCATTTGATCTTAGCTGGAATTCTCCACAGTTTCTCTGCTATAGGTCACTTTGAGCGAATATTTGCATATGCCATGCCAAAAATAAAGCATTTTGTTCTTTTGCATGCGACGTAAAATTATTCATATGAATTCAAAACGTTAAGCTTGAAATGGTTTTAATCGCAGAAAAAGCAATATAATAATGCAACCTTCTTAAAATTAACTAATAATTACAATTTCCGACAACCAGAACATCAAGGTCCGAAAATACGGAATTTTTAAACCACGGGGTTAACATATCCGAAAATGCGGAATTTTAAAATCTTGGGTTGAGGTCAGAAAGAATCATGACAAACGAAAAATTTGGTTTAGGGCTCAAGTAGATTTACATTGCAGGAATTGACTATAACTGAGGTGATAGCTATCAAACTTATCGCAGAACTTAAGGGGAAGTTTAATAACCTCGCAGTACGTATCCATCTCCCACCAACTCCACGGCGATAATCGATCAACAATTGTCGATGGTCTTTGCAGTGATTGTTTTGGCAACAATTGGTGCAATGAATATCGCCGAGCTTACTGGCTACGTGTCCAACGAGTATCTGAAGGCTTAAAAATATAAGCACCAGGAGATGCTGATCTCACCCTGAGACTGCCTGTCGAAGCATATGATGAAATAGGTAGAGTTTCTAAGTTTCTCAATCCTTTTCTCAAAATGCTCCAGAGTGACTGCAGCGATTACTGAAGTTGATGGTGGAATGGATGAGACTATTATTGGCAGTATTAGCCATTATAACAAACTTGTAAATTAGGACTATTCCTATATCCAGGAAGTTATCAAGTCCTCTGAACCTGATAACAAACAAGCTGGCTGTGGTTGGACCTTATCCATGAGATGTTACATGGGCACACGATATCACGATGGCAGAGGCTAGAATTGGAAATATTAACCATTTAAGCAAATCTGCAAATTTACATTGTTCCTGTATATATTTAAGCAGTCCTCGCTTCTCAATAACAAAGCTATGTGATTCTGGCCGATAATCCCCGAGAAGCCTGACAGATTTGCTTTACGTGTTATGATCTCTGTTTTAAAAGAGATAATTGCGCTATCATAACAGAAGATTCTAGGGGATTACGTTAAGGAGGCAATGGTTGAAGAAATGAACTACAGGCGAATGCATGTACGGGTACCCATCAAGGGTGAGGCGCTCCTGAAAAGCGATAAGGGAACCTATGTCGTGGCCAAGGCAATCGATATCAGCAAGGGTGGTGTCGCCATTGCCGCCCCATCCAAGTCGCTCGATGAACACAAATATCATATTACCATTACTACAACGGAGGGAAAAAAGATCGACCTCACCGCCAGACTCATCCGCAAAACGGAAACCGTCGTCGCCTTCCAGACCTCCCGGATAGATGTCGATTCTCTTGAAATCATCACCGACCTGGTCTTTCGCTATCAGGAAACTCCTGAATTCATACAGCAGATTCAAGATCACAACCTCTACAATGATCGGTACCTCGATGAGGATGGCAACGAAATCGATATCACTTTCGATGTCGATCCGGAGAAAGAATAATAAAAAACTCCCACCATGACAGCCCAGCTGTTTGATTATGTTGTCATAGGCGGCGCAATCCGGGTTCGTCGGTACTGGTGATTGAAAAGGAAACGGAGCTTTTCCGCTCATTAGACCGGTCATAACAGCGGCGTTGTCCATGCCGCTGTCTACTCTCAACGCAGCAGCCTGAAAGCGCGATTCTGCAACCAGAACGATATACCCTTCGAACAGTGCGGCAAACTGCTGGCGTCCGCACTGTGGTGAAGGAAGACTGGTATATGTCAAGCCCATTGCCAGATCGGCTCACGATGATACCTCCTAAAAGTGGCTGATTGACAGGATCTGGTGGTTTGTAAGTAACTCGGTGACGGGTTGGCCAGGATATCTGCGTCTTGAAAAGAGCAAGATGTCGATTCAATACTTGGTACTCCCCTAAAAGAAACGTCTTATGCCAAAATCTGCCCCATCAAAGATCATTTTCAATTGGTAATGTCGAAAAACCTACTTCTCTCTGGTGAATCGGGACCGGTGATCAAGACCAGAAAACCTTCTGTTGGATTGTCAGGCAGTCTGCCCGATAGTAACTGATTGTCAGTCGGTGTCGGCTTGAAACCGAATAGGCCAAACTGAATCAAACTTAACGCCAGATAGGAAAACAGTATCGCGCGAAAAATGATGAGAGAAAAATGAGCAAGTTTGCGACTAACTGGAAGATGGTTAATATCTAGATTTGCATTAGTCCAATTATCTTTGGCTATCAAGTTACTACGATACAAATATCAGACCATTTCCATGTCCCGTCCGGTGATCATAGACCCCAAACTCGTTAAACGATGGATGGAGAGAGGAAGAAATCTCGAACATATACAGGAAAAATATGAAAACGATTGGAAAATGTATAATTGTTTTGGCAGCATTTATTGCTGTCAATGCAACGGCAGCGAATCAGGATTTGATCCATGTGCGCCTTAAAGATCGCTTAGATCGTCCGGACGATGGTTATTGTTTTGATATTTTGGGAACAGGCGACATACTGCGCGTGGACCTACCCTTGTTTATTCACAACTGCAAACCTTTTGCAACATCAGATAGTGCTGTCATTTACACCAGTAAAGGCCAGCTAGTATTCCCTGCCGCGGACGTTTGTGTGACGGCCTTTGGTGTAAATAATACCGTTTTGCCTGGAACGTCCGTTTTACTCCGTCCGTGCGACGAACGCGGAGCTTTTTATGAGACGACTGACTTGCAAAAATTTGATCACACAGAAAAGGGACAATTGATGCTGCGTGGTTTCGATCTCTGCTTGGCCTCAGGTATCGAGTCTTCCAGCACTTATTCACCCTATGATCGTTGGCGCGTGCTATCGCTAGAAACCTGTTCGTCTACTTCGCTAAGTCACTCGGCATGGGAAATGGTACCTCTAAAACAGTAGACAGAAAGATGTCAAGTTGGCTTTTTAGCTCTTGCTACATGATTTTAATAACAAAATAATGCACCGGATAAACCGCTGATCATCGCGTTAATATTGCCATCTCGAAGGTCTTGATATTCTACCAGCTTCAATTTTAGACTATTCCTGTGAAGCTACTTGCTGCTCAGAACTGGATGCTTTGCTGTCAGTCAATTCGGGGGATACAGGAAGAATGTAAAAATTTGAAATTGAAGAAAAAGCAAAATATTTGAGTTGGCAATATTGCGTAATGCAAACCTGTAGCGGGGCTGTTCCCGCTGTTAGTGTTGAGTAACTTGTGTGCACCCGGCATTGACGTGAACTAATGGGGGTAAAGTCCTCTGTGTGTAATTCTGTGTTGAGTTAGGTTCTCAACTTAAAACACTAACCGACCTAAGAAGCATTGCTGCGAGGTAGTGTTTGGAGGAAGCCGGCGGGTAAATCTGTGGGCCACAACGAGCAGAAACGTCATACAAGACCGGGTCTCTGGCCAACCTTCCGGGACGGGATTCACTCCAGCAGGACTACACGACCTTGCCCGGCCGCACTCAATATTTTACCATCCCCCACTGCTGTTTGACATCCTCCTAAGTTACTCCTAGAGTAGTGAGACAGTCAGGCATAGATGTGTGCCTGATTTTTCTCTAATAACAAAGGACACATTATGAGCGATCAATTTATAAAATCACGCGCTGCTGTTGCTTGGGGCCCAAAAGAGTCACTTTCCATAGAAGAAGTCGATGTTATGCTCCCCAAAAAGGGAGAGGTCCTCGTGAAAATAATTGCCACGGGTGTTTGCCACACTGATGCCTTTACCCTTTCAGGCAACGACCCGGAAGGTATTTTCCCAGCCATTCTCGGCCATGAAGGTGGTGGTATAGTTGAAATGGTAGGCGAAAGTGTCACTACCTTGCAAAGGGGGGATCATGTCATTCCCCTCTATACGGCGGAATGCGGTGATTGCAAATTTTGCCTCTCTGGCAAGACCAACCTCTGTGGTGCCGTGCGAGAAACCCAAGGCAAAGGACTAATGCCAGATGGCACCACCAGATTCTATAAAGATGGTAAACCAATTTACCACTATATGGGATGTTCAACCTTTTCTGAGTACACAGTTCTTCCAGAAATTTCCCTTGCCAAAATTAACAAACAGGCACCCCTTGAAAAAGTTTGTCTCCTTGGTTGCGGCGTTACCACCGGCATGGGTGCTGTGGTGAATGCAGCCAAGGTTCAAAAAGGTGACAGCGTTGCTATCTTTGGCCTAGGAGGTATTGGCCTCGCCGTCGTTATTGGGGCCCAAAAGGCAGGTGCTACACGTATTATCGGTGTAGATATTAATGAGAGTAAATATGATCTTGCCAAAAAATTTGGTGCCACCGACTGTGTTAACCCACAAAAATTTGATAAACCTATTCAAGATGTCATTGTTGAGATGACTAATGGAGGAGTGGACTACTCATTTGAATGTATTGGTAATGTCAATGTCATGCGCTCGGCACTTGAGTGCTGTCATAAAGGCTGGGGTGAGTCTGTTATTATCGGTGTTGCTGGTGCTGGTCAAGAAATCTCTACCCGTCCCTTCCAACTCGTCACAGGTAGGGTATGGCGCGGGTCAGCATTTGGTGGAGTCAAAGGACGCTCCCAGCTTCCTGAAATGGTAGAGAGGTATATGGCCGGTGAATTCCAACTAGACGATTTCATCACCCATACCATGGGCCTTGAGGATATTAATAAAGCCTTTGATCTTATGCATGGAGGTGAGAGTATTCGCACCGTCATTCATATGAATAAGTAAAGCATTCACACCTCTTTTGGGAAGACGCCGATCTTCGCCCTTTCCAAAAGAGAAACGAGGATTTATGCAGATAGAAGAATACAGTTCCGCTAAGGTTTTTGGCAGTTACCATAAACAGTTTACCCACCATTCAGAACGTCTTCAGTGTACAACCCGTTTTGCCATTTATCTTCCCCCCGGGGCAAGTACAGACACACCAGTTCCTGTAATCTACTGGCTCTCGGGCCTTAGTTGTACCGATGAAAACTTTATGCAAAAGGCTGGTGCCTTTCAAAAAGCCGCTGAACTTGGTATTGCCATTGTTGCCCCAGACACAAGCCCCCGTGGTGAAGAGGTACCCGATGATGAAAACAAACACTACGATTTTGGACACGGTGCAGGGTTTTATCTCAATGCCACCCAGAAACCATGGAATACTCACTATCACATGTATGATTATGTGGTTTATGAACTACCCAAAATCGTTGAAGAGAATTTTCCAGTAAGCACTGTGAAATCCATTGCAGGACATAGTATGGGAGGCCACGGAGCCCTTGTTGTCGGCATGCGTAACCAAAGACAATATAAGTCAATCTCAGTGTTTAGCCCTGTTTCTCACCCAAGTCGTTGTCCCTGGGGAATAAAGGCCTTTAGGAACTACCTTGGAGAAAATAAAGAGGATTGGAAAGCGTATGACGCATGTGAGATTCTTCGAAATGGGCAATGCACCCTCCCCATTTTAGTGGATCAAGGTGATGCAGATGGTTTTTTAAAGGAACAACTCTACCCTGAAGATTTAGTTGCTGCGGCAAAGATACATGACAGCAAACTTACACTGCGAATGCAAAAAGGGTACGATCACAGTTACTTTTTCATTTCAAGCTTCATTGCAGAACATTTAGAGTTTCACCACAAGTATCTTTTTTGAAAAAGAGTACGATGCACAGCCAACACCTTGTCACATCACCTATCAATGTCAAGGAGTTACCTTTGCCATGGCAAGTATGGTAGAAAGAAACATGGCAGGTTATTAGTGTGATTTTTGATAAAGGTTACACGAGGGAAGCTCTAACGAAAGTTATCGAATGTAGGGTTGCTACGTATACAAACTGTGAAGTTACTGTTTTGAGTCGAGGAATGATTTGCAGGTCCTAATTTGAAGAGATACAGGAAACATCTTGGACTAAACCTTCAAAGGGAAAGCCTAATTTTTTTCGTCTTGCTAGATGCTTAATATAGCCAATAGCTTTCTAAATGCATAATGTAGACGATATCGGGTTTCCTGATATCATTCGATCAGTGCATCATATCCGTTTAGAAACAGAGTGGTTTAGTAAAATTATCCTGTCCAATCATCCTCGGATTGAATGATGTCCGGTCTCTAGATAATAACTTGTTGGACTAATTAAGAATACGTTGCTCAATCCTGTAGAATTATTGTTTAACATATAGCACAAAACAAGAACAGAGGAACACAGACAATGAAAACACAATTTACCGTCCACATTGACTCCTGGGCCCACGGTGCGGCCATTCCGGCCCAATTCGCTTTTGGTCGTCCGGGAACCGACAGCCAATTTGCTCCAAGTGACAACATAAGCCCTGCTATTCGATGGTCCGATGTGCCCGCGGGCACGCGATCCTTTGCGATCATCTGTCACGACCCAGACGTCCCGTCGTCAGGGGAGGACGTAAATCAACTAGGCAAGATGGTTCCCGCTGATTTGCCGCGCGTGAACTTCTTTCATTGGGTCCTAGTGAATATTTCTGCCGAAGTGTCCGGCCTGGACGAGGGTGCAGCCTGTCGGGGAATCACCCCGCGAGGCAAATCAGTAGGTCGAACCCCACACGGCGTGACCGGCAAGAACGACTACACGGGATGGTTCGCGGGTGACCCCGAGATGGAAGGCACCTACGGCGGCTATGACGGTCCCTGCCCGCCGTGGAATGACAGTATCGTGCATCACTACCACTTCGAGGTCTTTGCACTTGATGTCGAAACGCTGAGACTTCAAGGCGATTTCACCGGTCAAGACACTCTGGAGGCAATGAAGGGGCACATTTTGGCGAGTGCATCGCACATGGGCACCTACTCAATGAACCCAGCTATCGAAGACTGAGTAAGTTGAGACGGTCGCTACGGATCCTCATGCACACCTGAAGCAACCAACCGAATGAAACAATGGCCAACAAAGTGTTGCACGACGACGTGGTTAACCGCGCGCGTGAACACAACCGTTGAGACTGCCAACTCAAACTTTCCTGCTTTTTCAAATTTCAGATCTTGAGGATGTTCCGTGTATCTCTTTGCTAATGCTACTTGCTTGCTCAATTCTGACTTTTTTTGTTTTTCATTGACACGGTACCCTACCTTCTGGTAGGGTGGATTCCTTATGAATGATACTCGAAATAAAATACTCGAAGTGGCAGATGATCTCGTTCAGAGAGTTGGGTTAAATGCCATGAGTTATAAACATATCAGTGATGCCGTTGGTATTCGCAAAGCGAGTATTCATCACCATTTTCCCAAGAAGGAAGATCTCGTCGATGAACTGCTCAAGCGCTGCGAAGTCTCCTATGGATACAGGTATCGTCAGATTGCTGATGGTAAAGGAACTGCACCTGAGAAGCTAAGAAGACTAAGTGCTGTATTTGGAGAGGGACTAAGTAATAAAAAACTCTGTCTCGTAGGATCTATTTGCTCAAACAACAACACGTTACATGACACTTCAAGCCATATCCTCCAGAATACCATAAAAAATACAATGTCTATCTTTGCCGGAGTCTTTAAGCAGGGAAGGCTGGAACAATCACTAAACTTTGAAGGAAGTGACGAGGAAGCAGCCTTTGCCTTTTTTTCATTTTTAGTTGGGGCACAGACGATATCTCGTTCCTTTGGTGGAACTGAAAAATTTTTGGAGGCAACAGAGGTAGTTATCTCAAGTTTCAGAGCGTAGACTTTTTTTTGTCCAACACACCTACCTACCGATAGGTCTGGGTAACTGATTGTGATTCTTTTATATTTATCAGTGGCCTAATTAATTGGAGATATACATAACATGAAAACAATCGAATCATATAAAGGCTTTGAACAAGGGCCTATCCGCCCGCCAAGTGAAGCAGAAAGTCTACTCGTCAGGATCAGCCGCAATTGTCCTTGGAATAAGTGTACATTTTGTGGACTCTACAAAGACACTAAATTCAGCTTGCGTCCTGTAGACCAGGTTTTACGAGACATTGACACTGTCCGTTTCTATGTAGACAAAGTTCAATCCGTTCAAAACTCAGTTGGAGCCGTATCTTCAAGAGATCTTCGTAATCTTGTACTGGATGATGGTCAAAGTGATATCCAAGCTCTGCACGCAGCCAGAAGCTTTGTTGCCAGCGGCATGGAATCGATATTCATCCAGGACGGTAACAGCCTTGTTATAAAACCGGAAGATATCATTCGTATCCTGAGACATCTTAAGGAGTCATTTCCCCAGGTAAAACGTGTCACTTCATACGCTCGTTCCCATACGATTGCCAAAATCAGCGACGAGAATCTGAGCGCCATGGCAAAAGCTGGACTCAATAGAATCCATATCGGTATGGAATCAGGTTCAGACCAGGTACTTAAGAGGGTGAAAAAAGGTGTGGACAAGGCCACCCAAATACTTGCGGGGCAAAAGCTAAAAAGAGCAGGTATTGAGTTGTCTGAGTATTTCATGCCAGGGCTCGGTGGTAAAAAACTGTCAGAGGAAAATAGTAGAGAAACGGCTGATGCCATAAATCAAATCAATCCTGATTTTATTCGTCTGCGGACCTTGGCGCTGCCACCTTCCGCTCCCCTTACCGCACAGTTCGAAGCAGGCGAATTCGATAAAATGGGTGAAGTTGATACGGCAAGAGAACTCCTACACTTCCTTGAAAATCTTGATGGGATTACGAGTACGATACGCAGCGACCATGTACTGAATCTATTTGTGGAAGTCGATGGCGTGTTTCCAGATGATAAGGAAAAAATGATGCAACCTATCCGGGATTTTCTGGAACTTGACCCCAGTGAACAGATGCTTTTTTGTGTAGGGAGAAGGAGTCATAGAATGGCACGGTTCAGTGATCTGAAAAACCCAGTGCAACGAGGTTACGCACTCCAAATTTGCCAGCAAACAGGTGCAACTGTAGAAAACTTCGACGCCGTTATAGATTCAATAATGCAGCGATTTATATAAGCCAGTTTAAGATTTCGCTCGCACTGCTTTTCAAGCAGATACATTTTGCACAACTAACAAGAGGAACCGACAATGAGTCAGACAATCATTTCATATGACCCCAGCAACGGTCACAAGCTTGGCGAAGTTCAGACACCAAATAAAGAACAGATAAATGAAATTGTTCAAAAGGCAAAAATAGCTGCAGCCAAATGGAAACAAGTATCGCTTGAAGACCGTTTGACGTCGATTCAGAAAGCGTATTCTGCGGCCGAATCATCGCTGCATAGTCTGGCAGAACTTCTCAGTAGAGAAATGGGGAAAGATATACGAAGATCAACATCTGAAGTGCAAGGTACCATCTGGGGCGGTCCATATATGGCAAGCTCTGCCCTTGAAGCTTTTCGAAGCAAGAACACTGGTGGAACGACCATTGAATATGGTCCGCTGGGAGTGGCTGTAATTATCTCCCCCTGGAACTACCCACTCGCCATGGCGAATAACCTCTTGATGCCAGCGCTAATGGCCGGAAACAGTGTTGTCTGGAAACCTTCTGAAGAGACCCCTCTGATCGCTCAGGCTTTTTTCGATATCATTCATAAAGAATTACCGCAGGATCTTCTACAAATTGTTCATGGCGATGGCAGCCAAGGAAAAATGCTTGTCCAGAGTGAAATCAACGTGGTTGGGTTTACAGGCTCCCAGGCAACAGGAAGAGATATTATGGCACAAGCGGCCCCATCTCTTAAAAGACTTGTTATGGAACTAGGCGGTAATGATCCTATGATTGTTATGAAGGATGCTGATCTACAGGCAGCAGCAAGATTTGCAATAGGAAGCAGCTTTGAAAATACAGGTCAGATGTGTATCTCAACAGAACGCATATACGTGGCTGAAGAAGTTGCAGACCAATTTGAACAGTATGTCACCACACTCGCCGCCCAATACAGAGTTGGCCCCTGGGATATGGACGGTGTTAATATTGGCCCGATCATTAATGTCAAACAACATTCTAAAATCATAGAACATATAAAAGATGCTGTGGATAAAAAAGCGAGATTGCTGTATGGCGGAGTTGACCACCCTGACCATTATATTACCCCCACAGTAATCGCGGGCATGACAACTGAGATGCGGATAGAGCAGGAGGAAACCTTCGGCCCAGTGGTTTGTATCGGCCGGTTTCTTGACATAGAAGAAGCAATCAGCCGCGCAAACAACAGTACGTATGGCCTTGGCGCCGTAGTGTTTGGTAACGCTGGTGTACAAGAGGTGGCTGACCGTCTGGAAGCAGGCATGATTGGTGTCAATCAAGGTGTTGGCGGTGGAGGGGAAGTTCCCTGGGTTGGCGCAAAACAGAGCGGCTTCGGATTTCATGGGTCGGCTGAAGGGCATCGCCAATTTGCACAGGTACGAGTTGTCAACCGCTAGGATGTCAAATAACCACGATTGTTAGGGGTGGTATGTAAGTGACCATCAAAGAACCGGACATAGAATCATATTCATTTTCACTGGAGAGCAACATGGCAGACAAAATTTATCGAATTAACATGAGTGAACTTTCAAGTAGCATAGAGGATGTGCCTGAAAGCTGGGCAGGGCATGGCGGCCGAGGTCTTACTTCAACAATTGTGGCGGCTGAAGTCCCTCCCACCTGCCATCCGCTTGGGCCAAATAACAAATTGGTCATCGCTCCAGGTCTGCTATCGGGAACTGTGGCGGCTAACTCAGGGCGAATTTCAATGGGTGCCAAGAGTCCCCTTACTGGAACTATTAAGGAGTCAAACGCCGGCGGAACAGCGGCACAACTTCTTGCCCGTTTGGGGTGTAAAGCCATTGTCCTTGAAGGCCAACCTGGTGATGATAAGTGGTATGGAATTAACATATCTGCAGATGGAGTTACAATTGCTGAAGAATCAGAATTGATCGGAAAAGGAAATTTTGCGGTTGTGGAAACTCTTGAGGCCCGAGCGGATAGGAAAAAAGGCATAATTGCTGTTGGCCCTGCCGGAGAGATGAAAATGGCTGCTGCAAATATTTCAGTAAAAGATCCAGATAGCCATATCCGCTCAGTCGGACGCGGTGGACTTGGCGCTGTTATGGGTTCGAAGAAAGTGAAGTTCATTACAATCGATGCTGGGGAAGGCAAGGTTGATGTTGCTGACCCGGAAGCATTTAAGCTAGCAAACAGGGCTTTTGCCAAGGCACTCATTGATCACCCAGTCAGCAAGGGACTTGGCCAGTATGGTACCGACGTGATGGTCAACATCATCAACGAATCCGGTGGACTCCCCACAAGAAATTTTAGTCTCGGTCAATTTGATGGACACGAGAAAATTTCAGGAGAGACCATGCATGACGTGATTGAGGAAAGGGGTGGAAAACCAAAGCATGGTTGCCACCAGGGCTGTGTTATTCAATGTTCCCAGATATATAACGATGCCAAGAAAAACTATAAAACCTCAGGCTTCGAATACGAAACTATCTGGGCTGTAGGTGCTGACTGCTGTGTTGATAACCTAGACCACATTGCAGAAGCAGATCACCTGATGGATGATATTGGTATTGACAGCATTGAGATTCCTGTTGCTCTTGCTGTTGCCATGGAAGCAGGAGTTCTAGAATTTGGTGATGGTGAAGGAGTCTGTCGCATTCTCCGGGAAGAAGTAGCAAAAGGTACAGGGCTTGGACGTATTATAGGTGCTGGTACAGCTGTTGTTGGTAAAGCATTTGGTGTTACCAGGGTGCCAGTCGTTAAAAATCAGGGGATACCTGCTTACGATCCGCGCGCCATTAAAGGTATCGGCATTACGTATGCAACTTCTACCATGGGTGCCGATCATACAATGGGGTACGCTATCACCAGCAATCTTCTCAATGTAGGTGGTTCTGTTGACCCGCTTTCTAATGAAGGCCAGGTTGAACTGTCAAGAAATTTGCAGATCGCCACCGCTGCAATCGACTCTACCGGGATGTGTCTGTTCATTGCATTTGCAGCACTTGACGACGAAACCTGTCTGCCAGCTCTTGTTGATCTGATCAATGCCCGCTTTGGAATCAATCTCACTGGAGATGATGTGGTGAGCCTCGGCAAATCCATCCTCAAAACTGAAAAAGCATTTAATGAGGCGGCTGGTTTTACCAAGGCCGATGATCGCCTGCCGGAATTCTTTTCAACAGAAGCTCTGCCACCGCACAACGTTGTATGGGATATGCCGGGCGAAGAAATTGACAAATTTTGGGATTTCTAATTCAGTAGGTAGTATGAAGTAGACCCCTAAATGCTAATTTGACATAACCAACTACGACAGAAATCACGTTCTGTCGTAGTTGCATACTGAAATCCCAGATAACATCGTACAAATGATTGAAATAAATATCATTGTCTCAAAAGATAAAATAGAAAAATATCCCCCCATACTACAGTCAGGAATTATCTTACAGTGCGAAGCTGGTCAATCCGTTGGAACATTCCTAGCTAATCTTCCTGGGTTTGACATGGACTATATCGTTAACAAGATACAAACAGTTTTTCTTGATGGGAATGCGATAGACGATATGGAGACACAACTGAACAATTCACCATCAGTATTGGCCCTGTCGGCAGCCATGCCTGGACTTGCAGGAGCGATCTTTCGTAGAAACAGCTTACACGCTGCGCTGAGAACCCCAGACTCTAATAATAACGTTACAACTCAAGTAGAAAGTACTATAGCAGTGCGCTTAAAACTTTTTAATACGATAGCATCTGATAAGGGACAAGGAATACTTGAAAAAGGTGGAGTTTTCTCAGGCTCTGTCCTTATAAACTTCTTTCAGCAACGTCTACAACTCAAGCAAAGCTTAATCAGTATCGAGACGATAGATGGTTATATAAATACAGATGTCTTCTTGTCTTTTTTACAACCCTCAGAAAAATACATCGTAACGATTTCTTTTCAATGATTTTTTGTGTGTGAAATTAATTTTCTGAATCTCTAAATTTGCCTTTAACTTTCGATTAAGAAGAGCCCTTATAACCTAAATTATTAGGCACTCTGGCCGGTTTTAAAAGAAAGATTCGACCTAGCAATCTCCTCTCTATTTCATTTTTCAAAACTGAATTTTCTTCCTGGTTTTCTCATTTCAAAGAATAACATCAAAGGATTTCGATCCAACGATACAGAACTGTAACGATACAGGAAGAAGCTAAACCGATTGTGCCGAGCATTTGTTTTACATTTCCAAAAGACATCTCTTCACTTGGATAAAGTGGGTTTTGGATTGGTCGGAGGATAGGGAAGGACTTTTTTAGGAAGCCTCAAAAGATCGACTACTTATCACCACACCTCACCTTCAATAAATGGACTAGAGAGCACGTTGATGATGGTTGCCCTGATCATGCGCATCATTTGACTCACGCCCGGGGAAGGGTTAGGCAGGGGTGGAATAATGCGTGCAGTTTCTGTAGAAATGACATCTGATGGTTGATCGCGCAGATACACGGAAAAACATTATCTGTATCGATAACAAAGCAATCAGAACATAGGCTACTAAAAATTACGGCAGCAAAATGGCGCTGAGAGTTGTAATGGATATATATTTGTCAAACCAGGAATCTTGGTAAATGGCGGCGAGCAAACCAAGGAAAACGGTTGCAGGGACAGCAAACATTGAATTTCTTCCAGGAAGATAGGGGTTAATTGCAAGCCGCCATCCTATTATTTCGACGATGGGTCACCCGCTGGCAGTGAATTGCCCAGGTCACAGTGAACAAAATCATTTTTTTGGCGAGCCCACCTTTGTGAAAATAGGCGAGGGGAGTCAGGGAAAGCTGACTCCCCTCCAGGGTCAGAGAAAAAACAAGTACGAATACGTACTAAGACTTAAACCAGTATCGTTCTGCGGCGCGGAAACCGTCGAGTTCCCAGTTTGCAGCGATGGGACCATGGCCGATCTTATCGGTTGCAGCGGCAAGGTCTGCTGCAAACATAGGCACGACAACTCCGCCTTCGTCACGTACGATTTGCTGCATTTCCTGATACATCCCACGACGCGTTGCTTGATCGAGTTCGGCCCGGGCAGAAACCAGCAGTTCATTGAACCGTTTATGGGACCATGCAGAGTCATTCCAGGCGGCACCCTCGGCGTAGGCAGTGCTGAACATCATATCAGGGGTCGGGCGTCCACCCCAGAAAACGGCGCACCATGGTTTTTTCAGCCAGACATTTGACCAGTAACCGTCGTTTGGCTCTCGCACGACTTTCAGCTTGATGCCTGCTTTACCAGCTGATTCCTGGTACATGACCCCGGCGTCAACGGCGCCGACAAATGCGGCGTCAGCGGCATGGAGCTCAAATGTGGTGTCTGCAAGACCAGCTTTTTTTAAATAAAAGCTGGCTTTATCCGGATCATACTGACGCTGAGGTAGATCCGAGGCATAATAGCGATCGGACTTGGCGATAGGGTGATCATTACCAACCGAGCCATATCCGCGCTGGATGGTATTGAGCAGCAATTCGCGGTCAATTCCGTACTTGAGCGCCAGGCGCACATCGTTATTATCGTATGGCGCCATATTGGTGCGCATGGCAAATGTATAATGTTTGGTGCCATCCTGACGGATAATCTGCAAGCCTTTCATCTTTTTAAGCAGATGAACGGTTTTCAGTTCGCATCGGCTCATCAAATCGATCTGGCCAGTTTTCAATGCGTTGGTTCTGGCATTAACGTCGTTTATAACCAGGGTTTCCACTTCATCAAACCAGGCCCTATCACTTTTGAAATAATTGGGGTTCCTTGTGGTGAAGGAACGAACGCCAGGCACATATTCCTTAAGGATATAGGCGCCACTAAAGATACCGTCTGTAAAATCACTGGTTTTTGGGACGATAACCAGGTGATAATCACTCATTAGGTATGGGAAATCGGCATTTGGACTTTTCAGTACGCACGAGATGGTATACTTGTCGTCCTTTCTAATCTCTTCAATGGAATTTACGATAACCTTGGCTGCCGATTTGGTATCCTCTCCCCGGTGATGGTTTAACGAATGAATGACATCGTCGGCGTCCATGGTCTTGCCATTGTGAAATTCTACACCCTTGCGCAGCTTGAAGGTCCATACCTTCGCATCGGGAGAGGAATCCCAGCTTTCAGCAAGTTCCGGAGAAGGTATATTCTCATGGTTGATCTCGACAAGGCTGTTTCCAAGTTGTCCGTAAATAAGTTGTTGGGACATCAGGTCAAAAGAGGCTGCGGGATCGATGGAATCAGTGGTCGAGCCACCTGAGGTACCTAACCGTAAACGACCACCACGGCGGGGTTGATCGTTCGCAGCATGGGCATGGCTTCCAAGAAAAGATTGGGAAAGAGCCGCCGTCGCCCCCAATGCCGCCGCCTTGGCAATAAACTCTCTCCGTGACACTTTCCCTTCCGAAAACAATCTCATTAAAAGTTCCACCCCGACCATAGAATCTCTCCACCTTGAATTAGTAAGAATTCCCTACACGCTTTCATAGGAAGCTATGCAGTTCACCATAAACCATATTTATACTACTGTCGAAAAACGCAGAGTATGCCTTTCAAAAACTTGATATGTAAAGTAAAGTTAGGTCCTTTATCAAGGAGTACCCTGACTCACTAAAGCATAACAGTATACATTGGACACGATGTATTGTCAAATTCTCCCCTTGACATCATATGCCTCGTATTTACGAATTGGACGGGGGGATCTTCGGCTGTTTACTTGTGAACAGGAATCGTTGACCACTCAAATCACATTGGAAACTCTGGTCGTTATCATTTTCCTCGTCAGTGTAAACGCCTATGCTGCTCGTAAACTACCGGGCCTGGTAGAATTTACATTGCATTTGCGACCTCGCGTTAGCTCTGGTCTCCATTATTGACGACTGACCTCAGAAAGTGCATGGCTTGTTTCTCTGATCACCAATTTCGCATTGCAAGAGGTGACAGAGCGCCCTCATGTATTTATGTTCTTAAATAGAATTTGTTTGATATTACTTTTGTTGATAATTTACTAACAATTTCCCTGTGCTAATAGCACTAGCACGCCTCCTTTTAACATGGATTGAACTATGAAAGCTTCATGGTATGAGACATTTGGTGCAGCTG
>Ga0209692_10002687_pt1 | contig 18609 bp, 13 predicted proteins | sample tdDd472_FD_187129 | JGI IMG/M metagenome (GOLD analysis project Ga0209692, IMG submission 187129) | Marine sediment microbial communities from the Atlantic coast under amendment with organic carbon and nitrate - tdDd47.2 (SPAdes)... | ecosystem: Environmental > Aquatic > Marine > Coastal >...
TGTTGATTCCCATCCTAATTCACTACCAATACTTCCATTCAAACCATTCCAAAATGCTGGCATTTGTTCCTCAAATCCAGGATTTTCGAGAATATTAGAGTTATAGGCCGCATTAGTTTGTGAAACTTTAAAAGAGTGGAAGCCTTTATAAACTTCATTTGATTCCCATTCAATTTCATTATTTAGATGAGCGTTGTAACCATTCCAGAAAGCAGGTTCCTGGTTTTCAAAACTTCCATTTGCAAGTAATTGATCGCCGCCATCTTCCATTTGTTCTACACTGAAATCATCAAAATAAGCAGTTCCAGTAGGATTTGATGTGAATCTTGCACGAACAGATATTCCAGTTGCTTCTTCCGGTGCCTGTTCCATTACTTCATATAAAGTCCAATCGCTATTGGCTTCAACCTGATTTACATATACATATTTATCACCACCAACTACTGACCAACCTTCGTTGATAACAGCATCACCATGCCAGAAATAGCAGAGACCGAGACGTTCATCAAGTCTATCTTTTGTGATGAATGTTGGTTCAAAAGTTTCGTCAAAATTTACTTCTGATGTTTTTACCCAAACACCAACTTTGTACCATTCTCCACCTTCAACAGCTGTTGGTACTGAATAGTAAACAATTTCTGATGTGGATGATGTTGTGTCCGGTTTGTACAATTCACAAGCATAATTACCAGTATTGGCAGCATTGTCAGTAACAGTTCCATAAGATCCATTGTCACCAGCATACCAGTTGAGCCAACCTTTGATAGTTTCTGCACCGGAATTGAAAGGTCCCATTGTCCAGGAATCAGTTGTATTACAACCAACATTGTCAAAGTAAACTGTTCCAGTAGCATCCTTACCCATAACAAGTTTGATCACAACAGAAGCAGGTGCATCGCCAAGAATTGCAGCACCAGTAATTTCCGCCCAATCCATATCCGCACCAGATTGGTCAACCCAAACTGGCTGAGTTACTAGTTCTGATCCGGCAGCATCTTTGAATTCGAAAATCACTCCGATTTTTGCATCATCATTGGCAGGATTTGTATTTACGCCAACAGTTTTTACCATTGCATTAATAGCATAGGTACCTGATCCGGCATTGTTCCAATGTAATTTTGCATTATTATCTGAAATCCAGCCAACCATGTCAGCTGTTGATCCACTTTTCATTACTTTGAAAGAATGAAATCCCATATAGACTTCACTGCTTTCCCAGCCCAATTCATTTCCAACGATTCCATTCAAACCGTTCCAAAATGCTGGCACTTGTTCTTCAAAACCCGGATTGACCAAAAGGTTTTGACCAAACATAACGCCTGAAAAAATAACTACTAATAATAGTATTTGTAATCCTTTCATTTCTCCTCCTTTTGTCCTTTTTAGTAAGGACATAACCTGTTATACTTTTCTTCACGCTTCTTGAATATCAATAAGCAAAACACCTTTTCTACCCAATTCAATGGAATATCCACCGTCTTTATTCTGTCGTATTCCTGAAGTGTCTACGCATTTGAAATTCTCTTTTATCTTCATACTTCCTATATTTTTTTCCCATGAGTGATTTAGTATTATTAATTTATAATCTTCATCACTTTTCCATATACCATATTCAAAATCATTTCCTACAAGTTCTACTACATTGTCTTTGAATATTTCATTATATATTGCTTTGAAAATGTTTGAAATGTTCGGCTTCCAGGAATTATCAAGATTCTCCAGAGCCAACACCTCCAATGGATAAGGAGTAAAATAGACGCTTCCTTTTTCCACTTTTTTCTTCATTAAAAATGGATCACCAAATTGATCTTTCATCAAAATCTCTGCATCAGTTGATAATATTTTACAGTAACTCTTTTCAGGACAAGTATTGTTCAGAGGAATATTAAAAGTGTCATTTATCTGGAAACTCCCAATACTTTTCATTACAGTAATTTCTAATTGATCAGCATCGCGAAAATCAGGTACGCCAAATTTACAATCCATTTTAATACCGACGAGTTTGTGCCAATCAACAACCCAACTGTCATTGGCAAAACTACAATAGAGATTTCCACCATTTTTGATATATTCCACAACACTAAGCCAGTATTTTTTTATAAAATTCTTCAAGCGAGGAGCGAAGAGTAAAAGCAATTTCTCAGGATCAAGTTTGTGGATCGGTTGGATATCATTTTCATTATTTAATTCAATTGCCGGCTCAAATAGACACTCCAAATTATTAAATCCATTTTTCATCAAACCAAAGGATTCCAAATAGAAATTATACAATTCATCAAATTCAGGTTCGAATTGGTAAGGATATTTGTAGTAATAATTAGAAGGAATCAGTAGACCTGCATTATTCTCAATCTTCTGATATTTTTCTGAGTTAATTTCATTCGCTATTTTGCTAAATTCTGTATATTCATTTGCTGTTGGTTTTAGAGATTTATCAGTTCTCACGATTCCAAATTGATCCTCGAATGCATGATGTGAATAAGGACGTTTGTCCTCAAAATCAAAATCATTAAAACACCATCCCATAGCACCAAAGGAATTATTCATTAAAGCACTATAAAAAACTTCCCGGTAATAATGTGCCTGATTTTCTTCTGAACATAGAACTGTAGAAGTACCAAATTCTTCTACAAAAACTGGTTTACTCCATTCCTGGGCCATTCTCAGGCGGAAGGCTGTGGTATATGCATGATGACTTGGATTCATCACCCTTGGATAATAATGTAGTCCAACAAAATCCTGGTATTTATTCAATTTTCGCAATTGAAATTTCCAGTTATCATATTCAGAGACTACTTCAGGAGCCCATGCTCCATCACCAATACTTACTGGACGATTGTCCAATTCTTTGATTTTTGATACTATTTCATTAGTCCAGTTTTCTACTACTTCCGGATCTTGTTGATCCACATAGTTTGGGAGTTCATTTGATAGAAGCCATCCAAGGATGTAGTTGAACTGTTTAGTCGCATTTACAACTTCAGTGATATAATATTTTTCCGCTTTGATCATTTCAGAATCTGTGAGAAAATTTCGATCATTTCGCCAACTCACATCCCAATCTTCCCCGGACATGTGCCCCACAAAAAAACTGGGCATTGAATAAACTTCATGCTTTTCACAGATTTTCAGGAATGCAATTAGACGGTCTATCATTACAGAATCGACATAATTTTCTTTTGGCATAAAATCCGGCATAAAGAGGAAAAAACGACAGAGATTAATGCCAATCTTTTTCATCCTTATTATATCTTCTTCCAATTCTTGCAGGTTCCACTGTGACCACATATTAATAGCTGAAGATGATGGCCAGTAATTCACACCTAAAACAAAAAGTTTTTCACCATTATTACCTGTGAACATTAATTCCCTTTTCCTAACTGCTTTGCCTTTTAATATATTCTACAGAGATTGTTCGTGTTTGCGCAGTCTCTGTTGGACTTTCTATAATCTCTGTTAGTAATTTGTATGCTTGTTTTCCAATATCAAGTTTTGGTACACGAACTGTTGATAGCGAAGGTGTACAAAATGATGATGAAGTAATATCATCAAATCCTACAACTGCTATTTCATTTGGTATTATTTTATTTTTTGATTTTAGTTCATTTGCTACGCCGATAGCTGTTGTATCATTACAACAAAAAACGCCATCCAATTCAGGATTTTTTGACAATAACTCTCTTACACCTTCCATTCCTATTTCTGGTGAAGTTTCTACATTTTTCAAAAAACTGAATTTGTCATAATATTCATTTGTCCCCAAACCATTGACTTCCAATGCTTCCTTGTACCCACGATATCTTTCTTTGATAGAAGGGTGATAATAAGAGCCGCCAACAAATCCTATATTCTTTTTCCCGGATTTGATCAATTGATCAACTGCCTGGAAACCTCCATTGTAATTATCAATTACAATAGAATTAAATACTTTTCCGGGAATCCCATAATCTACCATTACAAAAGGCATTTCCTGATTTTCCAAATATTCTATCAATTTGTGAGGTACGCGACCTGCCAGGACAACACCATCAACATCACGGTATTTAAGAAATCTGGGTAAGTCTTCTTTTGGATCGAATTCGTCTTTTACAGTGGTCAACAAAATATAATGATCACTGTTACGTGCGGCATATTCCATTCCCAGAAAAATCTGACTATAGAATATTTCTACTTCTGAAAAGTGTGCGTCCCAAACAATATACCCAATATTTCCGGTTCGTTTGGTGGCAAGCTTTCTGGCCGAATGCAATGGTTTGTAATTCAATTCTTCAATTACATTGTTTATTTTTTCTCGAGTTTCAGGAGCAACATAGCCTTTGTTATTGATTACAAGACTAACAGTCGAAATAGATACTCCTGCTTTTTTAGCAACATCTTTAATTGTGCTCATTTTTACCTTTTTTATTTTATCATTTGTTTTATCGAAACGTTTTAATATATTTTATCAGAATCTTGAAAACAAGGTTTTTTTACATTTTTTTTTTGAAAGGCTAAAACGAAATGAAATTTATAGAAGACAAAATAGTTCTTTCACCAAATGATATTGATTTGTCATTCAGTCCAATCCGAAAAAGTACCGGAAAAGATACTTTTGTTTTGGGTGCATTTAATCCCGGATTCGAAAAATTGCCAAATGGAAATTGTATAATGATGGTTCGGGTTGCCGAATCATTAAAAAATATAGTTAAGAATAATTTTTTTAAAGTTATACGATGGACGCATAAAGACAATTATACAATAGATAGGTATCCAATAAATGACGTTGATACCAGTGATCCACGCAAATATAAACTCCATAAATTTAAACATGCGAAAGTATTTGGATTAACTTCCTTTTCATGGATATTACCTGTGGAATTAACACCCGATGGATTGAATATTGTCAAAATTCATTACGACAAAATCATAGAACCAACTGAGACCTATCAGGAATACGGTGTTGAAGATGCAAGAATAACAAAAATAGATGATAAATATTGGATGACCACTTGTAGCGTCAGTTCTGAACGTCACTCCACAACATTGTATTCATCAGAAGATGGCATAAATTATCAATTGGAAGGAATTATTCTGGATCATCAAAACAAAGATATGGTGCTTTTTCCAGAAATGATTGATAATAAATATTTTGCACTGACACGTCCATTGGGAGATTTATATTTCTCTACTCCTATTGATAGCATCTACAATCCCGGACCCTCTATCAATCTTTCTCAATCTCCAGATCTACTTCATTGGAAACCATGTGATAAGCCATTTATCAGAGCACAAAGAGATACCCAAATGTCAATGAAACTTGGTTCAGGTGCGCCTCCAATTCGAACAGAAAAGGGCTGGCTTGTACTTTTTCACGGTGTCGAAAAAAAAGGTGAGGTGGGAATCTACCGAACTTTTAAATCCTATCTTGATTTGGAAAAGCCCTGGATTATCAAATCTATTGACTATGAAAATCCTGTAATGGAAGCAGAATCAGAATTGACAAAAGAGATTCAAGACAAGATATATATTGAAGATGTCGTTTTTACAACAGGAATTATTTCCAATGGAAATCACTTTATCGTAGCATCAGGTGAATTGGATCTTTGTTGCAGGATTACACATATATCAAAAACTAATTTACAATAATATTCCCTCTTCTTCCTTCTTCAAAAATCCTCTTTGAGTTTAACTTAGAGAGGATTTTTCTAATTCACATGGCATTTTATCTTTTAACTTTCAACCACATTATCTCAAAAGGTTGAAGATTGAATCTATTATCAATGGATCTATTATTAATGATATTTGTCAATCCAAATTTAGAATATTGATTTGGGATAATGACTTTCTGACAAGTCTGAGTGATATTTATTAATACAATAATAGAATTCTCATCTCCCCTAACTATCGAAAATATTTTTTCAGAAAGATGTAACACTTTTTGTGGAGAATTTGGGTGGAAAGCGGAATTCTCTCTACGAATTTTTAACAACTTATTCATTTTCTGAAATACTTTAGATTCATGAGAAAATTCACTGTATAATAGTTCCTGCAATTCGTTGTATTCAAATTTCCGCCGATTCAACGTCCGAGGTTGACCTGTTTCTTTGTAACCTTCATAATAATTTTTGGTACCAAACAAACTATGAAAATAAAGTGCTGGAAATCCCTGGATGGATAGTAAAATAGCATGGGCAGCAACAAATTTATCAATATTCATTTCATCAGAATTTTCTACATCCTGCAAAGCGTCAAAATAGGTTATGTTCATTTCATAAGGTGTTTTGCTGCCATCTTTTTCACGTTTATAGGAAATTATACCATCGCGTTTTTCTACATTATTCAGAATTGTATCAATTTCATCACTGTTTAAAATATCCCTCACAGGTCTCAAGCCAATTCCATCATGAGTGGCTAGAACATTGAAGAAATGAGTGCTTGATGACAATTCTGGTAATTGATTGAGATAGTCTTGTAACCGTTTTGAATTTTGTGAGTAAAAGGTATAAAGCACCAACGGTGATATTGAAAACTGGTAAATTAATTGGGCTTCATCTTCACCATTACCTAAATATTGCAAATTTTCTTTAGAGGGAACATTAGCCTCAGGTAACAACATTACATCTCTTATCACCTGGTCAATTACTTGGCGAATAATCATTATGATTTTGTGAGTTTCAGGTAAGTTTATGCAAATGGAATTGGCTTTTTTCCAAATGTATGCAATAGCATCAAGACGAATTATAGATGCACCTTTAGAAATATAAAAAAACAAAACCTCCAGCATTTCCAACAAAACATCAGGATTTTTATAGTTCACATCCAATTGATCTCTACTGAAAGTTGTCCAGAGATATTTATTTTCACTACCTTTTTCGAATTTGCTAAGTAATGGTAAATCCCTGGCACGCATAACTTTGGAAACATCTGCATCTTCATTCATTTCAATGAAATAATCTTTGTATTTTGGATTGGATTGTAAATATTGCTGAAACCAATGATGCTGACTGGAAATATGGTTGATCACTGCATCAAAGATCAATTGAAAATTCTCACCAATCTCCTCAATATCTTTCCAATTTCCATATTCAGAATTCACTTCAATAAAATTTTGGACAGCAAAACCATCATCAGAAGTGTAAGGATAGAAGGGTAAAAAGTGGATGTGAGAAATAATATCCTTAAGGTTTTTGTCAAAAAATTGGCTCATCACTTTCAATGATTTCGAATCAGTAGAATGAATATTGTCAGCATAACAAATTAAAGCAATATCCTTCTGGGATAACTGTTGATATTTTTTATCTGTGGGAATAATTGAACTAAATTTGGCAACCAATATGTCTATTCTTTCAATAATCTCTTCACATTTTTCATTTCCATAAATATCAGCAATCAATGATTTAACTTTTTTCATTCTCTCCTCATATTTTTATTTTGAAACTCAAACAAAATATAATATATTAAAACGTTTCGATAAAAACTATCATATAAATCTGAAAGTATAAAACATGAAAGCATTTACATATCCTAAAATCAATGTTCCTACAGAAGAACTTTTCGTTTATAATATGATGGATGATTGTATTGAGAGTCAGGTTTCTGCTTGCTCATATCAGGGTATTGTCAACAAACAAAACTCAACAAAAATATATGTAACCAATACCTACTGTTTTGACAATTGTGACGGTGGTGAGACACAAATCCAAATTGCAGAAAGATATTTAGACTTGCTGTTTGGTGATATTCCAACAATTCATGAAAATCGAGTTAATGACGGAAAATTCGGTAGTTTTTTACAACTATTTCATCGATTCCAACAATTTGCAAAAGGTCTTATCATTTGGGATCCAAAATTGGAGAAGGCTACGATTGAAGCAGCAACAACAATTTCAGGAATCACAGATGGAATTCCTGTTTCACCAGAACTTGCAGTAATTTTACAAAATGATAATCTTCCCATTATAGATGACTTGCGAAGATACAACTTTCAATCAAATGAAGAATGCCTGAACTGGCTTTTAGAAAATTGGTTTGACAAAGCCAATCATGAAATAGCATTTACCTGGTCACACATGTCTACTGACAATAAAAGTTGGGGTGCAGCCAATAAAGATTATGTTACTGCCAATAAACTATTCACATTCTATCTAGATATTACAAATCCAAACGAGATAGACCTTTACTCAAAAGTCATCTCGAAATATGAACCAGGAACACCGATTCTTGGCTGGACAGATGAGCGTTGGGCAGATGCATTATTTGCAAAAATGGGATATTTCATGGTTCCTTATATCAGTGTAGAAAATATGACTGTTCATGCATCATTTCCATCAGTAACTGGAAAAAAACCAAATCCACAGCCATCTCAAATTTATGAAAATGGCGTTTACATCAGTTTTTTTATTGCAGACGGCGACAATTTATTGCATTCAATGATCTACGAACCACATGTGGTTTTGACTTCTAAAGGATTCGGAAAAGTTCCACTCACCTGGGTGATCAATCCGGCTTTAGTTGATCTTGCTCCTCGTCTATTTGAATGGTATCAGCAATTTCCCAATAATCAGGAATTAGCAGGAATGATGAGTGATGGCCATCCTTTCAGTGATAATTATTCTGCATTCAAACAATATTGCGATTTCACATCTCATTATCTGGAAAAATCAGGAATAATCTCTTTGAAGCAAATGGAAGAATCTGAAGCAGTTGCATGGAATATCCAACCATATGTAATGAACAGCGGTTATGCTGGAATTTGCCCAAAAGGAATTCGTCCTTACGAATATCACATGGATGGAGAAACATTCCATATTGGTTCTGTAAAACTATATGACAAAAGTGAAACAATTATTGAGTTAATTGATAATGCACCGCATAATGAACCACTTTTTTTCAATGTTTTTGTGGGAACTGCAAAAACAGATTTATTAGTTAACCTGGAAAAAGTAGTAGAGGAATTGAAAACTTCAGAAGAGCAAATTGGGAAAAAATTCTTTTTCCTTAAAAGTGCTGATTTAGCAGTTACATATCGAAGATTGAAGGAAATAGCAATATAATATTGTTAAGTTTTAACTTGTCTCAGATTCCCTTTATTCATAACATAAGAATAAGTAAGTATGAATAGAAATTATATGAAGGTAAAAATATGACTAAGGAAAATATTGGGTATTTGATCTTAATAATAGTGACTATGACTGTTGCTATTATTGTTACTACGATACTAAGAAAATTGCTAAGTATATTTATTTCAAAATATGCCAAAAAATTAAAAACTGATCCAACCAATTTTTCTTTTATAAAAAGTGCTGTTGGATTTATAACCTATACATTAGCAATTACCTTTATATTTATAAAAATTCCATACTTAAAATCTCTTGGTGCTGCAATTTTTGCTGGAGCAGGAATTTTTGCTGTAGCCATAGGTTTTGCTTCCCAAAAAGCCTTTTCAAATATCATTAGCGGAATATTCATTTTGATATTTAAACCGTTCAAAATGTCAGATACTATTGAATTTAAAGATGGACAAATGGGAACTATTGAAGAAATAACACTTAGGCATACTATTATAAAAAATTATGAAAATAGAAGAATTATTATTCCCAATAGCATCATTAGTGAAGAAACAATTATCAATAGCAGTATTCAGGATGAGAGAATTCGTAAACATATTATTTTTTCAATTAGTTATGACTCTAATATCGATAAAGCAATTCAAATAATTAAAGAGGAAGCAGAGAAACATCCTCTAATAATTGATACCAGAACAAAAGAAGATAAAGCAAAAAAAATTCCTTTGGTGCCTGTCAGAGTAGTGGCGCTTTCTGATTTCTCAGTTAATTTAAAAGCATATATTTGGACCAGTGGAAGTGATGATGCTTTTGTTCTAAAATGTGACCTTCTCAAATCAGTAAAGCATCGATTTGATAATGAAGGTATAGAAATTCCTTTTCCTTATCGGACAATTGTTTATAAGAAGGATAAAAAAAATGATGAAAAAAATACTTAATAGAAAACAAGTAAATCCATCAATTCCTATTTTCACAGGTAAAAAACATTCAGAAAAAATTAGCATTCAATTATTCAAATATAACAACGATGATTATCTTGAAGATTCAAATTTTTCTCTAAAAGACTTTGAGGGTTTTCCTGAAATAAAAGAGAACTTTTGGTTGAACATACATGGTATTCATGATATTAAAATTATTGAACAGGTTTGCAAAGAATTAAATATTCATCAATTAACAATTCAAGATATTTTGGATATAAATCAACGTCCAAAAATTCAGGAATACGATAACTATCATTTTTTTTCATTAAAATCAATTCTACCATCACAAACTTCAGAACTTGAAACTGAGCAGTTAAGTTTCATATTAGGCAAAAATTATCTAGTATCATTTCAAGAAAAAAAAGCAGATTATTTTGATCATGTACGACAAAGAATCAGAAATAAAATTGGTCTAATTCGCGAAAAAGGAACAGACTATTTATTGTATTTATTATTAGAATCAATTTTGGACAATTATTTTAAAACAGTAAATAATATCGAAATAAAGTTAGATAAATTGGAATTATCAGATATTGATACTGATCCATCACCAAAAGTTTTAAAAAAAATTGACTCTTTTAAGCGACAAATTTATCAAATAAAAAAAACAATCATTCCCATAAAGGAATTTGTTTCTAAAATTGAACGTAAACAAATCATCTTGCCCGATAAAAAAGACATCAAGTTTTACTATGAATTAAAGGATCTTTGTCTTTCATTAATAGATGATTGCGATCAAATTGCTATGAGGCTGGAAAGTAATATTAACTTGTTTTTTTCTGTCCAGGGACATCGAATGAACCAGGTAATGAAAATATTAACTGTCGTATCCACAATCTTTATTCCTTTGACTTTTATTGCAGGAATTTATGGAATGAATTTTACACACATGCCGGAATTAAGTTGGGAGTTTGGATATCTGAGCGTCTGGTTTGTTATGTTAATTATTTTCAGCTATATGCTACTTTATTTTAAAAGAAAAAAATGGTTTTAAGTTCTTTGACCTATACAGCCAAATTAACAACAAATGTATAACCTTCTCAATTCTAACGAATAACAAATGCATAAAAGTAAAAATTACAATCCACATAACGACAAAATAGATTATCAAGAAGATTTCCGCGGACAGTTTCATTTCAGCCCGAAATCCGGCTGGATGAATGATATCAATGGACTTGTTTATCATGGTGGAAAATTTCACATGATATATCAGTGGGGAAAAGCAATACGCCATGGTGGATATGCTACAAGTAGGGATTTAATCCATTGGAATGATGAAGGCATCGCTCTAATTCCCAAAAATACATTTTTAACCAAAGATGCCATTCCCAATTCTACAGGTGATGAAATATTCTCAGGAAGTGCTGTTGTCGTTTCTAAAGAAATCGCTGCAAATATTACTGGCTCAATGAAAGAGGCAATTGTTGCAATTTATACTGGAAAAGCTGTTGGAACTTGCCTCGTCTGGAGCAATGATAATGGAAATTCCTGGCATAATTACAAGAATAATCCTGTGGCCAATCCAACTGATGGTGAATATCCTCGTGATCCATGTGTATTCTGGTATGAAGATTCCTCAAAATGGGTAATGGTAATTTATGAAAATGGAACCTCATTTTATGGTTCTAAGGATTTAATCAATTGGGAATTCTTGAGCAATATCAATTTCGGTTATGAATGTCCAGATGTTTTTCAATTGCCATTAGATGGTGATATCAATCAAATGAAATGGATTCTACAAGACGCTATCGGTGCTTATCTTATTGGTGAGTTTGATGGCACATCCTTTATTGTTGATTCTGGACAAAAGATTCACAAAATGGATTCGGGCCCAGACTTTTATGCGGCACAAACATTTCCACGAGGAAATCTACCAAAGGAAGACAATCGTATTATCCAAATTGCATGGATGGATAATTGGAATGGTGGTGTTGGAGAAACTATTTGGGAACGAAATGCCACATTTCCAGTTTCTCTGGGTTTGGTTTCCGTGAATGGTCAAAAACGCATTACCCGGAATCCAATCAATGAAATTTCATCAATATACGAAAATTCATTTTCCTGGAATCAACAGGTTATTTCACCTCATCAGAATATACTTAAGGATATAAAATCAAAGAAATTTGATCTAACTGCAGAATTTGATTTATCAGGATTAAAATCTGGAAAATTTGGTTTCAAAATCGCCAATAAAACCATTGAATATAATATTGACCACCAAACATTATTATCACAAAAGATTCTATCAAAAGACTTTAGGTATTTACAAATCAGAATCTTAGTTGATTGGGGACAACTTGAAGTTTATGCAAACAATGGATTATTCTCTTACTCAGAACAATTTGGATTCACTCCAGACCAGAATAACCTTGAAATATTCACCAATTGTGAATTAAAACTAAAATCGATAGAATTTTATGAAGTTGCCAGGATTTGGTGATTTAAATTTATTAACGATTTTGTAGCCCTGAAAATAATTTAACCCTATATTATTCCCAATTAATGATAATGGAGTCTTTATGAATTTCAAAACCTTAGTTTTAATAACATTCCTACTAATAATAATATCATGTACAGGGAATAATAAACATTTCGATCTAAAAATCAATGAATTCGAATGTATCTCAAATTCAGAACAGATGATGAGCATTCAATCAAAGGACAATAAAATAAACGGTTACACATACTATATAGAAGGTCTTGGGGCAATATTGATTCTAGCACAGGATGATTCCTCCAATATCCAAATGATTGGCTGCGAACTATCTTTGGAAGATGAATTCCAATCAGGGATTAACCAAATTGTCAAAATGGCGAAGGAATTAGGAAATACAACTCCTAGTATTAACTCAAATCTGGAGAGTTGGATAAATCATTCACTTGAAGCAAAAAACGAAAAAGCAACATTAAAAATCGAAACAATAAAATTTCAAATCAAAAAAATAAAAGAAGAATCTGTATCCATTTATATCTTGCCAAACTAAAAATATTACAAGTTAAATTATTATCAAATAATTGTATTTATACATCATTACTTAAAAAAATTTCAACTTGTTCCCTATTCAATTTTAATTTATTTTTTAGAAGATATTATTAAGGAATCCAAATGAGTAAAAAGAATGATAGCGTTTTAAGATTTTACAATGAAATATTGGGACTGGAAAGACTTCACTATGGAATGTGGGAAAAAGACGATGAATTAACTATCGACAAATTAAAAGAAGCCCAGATTCGATATGAAAATTTTCTGATTGAAAAACTACCTGAGGGAGTAAAATCAGTTCTGGATGTTGGATGTGGAACTGGAATTCTGGCAAAAAACATATTGGAAAAAGGATATGCTGTTGAAGGCCTCTCTCCTGATGACAACCAACAAAAAAATTTCACAGAAAATATCAAAGCACCTTTCCATCATATGCGTTTTGAAAAATTTGAGCAAAAGGACAAATTTGATTGCCTCATCATGAGTGAATCATCTCAATACATAAAAAAAGGTAAACTCTTTGAAAATGCTAAAAATGCTTTGAAAAAAGATGGTTACCTGATGATTTGCGATTACTTTGTCTATGAAAAGGATGGAAGTACACTCTCTAAAAGTGGACACAAATACAGCAAATTTATGGAAATGGCAAAAGAAGGCGGATTTAATTTACTAGAAGAAATTGATATTACTGACAGTATACTGAACACACTCAGAATTGGAAGTGACTTTCTGGAAAAAGCACAACTCACTGTAGATATATTTACTCAAAGAACGCGTACAAAACATCCCAGGAAAAGTAAATTTGTAATGTGGTTATTCAGAAAAAAAATTGACAAGTTAATGCAGCAGAAAGAATTGTTGGACACAAAAGCATTCAAAGAACATAAATCCTATAGATTTCTCTTATTTAAAGTAGATAAATAGTTTCACAGCTTTTTAAGTATAGGATAATATTTTTCCTTAAGAAGAATATTATCCTATACTCTTGAAATACCTCACTCCTTCATATAGATTCTAAAATATTGTTTAATCCTTAAATAAAATACATGATTAGTTCATTTTATTTTTATCGAGAACTGATAGCATGAAACCAAATGAATTTTTTCAAAAAAGTTGCGATTAAATATTCATAATAAAGGAAAAATGATATGAATCCTAAATTTTTCAAATCATCTATAATTTTCATTTTATTAATACTTTTCACGTTATCATCATCTCTTCAAGCACAAGATAAAAAAATGATGCCTGAGGATAGTTTGTTATATATTGCACATTCTATTATCGATTCTGCAAAATGCAAAGTGCTAATAACTGTAGATGATGAAGGAAAACCTCAGGCCAGAGCAATGGCAACATTTCCCGTTGATAAAGATATGATTGTTTGGCTTGGAACAAGTACCGATAGTAGAAAAGTTAAGCAAATAAAAAACAATCCCAATGTAATGGTTTATTATTATGATTCAGATGGACATAGTTATGTCTCACTTGCAGGAGAAGCAGAATTAATAAATAATCCAAAAATGAAGGGAAAATATTGGAAAAAAGGATGGGAACGATATTTTCAGGATAGAGAAAAAGACTACATCCTTATAAAAGTCATTACAAAAAGAATGGAAGTTTGCAGTTATAAACACAAATTATTTTGGGATGAATCAGGAAAACCTGCTTATCTCGAATTTTAACTTAACTTCAATCACAACAGCTTATTATAAATATAAAAAAACCTCCAAGGTTCAAGTAACTCTGGAGGTTTTTGTGATAAAAGTTTTCTATTTAATACAACCCTTTGGAAAGCAAAACAGCCATTTCAAAGGTTGAAGTAATATTTATTTCAGCAAAATACATTTCTTAATATCAGAAAATCCATCGGTTGTCAATTTGTAGAAATACACACCACTAGGTTGAGCTGATGCATCCCAACTGATATTGTGGTACCCAGCAGGTTTATTTTCATTCACAATTGTTTCCACTACATTTCCCAAACCATTATAGATTGTCAACATCACGTGACTATCTTTTGCCAATGAGTAATTAATGGTTGTTGTGGGATTGAAAGGATTTGGATAGGAGTGGCAAAGTGAGAACTCTGTGGGGACAATATCTTCATCTATTCCTACACAACAATTAGATTGAATTTTAAAACCTATCCATGTTTTTCTACCAGCCATATCGGCAACTTCAGCAGCAATATTGTGCTGACCTAAAGGAAGTGGAGCAAAATCAAAAATTGGTTTTGGATTATCAATTGTAAAAGTTGTGAGATAATCATCTATATATAGTTTGAAAGTTGAATAATCTATCCCACTGACAGGAGTCCAAACCATTAAATCATTGACCATGGTTTGCTCAGGGTCGCAAAGTTCCAATTGAAAGGCAACATTATTAGCATCCTGCTGTATATAGGTTGACTTACTCTCAGTAATACCAGCAAAAGAAAGCAACCTAATAACAGGATCAGCCAAATCAAAAGATACAGCACTTTCTTTTATTGTTTTCATCCCGGATTTATTTGCAGCACACAATGTCAGATATATTTTATTTCCAAATTTTCTGACATCTCCTTCGGCTTCTTCTAATTCAGCCAGAATCGGATCATTAAATGATGCAAAATTAACAGCCTGTCTAATTTTCATACCTCCAGGAAATTCTTCTACCACATCAAATGCTTCACCCGGATAAGTCATACTTATTTCACCTGATTTATCATGAACTGTTAATTTACTGGCTTTTAGGTCAATTTCAGACTCTGGATCCATCAGTTCTGCAAAAACCCAAACATCATGATTATTTGAACCATGAGTACCCAAAATCATATCACCATCTTCATCATAGCATTTGACCATTGGTTTCGTACCATCTAGGCAGAAAGTGAAGGTTTCTGATTTCTCAACCAGTTGTTTGTTTTTCAGCACAAAATAAATTTCATTGGCTTTATCAGTATTGAAGAAAAAGCACCAGTTCTCACTGGGTAAAATTTTGAATGTTCCGATAGAATCTTCCCAATTTTCCCATGAAAAATCACCAAGCGGTACTGATCTATCCAGAATAATTTTACCATTCACATATGCTGAGACCAAAATACTCTCATAATCTTCCAGAGGAGAAGTTGTTTTGATTTCAAATGATGGTGTTGTTGAACTATAGATTTTTCCATCTACTCCAGTGTATTCTGGTGTCATTGTAATGCTTTTAATAAAAGCTTCACTTGCTTTTTCTCCACCAATAATATCAGCACTGTAAGATAAACCAACCAGCACCAAAACTAATGTCAATGCAAAGAATTTCTTCATCTCATCCTCCAATTTTTTATATTATTTTTATACAATGAAAATTAATTACACATTGAACTTAGATTGCTTTTATCTAAATTTCAAATTTACATCCTAAATAAGTGTAAAAACTCAAGGTCAAAATTTCAAAATGATAATTATTTAACTAAAATACACTTCTTCATATCAACAAAATTGTCAGTTGTTAATTTGTAGAAATAGACACCGCTTGGCAATGCAGAAGCATCCCAATTGATCTTGTGGTAGCCCGCAGTTTTTTGTTCATTCACAATAGTTTCAACTTTGTTACCCAGCATATTGTATATTGTCAATTTCACATCGGACTCTTTTGCTAATGTATAACTAATGGTTGTTGTAGGATTGAAAGGATTTGGATAGGATTGGGACAATGAAAAGTTATAATCAATTATTACATTTAATTCATCCATATCTAATCCTGTAATAGATGGATCAATCACATTGCTCTTAATAGGAATATAAAAAGCCGGGCGATTTACATCTACAAATTTTATTATCAATATATCTGAAAATTCACCACAATTATTAGAATTGGAAATAATAGGTAATAATAATTGTTCACTAGTTTTTAATTGGACTGAGTTATAGAGTAGGAAAAAATTATCATTCTCAGATAAACTAAAACTAAGACCAGTGGATATTCCCAGATTTTGAATATTATAATAACTTGTATCATATGTTCCAATGATGACTTCGCCAAAATCAATATTCCAATCATTCATTTGAATATTTACATAGTCGGTATCAGCAGTACCAATAAAAAGTTGCAATGAATCATTATTCTTTGCTTGAACAGGAGTTTTATTATTAATGTATAAGTAGGTTGGTTGATTTGAGTAATCATCATATTCCTCTATACTAAAATAATTGATTTTGCCTACAGCAGGTTTTATGAAATCCTCTACCTGCATAATAATTGACTGTTCTGAATTATGAAATTCATTAGCAAGTTCTGATATATCAAATGCAATGTTTTGTGAAGGAAAATTCAAAGCAAGAATGCTATTATTTCCAACAAAAAATTGTTTTTTTTCTGTTGTCATTCCATCTAAAGATGAAGCAAAGGAAATAGAACAATCACTCCTATATTGATGAGATAATCGAAATACTGAAATCATTGTTGGCTGGTAATCAATCAGATCTTCAATAAATTGTACATATTTAATTTGGTCTTTCATACATTGATAAGAAATATAAAAAAATCCATTATCCCCCCAATTTTTTCCACCAGAATTGACAATTTTAAAAGCACCAAAAACTTCTTCTCCATTTTCATCAAAAGGACCAAAATCATCATCAAATCCAACAATTGTTGTTGCATGATTTTTACTTGATTGTGAATAGTTTTCTAAATGCCATAGATAGGTTTCACTAAAATTTTCAAATTCTTTTGCATCAATAAGGATTGTCGGTAAAATTCCATCTACCAACAATGACTTGAGGGCATTTATGGATTCATCAGAATCAAGCAAAACTGACTGGATGCTTGATTTGGAACGATAGAGCGGTGCCTCACGAAAGGCGACTTCTTCCGGCCAATCTGAACAATTATCAACTCGACAAGGCATAGTTGCCCATGATGAAGTGCCGATCCGTTGTAATATGTCACCAACTTTAATAGTTGAAATTCCATTGTCCGTTCCATCATTACCAAGATGATATACAAAATCAGGACTCATAATCATCGATTGAAATTCCTTATCTGGTTCCCCTGAATTTTCTCCACCATAACCACATTCAGATAAATCCCAATTATGTTCTTTGGCTTCCTGAAAGGTTTTGGCATAATAAACTGTTGACCAGGCTACACATGAACCTTTACTTCCCTGGTTACCAATAGGAGGAAACCATTTAGTCTGGGAATTGTCAAATTTTGATGGAAGATTTTTGTGAGGTTCAATTTTGGTAAAGGAATTGATGAAAATTTCAATTTCCTGATCATCCATTGCTTTTACACCTGTACCAATTCCATCGATTAAAATGTTGTACTTTGCACCTGATTCATATCTACCAGAAAGTGCTTTTACAATATCAATATCATTTTTACCTATCCCAGATGAAAAAATATCACTATTAATTATGAAAACAATCATCAGAACTTGGGCAATTTTTATAATAGGTCTTTTCAATTAAATATTTCCTCTACTTCACTAACATACATTTCTTAAAATCCACAAAATTTTTCGTCTCTAATTTATAAAAATATAATCCTGATGGCAATGCTGATGCATCCCAATTGATTTTGTGATAACCTGCAGTTTTTTGTTCATCTACAATAGTTTCAACTTTATTCC
>Ga0209692_10002688_pt1 | contig 18607 bp, 10 predicted proteins | sample tdDd472_FD_187129 | JGI IMG/M metagenome (GOLD analysis project Ga0209692, IMG submission 187129) | Marine sediment microbial communities from the Atlantic coast under amendment with organic carbon and nitrate - tdDd47.2 (SPAdes)... | ecosystem: Environmental > Aquatic > Marine > Coastal >...
TTCAAGCCACTCTGTCCGAAGAGACCATGAAAGAACTCACCCCCCTTCTCTTCCCCCAGTCCCTCTACAAAACAGATTTCGAGAAGCTTCGGATTCTTGCTGAAGAGGAGAACCGCAAAGGGATGCTCTTTTTCCTGGCCGACACCCGCCAGGACCTCATGGAGATCCTGGGGATCACCTACACGGACCCTGAAGTCGTCTCACCCAAGAGCTACCTCTATACCGTGGAGGCCAAACAGAACGGGACCGTCATCGCCTCGGCAAGCCAGCTTGTGAAAACAGGCCGCCTCACCCCCATGAACACCCCCCAGGCAACGGCGGTCCGCTACGGCTGGGGCGCGGCCCTGAAATGGACGAACTTTCATGCCTACGCGGCCTTTCACATCTATCGATCCTCGAAGGAGAACGGCCCCTTTGAGCGAATCACGAAAACCCCCATCGGGGTGAACTATCAGGTGAATGAAGCCAGGCAGGTGGTGACGCCCCCCTGGTTTCACTCGGACCCCGACCTGGACCCGGCCAAGGTCTACTACTACCGGGTCACCGGCATCGACTCTTTCGGGGACGAATCTCCCCAGTCCCCTTCTGCCTTTGCCATTACCGATGCCGCAAGGCGACCCGCTCCCCTGGGGGCTGTCTCCACCACCCCCGGTGACCGGGAAGTGACCCTTACCTGGACGCCCAAAGAGGAGGGGCTCACCTACAACCTCTTCCGGGGCTACCGGTCCAACGGCACCTTCCGGAAACTGAACAACGCCCCCTTAACGGGAACCACCTATACCGACACCGGCCTTGTTTATGGTCAGGACTACTTCTATTCGGTAACCGGTGTGCGGAAAGAGGGCACCGAGAGCCTCCTGTCGCCCCCGGCCCACGTTCCCTGCAGGGACCTTGTGCCCCCGCCCGTCCCCACCGGCATCCGGGCCGTCTCCAAGGCAGGCGAGGTGATCCTCGAGTGGAATGCCGTTGCAGACGACGCCCTGGCAGGCTACAGCGTCTACCGGGCCTACGCCGCGGACGAACCGGACTGGACGCGCCTCACAAGCGAGCCTCAGGCCCCGCTGATCTTTGTGGACACCCTCTCCAGGGCCATGGACAAGCAATCCTTTTTTTACAAGGTCTGCGCGGCCGACATGAACGGCAACATCAGCGAGTGGTCCGACACCCTGGAGATCAAGCTCCCCGACGTCACAGCGCCGCTGGCCCCCGTCTGGTCCGACTGGAATCAGGAAAAAGACGCTGTCACCCTCACCTGGCTCCCCTCCAAAGCCCCCGATGTCGAGGGCTACCTTCTCTACCGGGGAAAGGGAAACCGAAAAATCCTGATCACTCCCAAAGCAATAGCGACAACCCGATTCACCGATCCAAACGTGACTGAAGGAGCTACCCTCACCTACCACCTGGTGGCTGTGGACACAGCTGGAAACCACTCCCCCGACTCCAGTCCCCTGACGGCCCATCTCGTGGATACCACACCGCCTGTCATTAACGCCCTCACCCTCACCCTCAAAGAGGGACGCGTCATCATAGATGCGACCCTTGCCGGTGATGATTTCAAGGGAATGAGCATTCAGCGGAAACGGGCCGACCAAAAGGAGTACAGAACCATTCGCTCCATGGCACCAAACACCACGTGGACAGATAAGCGGGTCAATCCCGACAGCAGTTACAGCTATCGAGTCATCGCCTACGACCGTGCAGGCAATGCCACGACAAGTGCGTCGCAACATATCGCGACAAAGCCTTAGGGTAACTATTCAGCGTCCAAAAAAACTGCCTCCGGCGGCAAGGGTGGCAAAGCCACTTAAGCGAAAAACCTTGAAAGCAGCTTGCAGATGCGTTTTGCCCCTCGTTCCTCGGGTCAAATCACATCCGCCTTTAAGTTGAAATTTAATCATGATTAATTCTTGAGACTTGTGGCCTTGGTCATCGTTTGGGCCGTGACCTTCAAAAAACCGGGAAAGGCTCTCCAGGGATCAAGAGTGGTCAGGGGGTGATGCGAACACGCTGATCGCCGAAATGACGATCAAGGTCAGACCTGTTTGTTACAACGTTTAAAAGTTTAGCCCCCGGCAGGGCCGCCGGAGGCAGGCTGAGCCGTTACAAAAACCGCAGCAAAACGTTCCGGCTGCAGGACCTCCTGAGGCAATAACAAGCAAAACCGTTACACCGTCAGCAATGATAACCGTCTCGAAAACAAGCGACATGACTAACTGAAAGAAACCATAAAAAATTCATTGAACAATCCCCTCCCCTGTGACTATGTATCAATTTTCATAGAAGTAATGTTTTACGTGTCATTCACCGGGGGGGACAGTGACATACGAGCAAATGGAACACGCGAACGGCTATCTGCCACCGGCGGTTGGGGGAAAGTCCCATCTCGTGCGAAATCGATTGATGGGAACACTGGTACGAGCACAAAACTCAGGGCATCGCCTTTTTCTTATTGAAGGGCAGGCCGGTCAGGGCAAGTCCACCCTGGCGGCTCAATTTATATCCGAACGGGCACCGCAATATCTCTGGTACCCCATTGTCGAGCACAATCGGGACCCAGCCTGGTTTATCCAAAGCCTTATCCAACAGTTGAAGCAGAGCCTGAACGGGTTTTCTGCGCCCTTTCTCGAGGAGATGGTGGCCAAGGGAGAAATCGTCTCCGTGGACTGCCACGCATACGGAGTTCGCCTTGCCCAGGCGATGACTGGGCACCCCCCTGTCGCCCTTGTCTTTGACGACCTCCACCACCTTGAGCCGGGCAGCCCATCGGTTGCTTTCCTGAAAGGGTTTTTCGGCCATAGGGTTCCCCAACGCACCCTCATTCTCCTCTCGCGGTACCCCCTCACCGATCTTTTTTTTGACGGTCGTCAACCGGTGGGGTCCACTCGCATGTCCGGGGGTACCCTTGCCATGAACCGCGGTGAAATCGCAGACTGCCTCACCTCTCTTTTTCAGCTCACCCCCACCCGGGAAAGGGTGGCCCACCTGCACACCCTGACCGAAGGCTGGGTCATGGGGGTGCTGGCCCAGGCCCAGTCTCTTCACAATGCGGGAGACTCAGCCGACCTGCGGCAACAGCCAGGCGCCGAAGTCAAAGCTTTCCTGGATCAGGAACTCATCGAGAGCTTCCCCCAGGAGCTCCTCCCCCTGCTCATGGACCTCTCCTGGTGTGACACCATCCCCATGGAACTGGCACGGGCCCTCTCCGGACGAAACGATATCTGCACGCTTTTTACTCATCTGGTGCGCCACAATTTTTTCACGCGATTCACAGGCGACAAGAGTCAAAAAGCGGTACTGCACCACCACCTTCAACATTGCCTTCGCGAACGAAGCAGGGCTCTGAAGTCGGAACGTGAACTGCAGGACCTCTTCACGACCATGGCCCAATGGTACGAAACCCACGGAAAGCCCGAGGATGCAGCCCGTTTTTACCTCAATGCCGGTAACCACGACGAGGTGGAACGTCTCATCCGCGAACGAGGCCTGGCCCTCTGCAGCGCCGGACGACTCGAAACCCTGAGGCGAAGCATCGGCCGAATGCCCGAAGAAGCCATCAAGGAGAGGGGCTGGCTGGCCTGCAACTACGGCATCTCACTCATGGAAGTCAATCCGCCCGGAGCCTTTGAATACCTGAAGGCTGCCGAGGCCTGCTTCCTTGAAAATGAAGATGCCTTAGGTCTTCTCATCGCCCGGGTTCAGCAGATTTACTACCACAGCTGGGTGGATGCCCTCTTCAATGAGGGAAAGCCTCTCCTGGAACCCGTCCACAACGCCTTGCGGGAACTGGAACACGGGTTGGAGGATCAAATCCATCTCAAGGCCCTCTATTGCCTGGCCTGCGGCTACACCTTTTTTGAGGGGAACCTCGCTTTGGCGACCCTCTGTTCCGAACAGGCCCTGACATTGGCTCTGAAGAAGGGGTATGACAACGCCGCCTGCGAAATTCGTATCATCCGTGTGTATATCCACTGCATCAAAGGGGACTGGCGGCGATTCAACCTTGAGATAGAGTCTCTGGCCCCCCTGCTCTCCTCGCCTCGTGTCAGTTCTTACAACCGTTTCATAGGTTGGTTGACCCTGTTAAAAACTCTCCTGATAGAAGGCGATACAGGCAACTACCATTATTATCGGGAACTCACCCCGCGCATCATTCAAAATGACATGATCTTAAATGAAGTGTCGGCCCCCTTTTTCCATATCTGGGACATGGACGCGGCCCTCTCCAATGGCGATGCAGACCTGGCAGAGCGCATCGCCTCTGAAGCCCTCACCCAATTCCATGCCGTGGGGAACCCCCACATGCAAAGCCAGCTGCTTCATTATCAAGCCTTTACCCTGGCCATGCAAAATCAGCCACACAAGGTTCCCGCCATCTGTCAGGAAGCCTTGCGGCAACGAACAGAGTCAGGGTCCCCCTTTTTCACGGCCCTTACGATGCTTGTCACCGGAGCTGCCCTTACCCACTCGGACGAATTAGGCAAAGCGGAGCCCCTTCTCCTCGAAGCCCTCCACCTCTTCGAATCCATGGGGGAGGATTATGAACAGGCCGCTGCCCTGGCACATCTCAGCCACCTTTACGGAGCATCCGGACGCCACCCCCTGGCAACCTCTTACACGGCAAAATGGCTGGGACTCATGAAACACAAACGCTACCGCCACCATTTTTCCTGGCCTCCGACCATGCTCACCTCCATCCTCGACCGGGCCGTTACCCAAGGCATCGAGGTGGAGACAGCCAAGGACATTGCCAGCACGAAACTTCAGCGTGGGTACACAGCCAAGGGAACCCCTGTACTCCTGCTTTCCATTTCATCCTTTGGTTGCTTTTCCATCGCCATGGGCAACCGAAACGTGCTCTCCCGTCAGGACCTTACAACCTCCCAGCAACGGCTCTTGGCCCTTATCCTCTCACACCGGGACGGCACCCTCTCGGTGGACGAGATTCAAACCCTTTTCTGGCCGGATGCCTCTCCACAAAAAGGGCGGGCCAGCCTCGACACCATGGTCTCCCGCCTTAAAAAAACCCTAAAAAAGGCGGTGGATCCATACAACCCCACTGACTTTTTGTCCGTAAAAAAAGAGAAGCTGGTCCTTGCCAACGTCAGCGTGGATGCCTGGCGCTTCACAGACCTTGCCGAAGAGGGCCTTCAGCTCTTTCGCGCCAAGGCCTTCTGGCAGGCGGCCAACCGGTTTCGCACCGCGTTCTCCCTGGTCAAGGGGCCCTACCTTGCCGGTTTCACAGATGACGGCACCAGCCACGAGCAACGGGAATACGTTCTTCAACCCCTCATACAAAGGGCGGCACTGGCCTGGCTCAGCGCGATCTCATGTCTCTCTATCCCCACAGCCATGGACCTTACCGTCATTGAAGACCAGATCACCGGAGACCCGGAAAGTCTGCAGCTGGTCAAGGCACTCCATGGGCTCCATACGGAGAAGCATGCCCCCCACCGAGCTGCGTCTCTTCTCCGAAAATACAGAAGAATGCTTGCAAGCCAAGGGATACAGCAGCACGAAATTGAGTCTCTGCTGGAGGAGGTCTGGTGTTAATACAGCCCCATTCACCAGCCAACAGTAAACGGCTGCTTCGAGACTGATTACCACAGCATTTTAACACGTGCCCATGGTCCCAATCCCCGGCTGTCGGTGGGTTCCCACCTGTTTGTCAGAGTTTTGTCAGGTACTGCTGGTACAATCGGCAACGCTTCGTCCATGAGGAGTTGCAGCACCAGGCCAAAAACTGTAAAACATTAAATTAAAAACGCATACTCAACACAACATCATCACAATGGGGGCTCCATGAAACGATTCACGCACGTTTTAAGTCTTACGGCAATTCTTCTGTTTGTAACGGCTGTATCCGGGCTCTGTGAAAACGGTCAGGCCGTCTACGATCGCTACAAACAGACGGAAAAAAAGATGGAGCAAAAATTGGTGAACATCATCATGAACCTCACCATGGAGGGAGAGGGAAACATCACCGATACAACCATCTACATCAAAGGCAAAAAACGCCGCATGGAAGCGACAATAAAAAAGAGCAGCAACCCCATGATGGGAAAACCGGGGGATAAAACCATCATGATCGACGATGGCGCGACCAGCACCATTTTCTCCCCCCAGTTCGGTAAAATGAGCTCACCGTCCCAGGACACAGAGGACATGGATGAAGCCCCGCAATCTGTGGAGTACCTCGGAAAAGAAACCGTGGAAGGACTGAAATGCCACAAGATCAATGTGGCACGACCTTACGGAGAACGGGAGACCTTATGGATCTCCGTCAAAGGGGATGCCCTCGTCAAAGCAGAGAGCATAAATGACGGCGAAAAAACAGTCACCGTCAACAGCGACTTTAAAAAGATAAAGGGATTCCTTCTCCCTCAAGCCACAAAAACCTATGAAGGCGGTGTCCTTGCCGGTTCGTCCACTGTCACCAAAATCAAAACAGGCGCAAAGATAAAGGACAGCCTCTTTGACCCCGCAAAGGTTGAAGGCTATGAACAGGCCTCGGCTGCTTCAGGTGCTCCCCAGTTCTCGGGACAAACCCAGATGATGGGACAGATGATGATGATGGGCATGGAGATAGAGCGCCTCAACCGCGAAGGCAAAACCGAAGAGGCCGCTGCCCTGCAAAAGCAGCTGGAGGCCATGGCCGCAGGGATGGGAGCCCAGCAATAAGAACGCCTCAATTGTCCATTCTATGATCAAAAGGGTATCTATTCAGCTCAAAAGTGCCTCCGGGGCCCCTGCCGGGGGCTAAACATTTAAAAACGCGAAAAAACAGACCCCTAAATCAATCTTTGAACGGATTCCGATTTAAAGGCGGATGTGATTTGCCCCGAGGAACGAGGGCAAAGCGCATCCGCTACCTGCTTTCAAGGTTTTTCGCTTAAGTGGCTTTGCCACCCGTGCAGCCGGAGGCAGCTTTTGAGAGTTGAAGAAGTATTAACAAAGGATCTGTCGGGGAGCCCTTAGCACGGGGCTCCCTTTATTCTTTTTTGCTAACCGCAGCACACCTGTAAGCCAACCTCCGATCCCTCACCTCCCCGATGCATCCATACGAATCCATCACGCCCCCCGCCTGTGCCCCAAAGATCTTCATTGAGTAGGGTTGACCCCAGTCCTTATGTTCTTAAATATTTCATAAAATCTTCCTTAACTTTCGCCTTCGATATACCGATAGTTAACAATGCAACCTCATCACTCACATCAAACGGGAGTTTTTCGGATGTTTAAGAATATGAAACTGCGTGGCAAACTGATCCTTGCCATCTCTACCATTGCTTTCCTCTCCTATTTCATTACCATCACAACGGTCACCTTGAAGGTACGAAACTCAGCCCAGGATGCCGCCATACAACAGGGTGAAGCGATTGCCGCGCGTTACAGCAACGCCATTTCGGGCAAAATTGACGCCTCCTTCCACACCGTCCGGGCCCTTTCCCAAACCATGGAGGCCTTCAAGAAATCTCAAAGCTTCAACCCCAGGGACACCATCAACCAGATCATGAAGGAGGTCCTTGAAACAAACCCCGAACTCCTGGCTGTCTGGACCGGCTGGGAAGTCGACGCATTGGATGGCCTTGACGTCGCCTACGAGAACAAGGAAGGCCATGACGCCACCGGCCGCTTTGTGCCTTACTGGTACCGCAACGGCAACACCATCGAAGTCACCCCCCTTGTGGATTACGACAAAGAGGGCGCCGGAGACTTTTACCTCGTTCCCTTCCGCACCGGCAGGGAAACCATGACAAAGCCCTACTTCTATGAGGTCGCCGGTACAAAAGAGCTCATCATCAGCCTTGTGGTACCCATCATGGATGACGGAGCACCCGTGGGCGTCTGCGGGGTGGACCTGAAGCTCTCCTCATTCTTTGAGATCATCAAGGCCCTTACCCCCTTCGAAACCGGCTACACCTCCATCATCGCCAGCAACGGCACCTATGTGGCCCACCAGCTGAACAAGGCCAAGCACGGAAAAGACGTGGGGGACTCCAAGAACTGGGCCGATGCCAAAGACGCCATCAAAGAGGGGAAACCCTTTCAGTTCAATGATGAGTCCAGGGATATACATACCGAGGTCGTCCGGATCTTCACCCCCATCACCTTCGATGGCATAGACAGGTCCTGGGCGTTTCTCGTCAACATCCCCTTAAACCAGGTAATGGCTGAGGCCAATGCCATCGGCTGGCTCATCGTGGGCATCGGCGTGGCCGCCTTTCTCCTGCTCACCGGCGTGGTGATCTGGGTGGCGGGCAGCATTGCAAAGCCTCTGCGCCGGAGCGCCTCCCTTCTCGAAGAGATCGCCAAGGGAGACGGAGATCTGACCCAACGCCTGGAGGTTCATGGAAACGACGAGGTAGGCGAACTCTCCGGGTGGTTCAACACCTTCATGGGGGATCTTCAGACCATTATCGGAGACGTGAAAGGAAACGCGGTCTCTGTGGATGCCTCCTCCGGGGAGCTCCTCACCATCTCCTCCGGGCTCTCCTCCTCCTCTGAAGAGACCCACAGCCTGGCTGCCCAGGTGAGTCAAGAGGCGGGCCGCATGGCCATGAACCTCACAACCATCGCCTCGGCCATGGAACAATCCACGACCAACATCAACACCGTGGCCGCCTCGGCAGAAGAGATGACGGCCACCATCGGTGAAATCGCCGCCAACTCCGAGAACGCACGCTCCGTCTCCGATGAGGCCCTCTCCGATGCCATGGAGACCGCAGAGCTTATGAACAGCCTCGGGGACGCAGTGGATGACATCGGCAAGGTGACCAATACCATCACTGAAATCTCCGAACAGACCAACCTCCTGGCCTTGAACGCTACCATTGAAGCGGCCCGCGCAGGCGACGCCGGCAAAGGATTTGCCGTGGTGGCAAACGAGATCAAGGACCTGGCCCGCCAGACCGCCGAGGCCACCCTCGACATCCGGGGGAACATCGAAAGCGTTCAGGAAAAAACCAACGTCTCCGTAGAAAAGATCAACGCCATTTTAGGGGTCATCAAGAACGTTAACGACATCGTCTCCGGCATCGCTGCCGCCGTGGAGGAGCAGTCCGCTGCCACCAACGAGATCTCCACCAACATCGGCCAGGCCTCGGCCGGTATCGGCGAGGTCAACCTCAACGTCGGCCAGTGCTCCAACGCCGCCGACGCCATCAACCGAGACATGGAAAACGTCAACAACGCCTCCCAAAATATCTCCGAAGGCAGCCATCAGGTCGAAGAGAGTGCCCGGGAACTCAAAGCCATGGCCGAGGCATTGAACGGGCTGGTGGGACGATTCAGGATTTAGAACCAGCCTCCGGCGGGCAGGGGATAAATCCCCTGCACCCCTGGTTCGCGAATGCTCTCTCGCCTTCGTTCCTCAGGCTCATCACATTCGCTGACGGGCTGCGCCCGTGGCCAAGGCCGGTGGTACAATAAACGGTGTGGCAAGTCCCATACGGGTTTAGGGAGGATAATCTATCGTTGAATTGATGGCCCTTAGTATAGCGAACGCCATAGGCCAGCATGGTAAAATAATCCGGACTGAAAAGTTAAGGGTTTGAAGCAGGTATTCATAAACACAAAAGCCCGCAGGGTCACTCCCTGCGGGCTTTTGTATTCAAATATAGTCACAATGCAACGTCTATGGCTCAAAAGAGCCTCCGGCTGCCACACTCTTGAAACGTTTGAGAGTACCTAATCATCGCAACTCACCTCAGGCGATGAGAGTGACGGAAACATCCCGCCATACGATGCCCCGTAGGGTACGCTTGCGTACCATGTCTTTTAACCCAGCCGCCGGAGGCAGCCAGGTTAAAGATGCCTCCGGCGGCCCTGCCGGGGGCCAAACTTTTGAAAAGTTTGACAAACAGGTTTTCATACATGATTCCAAGTTAACATCGAATCAAAGACGAATGTGATTTGCTCCGAGGAACGAGGAGCAAAGCGCATTCGTAACCTGCTTTCAAGGTGGCACACCTTGCCGCCGGAGGCATGCTTTCAGTCGATTACCCTTCCAGCACCCGGTGAATCTCTGTGGAGAGCACCTCCATGGTGAACGGCTTCTGGATAAACCCGCGGCATCCCGATTCGAGCATCTTTTCGGCGCGCCCTTCCAGGCTGTAGCCGCTGCAGAGAATCACCGGCACATCGGGATCGATCTTCTTGATGGCCTGGTAGGCAATATCACCCCCGGCGTCCGGCATGACGATATCAAGGAGCACCAGGTCAATGGTTTCCACGTGTTCCCGGAACATCGAGACACACTGGCTGCTGTTTTCTGCTTCCAGGCACTGGTAACCGAGCCTTTTAAGCATCGTCTTCACCACGTCCCTGATTTCCGGTTCATCGTCCACCACCAAAACAATCCCTTCCCCCCCCTTAACAGGGTCCGATGGCAGCTCCTCTTCCCATTTGGCCTTGTCCGTGGCAGGCAGATGGATCATGAAACAGGCTCCGCTCCCCTTCTCACTGGTCACCGTAATGGCGCCTTTGTGATTTTTCACGATGCCGTAGGCCGATGCCAGTCCCAGCCCGGTTCCCCGGCCCATCTCACGGGTCGTGAAAAAGGGATCAAAGATCTTGCTCTGGGTATTCTTGTCCATTCCCACGCCGGTGTCGGAGACCGCCACCCTCACGTAAGCCCCGGGTTTCAGGTTAAAGGCTGCAGAGAGTTCCGCGTCCAGTTCGGTGATGTCCGTATCGATACGAATCTTGCCCCCGTCGGGCATGGCATGGGAGGCGTTGAGGTAGAGGTTCAACAGCACCTGCTCCATCTGGGTTCGGTCGATCTCCACATTGGGAAGCCCGTCACCAAAGTTCTCGGAAATCATGATACCCTTGCGGGTCCGGCCGAACATGGAGAGGCTGCTTTTAACGACCGTATTCACGCTTTCAGGCCGCACATGGTAACGCCCCCCCCGGGCAAAGCCCAGGAGTTGGCTTGTGAGCGCGGAACCGCTGGCCACAAGTTCCTCAATTTTCCCTCCCCGCTTGTGAACCACATCCCCGGGGGCGGAAAGACTCATGATCAGTGAGATATTTCCCTGGACGGCCATAAGAAGGTTGTTGATGTCATGGGCAATGCCGCCGGCCAGTGTACCAATGGCTTCCAGCTTCTGGGCTTGTAGAAGGTGCTGGAACAAGCGATCCTTCTCCTCTTCCACCCGGAGCCTCTCATCAAGCTCCCCTTGAAGCTTGCTGTGCATCATGGCGTTGTTCAGGGCAATGGAGGCCAGCTCTCCAAAGCGGATAAGGATCCCCATGGCCGCATCGTCCATTTGAAAATCATCTCCGAATTGTGCAAGGCCCATGACGCCCCCGACGTTATCGGCGAGGCGGATGGGCACGGCCACCGATGCCCCGAGGTTTCCCAGGCCGGGATGTCCTTTCTCCCGCCCTTCCCAGGTTTTATAATCCTCAACGTACAGAGGTTCATCGCTCTCCCACACACGCCCCACCAATCCATCTCCGACACGGTTCGGCAGCCTTGGAACGCCATCAAAGGCCCCGGACGTCACAATGGGGTACAGCTGGTTTGTCGACTCCCTGTATTCAAAATAAAAACCACTCTCCATCCCCATGATTCGACCGGCCCTCTTGAGAAGAATTTCCAGGAGCTCATTGAACTCCAGGTGTCGCATCAGGTCCAGGGTTGTCTCATGGAGGGCCTCCATCAGCGAGTTTTTCACCCGTAAATTCTCTTCAGCCACTTTCTTTTCGGCAATCTCCCGAAGCAGTGCACGGTTGGCTTTTCGCAAGGCACTGGTGCGCTGGGTCACATTCTGCTCCAGGTTGAGGCGATGGGCCTCCAGCTGCTGCCAGTTCTCCACCAGCATCCCGCTGAGCGCCCCGAAGGAGAGGGAGAGTTCACGGATCTCCGTGGTGGTGGAGCCTTCAGAAATCGCAAGGGTATCCATACTCCCCAGCAGCTCCCCGATGGACTCCTTTTCCGCCCGCTGCCTCAACGACAAGAGCTTCCGGTTGAGCTTTCCCAACGGGGCGATACTGATTCGAATTAGAATCAAAAGGCCCAGGATCACGGTCAAAAGAATCGCTCCGCCACCGGCAAGAACATCGGTGGCACTCTTTCGAATGTTCGCTGTCAGCTCCCGTTTCGAGTACCCCACCCTCAGGCAACCGATGGGATTTCCGATATAGCTGACCTTCATGCAGGTATCAAAAACCTCTTCTCCTTGCCCCCCACGGGGGTTCTCTTTGTAAAAGACGGTATCAGGAAGGCGTCTCTCCCGGACGGTAAACTCTTCGGAACGATACCGAACGGAGGCACCCCCGTGAGGCGACAGGGCAACACCCTCTGTCTGCCAGGTCCCCACGTTGTGCATGTCTGAAGAGAGCAGAACACGACCGTCCTTGTCATGGATGGCGTAATAAAGCATCTCCCCGTTATACTGCATGGCGATGCCCATGGTGATCTGAATCGTTCGCCAGTTCGAATTGTAGATATTGTGGCTGATGCGGCGGGAGAGGTATCTCGCATCCCGTTCCATCAACTTGTAGGTGGACTCGGTGAGCCGCTTTTTCTGGGAAAGGGTGACCACCCCTGAGCAGACAAGAACCACCACAACGATAAGCACACTCACCACAGCCAGAAGCTTGGTCTGCAACCGCATATGAAACATCATAACCCGCTCCTACTCTATGGATATTTCGTTTAAATAAAAGAGAGACGCTGTCTCCGGGGCGATGCCTTCCAGCTCAGCACAGGTCATCACAGGAAAATAGACCGAAAAGGGCCCCCCCATGGCAGGGTGAATCGCTTCATCATTGATCCGATAGACGAGAAGCACTTCACACGAAAGAAGGGGCTCCACCGGAAGGGTCATGGGACGCCCTGAAAATGGCGTCAGGGTCACCTCTTTTCCGGTTAAATCCTCGCCAGCAAAAAGCGCCCCTAACTTCAGCGCCGTCACCCGTGACGGCTGAAGAAGTTTCGGAAGATCCCAGCGGTACCCGGCAGGAATGGACAGGTATAAAGACCTCTTTTCAGGAAGCAGGGCATCCAGATCGGAAGGGGTGTACCGTGTTGTTTTCCCATTCACCCGAACCGTTACTGTGGGGTTGTCATGGTAATCTGGGATCAGGGTATCCACGTACCAGCAGTAGGCGCTGAGATGCATATTCAGCTCTGGAGGAAATATAAGCTTGAAGGGCCCCCCCCGGTAGTCAGAGAGGGGGTTTCCGTCCCGTTCAAAGGCAATGGCCACCTGAGGATTTGCCGCAAGCTCTGCCGGAATATACACCGCATATTGATCCTTGCCGATGACTGTCACCCCCCTCATGTAGCCGACCCCGGCCCGATCCAAAACACGCTGGAGGGGCACAGCCGTGTACCGGGAGAGGGCTCCGGATCTGAAATTGGGGTCCACCGAAGAAATAGTGACCGCATCTCCGGTCAAATCCGTGAAAGAAATATCCTTGGAAAAGCCCCCCTGTCGGAGCCCCATGACGGTAACATGCCCTGGATTTTTGGAATCAAAAGCAAGGAGGGATTCATCACAAACAAGCAGTGATGAGAGACATAAAAGAGCTATATATAACAATCGCAAAATCAACCACCCACCATTTTAACTTTAACAATCAAACCATCGTCATATTTAGTAGAAAAAACACACCTAAAAAAATTATCGGTCACCACGGGTAAATGATTAAATTCTATTCTTGATACCACCGTAAAAATAACCGTAGTGTTCCGCATGACTCAACAGAGATAAACAGGCTTTCGCAACAGCTGCAAACACCTTCGCCATGAGACAAAAAAAGGGCAGCACCGCCAAACAAAAGGGTCCTGACAGGGGCCCGCCATTGACCCACCAGCTGAAGCAAGGTAGGATTGCTCTTCCGTCATGGCCGAAACTGCCCCGTGCCAGACACGCTTTTGTGACACCCAAGGACACCAAAGATGCCGCCTCTTTTTGCTGCCGGATTTCAGACCGTCTTTTTCTCCATGCTACAAATCGTCCTTGTGGCGTTACTGGCCGGCATCCTGGTACGACGTCGTGTCATCCGTCCCCAGGATATCGATACCCTCTCCCGGGTCACGATCCATGTCCTGCTTCCATGCCTGATCCTTACCTCGCTGCTCACCCAGTTCAACCCGTCATCCAGCCCCCACTGGTGGACCCTGCCCCTGGCCTCCATGGTGATGAACCTTGCAGGCATTTTTCTGGGCTGGGTTCTCTTCGGCTTCCGCCTTGCCGAAAACCGGGAACTCATCGCCATGTGCGGCATCCAGAACTCCGCCTACCTGGTGCTTCCCGTTGGCCAGACTCTCTTCCCCTCAAGCTTTGACGCCTTTGCTGCCTACTGCTTTCTTTTCGTTCTTGGCACCACCCCAGTTCACTGGAGCCTCGGGGTCATGCTCGTGGGGGGAAAAAGAGAGGTCCGGCTCAAAGAGATGATCAACCCACCCCTTGTCGCAAGCCTTGTGGGCGTTACTCTCGTCCTTCTGGGACTCAATCAGTATGTCCCACCCCTCGTGGTGGATTCCACGCGGTTCCTGGGCAGCGCCACCATCCCCCTGGCCACCTTTATCCTCGGAGCCACCCTGGGTGAGGTCCGCCTGGAAAACCTGCCGCCCTGGCACAAACTCCTGCGCCTCTCCACCGTCAAGTTCATCCTGATCCCCCTGGCGACCTGGGGCTGCATCTCTGCCCTTCACCTGCCGGAAAGCGCACCCCTCATCGCTTCCCTGTGCATGATCCAGGCAGCAGCCGCTCCGGCCACCAACCTCATCCTCCAGGCCCGGGCATACGGCGGAAAAACCGACCTCCTCGGCGGTGCCATGCTCATCAGCTACGCCGTCTGCCTCCTTGCCATCCCCTTCTGGCTGACACTCGCCACCAAAGGGTAAAGGTTCGCGAATGCTCTCGGCCTTCGTTCCTCAGGCCGATCACATTCGCCGACGGGCTGCGCCCGTGAACTTAAATATCGCCTCAACGATAACCGCTGTTAGCCACCCTCTGGCTTGGACCTGGTGTACCCTTAGCTCATGCACCTGTGATATGCGGTCTAAGACCACAAACTTTGCGCGAATGTGAACGCGACAGGGTATAAATGACGACACCCAAGTCGCATTCGCAACCCTGCTTTCGAGGTGGCTAACCTTGCCGCCGAAGGCAGCCAGGTCGACGATGCCTCCGGCTGCCCTGCCGAGGGGGGGGGGAGAGGAGAGACAAGCCTTTGAAAAGTTTAACAAACAGACCTTTATTGATTTTATAATAATCTCCGCCAATGATCTCATCCCGAGGAACGAAGGGTGAGACCATTCGCAACCTGGGGTCCTGGGGATCATCCCCTGGCCGCCGGAGGCTGTTTTTCATGCACTTTAACCATGGAGGGCAAATCGGCATTCCACATGCTTGCCAGCAGGTTGGGTTTACGCTAAAAGAGGTGGTTCATGACGATTAAGGAGGGATACATGGAAAGCGCAAGGGAAAATCTGGAGCGGTACCTGGACATAGAAGGCATTTTAAACCGGTTTTTCGGGCTCTTTGATTTCTGCCTGACAGGATGCGTGCTGCCGGAACTTAAACGAAACGGCAACCAGCCCTTTGCCGCCTGCTGCAAGGACAGGTACTACAAGGTTTACGACCTGGACCACCCCAGTTTTGACCTGCTCCGTGAGAAGCGGGAATCCCTCTACGGCCCCCCTGAGGATGTGACGGATTCCAGCCTCATCAGCCCCTGCGAATACCACACCAGCACCGGTTGCGTCCTGACCACCTGCAAAAGCCCCATCTGCCTTGCCTTCATGTGCCGAAAAAGCATCGATGCCCTGCGTGACGACTACGGGATTTACACCTATGACTACCTGGGCTTCAACTACGCTCTGGAATGGATTCTTACCGGAGATATGTCCCTTCCCGACTACGAGGAATTTCGCCAGAGTTGCCTCGACATGATCAATACCATTGAAAAAAAGTCGGCATTGGCCGGGTAGAGGCTTGGAGACTTCAGCCCCATACGTTAAAAGGGTCTCCCTGCAGCTCGTAATGTAATTAAGAGGGATTTCCACGACCGCGTATGGGTCAATCGATTCCGGATTATACCCGACCCGAAGGCGGGTGTGATTTCCCCCCCTCGGGTCAACGCAGATCTGAAACCAGCTTTCAAGGCGGCATGCACAGCCGCCGGGGGCATCGGCTTTCGTCCAAAACACCCCGGATTTTATTGATCATCCCCTTGCTTTCTGATACTTTTCCCCAATTGCTATTTACATCGTTCACCGAATTGAACAAAAAAAACAGATGCACCAAGGGGGGATTGTATCCAAATGAAAGCACGACACCTCGTTTTTGCCGTTCTGGCCCTTTTTCTCTTCTCATCCTGCTCCACCATCATGAACATGATGCCTGAAGTCCCCATGGAAAAAAGGCAGGTTATTTACGACAAGGCCGACGCCATGGCCTTTCCCAAGGCTCGAAAACTGGGCCGTTCCAAGGACCGCCGCATGACACTCAAAGCCGGTCAGTGGATCACTGTGCTCCATGAAACCATTGAAGGGGATAAAAACGTCACCCTCACCACCACCAAGATTATCTCAGTACGCGGCAACACGGTCGTCATGGAGATGGAAACCCTCTCGGCCGCCGATGATGCCCTCCCGACATACAGCCAGATCACCTTCGAAAACTACCCCGTCAAAGGCAAACTCTCCTACCCAAAAGAGGAATTTGACGCCATGATGGCCAATCTTAGGATTACCCGTTCCATCAACAGGCAAGGCGACGGCCCCGTCAACGAAACGCCCCCGGAGCTTCTCGCCATGATCCAGGGCACGGCTCGTAATGTCATGGCCGGCTCCATGGTCCGCCTGGGGGAGCCAGAGCGTACCGAATACGAGACCCGTTACATCCGCACGAGCAGTTGTTTTTCACACAACTACACCGTCTCCATCATGGGCATGACCACCAATGGTCGCAGCCTGACCCACAGCTCCGTGCCCGTCAGCGGCGCCATCGCAACCGAGGACAACCACACCAAAACCCTCACCGTTGCCTATGGCTACAAAGGCGCCAAATCTGTTTTCTGATGAGCCCTTCATAACGTGCCTCCGGCGGCCCTGCCGGGGGCCAGACTTTTGAAACGTTTGATAAACATATCTTAAAAGATGACACCTGCAGCCCCCAATTCAAGGGCTGATGTGAGTGGCCCGTCAGTGAATGTGAAGAGTCCGAGGAACGAGGGCTCAGAGCATTCACAACCCGCTTTCAAGGTGGCACACCTTGCCGCCGGAGGCAGCTTTTCAGGATATAGTCCCCCTTTTTTTCATAAAATCTAAGGTGTGCCGTACACCTCACCCTCACTTGTCTCGGAGCTCCCATGGCGAAGGCAATATCCCACTCCTCCCTCTCACGACGCGATTTTCTGAAACACTCCTCGGCTGCCGCCCTTGCGGGAACCGCCGTTGCCACCGGATGCTCCGGAAGAGTGCCGATGGTCACCCCCGTACTCACCGAAGCATCTCAACAGCCGCCCCTCCTCCTTTATACCAACGCACAACACGTGAACCCGGAAAAAGGAACCGTTACCCCGGGCTGGACACTTCTGGTGGCAGGCGGGCGCATTATTTACTCTGGCCCGGATAAGCCATTTCCGGACATCCAGGCGCAGCGAATTGATCTCAACGGACACTACCTTCTCCCGGGCCTCATGGATGCTCACTGCCATATGACCCTGCCCTCGGCCTCAAGTTTTTCCACCGGCATCACCCTGGCCACCTGGCGCCAGCTGAGAAAAAACTTCGAAAACCAGCTCGCCTCAGGGGTCACCCATGTTCGTGATATGGGGGCCATGGCCCCCCTGCTGCACACCCTCATGGGCGAGGTGGAAAAAGGGGAGCTGGCCGGGCCGGATGTTATCTTCTGCAACGCCATCTTCAATGTGGATGGCGGCCACCCCGAACTCTCTCCTTCTGACATATCCTGGATTGCAGGGCTTGGAAGCCTCTTCACCGGCGCCCCCACCGTGGCGTTTGAAAAAGGGGACCTGGCCTCTGCCTTCAAGGCGAACTGCCAGGGCACCCATTTCGTAAAAATCACCATGGACGACACCTCCCTCATCGCGGGAAAGCCCTCCATCAATCGATACAGCGACGAGCAAATGGCCACCATCTTTCGACTGGCCGAAGCATCCGGACAACCCGTGGCCGCCCACGCCATGAGACGATTCGGCGTCAAACGCGCCCTTGAATACCCCGTCCACTCCCTGGAACACACCGTCTCCGACGGCCCCTTGGATGAAGCAACCTTGAGAAAAATGGCCGACAAAAGGGTCTCTGTTGTGCCCACCACCATCTTCGGCAACCTCTACACCTTTACCGATCATGCCGACCCCACGCCTGAGCATCTTGTCTCCGAGGCGGCCCTGTCCGAAGCGCCCATACGCGAGGCCTACCTTGCGTCAATCTCCGAAAAGGACGTGGAGCCCGCCATCCACCAAAACAACCTGGCCATGCTGGAAAAAATGCGCAGCTACACCTCTGCCGAGCTCTACAAACGGGGTGAGTATACCTTCAACCCCCACCAGTACTTCCCCATCCTGACCCACGGCAGGGCCAACCTCATGCGCATGAAGGATGCCGGTGTCCGCATCGGTT
>Ga0209692_10002690_pt1 | contig 18582 bp, 9 predicted proteins | sample tdDd472_FD_187129 | JGI IMG/M metagenome (GOLD analysis project Ga0209692, IMG submission 187129) | Marine sediment microbial communities from the Atlantic coast under amendment with organic carbon and nitrate - tdDd47.2 (SPAdes)... | ecosystem: Environmental > Aquatic > Marine > Coastal >...
ATTTTTAAATTCCTGATCCAAATTTACATAATTCACACCATGTTTTCTGGATTTTTCTTTAATTATAGAATTAATTTGTGATGGAGCACGGAAAGGAATTTCATCCTGATCTTTGGCTTTGATAAAATCTTCTAATGTCTCTGCATTTTTAAATATTTCATCATTTTGATCTAATGGAGATTGGTCTTGTAGATTACTTACAAGGTTACCCATTACAACGGGAATTTCCTTTTTCTTAAGTTTAGCGAGGATGATTTCTAAATTATCTGCATAGTTTTTATAGGTAACATCCCGTAGTTTTGAATCAATAGGAATATTGCGGTCTTTCACTATTTTTTCCATTAATGTGACATCCATGTTGGAATTATCAGGACGGAAGGAATTGGCCAAAGACTTCATGCCATTGTACAAGCGAACTTTCTGCATTTTCAGCATAAATCGTGAAAGCCTTCCACTATTCCCTAAAGAAATAGAAGAAGCGGCTCCATATGCCCCATAAAATTCATTATGTCCCATGTATATAATAACTAAATCAGGTTCCTGCTTCACAACTTCAGGGATCCAATCCAACACAGTAAAACTATTGACTGCCGAAAGCCCAAGATTGATCACCTCGAACTTTTTCTCTGGATAATCATGTTCCAGCATGAATTTCAATTGCTGCGGAAAAGGCACTGTCATTTCATAAGGAAAACCAGCTGTAGTTGAACCTCCCAAACAAAATATGCGGAATGTGTCATCGGATTTTTTATAGGAAAAAGTTTGTGGATATATATTGGGAACCGGAATGCTCTTTTTATTGAAATATCGTTCACCAACAGTTGAATTTAATGTAATTCTATTTTGATTTATATCCTGAATAAAAAGTGGAATCTGTGGAAATAGATTGAATAGTCGAAATGCCAATTCAAAAGTTAAAATGAATAAAATCGGAAAAATTGCAATAATGATTTTAAATATAACTTGTTTTTTCATATAGCTACAAATACCCTTTTTTAATTATTATCTGATAAAAAATCACTGGATGGTGACATAAATAAAGTCGATGGTTTTTTATTAGGATATTTTTCAAGATATTCCGCCACTATTCTTCTACCAATTTCATATCCTGTACCTCGAGGAATATCCGAATTCAGACCAATAAACCAAGCAAAATAATCAAAATCCTCATTAAACCATTCTTCTTCAGCTTTCTTTTGCCATTTGGCAAAAATTTCTTCATCCACTGGAGTTGCCCAGGGTGGTTGTTCACCTGTAACTTCAATTGCAAAATGATCAGCAAGCCCTTCACTAATTATGGCATCAAATAATGTCTTAACATTTCCGATAGCTCTTTTCCGCAATGTGTGATGGTATTCATGAGCCATTGTTGCTACCAATTCCTCTTCTATACTTTTGAATAACCTTGGATGGTCAAGGTCTAATAATAAATATATATGTTCTGTATTTGGTGCAACACCACTAATGCCTTTACTTGGCAAGGTTCGCTCTGGAAAAATTAACACTCTGAACTCCACATCAGTAACATCAATAATTTTACCAATTTCATGAACAGATAATTTTAATTTTTCAATAATAATAGATTGCAATGAATCTACATTTTGTATGTTTCGATGAAAGCAAATACGATTTGAATTTATAGTATCAACAAGTATAACATCATCCTGATCTAGGTGTTCAGCTATAAGATACATAGAGTTGAATAAATGTGGATAAAGTAGAATCCATATAAGAGATAAAATAATCTTAGTTTTTTTCATTATCATTTCCGTAGTAATAAATTATCTGAATTCAAGTAGTAAGTGCAACATTTGTTAATTGGTACAGATTATAAGTTCTATTTAATTTATCAAATATTCAAACCAATCATTTTTAGAATTTTTTTTTATTTTACCGCAATAGTTTTTTACACTACAGTATTATCATTAAAAAAAATATTTATTCTAAAAATAAATAAACTATTTTAACAGAATCATTTTTTTCGAACTTATTAATTCTGTATCAACAAACAATCTATAAAAATAAATCCCATTGGAAAAGGGTGAACCATTCCAATTGACCGAATAATTACCTGAATTTTTCATTTCTAAAATGATTGTATCAATTCTATTTCCCAGTATATCAAATATTGACAATTCCACTAATCCATTTTTTTCAAGAGAATAATTTATTGTTGTTACAGGATTGAACGGATTTGGATAATTTTGTTCCAGATTAAAACCCACAGGAATTTTTGTTTCACTTTCAAAATCAGTTTGACTGATTTGATTTATAATAATTCCATTTAATAATGCCCGGTTATGAATACATCCAAAATGAATATCAATAATTCCATCTTCAATCAATATATTTTCTGCAGTAACAGTGTAGGCACTATTCCCACCCACTTCTTTAAAAATATCTAAATTTTCCGCAGCATAGGTACCTTCAATATTTATGTCCAAAACTCTCTGATCTGGTTCAGAAAATTGAATTTCAGAGAAAAGTAAGTCAATATTATAGATCCCATTTGGTACTTGAATATTGTATTTAACAAAATTGGATTGTCCGCACTGGTAAATACCATCCAAATCAGTGCTTTCAATGGCTTCAGTTGTGGTGATTACAGAACCAGACATTACACCAAAATTTGACATAGTTGCCCATTCATTATCAGCAAGAAAACCATCTATTGCTTCCCCACCAACATTTATTTTCAGAGGATAATTATATATTGGTGGATGCTGTACTTCTATAAATTTTGGTCCACTTGCTATCGGAGTCATAGATTCATCTTTAATATTAATCGTAAGTATATCATGGGTAATGGATGTGTCATAATCAGCAACCGAAAGAATCACATCACGACCGTTTTCATCTAAAAATATTGATTCAATTGTTCCTCCGTTTCGAAGAATATAATTCCCTGATTTTTCAGCATTAATCTTATCGAGTAACTCTGAAAAACGAATCGTAATCATGTCATTAGCAAATCTTGCATACATTGGATAAGGTGGACTTTTATCAGTATATCCTGTATTCTCATTATCTGTTAAGCATAAAATCATATTTCCGTCATCAAACACAACATTATCAGGTAAGAAATCACATCGATTTCCTCCAAAAGTGTGCGAGGCTTTTTCCCATCGATCCTGATCCCAGGAATCAAATTCATCTTTCCATTGAAACGAAAAATTGTTGTCTGTTCCAACATCGCCAATTCCAGGTGTATGAGAAGAATAACTCACCCAATCATAATATGCAAAAAACGGTAATTGAGCAGGATCCAGAGTTCCAACCCAACTCTCATAAACTGGTGGCCAGATATTCATCATTAACTTTTGATCTCTGTTGAGTTCATCGATATGATCTCCTGTTTGTCGATGAAGTTCTTTGCCATCCACAAACCATGCAACATAGTCTGGTGTCCATTCAATCGCATAGACATGAAAATCTTCAGATGGATTAAAATCTACCCATCGATGGTACTCATGATTTTCCTGCCCTGGTGTAATTGGATTAAATTGTACATCATTTTCATATCTTCCCAATATTTCAATATCAAGTTCATTCCAGGCTGATGATCCTTCATCTCCTAATTCATGATAAGTAAATAAAGTCGACAATTGCCCAGCACCTGATGAAGATTTAAAACATACTTCAAAACGTCCATAAGTAAAGGTTTCTATTGTCCGATACTCCGCACCTTTAAATTCATTTGAATAACAAAAAGAAACAAACAACCAAAGAATAATGAAAGTATTCTCAAATTTCATAATATTCTTCTCCTTTTATTAATATTTAGTTTACAGACAATCCCTTTGTTTCTACTTTGATTCCATCTTAAATATTACTTCCATAGTCAGCAACATCGTCGAGATTTGTATTAGTGTCATAATTTTTTTCACAAAATACTTAAAAGATTATATACATAGAAATTATTTAGATAAAAATGATTTGTCTAAGCATAATTTTTTTTATAAAAAATTTATAAAAAAAATGATTCTCTCTCAACCTTAGTTGAAAGAGAATCATTGGAAGGAAGGAAAAAAGCATTGTTGCTTAGAAATTTATTCCAAAAGTATAAACATGAATGTTACCAAGTACATCCATATCTCTATAAGCATAATCTACTTTAATTGCTGTATTACCTAGCATGTTGATTTTCATACCGCCACCAAAAGTCAATCCATAAACAGATTCATCCATATAGAGTCCTTTGTATCCGGCTCTGGCAAACAGGCTTCCTGTTCCCGGGATTTTCAGTTCATATTCTGATCCAAGGTTTATAGATTCACTATTATTGTTTGGGTGAAGCGCATCAACAGCCAAAGTTAAGCGGTTGTATGTATTGTTAATCGGTACATAAGATACTCCAATCCGGAAGATCAATGGCAATTCCCATTCATTCATTTTGAATTGTCCTGGAACATCTTTGAAATTACCAGATTCATCAACAAGAATATCAATAGGATAAACCTGATCCAAACCTTCATATTTCATTTTTGTACCGTAATTGGAAATACTCATACCAATTGTCAAACCGTCTTCTTCTTTTCCAGTTATGGAGAAAAATCCAGTAGAAACAAGAGCACCTAAGTCTACAGCCATTGCATTGGCTTTCATATGCCAAATCTGTGATGAAACATATTTTGCATTGGCACCAAAAGCAAACCATTGGGCCAGTTTTCTGGCAAAACCAAGGCTTACTGTATATTCATTTGCTGTATATTGTTCACCGGTACCCTCCTGCATATCCATAGTAGTAACATCTATATCACCATAATCAATAGCACTTAATCCCAATGAAACAGTTCCAACTCCGGGAACAACATAAGCACCAGCAAAAGCAGTATTGTTAATGTCTACAATCCATGGTTGTTGCATAAAGAGAAATTCACCCCCTTGAAGGTAAGCTAATCCAGCAGGATTCCAGTAAAATGATGATAATCTGCCCGGAATAGATACAAATGCATCTCCCATTGCCATTCCATCACTACCAACTCCCATTTCCAGAGAATTTGTCGCTGTTGTACCAACACGATATGGTTTTTGCCCATATAGTGTTCCAAACATTAGAATTGACAGAAGGATTATTACACCGGGTAATTTTATTCTATTCAACATATTTGTCCTTATTTTCATGTTCTTCATATTCTTACCCATTCCTATTTAATAACCGCAAATTTACCCATTTTTTCTTTACCTGTGGCTTTTGCTTTTACATGGTAAAGGTACATACCAGCAGCAATTTCAAGACCTTCACGGGTTTTCAGATCCCAATGTGCAGTTCCATTATCAGAAGGATTATTTACGTCAATTTCATCAACGAAAACACCACTGACTGTAAAAATCTTAATCGTACATTGTGCAGGCAAATGAGTAAACATTAATTGTCTTCTCTGATTCAAAAAGGAATTCAATACTGAAGTTTCCATAGAGTTTGTAGCAATATAAGGATTTGGAACAACCTTGATATCTTTCATTCCTTGTTTGAGATCTTTATTATCAAGAGAATCAGTAGAATTAACTTTGAATAATATTGCATCATTTTTCCAGAAAGGACGGGTAAAAGAGACATGATATTGATCACCGGATTTTGGTAGATAATCTGCATTGCCATTAGCATAGGAAAAATCAACGGCCATTACAGTTCCAGCCCATTTGTCCACTGTATCAATAACTCCAAAATATACACGATCAACAAAGACATCATATTCGCCATTTTTGTTGACATCCTGAACAACACCATCAAGTAATTCATAGTTTCCCTGTTCATCTATAACCGATTTGTTGATTACTTTGAAAGGCAAATCTGCATCATTGATCAAATCTCTATTTATCTGTTTGTTTTCATCATCACGAATTCTACGAGCGATCCCTCTTCCTGTATAAAGAACGTCTGTAGTGTCACCGAATACAATATCATATTCCCAAGGAAATGAAACAGCTTCAGGTGCTATTGAAACCTTTACCATACCATTACCAACAACCCAACCTGAATTGCTATAATTCATTTCAGCAGTAATGACAGGAACATCAATATTTAATCTCATTCCATCAAATACATCTGTTTTAATGGTTTTTATTGGATTGATATAATTACCACCAAGAGAATCGCTGATCACGATATTTGTACCGCTGAATTTTTCTGCATTTTCCTGGTAAATTATGGCTTTTGTAGCAGCATCTCGGACAGTGACACCAGAATTTGTGTATTCCAGTCCATATTCATAATCTTCAATATTATCCAATGTATCAATATCAAAAGTTACTTCGTAAATTCTATCACTGTTAAGTGCTTTTGTAGCAAGGATTTCAGGTACAACAGATCCGGCCCCAAGAATTTCGCCATTATCAATCATTTGGATTTCGTCTGGAATATATCCGGCAGCCTGTTGATAAGGTTTTACAACCTGTACATTTTTACTCATACCAGTGATCTCTTCCGCTTCATCCAATTCAATAATAATATTGTTTTCAGAAGGAGCGATACCAGGCCCGATGTGTTCGGCACCATAATCATAGGCTACAAGCGCATAGTAGTAAGTTCTACCGTTTTGTACATTTTCATCGATGAAATAGTGACGAATACCAGAGTCTGTTCCCAGGTAATATCCCATTCCATTTACTAGACCAAAATTAGTAAATCCCGTTATTTCATCTTTAATGTCACATTGAAAAATCGGTTTTTTGAATACTTTATCTCCATAACCATCAGTAATGACTTCTGCGTCCTGCATCTTTTTATCAGTTGCACGATATAATTTATATCCTTCGAAATCATTTATATTTCCAAGGAAAGGATCACGTGTTTTTGTATCAGCCATATCATCCCAAGTAAGGATCACTTTACCATCTGATGGTGTAGCAGTCAATGTTGGCATGTGTGGTGGCTGTGCAAAACGATAATCTTTTTCGTAAATCACCTGCACGATTCGTTTTTTCTCAAACAAAGAAGGTGCAGAATATCCATTTTCTTCTGTCAATCCTTCAAGTGGATCATAGGAGAAAAGATTTGACATTGAGATACGTTCTGTTCTACCTGCTGGAAGTGTAAAAGGTCCAGAAGCAAATGTTTCAATTAGATTAGAACGATCTGCAAAGGATGTTTGCAGTGTATCGCCTCCAATTAGAGTCCACATTGATTTATCATTTCTAAACCAATTTTCATAAGGAGGTGTATGTGCTGGTACACGGAAAAGTCTAAAGGTAGTTAAACCAATCATATCTGATTCACTAACATCAGTTGCATTGAAGTTTGGTTCACAACCTTCACCTTCAACAAAATCAGGTCGGTGGTTACATTCGCCTTCATCAGGTCCAGTATAGTTCAAATCATCAGGACCAACACCATCCAGACCAACATCATCTCCGGGATTTTCTCCGGCATCATAAATGCCATTACCATTGAGATCTTCACCATCCATCCAATCCTGATCTTCATCACCAGACCAGTGTTCTCTCAAATCTTCCATTTCATATTTATAAAATGAAAGAAAAGCAGCCAGGTCAGTAATTCCATCAGTTGGACCAATTAAACTTCCGGCATCATTATCACGTTGTTCATCTGTTAAACCGTCTTGATCATTATCTTGCATATCTGTTGGTTTTCCAGGTGATTCAAGGTAAGCAAATCCCATTAAACCTGTAGGAACACCACCAGAACCAACACCATCAATATCCCACGAATAGGATAAATCTTCAATAATATCAAAGAATCCAAGATCATCATCCGGTGAGTTTCCACCAATAGCATTGTCAACCCAATATCCGAAAGCAACATCTTTTACTGTATAATCAGAAATGTTGGCAATATTATATTCCCAAAAAATTGCATCACGTGCCTGAGGATTGTTCCATTGGAAACCACGCTGTTCTACACGAACACCTAATCCACCCCAAGGTTTACCTCTTTGCTTAGTTATTTTACTACCAAAACGTGAATGATCACCGATATGAACACCTGGACGTGGATAATACTTAGCTGTTCCGTCCGGACGAAGAATATATTCCTGGTCCTGTGCATCATTTGTTACAAAGAAACTTTCCAGATCAGCATAGATGACACCTCGACCAAAACGGCCATTCCATTCACCAGACCATTTAAGCGGATTGCCATTACTTCCAGGCCATCCAGCTGTAGGCCATGAACTTGACCGATTACTCATAGCAGGATTTTCACTGAATTCATTGAAGTATCCATATGCAGGATACAAACTCCATTCAACAGTTCCTGTAGGATCCATGTCCTGTTCTTCTCTATAACTTGTTTGACAGTAATATAAAGTATCTATTAGACCTTGGGCACCAAGCAAAAGTATCTGTGCCGGATCCGTTACAGGTATAGTATCACCTTTCATTACAAAAACTCTGGCACCGATCAAAAGACCGATTCCATCAGTCATGTCAACACCATCGTAGTTGTCAGGCCATCTGGAAGGATTTGGAGTGTTGTCATAATCAGAAAGTTCAGATGTATTTCTGAAAAACATACTAACCCTGTTTCCAGTCATCCGACCTTCTCTCTCTGCTGATGGATCACCTGCAGGATCAGTGGGTCCTTCATAGACTTTTGCCTGACCAAATAAACTGATACTCAGGAAAATTATAAAAATCAATATTAAACTTTTTCTCATATTGTGTTTATCTCCCCGGGTAGTAATTTTTCTATTTTTGTTCATAATATTCTCCATTAGAAATTAATACCCATTTCTAATTTTATTCTACGTGGTGCAGAATACATAGAAGGATTTTGGTATGTATCTTTAAACTCATTGAAATTACTTCTATGACTCAAAAGATCACTTTCTCTTACAATTGCAGTATAAGCACGGCCAGTAGTTCCGTTTACCGAATTTTCATTCAATTTATCTAATACATTGTAGATTGAAAGTTTAAACTGAAGTGTCAGATCTTTCGGAAGTTTCACATTGTAATATGCATTAAAATCCACAGATGCTCCACTTGGCTGCCATGCATTATTATTGTATAAATTCACTCTGGATAATACACTTTCAGAAATTGGAGACCATGTATAAGGTGTTCCTGAATTGTAATAAGTTATTACTGTTCCACCAAACTTTGGTGTATTATATCCAAGAGAAATATTAAAAGTATGTCTCTGGTCCCAGTTCATTGGAATAAGAATTGGTATTGGATCTCTGTTTTCACCAGCTCTATCGTAGGCTTGATTAGGACTATCAGCAATACCACGAGTATATTGTAAAGTGTAATTTACCATGGCTGAGAAATCATTCCAGAACATATTATATTTCAATTCCAAACCACGAACGTTACCATAATCTTTATTCGTAAATTGTCCATACTGTATCTGGTTATATGTTGAAACAACTTTTGTACTTAATAAATCATAAATATCACGATAGAACAGTGCAATATCAAAATCCATATAATCATTTAATTGCTGCCATAAACCAATTTCATACTGAACAGTTTTTTCAGCTTTCAGGTTAGGATTTCCCAGGATTGTACTAAAATCACCTGGTGGTATCAAATAACTATTATTTTGATACATTGAAGACATTTGAGGATTCTGAAAAAAGTGTCCATAACTAAAGTGTAATACAGCAGTACTGGCCAGTGTATAGGATAAACCTAATCTTGGACTGACCTGTTGTTTAATATCCGCATCAACATATTCTGAAGTTCTTTCTGGATCCGGAATTTCATTTCCATTAGCATCAAGAATCGGATCGCCAGCATCATCAACTAACGGAAAAAATAGTGAGTTGTCAGGATTTCTCCACTGAGTTGGGACTTTTGTAGCAGGATCAAATCTATCAACTCTTAATCCAATATTCATAACAAGATCACCAAAACTAATCTCATCCTGAATATAGGCTGAAATTTCCTGTGGTTTCACATTATACATATCAGAATAGGTAGTTGAATCCGGTAATGTCATAGGAACATAGCTGGAGTCAAAATTAATTTTCAAAGTTCCATCATCAAGAACTGTCCAGTAATATTCACCTTCTTTTTCAGTATTTCTGTACTCATTCTGGATTGACCTATATTTGTTATCTAGATTATGCTGAATATACTGAGCACCTGTCTTGATTTTGTGATGTTTTGTCATCTGCCATGTTAGGTCTAACTTTAAATTATCCTGAGAAAGTTCTCTGACATCATGATTTTTATCCTGACCTCCTGTATAAAAACCAGGGCCATAGTTTGAGAAATAAACATCATGTATATATCTGGAATCAGTTGGATTTTCATATACATAATTGCCAAAATTATTTGACATTTTCTGAAATTTCAATTCGTAAAATAATCTTTGAGAAATAGACTGATTCAGAGTAAAAGCAAGCATACTTGAGTTTCTATGCATTGATCTCTTTCCATCAGGATTATATTTATATCCATGATCATAATCATTCCATTCATCAATGTTTGTTGTATATAGTAATGACAAATTGAATCTATTTAATAAGCGAGTTGTAATTTTCGCCATTAAAGACTGCATAATATCCCTATCCATAGGAACATAATTGCTATCACCTGTTTGTTCAGTATACCATAAATCACTAGTTTCAGCAGTATAAACACTCAGGTTGTCAACTTCAAATCTACGAATACCGTTCAAATGATTTTTATTATCACGATATCTATAATTAAGAAAGAAGTGTATGTGATCTTTGATAATCGGACCACTCAAATTTATTTTAAAATCTTTATTTCTGTCTAATTCGCCAGCATCAAGACCAATGAAGATATCATCATTGCCAGTAATATAATTTGATAATGCTCCGGAGAAACCGCCGTGAAACTCATTAGATCCAGATTTTGTCACGGCATTCACAATACCACTCATAGCTTTTCCGTATTCAGCATTAAAAGTACCGGTGATAACTTCCAAATCTGATATAGCATCGGTTTCAACTTCAACCGCTCTACCTTCACCACCAAAGGAATCATCCACCTGCATACCATCAATCATATAGGATACTTCAGTGTTTCTACCACCACGAAAGTGGCCATTTACAACACCAGCCTGCATGCCAACAATACTACCAATATCTTCTGCAGGTAGTAGTTCCATAACTTCAGAACTTACATTTTTTACAGTACTGGTTTGGTCACGTTTTGTAGTAATTTTTTTGGCTTCTACAATAACTGCTTCACCTTGTACCATACCTTGGTTCAGATCAAAATTTACATAAGATGTCCTGTTTACAGAAACACGAACATTTTGTACGATCATCGGTTCATAACCAATCATTGATGCTCTGACATTATAATTACCAGGAGGTAAATTAATAATGAAATAGTCTCCATTTCCATCTGTTGCAGCACCAGTACTAAGATCTTCAATGATTACATTCGTACCAATTAGGGGATCCCCTGATTTTGCATCTACAATCTTACCGGAAATTTTTCCAGTTGTCTGTGCAAATAAGAAAACCACTTGAAAGATGAGGAGAACTATGAAAATTTTAAAAATATGTGTTTTCAACATATAAATTCCTTTTAGAATCCTTTATTTAAAAAAAAAAGAGAAAGTCATCAATTATTTTGATGACTTTCTCAAATTTATACAATTATTTCATAAGAAGCATTTTTCGAGTCTGTGAAAAATCACCCGCTTGAATCTTGTAGAAATAAACACCAGTTGCTACATCACCAGCATTCCATTGAATCTGATGAGAGCCAGCTCTCTGTTGTTTACTTACAAGAGAAGTAACTTTTTGTCCCAACATGTTATATACACTGATTTTTACCATTTCAGCTTTACCAAGTGTATAATTGATTGTAGTAGTTGGGTTAAATGGATTTGGATAATTCTGATCAAGGCTGAAAGTTGTAGCAACATTTTCTTCAACTTCGTCATCAATACCAACATATCCATACTGATCACCGATAAAAGTGTATGTCCATTGTGTAGGTGACTGCCATGCAAGATCTGTATTATTTGGTGACCATGCTATAGCTGATTCATGATCTGCAGATCCTAAATCATTATCATGAAAATAGAGATCAAAAGGAATTTTCATACCATTTTTAGGATGAAATCTTTTTTCATCTGCATCAGAAACCAAACTATCAAGTGGAATTCTTGCTTCAAATACATAATCAGGATCAAAACCTTCAAAATAATAACCTTCTGAACCATTTTCCATTTCAAAGCCACTGGTTACTTCATCTGTAAAACCATTTGCTCTGAATTGCATTTTATGATCAGGTTCATCCATTGATGCATATGATGAATGTGCTCCACCAACTTGGTGATACAATCCAATAAAGAAATCAAGAGCATCATTACACCACCAACTATTAGTTTCACTGTGGAAATATACATCATCAACTACATCAGCAGCCATATATAAATAGTCATCATCAATAGCAACATATACAGTAGCTTTTAAATCAGTACTGTCAGTCATTGAACCAGCGGCAACATTGTCAGTTTCTGGTTTGATAACAAAAGGTTTGATTCCACTATCATACCATTCATCAAGATATCCATCTGCAGCAAAAGCGCCAGGCACATTAAGAGAAATAGTTGGAACACCTTTTCCCATACCTGTTACAACACTTGACATTGCAGGTTCACCAACATTACCAGCAGCATCTTTACATACAACTGCATAATAGTAATCAAGTTGAGAATCAACCAAAGGATATTTCAGGTAATGAGCAACAGCCTGAACACCTTCAAGAATACCTTCCTGAAGTAGAAATACAGTAGGTTCAGAAAGATCTGTGAATGGTTGTTCTGATGCATAAACATCATATACTTCACCAGTTTCACCATCAACATCTGTCCACATTACTAAGTTGTAATATTGTGATGGATATGGAGTTCCACTTACACCTGCTGGTGCATCTGGAGCAAAAAGATCAAATTCAGGATTACCAATAACGATGTCATCAAGATACACTACTCTACCAAGTGCAGCAGTAGATCCCATTAGAATTTTTAGATCCTTTAATCTTGTGGAGTCCATCATAGCATCATATATCATTTCAGAACCATTATATGCACCACCATTTCTGTCGAAATCTTTTAGTGCAATCGCAACATGTTTCCATGTTCCATCATAGCCAACTTCTTCTTCTTTTAACATATAAAAAGATTCATATCCAAGATCAGGACCATCGCCATCCATATCATCATCAGCAAGAACAATTTTCAATGAATCCAAACCAGCATCAGCTTTGATATTAAATTTCAAAGAATCACCTATCCATGTTACCATTGTATTTTGAGGTGGATCAACTGAAAAAACCAATCCATCCCAAAGTGCCCAATCGTTTGGTGGTAAATTCCATTTGATTGAATTTGTACCACCGCCTGGATAAGCATCTTCTTCATCTGTAATTTCATAGGAACCGCCGCCCCATCCACCATAAACTGAAACATTGGCTGGAAGAGCTCTACCATTAAAAAATGTCACATCAACTTTGGCAGCACCGGTCAATTTAATAGCATCTAATAATAAAACACCGTGAGCTGTTGGTGTAACACCATCTGCTATTGATAATTCAATATCTATTGCTTTGATTCTGTCTTTATCAATTACCTGATTTCCTGTCACACCTGCCCAGGTTGTCAGATTAAAAGCTGATCCATCCCAGGAACCATTGGAAACAATGGCAATTTTCTGTTCGTGCCATACACCAGGTGTATTCTGAACAATATTATCATTTAAGGAATAATAATATTCACAACCACCATTATCATCTGATAGATTTCCATCTTCAGCTTCTGCACAGTCAGCAATATTCAATCTAAAACTTAATGGTTGTGATGATGCTTCTTCAATATAATACATAAATGATAAAGTATCATATCCTGAAAAATCAAATACTCCACTTGAATCTTCTTTACTGAATTGAATCTTGTGATATCCACCCCAGGATTCAGAATCCTGAATTCTGTATTCCATTTTCAAAGCTTTGGCCCCTTGAAATACAGGATTTTCTACCCATGTCAAATGAGCATAGTTAGAATCCGGATCAGCATTATCAGCTACTTCATATCCTAATGGCGCAGCATTATAACCAGATCCTGTTGAATCCATTTGTCCTTCGTCAAATGAGATCAACATTTTTTCTTGTGCAAATAGTGTTGTTACACTCAATAGCACAACGAATAACAATAACATTCTACTTTTCATGTTTCCTCCTTCTTAACATTAACGTCTAAAGTATCAAGTTTCGATCTTGATCTATTTTTTTTCTTAAATGATGAAAATATGAGAATTAATTCGCCGACGATGCCGATTATTAAAACAATTACTAAAATATCAATTCCTGTCATTCAAAAATTTCCTTTGATTAAAATTGCTGTATAGCATTTACAAAGTGTAGACCAAAACAAAACAATAGAGGGAGATTCCGGGAAGGTTTTAAAATAATATCACTATTTTTATCTTTTTGATAAAATTCATTTATCATTTAGATAAAAGAATCAGTTGTAAAAATTTTTATCCTTCCGAAGATTTCACTCAATGAAAGCTTTGTAAGATTTTAGCACAGATATCTTGTCCATAATTTTTTGAGATATTTTACCGCCTTCGAAAGATCCATCTGATTCCAACCACAGATACAAAAACTGAGATTAGAAGAACGGAAAAAGCCTTGATGATGAAATCATTCAGGATAACAGCAGAAAAAAAAAATTAATTGTACAAAACATCATTCTTTCAAAGAATTAATGGTACATCATTTGCCATTTCTCATCACTAACTTTTAAGAGGACAAAGCCATCAAAAAATTAAACATTATCATTCTCATTTTATTTATTACAACTAGGATTTACAGTGGTGAAACTACAAAGATTCTTGTTCATTATATGCCCTGGTATCAGGCTCCACCTGTTGAAAACTATTGGGGATGGCACTGGACAATGAATCATTTTGATCCAGAAGTTATTGCTCAAAATAGTCAACGATCAATTGCCTCACAATATTATCCACTTACAGGTCCTTATGATTCCAGAGATATAGATATACTTGAATATCATGTTTTATTAATGAAACTCGCTGGGATTGATGGTGTTATTGTAGATTGGTATGGTATGAAAGATTATAACGATTATGCAGTTCTACATGAAAGTACATCGGATCTTTTCTCTTATGTCAAGGATGCAGGATTGGAATTTTCAATTTGTTATGAGGATAGAACAATAAAGAGTATGGTGGATAATAATCATTTCACACCAACCCAGGCATTGGACCATGGTGGTGAAGTGATGAAATTTCTCCAAAACAATTGGTTCGATGAAGATTGTTATGTCAAACTAAACAATCAGCCTCTCCTATTGAGTTGGGGACCAACTTATTTCAAAAGCAACGCTAATTGGGTATCAATGTTTTCAGAAATAGACCCAAAACCAATGCTTTTCACCCTTGACAATAAGTTATTTGAAAGTGCTACTGGAGCATATCCATGGCCACCAATGCATCTATCAAAAAATGGTATATTGAAAACAATAGATCTAAACTTATACTTAACTCAGTTTTATCAAAAATCAAATTCCTGGGATTTCCTGGTTGCAACAGCATTTCCAGGATTCAATGATATCTACGAAGAAGCAGGTTTACATGATTCCTATGGATTTCTTGATCCTGCTGATGGAGTGACATTTAGAAGTACACTGAATATTGCAATGAACTATAATCCTGATATTCTACAACTCGCCACCTGGAATGATTTTGGCGAAGGTACAGTGATTGAGCCTACTGTAGAATTTGGATTTTCCTATCTTGAAGAAGTACAAAAACTTCGCAAAGAAAAAATTGATACAACTTTTGATTATGATTTGGATGAATTGGAATTAGCATTTTCCATCTATCAATTACGTAAAGAATATGAAGATGATTATGATGTTCACGATCAGTTGTATGATGCTTATTACCATATTATAAATGGCGAAATTGAAGAAGCAAAAGCCATTGTATATAGTCTGAGACCAAATGCAATTGAGAATGAAAAATTGTCTGGTGAATTCTATGTCAGTTCCGCTTATCCAAATCCTTTTAATCCAACTACTTCATTTGAGATAAGAATACCTGAAAAATCCAATGTTAGTGTTTCCATCTTTGATATTAAAGGAAATTTAATTGACCAGAAATCAAACCAAAACTATTCAGAAGGTTTGAATTATTTTGAATGGAAAGCTTATAGATTCTCCACAGGAATTTATTTCATTCAGTTTCAATACGAAAATTTTGTGAAAGTGAAAAAGATTGTGTTAATGAAATAATCCACTTACTAACTTAGAAATCGTTGATCAAGCATTATGATGGTAGTTTTATTTTAAGAAATACAACCATTTCGAAGGTTTAAGATTTATTTCAATCCCAGTTCCTTACATGTCCTATAAAAATTAGATGGCGCCATGCCTAATTTTTGGGCTGCTTCTGTATCAGTTTTACTGGACTTTTTAATAAACTGGATATATTCACGACGGAGTTCCTTTTCCATTTCCCGAAGTGGGATGATATTATTTTCATTGAAATGGAACTGCTTGAGATTTTCGGATTTTTTGGTAATTGATGAAGTTAAAGCTTCCTCAAGAATCTCTACATCAATTTTTTCATCAGCAATGAGTAACATTCTCTGGACAACATTTTGAAGTTCACGGATATTTCCATGCCATTTATAACTCATCAACCTTTTCATTGTAGATTCATCAATTTGCGGTGGTCTGGTTCCCATTTTTCCGGCAAAATGATTGACATAATGTTCAACAAGAATCGGTATATCTTCTAGATGTTCTTTTAGAGAAACTACATTGACCTGTAATACATTGAGACGATAGTAAAGGTCTTCACGAAACTCTCCATTTTGCACCATCTCCTTGAGGTCTTTGTTGGTAGCGGCAATTACACGGACATCAACTTTGTGGGATTTTTTCCGCCCGATTTTATCTATTTCACCTTCCTGTAATACACGAAGAAGTTTTGCTTGGGCACTCATTGGGAAATCCCCAATTTCATCAAGGAACAGCGTACCACCATCAGCCTGCTCAAAATATCCTTCCCGTTTCTCACCGGCTCCTGTGAAGGAACCTTTTTCAAAACCAAATAGTTCCGACTCAATCAGTTCTCCGGGAATGGATGCACAGTTCAGCGTGATGAATTTTTCATATTTACGTTTACTGTGATAATGGATATGGGTTGCAATCAATTCTTTTCCTGTTCCTGATTCACCGTATACCATAATGTTCGCATCAGTTTGACTGTATTTTCGGATACGGGATTTCAATTTCTCAATAGAATCTGAAATTCCAATAATCTGTTTTTTTTCAAGAATTGATTGAATTGTATTGTCCAATTTCTTGTCGCTACGTTGCTTTTCTACTTCCAGTTGTTTTTTGTAGTAAGCATTGATTACGCTGAGTATAAAATCTGTTGGCTGATAGATAATATCCTCAATATCAGCAGGATACTTGGTACAAAACCAATAAGCACCAGCCTTGATCAGATTGTCTGCAAAATCAAAATCTGTATGTTGAATAGTCATTTTTGTAATAACCAATATCTGGATCACAGGATTAATCTTCTTTATCTCAAGAATCAATCGTTCTCCCATAATCCCACCAGCTATTTGGTAATCCATAATAATTACATCATAGAGATCCGAATTTTTCTCCAACTCTTCAATTGCCTTTTTCCCATTGGAAAATGAGGACAAAACCTCAAGTTTATATTTAGATAATTTTAATGTATTTTTGACACGTCGTGCATCGAACTCTTCATCTTCAATCAACATGATATTCACTTGATTTACAGGCAAACTCATCTCCTTACATTTTTGGAATTATAATTATTAAGGAAGCACCACCTTCTTCCCTATTTTCAGCTTTTAATAACCAACCACATTTCCTGTTGGCAATTTCATTAGCGAGATAACATCCATATCCGGAATTGATGCTTTCAGTTTTACTGGAGTAGTTTTCCTTGAACATTTTTTGTATGCCATCGTCATCTTGTTCCAGCAATTCTGGTGGGATACCAGTGCCATTGTCTTTGATGTATATATATCCTTTTCTATTCCTGCTATCATAATGGGTTTTGATTGTAACGATCATTTCATCATGATTGTTATGTTCAATAGCATTTTGGATTATTGGCTCAAATACTTCCCAGATCACATATTCATTGACCATTACATTTTTCATATTCTCATCCAGATCCAAGTCGAATTTATACCCTGAATCATGTCCATATACACGGTTGAAAATATGATTTACCTGGAAAGTCAATATCTCATTGATATTGGAATTGAACATCGGGTTCCTGGTGGCGTGGATCGGTGCATCATACCACTTCATATCATAGATTACTCTCGATACAAAGTTGGCATATTTGGATGTGATGTATTTAAAATTTTCAATATTGCTAGTATTAAGATTGCGGATTTCTTCTTTAATGAAACCCATGACCTTTTCAGCCTTATGATGAACATGATAGATTCTTTTTGTAAACAGAGATTCTTTCTTGTACTCTACTTCCCTTTTTAGTTTTGCTTCACTTTCCTTGAAGAGGAGTTCTCTTGTTTCATCCCTTTCCTCAACTGTAAAGGATGTAATATAGAACATTGCCAAAAGCCCAAAGAGAACTAGTG